>Ga0209517_10001190_pt1 | contig 40424 bp, 28 predicted proteins | sample PeaSoiMetSII2010_FD_187695 | JGI IMG/M metagenome (GOLD analysis project Ga0209517, IMG submission 187695) | Peat soil microbial communities from Weissenstadt, Germany - SII-2010 (SPAdes) (version 2) | ecosystem: Environmental > Terrestrial > Soil > Wetlands > Peat | place: Germany...
CGGTCTTCCGGAACCCGACACGTGCATGATCAGGTACTGGCCATCGGCGGTCCACTGCGACAGATTGGCATTACGGTCGAATTCGACCGCCAGTTCCTCTTTCCCAGCGCCGTTGGCAAGCACCCGGTGCAAAACAACACGCGGTCCGCCGACCAACCGGAACGCGATCTGCCGGCCGTCCGGCGACCAATGGGGGACATAGTGGTCGCCACCGCCAAACGTCAGCCGAGAATTGGTCCCCCGGACCAGATCGAATACCCAGATATCCCAGGTGGTAGCGGTTCTCATGGATACGGCCACGGCATGGCCGTCCGGCGAAAGAGCCGGGTCCCAATAGTCGCCAACAGGCCCAACATCTCCAAGCTGGTTCCCCTTCCGGTCAAACCATCGGAGCCGCCATGGTCCTTCCGTCCGGTATGCCAGCGCGCCGGCCGAAGCCGAAAAGGCAGCCCAACCGACAGTACCGTTATCGCCCACTTGCCCGCCGGCAGGCACCGCCTGCCCCTTCAACTCCAACCGGCGGTTATCGAAGGGCTGAGCCATAAGGGCGCCATCCCGCATGAAGAGCAGGTAGCCGGTGCTGGGGTCCGCCGAGGGCGCGTGCACTGCTTGCCAACTGCTCGCCATCAAGGGCTTGGAATTCTGTTGCTCGGGTTTGGCGTCCACGGAGCCGAGATAAATGCCGCTCTTCTTCCGGTCGGCTGAGAAACGAGTGTAGACGAAATGCCGCCCATCCGGCAGGAAGGAGGGCCCGAAATGCATGGTTTCCTGGTCCGCGGGATCCAGCGCGGTGATTCGAACGGGAACACCGCCGATGGCAGGCACCCTGAACAAGCCGAGCGACACGTCGCTGAAGACGATCACGTCGTCCTGATTCCATGCGCCGCCTCCCCAGTTGCCAGCGAAGTCGGCCACAGTCTGCGAGGAACCGCCAGTCGCCTCGATCTTCCTGAGCTTTCCCTCGAATGGATAAGCGATGAAGCGGCTGTCCGGGGACCAGAAGGGCACCCAAGCTTCGGCGGCCGTTAGATCGCGCGATTCTCCCGACTCCAGGAAATGAACCCACAGCCGGCCTCTCGCAGCAAAGGCCACCTTGCGGCCATCGGGAGACAGGCTGGGGGTCACAACGGCGTTTTCCGGCGCCGCGATCTGGAAGCGCACCGGCACCGCGGGAGCGGCCGGCTTTTCGCGTAGATTGTTGACCAGCATTACGGCGGCCACAGCCGCAAACACGCCAGCCGCAAGCCATCCCGCCCACGGAAGCGGGGTGGGCCGGGCTTCAGCGGCTTCAGCCAGCCGCGGGGCTTCAGCCCCGCATCCGGCCAACGCTGCCCCCAAATCCCGCGCCGTCTGCCACCGCTCGTCCGGGTCCTTCGCCAGGCACCGCCGCAGCACCCGCTGTAATCCCGCAGGCGCGATCTCCTCCAGCTTCGGCGGATCCCGCTCCAGAATCGCCGCGATCACGCTCGCCGAGTTCTCCGCCTCGAACGCCCGCCGCCCCGTCAGCATTTCGTACAGCACCAGCCCGAACGAAAAGATGTCGCTGCGCGCGTCCGTCTCCTTCCCCTGCACCTGCTCCGGCGACATGTAGTGCAGGGAGCCGAGTATCGTGCCCTTCTGCGTCTCCGTCTCGGCGCCAGCCCCCACCGCCGTCTGCATCTTGGCCAGCCCGAAATCCAGCACCTTCACCCCGGATTTCGTCACCAGGATGTTGGCCGGCTTCAGGTCGCGATGCACAATTCCTTTCCGATGCGCCGCGTCCAGCGCGTCGGCGATCTGCGCGGCGTACTTCAAGGCCCGCTCCAGCGGCAAAGGCCCTTGGATCGGAGTGCCCTCGATGTACTCCATCACCAGGCAGTCGGCGCCCACGTCGTAGAGCGTGCAGACATGCGGATGATTCAGGGCGGCGATGGCGCGCGCTTCGCGCCGGAATCGGTCGGAAAACCGTTCCGCGCAGACTTTGATGGCGACGTCGCGGCCGAGTCGCGTGTCGCGCGCTTTCCAGACCTCGCCCATGCCGCCGGCGCCGGCCCGCCCCACGATCTCGTAAGGTCCCAGGCGCTCTCCCGGCGCCAGCCGCTTTTCCCACGCCGGAGAGTCGAACACGGAGCCGTCCGCCGCCTCGAAGGAAAGCAGCGACTCCACTTCGCGGCGCAGATCGGGGTCCGGGCATGCTTCGTTCAGAAACGCGGAGCGCTCGGCTGCGGGGCGCTCCAGAGCGGAGTGGTAAAGCCGGTCCACTTGCTGCCAGGCTTCGCGATCCATATACCCTCAGACTGAGTGGTTGTCATGATACCAAATCGCCCTGTGGACTAATTCAACTGCGCCATGGCTGTGGCGGACGTTGCCCCCGCGGCGCGCAGGCGCAGGCCGCGCTGGATCAGAGCGATGTCTTCCGGGGTAAACGGTAAGGGCGACTCCGTCATTTGCAGGAAGTCGTGCGAGTCCCAGAGGGCCTTCATCACGCCCGTTTCGGAATGACGAGAGATACCTTGCAGAATGTGAGTGATCTCGTGCGTCAGCACGTGGGCCAGGACGGGAGATACCTGGGCGGGTCCGGCGGCCTTCTTCTGGATGCGGTCAAGCATCACGACAATGTGGGTTCCCTCATAGGGTAGTGCGTATGCCAAGGCGCCAGGGTACTGGCTGGGGGGCGTGTTGGTGGCGAAATCGATCACGATGGTTGGAGTCTGCTGGGGCTTCCGGCAGGCACCCAGCCCGGCGGAGCGCCATTCGACACCCACTCCGGCATTTTTGAACATCCGCGAGGTAATGTCTTCGGCGCGGGCCAGGACCACCATGGAACCTGGGTTTAGTTCATAGCTGCCGGAATTGACGCACAACAGGATCTTGCCGCCAGCCGGAGCGCTGGCAGCCAGGGCCCCCGTCATGGTCAATATCATCGCCATCGCCGCCTTGATTTTCATGATCGCCTCCCGTTGCACCGGGTAAGCGACATCGCGCAGCTTTAGCTATAAGGTGGTCGAAAGTTTCTTGGGGAGCTATACTGACCCAGGCGGAGCCAACATGCCGGGCGAACCATCCGCGGACGTCACGCGCCTCCTACGGGCCTGGGGCAGGGGCGACCAGGCGGCGCTCGACCAGCTCACGCCGGTGATTTACGCGGAACTGCGCCGCCGGGCGCACAGCTACATGAAGAACGAGCGCCCGGACCACACGCTACAGACGACGGCGCTGGCTAACGAAGCCTGGCTGCGGATGGTGAATGTCTCGGTGGTGAACTGGAAGGATCGCGCCCATTTCTTTGCGATTGCAGCGACCATGATGCGCCGCATTCTGGTGGACGCGGCCCGCACCCGGGGACGGGAAAAGCGCGGGGGCTCGGCCCAGCGGGTCGATTTGGACCAGATTCCGGACATCTCCAGCCGGCGCGACCCCGAGCTGATCGCCATTGACGATGCTCTGGAGAAGCTCGCCGGGTTGGATCCACGGAAGGCGAGGGTCATCGAATTGCGCTTTTTCGGCGGACTGAGCGTGGAGGAGACGGCGGAGGTCTTGAAGCTCCACGAACAGACCGTGCTGCGCGACTGGCGGTTGGCGCGGGTCTGGCTAATGCGCGAGATGAGCGGACAGCGTCCGGGCTCTTAGCAGACGTTGGAGGAGGTCAGCCGGGCGGCGGTGCGAAAAAGGACTGCGGTTCGAGGGAGACGATCCGCCATTTTCGGCCTTGCTTTTCGACGCGGCATTTGATGAGCTCCTCGCGGCGCGTAGAAGTCACACCGGTGCCGGCGTTTATGATGCGCAGTTGCCAATCCACCGACAGATCGCGGGCGCGGTCGTCACCGTCGTTGTTCACCGGGTCGAGGGTTGACTCCAGGTCCGACTGTTCGATTAAGGCCGTGACGTTGGTGCGGAGTGTTTCGTAGCCGGGCATCTTGGCGTCGAAATAGCTCATGAACGGAGCGGCGGTGCCGCGGTTCGGCGGCGGAAGGGCGGTGGCTTCACTGAGCGCGCGAGCGGCCGAGGCGATCAATTCCCAGGCGTCGTCGGCCGAATCGGCGCGGAGGCGGGCGGCGAGCGAGGCGAGCAGTAGCGCGCGGCGGGTCATATCATGTCCGGTAGCTGGCGTTGATGCGGATGTAGCCTTCGGTGAAATCGCAGGTCCAGAAGCGCGCGGATCCCTTGCCCTGGCCGCGGACGCTGACGCGGATTTCACACTCGGGCGCGTCGAGCTTGGCTTTGAGCTCGGGCTCGGAGAACGGGGCGGCCAGGCCGGCGCGGCAAACCACCACGTTCTGCATGGAGATGTCGGTTTTGGCGGGATCGAACGCAACCCCGGAATTGCCGGCGGCCGAAAGGATGCGGCCCCAGTTGGGGTCGGAGCCGGCCACCGCCGTCTTGACCAGCGGCGAATTGGCGATGGCGCGCGCCATGCGGGCGGCGCCGTTGTCGGACGGGGCGCCGGAGACCACGATGGTGATGAGCTTGCTTGCGCCTTCGCCATCGCGCGCGATGGCCTGGGCGAGGGACTCCATGACGCGGGCGATGGCCTCCTCGACCTTGGGCATCTCCTTGGGATCGGGGCGGATGCCGGAAGCGCCATTGGCCAGCAGCAGGAGCGTGTCGTTGGTGGAGGTATCGCCATCCACGGAAAGGCGGTTGTAGCTGCGCTCCACAGTGCGCCCGAGCATTTTTCGCAGTGGGGCCACGGGGATGTCCGCGTCAGTCATGACGAAGCCGAGGGTGGTGGCCATCTGCGGATGGATCATGCCGGAGCCTTTGGTCATACCCGCGATGCGCACCGTGGCGCGGCGCAGTCTGATTTCGGCGAAAGCGGTCTTGGGCACCAGGTCGGTGGTCAGGATGGCGTTGGCGGCGGCGGCGAAGCCATCGGCACTCAGGCCGGCGATGAGGCGCGGCAAGGCGTCGACGATCTTGCGCGGATCGAGCTCGACGCCGATGACGCCGGTGGAGGCGGGCAGCACTTGCGGAACGGAAAGGCGGAGCAGTTTCGCGGCGGCTTTGCAGGTAGCGAGGGCGACCGCGGCTCCCGTGCGGGTGGCGCAGTTGGCATTGCCGGCGTTGATGAGCACGGCTCCGGCCAGGCCTTTGGAAAGCTTCAGATGGCGGCGGCTGAGCGTCACCGGCGCGGCTTGGACGCGGTTCTGCGTGAAGACCGCGGCGGCGTTGGCGGGGAGCCCGCTGACGATCAGGGCGAGGTCGTCCTTTTCCGCCTGGCGGATGCCGGCGTAGGTGGCGGAATAAGCAAATCCCAATGGTAGGTTCAAATGCGCGGGTCTCCTAAGATTTCATTTTCGGACAATCGCTGGCCGTTGGCGAAGTCGGAGGCGGACATGCGCTTGCGGCCTTCGAGTTGGACTTCGAGGAGCTCGATGGCGCCGGCGCCGCAGGCGATTAGCAGGGGTTTGGGAGAGATGATGTAGGCAGGCGGAAGCGCCTGCCCCACCTCTGACAGACGGCTGGCCCAGATGTGCAAGGTTTGATTGCGGAACGTGGTGTAGGCTCCGGGCCACGGTTGCAGGCCGCGGACGCGGTTGTGAATCGAAGGCGCGGGCTGGCTCCAATCTATGAGCCCATCCTCTTTCTTCAGCAGCGGCGCCCATGTGGCTTGGGCAGGGTCCTGCTTGCGCGGAACGATGGCGCCGGTAGCCAGGCCGGCGAGGGTCTCGACGAGCAGGTCCGCGCCCATCACGGAGAGGCGCCGGGCGAGGGCGGCGGCGGTTTCGCCGGGTGCGATTTCGGTCTCGGCGGTGAGCAGCATGTCGCCCGTGTCCAGGCCGGCATCGATCCGCATGGTGGTGACACCGGTGCGCGTCTCGCCGTGGATGATGGCCCATTGGATGGGTCCGGCGCCCCGGTATTTCGGCAACAGGGAGGCGTGGACGTTGACGATGCCCAGCGGCACGAGATCGATGACGGCCTGCGGGATGATCTGGCCGTAACCCACCACCACCATGGCGTCCGCCGCGAGGGCCCGCAGGTATTCCACGGCTTCGGGCCGGCGCACGCGCTCCGGCTGATAGACCGGCAACCCGAGGCGCAAGGCCGCTTCCTTCACGGGCGAGGCAGCGGGGTTCTGGCCGCGGCCGCGGGGGCGTTCGGGCTGCGTGACCACGGCGAGGACGGTGTGGCCGGCTTCGACGATCCGCTCGATCGTGGGGACGGCGAAGGCCGGGGTTCCCAGGAAGGCGAGACGCATCGGTTAAACCCAATCGCCGACGCGCTGCAGCTTCTTGATCTTGCGCTTGATCAGGTCGCGCTTCAGGGTGCTGAGGTGCGTGATGTAGAGCCGCCCATGGAGATGCTCGGTCTCGTGCAGCAGGGCGCGGGCCAGCAGGTCTTCCCCGGTAATTTCGAATTCTTCGCCCTTGGCGTTCTGCGCGCGCACGGTGACGCGCTTGCCGCGCCGCACCTGCTCGCGGAATTTCGGGATGCTGAGACAGCCCTCCTCGCCCACCTGCTTGCCCTCCACCTTGAGGATTCGCGGATTGATGAGCACCAGCTTTTCTTCGGGATTCTCGCCGTTGGAGCAATCGATGACGGCAATCTTCTTCGAGATGCCGATTTGCGGCGCGGCCAGCCCCACGCCCTTGGCCGCATACATCGATTCGAACATGTCGTCCACCAGCTTGTGCAGCTCCGGCGTGTCGAACGCGGTAATATTGTCGGCTTCACGCTCCAGCACCGGGTCGCCGAATTTCACTATCGGGTAAACCATATGTCAAAAACTCTTCACCTGCTCGAGATAGCCATCGTGATTGCGGCGCGTTTCCGCCAGCGAATCTCCGCCGAATTTTTCGAGGAAGGCCTGGGCGAGGACGATCGCCAGCATGGCCTCGCCGATGACCCCCGCGGCGGGCGCCACGCACACGTCGGAGCGTTCGTAGGCGGCGAGCGCCGGCTCGCGGGTAGCGAGGTCGACCGATTCGAGCGGCTTGCGCAGCGTGGAGATGGGCTTCAGGAAGCCGCGCACAAGTATATCCTGGCCGTTGGTGATGCCTCCTTCGAGGCCGCCGGCACGATTGGCGCCGCGCGTGAAGCGGCGGCCTTCGCGATCGTAATGGATGGTGTCCTGGACCTTGGATCCGAAACTGGCCGCGCCTTCGGCGGCGAATCCGACCTCCACGCCCTTCACCGCCTGTATGGAGACGATGGCCTGGGCGATGCGCCCATCCAGGCGCGAATCCCAGGTGATGTGCGAGCCGAGACCGGCGGGCACGCCGCGCGCCACCACTTCGAAGACGCCGCCCACGGTATCGCCCGTGCGATAGGCCTCGTCGACCACCTCTTTCATGCGGGCTTCCACCTCGGCGTCCACGCAGCCGAGGAGCACTTCCGGCTTTTCGCTGAGCGCCACCAGTTCTTCCCAAGAGGCGGGGCGTTGGAGACGCACGCCGCCAACGGCCATGACGTGGCTGAGCACGCGGATGCCGAATTCGCTGAGCAGCGCCTTGGCCATGGCGCCGACGGCCACGCGCGCCGCCGTTTCGCGGGCACTGGCGCGCTCCAGAATATACCGTGCATCGTGAAAATTGTACTTGATGGCGCCGGCCAGGTCGGCATGGCCGGGCCGCGGGCGGGTCACGGGCTTGCGCTGGTCTTCCCCGCCCCCGACGTCCTCTACCGGCAGAGCGCCGGTCCAATTCTGCCAGTCCCGATTGCGGATCAGGATCGCGACCGGCGAGCCTATGGTGTGGGAATGGCGCACGCCGGCGACAATTTCGGCGCGGTCGGTCTCAATCTTCATGCGTCCGCCGCGGCCGTAGCCCTGCTGGCGGCGCCACAATTCGCGATTGACCGCTTCCATCGAGATGGGGATTCCAGCGGGGAGTCCGGTCAGCGTCGCCACCAGGCATTCGCCGTGAGACTCGCCGGCGGTTTCAAATCGGAGCATCTTTTCCAGAGAACCCCGCGGCAGAAAACCCCGCGAGGGCATGAGTTTTCATGGTAGCAGAGTCGAACAATTGGCTGGTTTTGTGCGTATAGTATATGGAAAGGAGGCTTGCGCGTGGTCAAGTTCCTGCTGTTTCTGCTGCTCTTGGTGTTTTGCTGGCCGCTGGCGCTGGCGGCCCTGGTGCTCTATCCCATCGTCTGGCTCCTGCTGCTGCCGTTCCGGATTGTGGGAATCGCGGTGGAAGGCGTGCTGGAGTTGGTGTGGGCTCTAATTACACTGCCGGCGCGGCTGCTGCGGGGTTTGGCCTGATCGTCACACCGCGCGGCGGCCGGTGATGAGCTGAATCAGGAGAACCGCGACGGCGATTACTAAAAGGATGTGAATCGAATCCGCCGAGAGTGTACGAAGTCACGTTCGCCTCTTCCAGATTCATCAACGAGTTGGAAGGTTCCCGAGGTCCTGGGGTGTAGAATGGAGGGCCGCCAGGATCCGAAAACGGAGAACAGACCATGGCGAAAGTGACAATCCGTTACACCGACTATTTCACGGAGACCATCCGACGGATGCGCGAGGATGGACTCCTGCTGGTGACCTCTGACGCGGGCGGCAAACCGAACGTGATGACCATCGGATGGGGTACCCTCGGCGCGATCTGGGGACGGCCGGTGTTCCTGGTTCTGGTCAGGCCCTCGCGCCACACCTACAGCCGATTGGAAGAGGTCGGCGAGTTCACCGTCAACGTGCCTGTCCGGGAGCTGGCGGCTGGAGTGAACCTCTGCGGGACGGTTTCTGGCCGGGACCACGACAAGTTCAAGGAGGCGCGGTTGACGCCGGTGGCGAGCAGGCAGGTGAGGCCGCCCATCATCCAGGAATGTGTGGTGCATTACGAGTGTCGGATTCTGCACAAGAATGATGTGGTTCCTGGCGCTCTGGTCCAGGCGATCCTGGACGATGCCTATACCCAGGGAGACTTCCACCGGGTGTACTTCGGCGAGATCGTGGCGGCCTACGCGGACCAAGACGCCGCCCACCGCCTGGGGGAAGCGGCGGCGGCGCTCCCTGGAGCGTTCCCCATGGCACGACCGTAGTGGGGAATGCGTCCAGGTGGCGGTGGCTTTGGCGCGGACGGGGGCTTTTCCGAAGATGATAGACTCAGGGCAATGGCGCGGAATGTTGTTCTCTTGAGCCTCGTCCCCGCCGTACTGCTGGCGGGCGATTTCAACGGGAATTGGGACGCCGCGGTCGTGACCAGCGCCGCGCGCATTCCCTTCCGAATGGCAGTTTCCGACTCCCCGGTGCGGGCTTGTTTCTTCGAGGATGCGGAACCGGTCTGTTCCAGTTCGGCCCGCATTGAAGGCGGCAAGCTGACCGCGCAGTGGGACTACCTGAACTCCCAACTGACGCTGGCCGCGGCCGATGGCGGCCTCGCGGGCAGCTATATCAATCTGCGGTCGCAGCGCGAGATACGGATCGAAGCCAAGCCGCACCAGGCGCCAGCGGCGCCCTCGCGGCTTCCTGCCAGATTCGCCGGGGAGTGGGAAGTGCACTCGGCGCAGCGGCCCGGTCCGGGCAACCAACTGATCTTGCGCCAATTCGGCGCCCAACTGAAGGGCACAATTCTGCGCATCGATGGTGACGATGGAACCCTGGTAGGCCAGGCGGACGGCAATCATTTCGCCATCTCGCACTTTTCGGGCGACCGCCCCATGCTGCTCACGGGAACGCTCCAGCCGGATGGCACGCTTGAACTCGAATCGGGAGCGCAGAAACTTCTGGCGATGCGTCCGGCGGAAGCGCGTGCGCGTAACCTCGCGCCGCCCCTCGATCCCATGACGTATGCCCACGTCAAGAATCCCGACGAGCGATTCCATTTCAGCTTCAAAGATGTGGACGGCAAGACGTACACCGAGGATTCCTTTGCCGGCAAGCCCTACGTGGTCAGCATTACCGGTAGCTGGTGCCCGAACTGCCGCGACGAAGCGCCATTTCTGGTGGAGTTGTACCAACGCTATCACCCCAAGGGGCTAGAAATGGCGGCCTTGTGCTTCGAGAGCGCCGGCGATCCGACGTGGGGGCCGTTGCGAGCTTTCGTGCGCAAGTTCAACATTCAGTACCCGGCATTGCTGGCCGGCGAGCCCTCTGCCGGGGTGCTCAAGACCGCGGTGCCGCAGATCGAAAACCTGTCGGCCTATCCCACCACTATTTACGTGGGCAAAGACGGCAAGGTGCGCTCGGTCCACACTGGCTTCCCCAGCAGCGGGAGCGGCGAGGAACTGGCGCGAGTCAAGGAAGAGATCCGCGCCACCATCGAGCACATGATCGCCGAGAAGCCGCTCGCTAAGGCCTCGACGGCCGGGGGTAGCGGGTCAGTTTTTTCCTGCTCTTGCCTCTGCCGCGAGAGCGTTATGTGGTGATGCCAGTGGCTGGCTTCGAACGGGCCTATTTCACCAGCGCCTGATATACCAACGTCGAGAACTTCGGCTGAATGTCCGTCGAATTCGGCATCAACTGGATCATAAGGACGACGACCGCGTGGCTCTGACGATCCACTTGATAGCTTGTTCCGTACGCGCCACCCCAGCCAAAGGCGCCGACACCAGCCATTCCGCTGGCGCCGTACCGGTCCACCGTCTCGAACCCCAAGCCAAACCCCAGACCGGTTGTGGAGTGCAGCGTGCCGGACTGGTTGGTGGTCATGAGATCGACCGTACGAGGGGCCAGGATGCGGACTCCATCCAGCGCGCCGCCGTTGCGGATCATCTCCAGAAAGCGCGCATAGTCGCGGGCCGTGGAGGTGAGACCAGCGCCACCCGCGAAACTCTTGCGGGGCCCATCCACATAAGATCCTTGGCCCTTCGATCCATCTGGCGCGCGGACGATCAACCCATCAGGACCACTGGAATAAACGGCGGCCAGGCGGTCGCGCTCGGCGGGGGGAACAAAGAATCGCGTGTCCTTCAAGCCCAGCGGTCCGGTGATCCTGGCGCGGACGAATTCGTCGAGGGGCAGTCCCGAAGCCTTCTCCACCATGCAACCCAGGATGTCGGTGTTGTAGCCGTAGACGAATGCCTCCCCGGGCTGCGCGACAAAGGGAAGTGTCCCAAGGCGCTCCATGGTGTCGCAGATGGGCTCGTCTTTGTCGGCGGTGTACCAACCATTACCGGCGGCCGGTCCCAGGCCCTTGGCTTCATACCATGCGGCGACGTGATTGTCGGTTCCATAAGAAATGCCGGCGGTGTGCGTCAGGAGGTCTTGAATCGTGATGGCGCGCCTGCCTGGAACGATTGTGACGCCGGTATCGTTCTTCACCGCCACGGTGGTCTTGTTGAAAGTAGGAATGAAATGTCCGACCGGCTCGTTCAGCCCAATCTTGCCCTCCTCGACGAGCGCGAGAACCGCGGCGCTGGTGATGGCTTTAGTTTGGGAGGCAATGCGAAAGATCGTGTTCGCGGTCATGCGACGGCCGGCCTCCTTGTCGCTCCAGCCGAACGCGCGCTGGTACACCGGCTTGCCATCGTGGAGCACGAGGGCAACGGCTCCCGCAATACGGTTCTGATCCACATATTGCTGAAGGAGACGGTCGATGCGGACCAATCTCTCTGGAGAGAACGCCGCATCCGTGGACTGGGCAGGTGGATTTGCCCGGACCGTGGCCGGTTGAGCAAACGTCTGGCCGGCGAGAAGCACAAAGGCCACAGATAGAAGGATCGCCTTTTTCATCTTGAACTCCGTTTTCAGAATGTGATTGCCCGCTGTTGGTGGTGACGGATTCATTCTACACGGGTTTGGCTGCAGGAGAAGCATTCGACGGTATCGCGGACTGACCAATGCCCGGAGAGCCTTCCGCTGAGCCTTCCGCTGACCTTCGTCTCCTGTCCCGCAGTGATATCATTGAACCACCTTTTTTCCTGGAGGGGAACAGATGAGACAAATCGTCTGTCTGGTTTTGTTGGGCGCGCTCCAGTCAAGCGCACAAACGGCGGTGAAACACCGCGTCCTGTTCAACCGCTTTCGAGTACCGGAAACTGGTCTGTTCGTCGCGGATGGCGACGGCGGGAATGAGCGTGCCCTGCCGCACCACGAGAGGGAGTATTCGCCTTCGCTGACGGCGGACGGGAAGTGGATCGTGTTCACCTCTGAACGCGCCGATCAGGCGGATCTCTACCGCGTGCGCCCGGACGGATCGGGCCTCGATCAATTGACCAATGATCCCGCCTTCGACGACCAGGGATCGCTGTCACCTGATGGCAAGAGCCTGGCGTTCATCTCGACCAGGGGCGAGGGGTTCGCTAATCTCTGGGTGCTTGACATCGCGACCCACAAATACCAAGACCTGACCAATAGCCGCGCGGGCAATTTCCGGCCGAGCTGGTCTCCGGACGGCCGCTGGATCGCCTTCAGTTCGGATCGTGATGCCAATCCCGGAAGGTTCCCTGGGCAGTGGGAACATCTGCAGTCCACCGGCATCTATCTGATTCACCCGGACGGGACCGGATTGCGGCGTTTGACCAAGGCCGGAGGGTTTGCCGGCAGCCCAACCTGGTCCTCGGATGCGAAGCGGGTGCTCTATTACGAGACCGATGAAACCGGCGCCTATCTCGCCAAGTCCGGCAACTCGCGGACTGAGCTCGTCTCGGTCGACATCACCACAGGGGAACACTCGCAGTACACCGCATCGAACGAGGTGAAGCTGTCGCCGCAGTGGTTGCCGGGCGGGAAGATCAGCTATGCCGTGAGAGGAATAGGTAATGGCGGATTGCGGATCTGGTACCCGGACCGGAAGGTGGTTACGATCGTTCCAGGAGCGACACGGCATCCGAGCTGGTCCGCCGACGGCAAGCAGGTGGTGTACGAGCGAATCCTTCAACCGGCAAGCACCGAGCACCTGATCCCCACGGTGAGCCGCGATCCGGAGTTCGAACTGCGGTTGAGCGAACCGTTTCCTTCCTTCTCGCCAGACGGCAAGAAATTGCTCTACAGTCAATATGGCGGCAATGGCACGAACGTCGGCGACACGAGCATCGAGATCATGAACGCCGATGGCAGCGGGAAGCAGCCGCTGTTCCACAAGGATGGAAGCAGCGCATTTGACGCAGTCTGGTCGCCAGCCGGGGATATGATCGCGTTTTGCCTGGGAAAATACTTCCGAGCCGCTGGACTGCCGTCCGCGCAAATCGCTTTGATTAAGCCCGACGGTTCCGGATACCGTGAGATTGCCGAGGAGGGTGTGAACAACGGGTTCCCGAGCTGGTCGCCGGACGGGAAACGGCTGGTGTACAAGCGCGGCAAGCAGCTTGTCATTCTGTCGATCGCCGACGCCAAGATCGTCCCGCTAACGGACGGCGCGCACTACGACAATTTCCCGCAATGGTCTCCGAAGGGCGACGCGATCATGTTCACGACCGACCGCGATGGCGACTTTGAGCTGTACACAATCCGGCCGGATGGGACTGGTCTGCGACGGATAACCAATTCGCCGGGGAACGATGCGCATTCGGTTTGGTCCAACGACGGGGAGTGGGTGGTGTTCAGCAGCGGCAGAAAAGGGTTCAAAGACGAGATGGCGCTTTACGACGGAGTTCCCCAACCCTACGGCGAGATCTTCGCGATGCACTCCGACGGCTCGGACGTGCGACAGCTCACCGACAATAAGTGGGAAGACGCCAGCCCAGGCTGGATGCCGGAGTTGCACAAACTCAAGGTCACAGAAGAAGCACAACGAAGATAGGGTCCCACGCGCCAGATCATGTACAGGGCCTGCCGGTGGCGCTGGCGCGGGACCCGGGCTACTTCTTCGGCTTCACGCTCGGGCTGTCGTCAGCCTTCAAATCGCCGAGCGCGTATTGCACGCCTGCCAGGACGTGCTCCAGCATCGGCTTGATCGCGTAGACCCTTTCGCTGTGGCCGTGGGCCTCATAGAAGACGCGCCCCTTGCCCTCACGGCGGATCCAGCTCAGACCGTAGTCGTGGTCGGCACGCGGATAGTCTTCCTTCGCCTTGTCGGTGTCGCTCATCTTGTCGTAGTCGATGCTTGTCAAGATGTGCAGGTTCCCGCGGGACCACGTGTCCATGCCGAAGGTGTAGGTCTCGTCGTGAATCTCGAACTCCTGGCCGTGAAACATCGCGGTGACCGGGCTGTTGGGGTCGTCGATCTTAGTGGTGATGAGCTGCGGGTCCACCCAGTGGAACTTGAAGAAGCCGCCGATCATCTTGTTGAAGTCGGGCCAGGTGCCCACTTGCGTGTCGCGGCCCGGCTGGGCGCCGCGGCCGGCGCTTCTGCCGCCGGGAGTTCCGGCCGGCGCCGGAGGCAGGACCGACGCGAACCGCGCAACGAAGTCCTGTTGGCTCACCTTGCCGGCCTTTTCCGTATCGAGTTTGTCGAACCAGACATCCGCCAGCGCGATCAACTCGTCCCGGCTGAGCTTCTGATCGCCGTTCTTGTCGCCGGCGGCCAGCATCTGCGCAGCAAGGAGCGCTCCCGCACCGCCGCCGCGACCGCCACGGCCACCAGCGCCGGATGTCGCCGCGCCGCTCCGGCCCGCACGGCTTTGTTCATGGTAGGAATCGGCAGCGGCGTGAATCCCTGCCAGGCCCTTGCCGGACCTCACAAATTCGAGCAGCGCTTTCTTGCGGGCGTCCCCGGCGGATGGATCGTTCGGATCTTCCAAGAAAGCTCCCGTGGTGTTGTCCAGGAATACCAGATCGTACTGCTTCAGATTCTGTTCGGAAATGGTGGCCGAATCGTAGGTAATTGTGGTCGCCCACGCGCCAGTCTTGACGCCCATCGCATCGACGGTCTTCGCCGCAAGCGGGATCGAAGAGTGCACAAAACCGGCGGCCTTAGCCAACACTAGCACCTTGCGTGGCCGCTTCGGCTTGGCCGGCGCCTTGTCGGGCAATGCGCCCATCATTTTCTCCACGTCGGCCGGGTTGGGGGTCTGGTTCTGGGGCGCGGCGCCCCGGCCGCCGCCACCGCCGGCCGGCGCCGCGGGCTGCGGCAATGCGGCATTCACCGCAGCCGCAAGCTGATCCTGCGTCAGCGAGCCTGTCCTGTCGGCGTCGCCGTCGGATAGCCACTTGGCAAAGGTCGCCTTCAGTTCGTCGCGGGTGACAAAACCGTCCCGGTTCAAGTCAGCCGTCGTGAACACGCCGGCAGCGGCTCCCCCGCGTCCGCCGCCGCGCCCGCCGGGGGCGGCCTGCTGCGCCTCCAGTGCGACCAGGGCACTCGCGCACAAAGCTGCGCAAACAACCATCAGCAACGTAGCTGTCGAGTCTTTGAAAGGCATGATTCCTCCAGGCGGCGCTTTCCCGCCCCGCTAGTCGTGCGAGACCCTTCGGTCAAGTGGACCGAATATGGTATCAATGTTCTGGCTTTGGAGATCAGCGGGTTGACCCCTGGTCCGAGACCCGAGATGGCCATCCACGCGAGGTTAAGCACCGCGTCGCGCCGCCGAATAATCGCGTAAGGGATCCCATCGGCACAGGTCAGCCGGATACCTTGCGAGCCTTTTGCCTACTGGACTGGTGGAACACGGCCCACCGCTTTCGTTGGGCGGCGGCCATCCTTCTGCGGGTAGCGGCGCTCATTACCCGTTTCTTCCGTGCCGTGGCGGAAACCGGCTCCGGCGCGGCTCCGAGCTGCCGCCGGATATCGGCCGTTTTGGCGTCGAGCTGATCGAGCTGATGCTGGTACCCGACCAATGCGGCATTAAGCAGTGCGCGGTCAAGTGTCATATGCGGCAAGTCTAGCATGTAGCTTGCCAAGAGTGAGCTTCGGCGACTCCTATATCGGTGTCAACCGCGGATGTCTTTTGGCCGGCGGAGCATCATGTCCGCCACGCTGCTTCAGGCGGTTGGCTCACTCCGATGGACCGCCTACGCAACCAGGCGCCAATCTCCGGGAGCCTCAGCTACTATTTGGACCCGTCCAGGGCGAAGGCCATAATGCTGTCGTCGGTCAAGGGGTTGCCAAAAAAGCCGCCGCCGGTGGACACGATGACGACATATTGTTTGCCGTCCGGACCTTGATAGGTCATAGGCGTCGCTTCCGCGGCGCCGCCGAGCTTGAAGGTCCACAGCTCCTTGCCGGTCTTCGCGTCGAACGCGCGGAAGCGGCTGTCGTCGGTCGCCGCAACGAAAACGAGCCCTGCGGCGGTCGCAATCGTGCCACCGTTTCCTGGACGCCCGGTATTCTGCTTGTCAGGCGGCAGGCTGTCCGTGATCCCGAGCGGTACCCGCCACGCGAACTCGCCCGTGTTCACGTTGACGGCGGTCAACTCTCCCCAGGGCGGCTGCTGGCACGGCAGTTGCTGTGAGTCGCTGCCTCGGATGCTGAAACGTCCGCCACCCGGCACGCCCTCATACGGACCATCCGGATCGACGCGGTTGCCCGTCCCGTCGGCATTCGCCCGGCCGGTTTTCGGATCGTGATCCTTCACGCCTTCGAGTTGCCCCAACTCGTTCGTGTTGACGAACAGATAGCCCAGTTGCGGATTGAACGACGTCCCGAACCAGTTGACGCCCCCATGGTTGCCCGGGAAGTTCACGCGCAGGTGGTTGTAACTGACCGGAAAGTAAGGCCCGCCCATTTCCACACCTGCGATGAGATCCTTGCACGCCGCCTCCAGTTCGGGGGTGACGGTGGCGATGTCCGCCGGCCGCATCGTCATCCGCGAGAGCGGCGGCGGTTTGAGCGGGAACGGCTGGGTTTTGGATGCTCGTTCCAACGGCACCTCACTGGGCGGCACCGGACGCTCTTCGACGCCATAGATCGGCTTACCGGTGACGCGATCGAGCAGAAACAGGAGTCCGACCTTGTTGATCGCCGCGACGGCGGGAATGGTCCGGCCCCCCTGCTTCACGTCGATGAGCGCGGGCGCGCCGGTCATATCGGCGTCCCAGATGTCGTGGTGGACGATCTGGAAGTGCCAAAGGTACTTCCCCGTATTCGCATCCGCCGCCACAAGACTGGTGCTGAAAAGGTTGTCGCCGGCGCGGTCGCCGCCGTACTGGTCCACCGACGGCGCGCCGAACGGCATGTAGACGATGCCGCGTTGGGCGTCCACGGTCAGGAAACCCCACACATTGACGCCCGAACGGTTCTTCCAACTGTCACCGGCCCAGGTTTCGTTGTACTTCTCACCTGCGCGCGGAATGGAATGGAACGTCCACGCCAGCTTACCTGTGTGCATGTCCCACGCGCGCACGTCGCCGGCAGGTCCCTTCGGCGGGTTTTCCTGCGTCGTGCCGCCCGCGATGACGAGGTTCTTGTATACGATTGGCGGCGAACTCAGCGCGTTGCGGCCAGGCAGCCCCTGCATGATCTCGGGGGTATTCAGATTGACGATGCCGTTATCGCCAAAGGCCTCATTGGGCTTCCCGGTCCTGGCGTTCAGCGAGTACATCTTTCCGTCGCTCGAACGGAAGACGATCTGCGGCGGCGTTCGCGTGTCTCCGGGCCAGTATTCGACACCGCGCGTCGAAGGGTTGCCGGCAGGGAGCGGAAAGGCCCAGACTTCTTTTCCAGTGGTCGGTACCACAGCCACGACGCGGGAATACGGCGTGGACAGATACATGGTTCCATCGATGACCAGCGGCGTGACTTCGCTCGAGCGGAAGCCCGACCCGCCACGCCCTCGACCGCGGCCGCTTTGGGCAGCGTCCGGCGTTTCGCCCTCGGCGCCGCCAGCAGCTCGGCCGACTGGAGCGACGGCATTGGCAGGCCGCATGTGATAGACCCACGCCACCTTGATATGGCTGACATTCTCCGGGGTGATTTGCATCAGCGGCGAGAAGCGCGTGCCGCCGGAATCGTGGCCGTAGGTCGGCCATTCCTTGGATGTCCCAGCGGTCTGGCCCCCGTTCGACTGCGCGAGCGCGCCGACGCCTGCCACGATCAAGAGAGCGCCACCACCTGTCAGGAGGGTGCTTGCAAGTCGCTTCATATTCATAGTAGATATCCGTTCTGTCCGACTGCGGAACGTTTTACCAACGGTTACCGGTCAAGAATATATCATAGGAATCAATGATGGTAGCCGTCTTGGCCGCAGTTGGATATACTGCGGCCCATGAAGTGGTTTGCTCTGTTGGCAATGATGGCAGCGCCGCTGGCGGCACAACAGGACCGCCTCGGGTGGTTTCGGCACGATAAATTCGGCATGTTCGTCCACTTTGGACCGTATTCGATGTTGGCCGGCGAATGGAAGGGCCAGCGCATTCCGGTGGGTGATAACGCCGAGTGGATCATGCAGCGATTCAACATTCCGGTTCGCGATTATCGCGAAATGGCGCATGGGTTCAATCCAACGAAATTCGACGCCAGCGCGATCGCGAAGCTCGCCCGGCTGGCTGGCATGAAGTACCTGGTGGTCACGGCCAAGCACCATGATGGTTTCGCGATGTATGGTTCGCGGGTGAGCCAATACAACATCGTGGATTGGACCCCGTTCCACCGCGACCCCGTGAAAGAACTGGCCGACGCCTGCCAGAGGGAAGGCATCCGCTTTTGCGTGTACTACTCGCACCGCGAAGACTGGGACCATCCGGACGGCTACGGTAATCACTGGGACTACGACGTTAGCAAGAAGGATTTTCCGCGGTATCTGCGCGAAAAGTCGCTGCCGCAGATGCGGGAACTGCTGACCGACTACGGCCCGCTGGGCCTGATCTGGTTCGACCGCGGCATCGACACCAGGGAGCAGGCGCTGGAATTCGTGAAGCTGGTTCGCGAACTTCAGCCCAAATGCCTCATCAACGGCCGCGTGGGAAGCTACGGACAGGACCTGGTAGGCGACTACCAGAACATGAACGACAACGGGATGCCGAGCGGCGGACTGGAGGAGTACTGGGAGACCCCGCAGACTCTGAACCAAACATGGGGCTACAGCCGCTTCGATCAAGAATGGAAGACTCCGGCGAACGTGGTCCAGCGGCTGGTGGAGATCGTCAGCAAGGGCGGCAATTACCTGCTCAACATCGGACCGATGGGCGATGGCACGGTGCCGCCCCCGACGGTGGCGGTGCTGGAGCAGGTAGGGGCTTGGACGCAGAAGAACGGCGAGAGCATTTACGGCACTTCCGCGTGCCCGCTCACCGACTTTCCCTGGGGCCGCTGTACGGTGCGCGGCGACAGGATGTACCTGCACGCCTTCACTCGACCGGCCGGCGGTGTGCTTCGGTTGAGTGGTCTCAAGAACGACGTCCGCAGCGCCTATCGGCTGGCGGAGCCGGGCCAGCGGCTTGAGATTGACCGTAAAGACGATGTTTTGAGCGTCACCGTCGGTCCACGCGGATGGGACGAGTTCGATACGGTGGTGGTGCTGGAGGTGTCCGGCGCACCTCAGACGGATCCGCCGTTGGTCACGCAAGGTAGCGATATCCCTTTTCAGCTTGACTACCGGCTGGCCGTTACCACCGGGCGCGCGATCAAGCGCTTCAACCGCGACGGCGGCTTCCACATCGCCAAATGGACAGGACCGGAGGACGCCTGCGAGTGGAGGCTGCTGGTGAGTCAGCCCGGGCGCTACCGAGTCCTGATAAGCTATACGGCGCCACGGGAATCGGCGGGGCGGCGGTACGCGGTCCGAATCGGAGATCAGTCGCTGGAGCGTGCCGTGGTGGGTACCGGTGAGGGGTACCATTATCGCGAATTCGATCTGGGAGTGGTGGAGCTTAAAAAAGCGGGACCGCTAACGGTTCGAGTGGCGCCGGTGAGCGCGGGCGGGAACCTGATGTACTTCCAGCACCTGGTCCTCAGGCAATTGAGCGGCGTGGCTGTTGAGTAGGAGCGACGCCCCTGGCAGGCAAGGTGCCCTCCTCGTCGGGAATAATTGGGAATAATGGATGCCCTTCTGAACCGCGGCAGGATGTGGTACCTTAGGCCACGGGAAGTCCACCGTGCAAAGGCGAGGTTTTCTCAAAGCAATCCCGGCGGCGGTGATGCTGCAGGAAGCGCAATCGGCGGCGCGCCTGAAGATCACGGACATCCGGGTGGTCGCGCTGAAGACCATCCGGGAAACCGGCACCATGGAGGCGGCCTGGAACCCGGGTACCCGGACGACCCACCGGATGGGCGGTGGTTCCTTCACGGAGATCCAGACAGACCAGGGGCTAACTGGGATCGGGCCGGGCATGGATGCCGCGTCCGTGCCCGCCGGCAAAGCCCAATTGCTAGGCAAGGATCCCTTCGACATCGAACAGTGCGCCGGCCCTCTGCGGTACTACCTGGGAGCCAACTCGCGCGCGGTCCCGAGTATCGAGATCGCCCTCTGGGATCTTATCGGCAAGGCGGCGCAACAGCCGCTGTACAAGCTCTGGGGGGCGGCGAAGGAACGCGTGCCGGCGTATGCCAGCATGATTCAGCTATCGACGCCCGAGGAAAGGATCCGGATGGCTGTCGAACTGAAAGCCCAGGGCTGGAAAGGCATCAAGCTGCGGCTGCATTACCGGACCATGAAGGAGGATATCGGACTAATCGAGGCCGTCCGGAAGGCGGTTGGCGAAGACATGGAGATCATGACGGACGCCAACCAGGCGCAATCCGCGGGCACGTGGCAGCCCGGAGTGCAGTGGGATTTGCGCCGGGCCGTCGAGACCGCGCGCGAGTTGCAGCGCCTCAAAGCGGTCTGGCTTGAGGAGCCGTTGTGCCGCTACGATTTCGACGGGTTAGCCGAACTGAACCGCCTGGTCGATATACCGATCGCCGGAGGGGAGAACAATCACGGAGTACACGAGTACCGCTGGATGCTGGAGAGAGGCGTCTTTGACATTCTCCAGCCGGACGTGATGGTCGCGGACGGAGTCACCGGATTCCGCCAGATCGCGGGGCTGGCATCGGCGTTCAACAAGCGGATTATTCCCCATCACGGCGGCGGGAACCTAGGGACGATTGCCCAACTCCACTGCATCGCCTGCTGGCCGCACTCGCCCTGGATTGAGCTTCTGCACGACCCGCCGATCGCCGCATACACGAACGGCTTTGCCATCATGGAAGACCCGCCGCTGGTGGACAAAGAAGGGTATCTGAACCTGCCGCAGGGGCCGGGATTGGGGATCACGATCAAGAAAGAGCTGATCGCGTAGAAACTCCCGGACAGGCGAATCGCCTGCCTCACCTCAAGGCCCGGCCCGGCATTGCGGCGGGGCGCGGGCCTCGATGTGCTTTCGCTTTATGTTCCGCCCCGCGTCCATTCCTCGGCGACCTACGTCATCTTAGCGCTTCAGAGCCGGTTCCGGTTCTCAACAACGGGATCGCGCCCCTTCCGAGGGTGAGGATCGCCATTATCATTCGAAACGACTCACCTAGCCTGGATTTTCGCGCCAAATAAGCACCTAACGTTTCGACGGCCGGACTCGGGCATCCATGCCCTCGGCAGTGATTCCTCTATTAGGGCACTTGGAGAACTTGGCGTAAAACAGGTACGACGTAGAATGTTTTCTCATAGAACTCGGAAAACTGCAACGGTCGCGAACAACTCGTCGCGAAGGGCGTAAATTAAGGCTGCCGCCCCTATCGGAGTGGGCGCGCGACCGGCGTTGAGGAAGAGAGCGTCCTAACAACGCAAGGCGCCGCGATTGCGAGGTTCACCAGATGCTTAACAGCGGCGATGAGGAGGCGTCGAAATATAGCCCATCCATCGCGTCCGAGCGTTCAATTCGTTAACAGTGGCTTGCCGTGAAAATCCAGGCTAGGATTCTGCATGGTTCCAGTGCCCGGATCAGGCCCATTGTGCGAGTTCAGGACCCTTTTCATCTCCACGCAACTCCGCGCCCAGATGGTGGTGGTACACTCAATCCGGGAGGCCGCAGCGCGCGGCCGACCGGAAGTCTGACGCGTGGCTAACGTCCCCAACGGGATTGCCATAGATCCTCAGACCTGCAGAACGTGTCGGCCACCGCTCCTGCGACCTCCCAGCCCACCCGCAAAGCCCTGTATCGCGACCGCTATCGCCCGGCAGTTAGCCCGCAATCGCGGCGGAAATCCTGCCAGTGCGGACTGGCGTCATCATCTGTCGGTTGCGATTCAGAAACGGTAACCTTGCGCCAGTAAGGCACACGCATTGCGCGCCGTCGATTCGTTTGGCAGTCAGCCTGTCGATCCGTCATCCTCATCCGTGGAGGACTCCAGGACCGCCGCAATCCGAGCGTACAAGGGTACCCACGCCATCAGGTGGAGTTTCGCTCCTTGCCGGGATAGTGGTTGCTGACCACGGCAAGTCCAACGAATGTACAGAACATGCAGACGGCGAGAAGCCCGAGCTTCCGGCAAGCGCGCCTGACCCTGGGGCGGCGCGGTGATATTGCTCAGTCGCGCGACGTGGACCCGGGTCCAGGAATGCGCGGTGCGGACATGGGCGACAATTCTAAGTGGGAAAGTCTAAGCTGGTGTAGTACACGGTTTCGCAAATAAGTTGCAGAGATTGAAGTGCAGGATAGCGGGCAAGACCTCTTCCTCCGGTCGCGGCTCAGCAAGCGTTTCCGAGCCGCGACCAAAGGGAGCGCTGTTACCTAGGTAGCGTCGAACCTCTGCGCAGCGAAGTTCACTCACCCGCGTGCCGGGTCTTGCCGTCGGTTTCCAGCACTTCGCGCACTTTCCCGGTCAAGGCCGCGGGAGTGAAGGGCTTCTGCAGAAAGGCGACGTCCTGGTGAAGGATCCCGCTGTTGAGCACCGCGTTGTCGGTGTAGCCGGACATATAGAGGACCTTCATGCCCGGACGCCGGGTCAGGATCTGCTCCGCCAGTTCGCGGCCGCTCAGCTTCGGCATCACCACGTCGCTGATCAGCAAATGAATGGTTCCCTTGTGACCGTCGGCAACACGCCGCGCCTCCACCGGATCGGCGGACTCCAGCACCCGGTAGCCGTCCCGCTCGAGCGTCTCGCGCACCAGCGTGCGGACCATCTCGTCGTCTTCCGCCACCAGGATCGTCTCGCTGCCCCGCGCCGCCCTGCTTTTCCGATCCTCGGGCGCCACAAAAACCGGCTGGTCGATGCGCGGCAGGTATACCTTCACCGAGGCTCCGCACCCCGGCTCGCTGTACACTTCCACGCTGCCGCCGCTCTGCTTGACGATTCCGAAAACCGTGGAGAGCCCCAGGCCGGTGCCTGCTTCTTTGGTAGTGAAGAAAGGCTCAAACAGGTGAGCCTTCGTGGCTGCGTCCATACCCGTGCCGGTGTCGCTGACGGCGAGCAGAACGTACGGCCCGGGTTTCACGGCGACGTGCCTGCCGGAATAATTTTCGTCCAACTCCCGGTTGGCCGTCTCGATCGTGAGGATTCCACCCTTCGGCATGGCATCGCGCGCATTCACCGCCAGGTTCATGAGCACCTGCTCGATCTGGCCGGGGTCGGCGCTGACGCGTCCCAGGTCGGACTGCAGCACCAGGCGCAATTCCACGTCTTCCCCGATGAGGCGCTGGAGCATCGTGCTCAGGCTGGCAACCAGTTTGTTCAATTCCAGGACTCTGGGCTGGAGCACCTGCCGCCGGCTGAACGCCAGCAGTTGCCTGGTGAGGGCCGCGGCGCGCTCGCCGGCCTTCAAGATCTGCTCCGCCGAATGGCGATTGGCATCGCGCGGGCCCAGGTTTCTCAAGATCAGTTCGCTGTAGCCCGCGATGATGGTGAGCAAATTGTTGAAGTCGTGCGCCACGCCGCCGGCCAGCATGCCCACCGCTTCCATCCTCTGCGCCTGCCGCAGTTGTTCTTCCAATTGGCGCCGCCCGGTGATATCCAGCAGAACCGCCAGGTGCGCTTTCTGGCCTCCGTATTGAATCTCATGCACCGCGATTTCGACTTCGATCAGGCGGTTACCTTTGGTCCGGTGACGCCAGACGCCGGGGGTGGTGCGCGCCGCTTGAGTGAATTCTTCCGTGAAGCGGCGAGCGTCCTCCGGGAGTTGTACGTCGGAGAGAGTCATGTTTCGAAAGTCATCCACGCTGTAACCGTACAGCGCGGCTGCCGCGGCATTGACTTCGAGGAATCTTTGGCTTTCGGAATCGAAGACCCACATGGGCTGCGGGTTCTCTTCGAACAGCAGCCGGAATTTCTTGTCGCGGTCCGTCAACACTTGTTTGGCCGGCATGATCCACCAGCGCCCGTTCCTAACCAAGCATAACGTTCCGCCGCGCCTCACTCAATCAATCCCCAGTTTGGCCTGTTCGATTGAGCACATGAGGTTAAAGTTCCGCCAGCGCCAGTGCGCCATAGAGTACGCTATCGTCGCCCAGGGCAGCGGGAACCACATCGATGCGCGCACCCGACCAGCCCGTAATCTGCCGCCGCAGTTCTGTAAGTAATGGGATGAAGAGGCGGTCTCCTGCCTTGGCGATACCGCCTCCGATGACGATCCGGCAGGGATTCAGCAGCATGATCGCGGCCTTCAAACCCAGCGCCAGATCCACCACGTACCGCTCCACGAATCGGGCGTCCTCGATCAACTCCCTGGCTGGCTTGCCGTAATCGCGTTCCAGCCACAGGCCGCTGCACATGCGTTCGTAGCAGCCGCGCGCCCCGCACAGGCACTCGGGGCCGTCCGGCCGGATGGTCAGGTGGCCGATCTCGCCGGAATAGGAATCGCATCCCCGCCACACCCGCCCGTTTTCGTAGATGCCGCCGCCGATACCGGTCGAGAGGGTCATGTAGAAGAGCGGCGAGTAGCCTTTCCCCGCCCCGAATTCGCCTTCGCCGATCGCGCCCGCGTTAGCGTCGTTATCCATGATGACGGGGGCGCCCGTGAGATCGAGCACGAAACCGCAGAGGTCGAAATCTCTCCAGCCGCCCACGTGCGTCGAGAGCACCACGCGTTGGGCCGCAAAGTCAACCGGGCCGCCGAAGCCGATCCCGCAGCGGTCGAACGGAAAATCGTGGCGCCAGGCGGTAACGATCTCGCGGATGCGATCGAGCATCCATTCGCGGCCGCCGGCCGCATCGGTGGCGCGCGATTCCCGTCTGACCATGCGGCGGCCGTCAAAGACCGCCATGCTGAACTTGGTGCCGCCGATATCGATAGCCAGGATCAATACATTCAAGGATGCCACAGTAACAGAGCCGCGACCGTGAGGGAGCGGACCCCCGGTTTGCTAAAATAAACTCTGCACATGCTGAAGCGCTTCATCCTGTGGGACTACCCGCGCGGGAGCAGGCCATATGATGTCATGGTCGGAATCATCCTCGCGTTTATCTTCCTTACCCCGCGCGACTTTTTCCGCGACCAGCCGCGCATCCCCAAAGCCAGCCAGATTACCATGCTGCCTTCGGAAAACGGCAGTTTCCCGTTTTATGTGAATGCCGATTTCCTGAAGAATATCCCGGAGAACCAGCGCGTGGCCAAACTCACGCAGTTTCTTCAGAAAGGCACGAGCAGCCGGCACCTCACCGTGATCCGGCTGGAACCGATCCTCGATTCGGAAGGTGAGCTGCAAGGCTACATGGCATTCGCCCGGCCTTGAGCCCGCGGCGTACTCCGGGAAACGTCACCTTGCGTCTTTGAGAAGGGAGCCACATTCTATGCGCCTGTTTCGACTCGCGTTCGTACTGTGCGGTACCGTGACCGTGGTGCTTGGACCTCATTTTGGCGCGTCGGCTGCGGATAACTCCCTGCAGGCGGTTTTTACCCGTATGGACCAGGCATCCGCCAAATTCAAGGGCTTGAAGGCCGACACCAGGAAGCTTTCGCACACGGCCGTGATCAACGAAGACAGTGTCGATACCGGAACCATAGTGGTCAAGGTTCCCAAGCCTCACGAGCTGCGGATGCTGATCGATTTCCATCAGCCGGACCAGAAAAAGGTCAGGATCGACGGAACCAAGGTCGAGATCTACTATCCCAAAACCAATATCGTCCAGGAGATCGATCTCGGCAAAAATCACCGCTCCCAGATGGAACAGTTCCTGCGCCTGGGGTTCGGCAGTAACTCCCGGGACCTGTTGGACGCCTATTCGGTCAAGCTCGGTGGGCCAGAAACCGTTGCAGGCGAAGCCACCACTCGAATCGAGCTGACTCCGAAATCCAAGGATCTGCTCGCGCAATTTCCGAAATTCGAGCTGTGGATCTCCGACCAGACGGGTATCTCGGTTCAACAGAAAATGTACCAGCCGGGCGGAGACTACTCCATGGCCACGTATACCAACATGCAGGTTAACCCGAATATTCCGGAGTCCGCCGTCAGCTTGAACTTGCCCAAGGGCGTCACCCGGGAATACCCCCAGAAGTAGGATGAAAACCAAGACCAGTTCGTACCGGTTGGAGTATCTCGATTGGATGCGGGGCCTCGGCGCCCTGATCATGCTCCAGGGCCATGTCTTCGATTCGTTTCTGAAAAACGATCTGCGCGGCGGCGCGCCCTACATGCTGTCCCAGTTTGTGGGCGGGATGCCGCCGGCCATCTTCCTCTTCCTCACCGGAGTGACGCTGGCGTTTCTGATGGACAGCACGGAGCGCAAGGGGTTGCTCCCGCTCCAGCGCGTGGCCACGGCATTCCGCCGCTCGGGCTACCTGTTCCTGCTGGCGTTTGCGTTCCGCGTTCAGCTTTGGATTTTCAGCCAGCCGGCCCCGTGGACCGACCTGTTTCGCGTGGATATTCTGAACTGCATGGGCTTCGCGGTCGCGCTGTTGTCCGTGATGGCCCTATTCCGTACCGCGGAGCGTGTGCGCCTGTGCGCCGTGGTGGGCCTCGCGATTGCCTTCGCCGCTCCCCTGATTTCGCAGATGGACTGGTCCGCCGCACCCGAGATCGTCAGAAATTATCTCGCCCCCGACTACCGGTTTTTCAGCTTTTTCCCGTGGGCCGCCTACCTGGCGTTCGGCATGAGCGCCGGCAGCATCATCCGGACCGCTCCGCACGACGCCATCGAGCGCGCCATGCAATGGGCCGCAATTATGGGCGGCGCCCTGCTCCTGGCCTGCCAGTACTTCGCCGGCCTGCCGTTTTCGATCTATGCGAAATCCGACTACTGGCTGAACAGTCCCGCGCAAATACTGGCGAAGCTGGGAGTAACGCTCCTCCTGCTGGCGCTGGCGTTTCTCTGGACCCGCTATGCCGCCAAGGATGGGTGGAGCTGGATGCGGCAATTCGGAACCACGTCGCTGCTGGTGTACTGGGTGCACATCGAGCTGGTCTACGGCCACTGGTTTTGGTTCTGGAAGAACGGTCTGACCGTGGCCCAGACCGTCATGGCGGCGGCGAGTCTGATCCTGCTGATGCTGGCGCTTTCCACCGCCAAGACCAATCGCTACCGCCTGAAAGCGCTGCTCTCCGAATGGGGCTGGTGGCTCAGTCCCAAACCCGGCGCCGCCGCCGGGGATTGATCCATCGCCACCTATTGGTCGCGAGTGTTCACCAGCTTGCCGTTTTCATCCAGGTGCGGATAGGGGCCACCGGTGCGAAATTCGTCGAGAATGTATTTGTCGTACTGCGGTGTGGGTTCGAAATACCCGGGCACCCGAAGGTGCTCCTTGCAGGCTGCCTCGTTCAGTTCCACGCCGATACCCGGAGTATCGGGAACCCGAATGTAACCGTTCTGGATGATGGGCTTGGGAACCCCGTTCACCAGGTCGCCCCACCACGGGATGTCCACTGCGTGGTTTTCCATGGCCACGAAATCCTTGATGGTGGAAATCATGTGTACGGATGCCATGCAGGCCACCGGCGAGCCGGCAAAATGGATGGCGGTGGGGATCGCGTACATGGACGCAAATTCGGAGATCCGCTTGCTTTCACGAATGCCGCCCGCCGACAGCGGGTCGACGTGGATCATATCGACGGCATTGTTCTCGATCAGGGGGCGGAACCCTTCTTCCAAGCCAAACAGGCTCTCGCCGGTGTTGATGGGGGTGACGGTAGACTCTTTAATCTCCTTGTAGGCGCGCCAATTCCTGGGAGCGTCTCCGGTGCCGAGGGCTCCCACCTGGAGCAAATCCTCGGCCCAGGCCAACTCATACTTCTCGAAGAAACGGGCGTGGCGGATGGAGTCGTTCACGTCGAGGGGGCCAAAGTGGTCCGCGGCCAGCGGTTGGTCCCAGCCGATCGCGTCGCGTACCGCCTGGATGTGCTCGCCGTACATCTCGAGTCCTTTGGCGGTGGCCACACCGCGAGTGTTGAGCCCGCCCGGCCTGCTGGCTATCATGCCTGGCCTGATGTCCATTTTGAAGAAGGTGAACCCCAGCTTCTTGCGTTTCGCCATGCGCTCGGCGTAAATCTGGGGATTGGAACTCTCCGTGGTGTCGCAGTAGCAGCGGATGCTGTTGCGATATTGGGAACCGATCAGGCGCCAGACAGGCACGCCGTAGACCTTGCCTGCGATGTCATGCAGAGCCATATCCAGGGCGCTGTAACCGCCGCCGAACCGCCTTTGGTTGGTGAAATTGCGGACGCTGTCCAAAATGGGTTCGATATTCAACGGGTTCTTACCCAGGATATGCGCTTTGAGAACCAGGGCCATCCCTTCATTGCCTGCATCGCGGACTTCGCCGAGACCATAGACGCCCTGGTTGGTGTCGATCCGGATAATCGGATAGTCGTAGTTGGTGGCGATGCGGATCGCCCGCATATCCGTAATCCGCAACTGGCTGGGTGCGGAATTCCGGTTGACGCCCCCAGTCTGTGGCGGCTGTGCATCGGCTGACTCTTCGGAAGCATTGAGCATCGCTCCGAGAGCCGCCGACCCAGCCACTACCTTGAAAATGCTGCGCCGTTGAATGCCTTCATCTGCGTTAGACATAGCGAAACTGCTCCTTCAGGTTACACTTATCGGCCCGGCAGCCCACTTGTCAAATCCGCCCGGCACCCTTTGAAACTCCTCGTGATTCGAGGTCGGCTGCGGCCAAAGGGCGCGAATGATCGCCCACCGGTGTAAAATAACAGGATGCAGATAACGGGATCTGAATCTCTCTATCGCAAACTCCAGCAACACCTGGACCGGGCGCCGGTCGGCTTTCCGGCCACCGATTCCGGCGTGGAAATCCGCATTCTGCAACAACTCTTCACCCCCGAGGAGGCTGAAATTGCGCTCGAATTGAGCGCCATTCCCGAGCCTGCCGGCGCCATTCACAAACGGCTGAAATCGAGGATGGCGCTCGACAAACTGACCCAAGCGCTGGAGCGGATGAATAGCAAGGGGCTGATCCTGCGCCTTTCGCGAGGGAAAGCGCCCCTCTACTCCAAATTGATGTTCGCCGTGGGAATCTACGAGCGGCAGGTGAAACACCTCACCCCGCAGTTCGAGCGTGACGCCATTCAGTACATGCAGGAAGAATTCCGCGAGGCTTTCCATAGCAAAAAGACGACGCAGATGCGGGTCGTGCCGGTTAACAAGAGCATCCCGGTCGAGCGCAGCGTCGCCACATACGATGACCTCCGGAAGCACGTCGCAGCGTCGGACGGACCTTTCGCGAAGATGGACTGCATCTGTCGGCGCGGAAAAGATCTGTTGGGAGAGCCGTGCCAGCAGACGGCCCTGCGGGAAAACTGCCTCACCATGGGGATGGCGGCCCGCTGGGCGGTGGATTCCGGCACCGGCCGGTCCATCAGCCGGGAGGAGACGCTGGAATTACTGGACGAAGCCGACGCTCAGGGCCTGGTGCTCCAACCGGAGAACACCAAGAACCCGCTGTTCGTCTGCTGCTGCTGCCACTGCTGCTGCGGCGTACTGACCTCGGCCAAGCGGTTCCCGCGTCCCGCCGAGTACTTCAGCTCGAATTTCTACGCCAGCGTGGATCCGGACACCTGCCAATCCTGCGGGACCTGCGAAACGCGCTGCCAGATGGAGGCCATTCGCGCGGGCGATGGCCATGCGGAAGTGGACCTCTCCCGGTGCATCGGGTGCGCGATCTGCGTCACCACGTGTCCCTCGGGCGCTCTGAGGCTGGAAGAGAAGTCCGCGCCGCGGGTTCCGCCGGATGGCACACAGGCGCTCTACCTCAAGATCCTCCAGGAGCGATACGGTCCGGTGGGCATGCTCAAGCTGGCCGCGAAAAAAGCGCTCGGGATGAAGATATAATCACTACTTCTCCTCGTGCACGACCCCAAAAAACAGGAGCGGCGCCGCAGGCTTCTCAAGGAGCGACGGGCAGCGGAGCTTCGCGAAATTGACCAGGACGAGGCCCGGTACCTGCTGACGATGGCGCGCCGGTATTACAAATCCGGCGATGCGCCTCTCGCTCTGAAATCCGCGAAAAAGGCGCTGCATTTCGATCCGGATCTCTTTCCGGCACTCGAGCTGCTCGCCGAGATTCACTTTCGGGACGGTCAGTTCGAGGAGGCGATCCCATACCTCCGCCGGCTGCTGGAGGACCCGGAGGCTCGTGCTGCCAGCTACAATCTGGGACTGGCATACTTCAATCTCCGCCGGAAGCGAGAAGCTCTGAAGGCGTTTCAGGATTTCTTGGAAGCTACCGCGCTAGTTCGGGACCCGACGTTGAAGCGGCTGCGGGAGAGCGCCAAGACCTTCTGCACGGACCTGGCGGGGCAAGCCGCGCAACCGAGCGCGCAGCCCGTGGTGAAGGAACCGCCGGCCCCTAAGGCGCCGCCCCCGCCACCGCCGCCGGCCACACCCGCTCCCGCGCCCCTTCCCAAGCCCGAGCCGCCGCGCGTCTCGGTGGACTTCCTGCCCGCGCCGCCTCCGGCCTTCCAACTCCAGGCGGGCGCCACCGTGGCCGATTACCTTCTCCGCCGGCGCCTGCTGGATCTCCGGCTCGCGCAAAACTTCGAGGACCTGATCTGCCTGCCTTCGCTCCACGGCGTGGATACCTACGTGTACCAGCAGGAGACGGTTCGCAGGGTGCTCCGGCACTACAAGGGGCGCGCCCTGTTGGCCGATGAAACGGGACTCGGCAAGACCATCGAGGCGTGCTTGGTTCTGAAGGAGTACTGGGCTCGCGGCATGGTGCGCAAAGCCCTGGTGCTGACGCCGCCCTCGCTGGTTTCGCAATGGAAGGGAGAGCTGGTCGAGAAGTTCGGCCTCACGCCGGCTTCCCCGGAGGACTTCGGGTTCCGCCCCGACCCCGCGCGCTTTTGGCAAAGCGAGCCCCTGGTGGTAGCCTCCATCGCCATGGCGCGCATGGAGCCGCACGCATCCACCCTGGCCGAGGTCCCTTGGGACCTGGTCATCGTCGATGAGGCGCACTGCCTGAAGAACCGCACCAGCGCGAACTGGAAGCTGGTGAACTCGCTCCAAAAGAAGTTCATCCTGATGCTCACCGCTACCCCTGTGGAGAACAACCTTCTCGAGCTGTACAACCTGATCACCGTGCTGAAACCGGGGTTGCTGGCGACCGAGATGGAATTCCGCAAGCTGTTTGTTCTCCCGGGTAAGCCCAAGTCTCCGCGCAACCCGGAGCGCCTGCGCGAGCTGCTCACGGAAGTGATGGTGCGCAATACCCGCTCGGCGGTGGACGTGAGCCTGCCCCATCGCATCGCGGCCAGCGTGGTGGTGCCACCCTCGCCGGCCGAGGCCCAGCTCTACCAACTGGTTTCCGACTACGTGGCGCGGCGGTATCGCGAAGCGAGAGGAGGAACCACCGGTTTCGCGCTGCACCAGTTGCAGCGGCAGGCCGGCAGCAGCGCCCACGCGTTGGGCCGCGCCGTGGGCCGGGCGCTGGCCGCGGACAAGCGGACCAACCCGCAGGACCTGCGCGACCTGGAGGCCATGCAGGAGCTGGCGGGCCAGGTTTCCTGGACGGGCAAGAGCCGGCAGCTCGGCCGCATGCTCTCCGAGCGCCAGGCGAAGACCGTGGTGTTCACCGAGTTCGCACCGACGCTGGAGCACCTGGCCGAAGTCTGCGAGGAGCATTCCCTGCGCTATGCGTTGTTCAGCGGAGATATGTCCAAGGCGGGGAAAGACGCGGCCATCGCCCGCTTTCGCGACGAGGCCGACGTGCTGCTGTCGACCGGCGCCGGCGGGGAAGGTCGGAACCTGCAGTTCGCCAATACGGTGATCAACTTCGACCTGCCCTGGAATCCCATGCGGCTGGAGCAGCGGGTGGGACGGGTGCACCGCATCGGCCAGACGCAGGAGGTCTTCGTGTTCAACTTCTGCCAGGCCGGCACGGTCGAAGAGCAATTGCTGCGCCTGCTGCACGATAAGATCAACATGTTCGAGCTGGTGGTGGGCGAAGTGGATGCCATCCTGGGGACTCTCGACGAGGGCGACTTCGCCGAGCTGGTGCTGGACCTGTGGCTATCGGCGCGCGATTCCGGGAGGGTCGAACAGGCGTTCGACGAGCTGGCAGACCGGCTGATGGAAGCCAAGAAGCAGTATTCCGAGGCTAAGCGGCTGGACGAAACGCTGTTCCAGCGGGATTTCGAGGTGTAGACCGTGATCGGGATTCAAGACTGGATCTGCGACCTGCTGATGAGCCGCGGGGCGCTGGTGGAGTCCGAGGAGGATGGCAGAATCCGTGCGATGCTGCCAGCCGACGTGGCCGACTCCCTGCACGCCAGCGAGTGGCTCTCGCTCGACCTGCGGCCGCGTCCCGGCGCCGACGACCCTGTCGAATGGATGGAGCGGATGGAGCGGCTCCTGCCAGGCCAGCCCCTGGTAACGGGCGCGCAGTATCGCAACCCGGCGTTGGCCATCCGGGTGGACGCCGCCTCGATGCTGGCTTCGGAACTGGCCATTCAAAACGGCATCTATCGCCTGGTGGAGGACTTCTCCGCCAGCGCCACCTACTTATTCTTCACCTTTCAATACACGGTGGAGTCCGACGATCGCAGCCTGGGGATCGTCACCGTCTGCCTGAACGCCGATGCCCGCTCCCTGGTGACGATGCCCGAGAATTTCCTGCGCGGTATCCGCGAGTATCTGCACGAGGAGCAGGGCGCGGCAGTCCCGGACGTGGCGGCGCGCCTCTACCCGGCTGCCGCCCGCGCGACCCAGGCCGTGGTGCGGAAGCACGCCACGCAGATCGAGGAGCACGCCAACCGCCGCCTGGCCAGGGACACCCAGCGCGTGGAATCCTACTACGAAGGACTGCTGGCGCAGATCGAGAAGCGCACGGCGAAACGCGCCAATGACGCCGAGGCGGCCGAAAAGGAACGGAGCCGCGCACGCGCCACGGAAGCCGACCGGGTGGCCAAGCTGGAAGACCTGCGCCGCAAGTACTCGCTGCGCATCCAGGTGGAGCTGGCGGCGCTGCTGGCGGTGCGCGTGCCGGTCCGCCAGATCGCGGTGCGCCTGATCCGCAAGCGGGAGGAACGCGCGCACTTCCTCGACTGGAATCCGGTCCTGCACGTGCTTGAATCGCCCCTCTGCGAGCACTGCTCCGGACGGGCCCATCCGCTCTTCCTCTGCGAGCGGGTGCACCTGCTCTGCAGTGACTGCTGGACGCAGTGCCCGAACTGTTCCCGATTCTTCTGCCGGGTGTGCCAGCCGCGATGCAAGTGCGGGATGGCAGGGTAGCGCTATCTTCGAATCGCTTTGCAGGAGGCGGCTCTGCGCAGAGCCTGACGCTGCTCGATGCCGCGAACTCCGGGGCACCCTACACCTGACCAATTTCGGGTCGAATTCGCTCCAGGCGATGGACATGGGCCGCCTCGCACCGAAGCGGCCGTAGGACGGTTCGGCGCGCGCGACCGCGAGGGCGTGGAGAGCCGGTAGCGAGCGGGCTACGCAGCTCTGGCAATCTGCCGGTACTCTTGTTCCGACTTGGCCGGCAGCAGGACCCAGAGCGTGTAGATGCCCAATGCCGTGCCGAACGGCATGTCGATCAGATTGAAGCAGCCCATCACGATGGCCAGCATGCGCGCCCACGGCTGGCGGTCGAGCAGGCCCCAGCCCGCCAGGATGCCGAGCGCGGCCGACCCCAGGATCAGCGCGCCGGCGCCGCGGAGCAGGCCGTGAACGAAGAAGGGAACTTCGGGCGGAAGGAAGCTCATGGTGCCGTGGCGGAACATCGCTACCAGGAAGAGACCCGGGATGAGGCGAAACGCGGAGAGCGCCAGCCAAAAGATGCCCAGAAGGCGCACGTGACCGCAAATGCGGGACTGCACCGGCATGAGCGGAACGGTGCCCGCGGCTTTGCCGCAGGAAGGACAGAATCGCTGGGATTCGTTCAGCCTGGTACCGCAACGATCGCAAAACATCGTACACCTCCAACTGCCGATAACTAGATACGACGGGAAGGCGCGGATAGTTCCAGCGGACACACTTTGCAGATTGGTGAACACCGGAACCAAACCGTCTTCCTGCTCACCAGGCGATTTACCGATAGTTCTCCATCAATTTCCACCCTACTTCGCTGAACTGGCCGAGAGTCCTCTGGGTCGCTCCGAACCCTATGAATTCGTTCGGCGCCATTCCGTCCGGCTCGAAGGAACGCACGAACTCCGGCAGCTTGCGCAAGCGGTCGAGCGCCTCGCTCGGAACCGGCTGGTCGATCCGCTCCTCGCGGGGATGGTCCCGCGCAACGAACCACTCTTGAGAAGTGGGATGAATCGACATCAAAAGGTCCGCCCCCGCCAGTTCCGTCAGGTGATAGTCGCCGCGCAGGGCCGCCACCAGCAGCACGGCCTCATAGCCGCGTTCCCGGTAGATCGCATACGCCCGCTTGGTGACGGCCAGGCCCGCCTGCCGGATATCGGCTTCGCTCACCGCGGCCTGGTTATCGTGCGCCACTTCCCGCAGATAATCGTCCAGGCGGCCGATCATGATCACCGCGAAACACTTCCCCGGCTCGATCCCTTGCGCTTTCGCGCGCTCGATTCCGGCGCGGTGCCGCTCCGCGATGGCCACCACCTGCGGCACCGTGAAGCTCACCGTCGCGGTAACCGTGGTGCCTTCCGCGACGCAGTCCTCCAGTACATCCAAGCCCGCCGCCGTGGCCGGCAGCTTGACCGCGATATTCGGCGCCCACGCGTGAAAACGCCTCGCCATGGCGTGCATGCAGTCCCGGTCGCCCGCCCGCAACGGATTCACCTGGGCGCACACAAATCCCGATTGGCGCCCGCTGGACTCATGTTCCGGCATCAGCTTGGCGGCCGCCCGCGTGACCGCGATCTGCATCAACGCCTCCGCCTTGGCTTCCGCCGGCAGGTTCCGGGAGATCACCTCCTCGATGGACGCGCCCCACAGGGCCCGGTCCTTGTTCAGCGCGATATTGGCCAGAAACGGATTGGTGGTGACCCCGATGGCGCCGCGATCCAGACCCAGATCCAACTCGGCCTCCTCCGCGGAATCGTGCCACCACTTGGTGCGGGTCTTTTCGATGACCCAATTCAGGTAGGTATTGTTCACGATGGTGTACCCGCCCCCAGTATAACTCCGGCTAATTCAGCGGCTTCAGATCGCCCAGCAGAGTGGGAACCAGCTCCGAGACCGTGGGATGAATGTGCATGGCGCGCTGGATGAGGGTGTACGGCTGTTTGGCGTACATGACGTCCAGGATGGAATGAATCACTTCGTCGCCGCCGGTTCCCAGGATGGCGGTGCCCAGGATGGCTTTGGTTTCGGCATCCACCAGGATCTTCATGAAGCCCTGGGTCTCGCCCTTCTCGACGGCGCGCCCGACGCGCGTCATGGGGCGCGTCGCGATGAGCGCGGGCCGGCCGGACTTTCTCACTTCCGCCTCGGTCATGCCGGCGCGTCCGAGCGGCGGATCGATGTAGAGTGCGTAAGCCGTGATGCGGTCGCTGACGCGGCGTGAATCCCCGTCGAGCAGATTCGCGGCCACGATCTCGAAGTCGTTGTAGGAAGTGTGGGTGAAGCCGCCGCGCCCGTTGCAGTCGCCCAGCGCCCAGATGCCCGGCACGTTGGTTTGCAGTCGATCGTCGACTACGATGTAGCCGTGGTCATCCGTCAGGATTCCGGCGCTCTCCAGGCCGAGGTCGCCGGTGTTCGGCCGCCGTCCCACCGCCAACAGGAGGTGCGAGCCAATGACCTCGGGCTCTCCCGACGCGCAGTCGACGTGGACACCGATCTCATCGCCGCGTTTGGCCACGCTGACGCACTTCGCGTTCCGCCGGATGTGGATGCCTTCGGCTTCGAGGATGTCCACGATGGATGCCGAGATGTCCTCATCCTCGCGCTTGACCAGGCGGGGGCCCATCTCGAGGACGGTGACCTCGCTGCCGAAGCGCCGGAACATTTGGCCGAATTCCAGGCCGATATAACTTCCGCCGGCGATGACCAGGTGGCGCGGGAGGAAATCCACATCCATCATGGAGGAATTGGTGAGGTAACCGACCTGGTCGAGCCCCGGCATCGCCGGGATGACCGCGCGTCCGCCGACGTTGATGAAGATGCGTTCAGCGGTGAGACGCGCGTCTCCGACGGCCACTTCGTGCGGCGAGACGAAGCGGGCGGCGCCGTGGTAGACGGTGCAGTTCGGCATGCCCTTCAGCCAGGTCTCGATGCCGGCGCGGTCCTTCTCCACGATGGCGTCTTTGCGCGACTTGACGCGCTTCATATCGACGGTTACCGGCCCATCGAGTGTCACGCCGAACTCAGCGGCACGGCGCGCCATGCGTGCGGCGTAGGCGCTGGCGACCATGGTCTTGGTGGGTATGCATCCCGTGTTGACGCAGGTGCCGCCGAAGAACTTCCGCTCGGCGATGGCGACCCGCATTCCGGATTGCGCGAGGCGCGCGGCCAGGAACGGGCCGGCCTGCCCGCTTCCGATGACGATGGCATCGTAGGTTTCAGGCACGTGAGTCCCCCTGGGTCGATCGTAGCAGGCTCCCGGCGAACTGCCAGACTTTCGGGCGCAGAATTCGGTTTTAGGCGAGGCTACCGCTCCCTCACTGTCGCGGCTCGGAATCGGGAGCAGAGCCGCGACCGTGAGGGAGCGGTGTTGAGCCGAGGATGGAATTCTTGCGGCAAGCCGGCAGACGGCGCTTTACCCGCGGCCCTCGTGCAACAGGCGGTAGAGCTGCGCGCCGTACTTCTCCACTGTGCCGATGCCGATGCCGGGGATGGCGAGCAACTCCGCGGCCGTTCCGGGACGCTTCGCGGCCATGGCTTTCAACGACTGGTCGCTGAAGATGCGGAACGCGGGAACGCCGCGGCGTTTGGCCTCGGCCATGCGCCAGGCGCGCAGTGTCTCTTCGATTCGCGGAACTGCTGCTGCCGCCGGCTTCTCCTTCGGAGTGTCCGGCTTCCACACGCGCAGCCGCTCCTTGCGCGCCGGTTTCTTCCCACGCTTGCGCCCCACCGGAGTCGCCGGCACTTCGTCCCGCATGAGCAACTCGGTGGTGCCTTTCGTGTCTAACTCGGCGGCGGCGGGTGTGAGGCTCGCCTTGCGGTACGGGATGGTTCGTCCGTCCTTCTCGAAGACGGCTTCGGTGAGCCGCACCAGTCCCGCGCGCGCCATGGCCCCGAGCACCTCTTCGAACTGGTCCCGGGTCAGCTCGCCTGAGGGATAAAGCTCGCCATGCAGCTTGCCGGTCGATTTCGCCCCTCCCGAGCGCAGTGCCGCCACGATCCGATGCGTGGCGGCGCGCTCGGCTTCGGTAGCGGGGCGGAACGGCTGTCCCAGGCACGCGCCGGGCGCGCAGAAATCGCAGATGCCGCAGGCGGTCTGGCCGTCTGCGAGATCGCCGAAATGGCGCACCAGCGCGGCCATGCGGCATTGGCCGCCATTGGTGTAACGGAACATCAGGTCGAGCTGCCGCTGCTTCTGCTCGGCTTGGGCGATGTAGGATTCGCGCCAATGGTCATGGCCGCAGCTGACGTTGTCCGCAAAATCCACTAAGGCGCCGCCGTGGATCCAGAGCTTCTCGAGCACCCGGTCGAACGTTTCCGGGTCTTCGCGCAGCCGGTGGCCGAGCGCTTCCTTCTCTTGAGGCTGGGGGCCGAGGAGCGAGAACAGCGCATCCAGCAGTTCCACGGCGGGGTAGTCCCGCTCGATGAAGAAATCGTGCGTGCGAAGATCGGCGTACGAGTGCATCAGGATGGTGCGGCTGGGGAGCCCGTCGCGCCCGGCGCGGCCGATTTCCTGGTAGTACGCCTCCAGGCTTCCCGGCAGCGCGGTGTGGATCACGGTGCGGATATTCGGCTTGTCGACGCCCATGCCGAACGCGATGGTGGCCACCATCACCTCGATGCGGCCTTCCAAGAACTGTTCCTGGACTCGCTTGCGGTGGTCCTTATCGAGCCCGGCGTGATAGGCATCGCAGGGGAAGTGCCGGCCGAGCTCGATGGCGAGCGAGGACGCCTGGGCGCGAGTCGGAGTGTAGACGATGGCGGGGCGGCGTTCGGCATCCAGCAGCAATTCGCCGGTGAGCGCGGAGCGCGAATTGGGCGGCACCTCGACCACCTCGATCGCCAGATTGTGGCGGCGGAAGCCATGAATGAAACGAGATGGCAGGGCCAGGCCCAACTGCTCGGCGATGTCATCCTGGACCACGGGCGTGGCGGTAGCGGTGAGGGCGATCACGGGAGCCGGCCGCCAGGTAGGCACGTATTGACCGAGCATGCGGTAATCGGGCCGGAAATCGTGGCCCCACTGAGAAATGCAGTGCGCCTCGTCGATGGCGATGAGGGTCGGTTTGCGCTTGGCCAGCATCTCAGGGAAGCCGGGAACGCGCAGCCGCTCGGGCGCGATGAACAGGAACTGGAGATGGCCGTTGAGGTAGTCGATGCAGGCCTGGCGCGAGGAGGCGCGGTCGCGGCCGGAATGGATGCGTTCCACGGCGAAGCCAAGTTCCTTGAGCTTGGCGACCTGGTCTTCCATCAGGGCAATCAGGGGGCTGATGACCAGGGTGGTGCCGCCGCGCGCGATGCCGGGCAACTGGTAGCAGAGCGACTTGCCGGAGCCGGTCGGCATCACGAGCAGGATGTCGCGGCCGTCGATGGCGGCACGGCAGACGGCCTCCTGGTTGGGGCGGAAGGAGGGGAATCCGAACGCGCGTGTAAGGATTTCAGCGGGGTCGTCTGTCGAGTGCGCTGTGACTGGTGGATTGGGCACTAGGTCTGCGACCGCGGGGTGCTGTGATTCCGGGGAAAAACGCTCCCTTACGATCGCGGCTCTGATCGGAGCCCCGACCGTGAGGGAGGGGTTTGGCAAAGGCACCGAACCACCCGGTCGGAGAACCGGGCTGGGTGAGTTGGCAGGCTGAATGGCTGCCCCACTGGGCGGATGAACCCGCCCCACTTTGCCAACCACCTCGCGCACGTAATCCTCGATGCCTTTCAGGAACGGCGCGAGTTGCGCCGTGCCGCGGTGAATGCGGTGCAGGTACTGTTCCCACTGGCCCGTCATCACCGGGCTCTTCACTTCGGGGTGTACCACCTCGATCAGCCGGATGCCCTTGTCCGTGGCGTCGAGAGTCTTCCCGCCGCGCACGATGTACTCGCGTTTGAGCAGCACTTCGATGATGGCGGCGCGGGTGGCCGGAGTGCCCAGTCCAGTCTCCTTCATGGCATCGGAAAGCTCTTTTTCATCCAGAGTCTTGCCCGCCGTTTCCATGGCCGTGAGCAGCGTGCCTTCCGTGAAGCGCTTGGGCGGCCGGGTCTTCTTGTGCAGGACCTCCACGTCGACGACGTCCTGTTTTTGGCCCTTCGCCAGGTCCGGCGGCAGCGTCTGCTCGGCTTGCTGCTCGATCTGCTGCTCCCCTGGGCCGGCCTTGCCCTTCTTTGCCTTACCGGGAAGCGCGACGTCCAGCACTTTCCATCCGACCTGTTGCACGGCGCTGCCCGACGTGTGATAGCGGTCGATAATTCCGGGATTGCGGATCGCGGTGATGACCGTGGTGACCGACCAAATGTAATCTTCGTGCCAGGCCGCGAGCAGGCGGCGGCAGATCAGGTCGTAGATCCTCCGCTCGTCGCCCGGCAGCGACTCCAGGTTGGCCGAAGTGGTGGTGGGGATGATGGCGTGGTGATCGGTCACCTTGGCATCGTCCACGAAGCGCCGTCCCAGGGGGCGCTCGCCCGTGCCGGGGGCAAGCTGTTCGCGGTACGGCGCCTGGATGGTCTGGACGATGCGCGGCAGCGTGCGAGCCACGTCTTCGGAAAGGTGCCGGCTGTCGGTGCGTGGATAGCTGATCAGTTTGTGGCGCTCGTAGAGGGCCTGGGCGGTGTCGAGCGTCTTCTGCGCGCTGAAGCCGTAGAGCCGGTTGGCGTGGCGCTGCAGCTCGGTCAGATCGTACAGCAGAGGAGGTGGCATGCGCTGCGTTTGGGACTCGATGGATTCGATTTCCGCCTGCCCGGTGCGCGCCCGCGCGGCGATGCGGTTCGCCTCTTCGCCATCCGCGGGCAAGCGCATGGAGCGATCGCCATTGTTCTCCCGAAACCAGGTGCCCTGATACACGACGTCCTTAGCCGTCCCCACGGGGTGGAAAGTCGCCAACACCTCGAGGTAATCTTCGGGCACGAACTTGCGGATGGCCAGCTCGCGTTCCACCACCATGGCCAGCGTGGGAGTCTGCACGCGCCCCACCGAGAGGTCCTTCACGTTATACGCCAGCGCGTAGGCGCGCGACAGGTTCATGCCCACCAGCCAGTCGGCGCGGCTGCGGCCGCGCGCGGCATCCGCCAGCGGATCGTAGTCGGCGCCGGGCCGCAGGGCGTCGAATCCCTTGCGGATGGCGTCGGGAGTGAGCGACGAGATCCACAGGCGGC
>Ga0209517_10001191_pt1 | contig 40411 bp, 27 predicted proteins | sample PeaSoiMetSII2010_FD_187695 | JGI IMG/M metagenome (GOLD analysis project Ga0209517, IMG submission 187695) | Peat soil microbial communities from Weissenstadt, Germany - SII-2010 (SPAdes) (version 2) | ecosystem: Environmental > Terrestrial > Soil > Wetlands > Peat | place: Germany...
ACAAGCACGACGCCGCCAACTTCGGCCGAGGCTAACAGGCAGCGTCTACCCGCCGCGAGCAGAAGTTGTCCGCCAATTCCCTGCCCTTGCCACCTGCGATCCACAGCCAAGCGGGCCAAGCGGAAGCCCGGCACATCATGGCGCGCCAGCCCCCGCCGTATGATCTCCGGCGTCCGGGCATAGTCAACCGAGGCGGGACTCAGACTATAGAAGCCGAGAATGGTCTGGTTGTCGGCGTTATCAATCGCAAGGAACGTTTTCGCACCGCCCAGTTCGTGGCTCTTGCGGGCATGACGGCGCAGGAATTCATTCAGCGCCTCAACGCCCGAGTCGAACGCTTCCCGATCATATTTCTTGCTGATCGGCGCTTCGTGCCATGCCGTCACGATGATTACCGCCGTTTTGGCAATGCCCGAGCGGCTGCCAGCAGTTTTGCGTTCGGCGCGGGCGGATTTTCCAGCAGATGCAGAACCCGCAAACTATCCCTTTCGGAGAGATGCACATGGTCCGCCTCCTCGATGACCGCCTTGGCGGCAAGCAAGGCGTGACGAAGGACAAAATCCGTCAGGTCAGTATGGTTCAGCGCCACCGCACGCAACAGCAGCGCTTTTTCCTCGGGCCGAATCCGCAAGGACATCCGGCTGTTGCCTTCTACGGCTATTCTCGGCATGGCAGCGACTCCTCCGCAATCATGTACGCATGTACGCATTCAAACAGTACATCGAAAAACAGACAGGGGTCAACTTTTGTGTGCATTCATTGCGTGTGCGCTGACCTGGCATTGTTTGCGCAACCGCGGCTCCGGCCTGGGGAACGGCTCCGGCGCCGAATCGAGATCGAGCCGCGGTCGAACCTCGCCCGAAATCACGAGGAGTACCTGGGGGCCATCGACCGTGCGTTGGCGGAGGACAGCGCAGATTTGCGGGCGCGGCGCATGAACGCCGTGGCAGGCGCCAGTTGGGACACCCGCTTTCGGGAAACAGTGGCGGTGGTCGATCAGTTCCTCGCTAAGGCGAAGCCCTGACCGGTCAATGCGCGACCGTCCCCGAGATGGCAACGCCACTTGAAATCGTCACACCCCCGGCCTGGGGAGCCCCTTCGGCGGCGATCGAGACGGAGCCTGCGGTCGACTCGAAGTACAGCGTGTTGTCGCCCGAGTTGACCGTGCTCCCGGCCGTCACTGCCGCGCCGTTCACGGTCACCTTATAGGTGCCCGGAGCGAGCCCGGCAATCAGATACTGCGCGGTGCCGGCGTGCGTGGTGGTAAAGCCGAGACCGCCGTACGTCTGGCCGCCGCGCGCAAATATGGCGACCTTATCGGCAGTCTGGACGCCCGTCCAGTTGGCGTTCGGATTGAGCGCCGCGGCCGTCAGCGTGGTATCCCCCATGGACGCCGACACCTTGTGCACGATCACGTAATCCGCGGCCGTCACGCTGGCGCCGCAGGCCGACCCTCCACAGATCGAGACGCGATGCGTGTGGTGGTTTGCCCCGGTATACGTGGACCCGTCGTCGCGGACGAAGATCGTACCCGGAGAGAAGATCCGCGTTACCAGCCCATTCGTGTTGGGGGTAGCGCCGCTCTCCTGGGAGAGAATCAAGCGATCCAAGTCGAGCCCGGAACATCCATGGGGCCCGGGACAGGTAGTTTGGCCTTCGAGCGGATCGGTGCTGGTGGCCGCCTCCCCGTTCTGCGAGTAGTGAATCTGGCCGCGGATACCGGCCGGAACGCTCAACGCGATGTCGTCATACTGGACAACGACTTCCTCAACGCCACCCTTGAAATGGACCAGGTGGCGATTCACGCGCGTGGCGTTCACAGTGGGGACATACATTCCCGTCAGATCCGCCATGCCATAGGCGTAACGAGACAGGCTATCTCCGGTGGGGTTGACGCCCGCCCAGCGTGGGAGCTGGGCCACTACCGGAGCATTCGACGCGGACCCGGCCAACAGGTTACGCGCGCCAGCGATCTCCGGCACCACATCCAACTTGGTGGGATCGTCCGACTCCTGGCCGGCGCCTGGTGGCAGCTCGTCCGATGACAGCAACGCCCCCCGCTTATGCAGCCGCACGGAACCACCTTCCGGTAAGTCATGATCGCCCCAGAAGGTCCGTGCCTCGAAAAGCAAGTGGGTATCGTTGGGATTGCTCCAGCCGGTCCGCGAGATCATGGCGTGGCCGGAGAAGTTGTCCGGGCAGGCCCACCCCGTCGCGGTGCGACACATCGCGGCGGAAGTGTCTCGAAACAAGTACTGGGTCGGAAGGGCGGTATAGTCCTTAGTCCCGATGCGTGGATCGGCCAGGAGGAACAGCCAGGCGGTGTTGGACGTCAGCATGGCGCTGGGCGTCCAGTACCCCGTCTTGGTGATGAAATCCTTGAAGTACTGCGCCTCATCGGATGCCGGCGCGAGCGCCAACGTCTTATCCGGAATGAATCGGTCGGTCAGAGAGCCCGCCGCCTTATCCACCTCGTTGTCGCCCGTCTGGGTTCCCCACCGATGGGGCCACAGCGCATTCAAATAGAGATCCGGCAGCACTGCATAGATCTTATGGACCGCGTGCCGGGTCACCCAGGGACCGGTTGTATCCATCGACGGGAACCCCGGCACGCCCTGCTGCAGCAGCCGCGCACCCTCGGGTCCATCCGACGTGGTGCGGCCGTAGCTGTAGTAGCTGCCGGAATACGAGAAACCCGTTTCGTAATTCATCAGATACCGCAGCATGTAGTCCAGCCAGTAGGATTGCTGCTTCGCCAGATCCAACGCAGCGCGCGGATCGTCGTCGGCCGCGGCAAGGTCCATCGCCATCAGGCCCATGAAGTGGGTATAGCCATTGTTCCCACCGATCGCGGGACTGCCGTCCTGCAAACCATACGAGCTTCCATTCTGTGGGTAATACACGGGCTGCGATCCGGACTCTCCTCCCCAGTGTTTTTTCAGCCAATAGCCGCCACAATCCCCATGTTTCCAGGCATGGACCAGGAAAATAGCCAGGCCCGGGCTGCTGCCGGCCACATTCCCGACCGCAAGGACATTCAACGAGCCATCCCCATTCACTGCGGTGACGTAGTACTCGGCCGTTTCCCACGCGCCCAACTCCAGCGCGTCTCCCACACCGACCCGCTGACTGGGATCGGGGTCGGTCACCCACAAGGTGCCACTGCCCGAGATCGTGCCGGTGGTTGCATTGTGAATGCCGTCGTAGCTCACCCGGCTGAATGCGGCGGTGGCCCCACTCTTGGTGTTGGGCGTCACCTTGGCGCATCCGTCCGCGAGGTCGTTATAGACCTTGTCCAGGAATGTTTGTTTGTCGGTTGGATTCAGGTAGTCCCTCAACAGGGTGAACAGCAGGGCCTCGGCGTGGAACGTGTAACCGCTGAAGTCCGCCCACTCCGGATTTCCGCCATGCATGAGCGCTTCATTGGCAGCGAAGTTCACGCCATTGGTGCGCTCGAAGTGCGTGATCCAGTAGAGGCCGCAGTCCCTGGCATTGGTATCGGCGCGGTCGACAAAAAATTTGACCCCGCAGGCGTTCATGGAGGGCGGGAGGTTGTTAGCCCCATTGGGCGGCGCGTTGGAGGCCCGCGATCCCCCATCGTAGATCCCCATGTAGAGGCCCGGGTTGCTGCCATAGGTGTTGTAGACGTAGAGGAGCTTGTCCCACGGCGGATTGCCGGCCCACGCCCTCGCGGAGATCCGCAGGCAGTCCTCGGCGCCAGATGCGCCGCACGACATGTTGGCGCCGCTGTAGGTTCCATCCGGGACACCCGAAGTGGCGAAGTGGAACTGGGTGGAGGAGTCGGCGGTGACGGTGTAGGGGTTGCCGCCGTTGTTCAGATTGGCGTTGCCGCTGCCCCACACGCCGACCCGATCCCCGGTCGCCACGTAGCCGGTAAACGAGATTTGCACGGTGGCCACCGACCCTCCGACCACCAGCGACACCAGGCCATTGTTCGTACCGAGCGCCACGGAACGGGTGACCGGACCTTGCGATCCGTCCAGCCACCCGCGCGGATGATCGTTCAAGCCGAATGGCGTGAGCTTTCCACCCCATTGGGCGCCGCCCGGGTTGCCGGCGAACGATCCGTCGCACCAAGCCCCATTCCCCACGATGTCGGCGCCCTGCTGGTCGGTGATCGAAAACGTCACCGCGGATAGCACTTGTTTGACCAGGCGGATGCCGTCTGCGTTCGGCAGACTGGCGCCACCCGCCACACAGGTGCCCCAGATCCCCACCGTGTCACCCGGCGAGAGGCCGTGGGCAGATTGCGTTGTGATGACCACCGGCGTGGAGTTCGACACGCTGGCGATCGCGAAGCCGGCTGGGCTTCCGTAGCGCAGATACACGGAGGGCGTTTGCGGCGTCGCCATACCGGTCCGCAATGGCACCACGGCGACCTGCGCCGAGAGAGAGCAGGCCGCCGCGAGCAAGAAGAGGAGCGTCAGTGTAGATCGCCGGAGGCTCATTGCGGATCGCCGGAGGCTCATTGCAGATCCCCCCATATCACATATTCATCCTGAACGCCGGTGCTCTGGATCGTCACTGGGGCGCCCCGTCCGGCCGTGCGCAGCGTTCCGCGGCGCTGGATCAAGTTCACCCCCGCGCCGGCGTTGATCTGGATCACCCCGCTCCCGGCCTGCATCAGCGTGAAGGACTGGTTCAGCGTCAGTCCCACCGGGACGGTTACCGCGATTGGCGAGTTCGACGTGAACCGAAGCAGACGGTTTCCGCCGCCTCCCTCGGCCAGCGTATAGTTCGTCTCCGCGTGATTGACCACCGTGGAGCGGTCCATCACCGGGTGGCCGGTCCCGCTCACGTCCACCAAGATGGACGTGGTGGAGGTGGAAGGGGTGAGGGTGGCGAAAGTCATCGAGTCCAGCGCGACGCCGTTGATGAGTTGGTTGCAGACGGAGATCGATCCCTGATCGTCCATGACGCCCGCGTATCCCAGGCTGGTGGCCGTAGTCTGTTCCGTGCGCCAGCCGTAATTCGACGCCAGGGTCTGCTCGGAGCCGCCCGGCGGGGTGACATACACGCTGAGGGTGTGGGCGAGAACATTCACCGGGATTCTGAGATGGTATGCGCTGCCGAGAGAGTAGGGCAGCGTCATGGCGGCCCCGTACGCCCCTCCGTTGCGCACGTCGATGTTGCCGCTCGAATTGAACCGCACCGCTACCCCCATGCTGGAATACCCGGTGGGAACCGCGGGGCCGAGGCCCACCACTCCATCGTTGGCCGGCCCAGAGGGCACCTCGACGAAGGGCGTAACGTCCGCCTCCCACTGGAAGGTGCCGCTCTCGGTCGGCAATGCGCGGTAGCGCCAGGCGGTATCGGCGTTCAAACAACCGCTGATTCCCGGTACGGTCAGCACCAGACCTCCGGAGGCGGCGGACACCAGGCTCACGCCATTGACCGCCTGGATGGTGTAAGTGTGGGAGCCCGGAGAGCTCGTGCTGTCGGTGTAGCTCAGGATGCCCCCATCGGCGAAGCCGATCACCGTCCCATCGCGCGAGATGTAGTATTGCAGAACCTCGCGGGTGTCGGTCGAAGCGGCCCAGGTCAGCGTCACCGCGTAGGGCGTGAGGCCGGAACTGGTGGGGGCGCCGGGTCCAGTCGGGGCGGCCGTGTCCGCCGCCGCCGCGGTGGCGTTGTACTGGTAAGCTCCGAGGTCGTAACCGCTGCCATACGGGCGCACGTTCCCCAAGAGGTCGATGGCCGGGGCGAGGTAGGAAAGCCAACTGGCGACCCCGACCGCGATCGCGGGACTGCCCGAGGTGAGGGCGAAATTGTAGCCTGCGTAGTTGACGAAGATTCCCGACGCCGCTTGCGTGGGCGTCTTTTGCAGCCCCGCCAGGTAGTAGTTTCCTTCGTTGCCGTTGGTGCAGGCCGATGCGGTGTCGTCCATGACGCAGTAAAAGCCCGTGGTCACAATGATGTTGTTGTAGATCACGTTGCCCACCCCGGGAGGCACGATGCGCACACCCGCCGTCGAACCGGAGGCCAGCGACACCATGGTGTTGTTCACGATCAGGTTGCGGTTCGAGCCGTACCCGCAGCCATCGTCGGCCAGCTTGTAGTTGCCGCTGCTCGATGTGTTATAGGTGACGTTGTTGCGCAGGATCGAGTCGGAGAGGTTGATCAGCGAGAAGGCCGGGCCGGTGTTGTCGTGAATGATGTTGTTCTCGACGAGAGCCCCCGAGATCATGCCGTCCGTCGCGCCGGTGTGGTCGGTGGTGAAGCAGTCTCCATTGAACTGGATGCCCGCGCCGGAGTTGCTGTACGAGACGTTCCCCCTCACCACCGGCACATCCAGGGCGCGGGCGCTGTTCGAGACATAGATGCCGTGCTGTGTCCCTCCCGCCCCGAAGGTGGTGTTGCCCTGGATCAGCACGCCGTACGCGAACCCGGTGAGGATGTTGGACTGCCCGGAGTTCGACACCGTGTTATTCAGGATCTGGCACGACTGGCACTCGACCACATCGATGCCGTAAGTCGTCATGCCCGAGATGGTGAATCCGTTGATCACCACGTAGTCCACCAAGTTGACCGTGACGCCGTTGCCATCCGAATTCGGCGTGGTGATCTGGACCGCGGAACTCTGCGCTTGAAACGTGATGGGGGCCGATGCCCTGCCGCTCACGTGACCGGACGCGCCGGTGATCCGCCAGCCCGCGTAGGTGCCGTTGTAGACGTACACCACGTCGCCGGCAACCGCCGCGTCGGAGGCCGCCTGGATGGTGCTGTACTCTTGACCGCTGCCGACGCAGCGAACGGAAGTCAGCGAGCAATTCTGCGCCGCGGCCACGGCGGCCCACAAAAATGAGATACTCAGCAATGCTTTTTTCATGTCAGTCCTTTCAGGAACATAGAATGTGCGGCCCCATTACGGATTCACCAATACCGTGACAATGCCGGGATTCAGCACGGATATCGAAGTCTTCGTCCCCGACGTCGCGCAGTTCCCGTTGGCGGGAATCGCAAAAGTCGACCCCGATCCGGTTTGTCCCACGCTGCATGTGTAGTTATGCTTGCTCGCGCCCGATGAGCCGGGATTCAGCCAGTTCGCGTACGAAAACGTACTCCACCACGCCGTCGGACTCGCACTCGCCTCCCAAGCCGTACACCAACTGTGCATGCCGGCGGTGAGAGTCACAGCGGTGCCGAGCGTAAATTTGTTCCAGTTATTACCCGAGCTCTCCGCCACATTGACACTGAGGAGTTGATTGCCCGATGAATCAAACACCGCAATCGCCTGGTACTTGCTCGCTGCGCCTCCCAACGTGACCAGCGTGTTTACCACGATGGTGTAGGGGTCATAGACATCGGTGCAGTAAGTGGTTGCCGCGGTCAGGCTGGAATTCCCGTAGGTACTCGGCGCAAAAATCGTGCCGGGGAAGTACACCATGGCTGCGGGCCAGGTCGCCGGCCCGCCGGACCCCGCCGGCGTCGAGTAATTTCCCGTGCCATCAAGGTATTTCGTCGCATCGTTGGGCGCCTTCGGAGCGTACCCGTGTTTCGAGGTGCTCACGTTGTTAGTGGTGTTGTCGGACAGCGTTTGATCGGCCTCCACCACGGCGGAACTTGTCACCGTCTGGCTGGCCCCACCCGCGAAGTGGGCTATCCCTGCGCCTGGAGAAGAAGCCAAAACTACCTGCATGGCCGGAATGCCCCAATCCACAGGAACGTTGCCTGTGCCATACCCAACCAGGTTCCCGTTAGTCCCTGTGAAAGAAACCCCGTTAATCCCGGTCACCTGGTTCGACGTGTTGATGTCCGTCCCGGTCTTGGCAATCGATGTGTCCACGTACGCGCTGGTGATGGTCGTGCACGTGGGGGCCGCGTCCGCGTTCGCGGCAGTTACCGCTTGATTGGTGCAACTGCCCGTGCCCGCGGCGGGTCCGCTGGATGCCACGATGTCAGTGCCGTTCCATTTGAAGTACCCGCCCGCCGCCGCAGGATGCGCCAGCCTCTGCCAGGCAGGCGTCGAACCAATGGCGAATAGTCCGTCGCCCCGGACGGCGGAGGCGGCGGTAGTGTCTCCGTGGCTTGCCGAAAGCAGGTTATGGGCGGTGGGCGCGAAAGTAGCTGGCTTGTTCTGGATGAAGGCGCCGCCGCTCACCGCATTCCAATCGATGTAGGCACTGGTCAGTCCAGCCGCCGTTCCGGTAGTCGATTGATTCAGCGTGGGGTAATCCGCCGCCACTGCGATGGCGGTGGTGTTCGGCGCCGTGCGCTTCAGGATTCCATTCGAGCCGGGATCTGCCATTCCGCCGCTCGCCGAGGTGTGGCAGTTCCCGTCCGCTCCCAGGTATTGCGTGCCGGAGCAGGACGAGAACAGCCCGACGATGTCCGGGTAGCCCGCGACGGCCGTCGTGTTCAGGGCCGTGCGCTTCAGGATTCCATTGGAGCCGGGGTCTGCCATCCCGCCGCTCTGCCCCGCCGGCACCGAGTAAGCCCCCGTTCCATCCAGGTACCTGGTCGCATCGTTGGGAAGCTTGGGCGCGTAGCCGTGCTTTGACGCGCTCACGTTGTTAGTTGTGTTGTCGGCCAGGGTTTGGTCGGCCTCGACCACCGCGGAGCTGGTCGCGGTCTGGGTCGATCCCGCGAAATGGGCGATTCCCGCTCCAGGCGAGGCGGCCACCACGCATGTGGGGCACGCGCTTCCGGCGGGCACGCTGTACGCCCCCGTGCCATCGAGGTATTTGGCCGGATCGTTGGGACTCTTGGGGGCGAATCCATGGCTGGAAGCGCTCACGTTGTCGGTCGTGATGTCCGTCAGGGAGAGATCGGAGTCCGCCGGCTGCGCCTTTTGCTGGACCCCGTGGGAGTCGATGTAGGATACGAACTGGTGGGCGGTGGCCGTAGTGGTGAGCGGGGCGGCGTAGATATTCCCGCTGGTGTCTTTGCACTTGAGCGTGTTATCGGCCGAGTCGAACCAGCAGGCGAGTCCCGCCGCCGGAGTCGTGGGCGCGGATCGAGTGGGTCCGCTGATCAGCGTGGGGGTGTCGCCGGTGGTGCAGTTGGTGGCGTTGGCGTTCACCCCATCGTAGACCGCGGTGACGACCGTGGATGCGCCCGCCGTGCCTGTGACGGTGCAGGCCCTCTGCACGTTGGTGGGCCACACGAAGGCCCGGCCGCCGGTCGAGTCCTGAATCAGAATGAACGTCAGGGACTGGCCGGCTTTGGCGTTGGAGAGCGTTGAGCCGGTGACCGGCGTGCTGCCGAGAGTCAGGGTGAAGGTATTGCACTGGGAGGCGTCGAAGACGGGGCTGGCCGATAACGTCACGGTGCAGAGTTGCGGGTTGAAGCCCTTGTTGGCGGTGAGCGAGCCATCGGCGTTTTGCGACAGGTTGCCGCCGGCAGCCGCGCCGGAACTGTTGTAGGTGAACTGGCCATTCGACCCGGCGATGGGTCCGGCCGGGCCTTGAGCGCCGGTGGGACCTTGCGGACCGGTGGCTCCCGTGGAGCCTTGCGGACCCGTGACACCGGTTGTGCCTTGTGGACCAGTGGCTCCGGTGGGGCCTTGCGGACCAGTCAATCCTTGCAGACCGGTGGCTCCCGTGGGACCCTGCGGACCGGCGGAACCAGTTGCACCTTGCGGACCAGCGGAGCCGACCGAGCCCTGTGAACCGGCTGGCCCTGTTGATCCGGTGGGGCCTTGCGGGCCTTGCGGGCCGGCGGGGCCAGGCGGCCCTGCAAGAGTGGCGCTCCAGGTTCCCGGGTTTCCCGTGGCCGAGCAGTAGGTCATGGTTGCGGTGTCGGTAGACAGCCAGGTCTGACCGAGTACGCAATTTACCGGGCGGCTGGCCATAAGGCCCGACCTGGTGCTGGCCATGCTCCAGGTGTTGGTTTTCGAGCAGACATACAACTGTTGAATGTTATGGGAGGGATCGCTTTGCAAATAGAGACTGCCGGTGACACAAGTTGCGGGCGGCCCGGCAGCATTTAGCGCGGGAAGCCCCATCATCACCCAGCCGCTGGTGGCGCAAGCGTAGAGGTTCGATCCGTCGGGGGCATCCGTTTTAAAGAACATCTGTCCTACCGCGCATGTCGCCGGCAGTATGGTTCCGGTCCCCAGTTTGCCTTGCCTGGTGAGATCCACCGCAGTCTGGCCGGTGGCGCGCCAAGCGCCAGCCGCGAGCAGCAGGGTGGCTGTCCATCGATGTGTATTCATATCTGCGCTCAGACCGCGAATAAACACACTCCGTCATCCACGGTTTGTCCTTTTCAAAAGGCCCACTCCGGCAGCCTGAAGACACTTCGGGACGGAGCGGGTCAAAAGTGGTTTCACCGGCCGGGCGGAAATGCGCCTCTACAGCCGGGAATGAGGAGAGCGGGTCTCCGATTCTGGTGGAACCGCTGAGTCTCTTCCTAATTTGAAGCTAACAAACGGAGATCACCCACCAAGTGGTTTGGCGCCTGGCGGCTGGGCTAAGTGCTTAAAACCAAAGAGCAACCTGCCCCGCAAATTTATTTTCTGGGGACGTGACCGGGTTTTTTGCAGGGTCGAAAAGCGCTACTTGCCAGCCGGTTGGTAGAGGCTTAGCCGGGGCGGCCGGGCGTCCGGCTCCAGCAGCAGCGCGGTGTGCTCGGAGTAATAGTGCAACAGCTTCTCGTTTTCCGCCGCACCGAGATCACGTGCCCACACTACCGGGGCAGCATCGATGGCGGCGCGATTGTAAACCCACTCGTCCTGGAAGATGTGCTGAGGCGAGTAGCGGACGACCACCAGCAGTTTGCCCGGAATGGCGGCCAGTTCGCGGGCGACCATAATGCGGCGCGCCGGATTCCGATGGTTGATGGCGTCCCAGTTTTCGTACTGCCGGGCATCCATGAAGAATTCGGCATCATCGAACACGTGCTGGACATACCAGAATAAAAACTGCGCGCAGCAGAGCAGAACGACCAGGGCGGCTGCCTCCAGCCCCGCCGGCTTTCCGCGGATGGTGAGGCGTGCGATTTGTTGAAGGCCAGTCACGGATACCAGGATGAAGAGACAAGTCACCGCAGCGATGTAGTGAAACTGGAAGGCGGGGAAAAAGTTGACGCCCAGCGCGAAGATCGCCAGAGTCAGAGCCACCCAGATGAAGCGGTACTCCCGCAGGCTCGCGAAAAACGCCACGGCGGCAAGATAAAGCGGGGGCAGGAAGAAGAAGCGGTAGAAACGAACGCGGTATTCGATGCGCTGGAAGTAGCTGGAGAGCGTTTCCCTGCCCTGGTGGAAGGAAAGCTGCATCTTGTAATCCATGGCCTGTTGCGGCGTGAGCTCGCGGTGCGGGATGGGAGCAGCCTGAAAGGTGAGCCCCGCAGGCACGCCGTATTGATACTGGCTGAGCATTTCGGGGAGGGTGGTCCAATTGCCCGTCACTGCCCGGTTCTGCGCCAAGGTGAGGAAGATTGCAGGAAGCATGGCCAAGGCGGCGATTACCGACAGCCGGGCCGCGGGCCGGATCAGGCCGGGCTTGCGCATCGGAGGGCGGATCTCCGGCAGGAAAAACAGAATCACGGCCAAAAAGAGAAACACAGACTCGAACTGGCGAACCAGCAGGTGAAGGCCGAAGCCGGCACCTAGCAGTACTGCGTCACGGGCGCGGCCGTACGAGCGAAGTCTCGGCAGCGCACCGAATACCAGGCATCCCGCCGCAGCCGCCAAGTCGCCGCCCCAATAATTGTTCGTCCACGGGTTCAGCGGGCCGAATTCGATCACCGCCAGGAAGCCCCCCAGAAGCGCCCAGCCCGGGGTGGTCCAGCCGCGCAACATCCAGTAGCAGAGCGCGCAAAAGGCGGCCACTGCCAGCAGGACTCCGGCCCACGGCAAGCCGAAAATGGTCCATCCGATGGCCATGGCGAGGCCTGGCCCGACGGGATAAATGGAACTATAGGTGGGCTGCTGGAAGACAAAGAACGTCTCGAAGAACTGGGATAGGGCGTGGGGCGGATTCGCCAGGCGAAAGTGGCGCAGCGTGTCGGCGACGAGCAAATGCGAGAACTCGTCGTAGATATCGGGCGTGGGGACGGGATGATGGCCCAGCAGCAATAATCGGAGCGCCACGGGCAAGGCTGCCAGGAGCAACATACACCAGCCCGTTCGCCGGGCGAGCCGGATGGCATACGGCTCAATCCACGGACGCCAAAGGAGCGCGGCGAGGACGAGCAGCAGGGCGAGCGACAGGTCCAGATAATCGGTTGGACCGAAACCCATCGGGTTGCGAATGGGCAAGGGCGAACGAAACATGGAAACCTTTATTCTCGCCGTTCGGCAGTGCGAAATCGATAGACTGGAATCCAGTGGACCGCTCGACTTACACCCTGGAAGATCAGGACCGCATGAGCACGGCGCGAAATTACTTTGCGTGGCAAAACCGTCTCGTCCGGAAAGAGTTGGGGCACCGGGTCCTGGAAGTGGGATGCGGGCTGGGAAACTTCACCGGGACGATCCTGGACCGCGAGGCGGTCATCGCGGTGGATCGCGAACCGGAATGCGTCCAGCGCCTGAGACGGCGGTACGGAGACCGGGACAACCTGCACGCTTTCGTGTGTGACGTCCTCGACCCGCAGTTCCGCGATTTGGCCCGCTTCCGCGCGGATTGCTGCGTCTGCCTGAATGTGCTGGAGCATATCGCGGACGATATTGCGGCCTTGAGCGCGATGGCTTCCGTTCTGGCGCCCGGGGGCGTAATCATTCTGCTGGTTCCGGCATTTCAATCGCTATACGGGCCGATCGACAGGAACCTGGGCCATTACCGGCGGTACAGCCGCGGCGCGATCCGCAGCCTGGCGGAACGAACCGGACTGCGGATCCGCCAGGCCCATTACGTCAACGCCGCCGGTTTTTTCGGATGGTGGACCAATTCCCACATTCTGCGGCGCGACGCGCAGTCGGAACAGCAGATCGAAGTTTTTGACCGGTACGTGGTTCCGGTGATCTCGGCGGTGGAGCGCCGCGCGCGGATACCGTTCGGCCAGTCTCTGCTGGCGGTTCTCGAGAAGCGGTGAAACTTACTCGACGGTAAGAAACGGGCCGACGCTGGCCGGATAGGGAACCAGCTTGGGCGGCACGGCATCCGGTTCCATCAACCAGACCTTGCGGTCGGGATAATACTGTCGCAGTTTGGCGTTCTCGTCCGGAGTGAGCTCGAGCGCCCATACCACGCACGCGTTGTCGATATCGGCTGCGTTGTGGATCCAGTCGTGATACTCGTGGGTGGTGAAGTAGCGGACGAACACCAGTTGGCGGCCGGGCGCTTCGGCCAGGCGCCGGTTGACGGCAATCCGCCCTTCGGGGTCGCCGAAGTTGATACCGGGGGTGGTCTCGTAGGGCGTCATCGCCTGCAGTGTGGGTTCGCCTCCGAAGGCATGAATGCCGTACCAGAACAGAAAGTGCGCCGCACAGAGGAAGAGAATCCAGCGGGCGGCCAATTGTCCCGCCGGCCAACCACGGATCTTCCGCTCGCTCAGGACTTGGAGCCCCAGAACGGCGGCGAGAATGAACAGGCACAGGATGGCCGCGTGGTAGTGCGGGAAAAAGTAAGGATAAAAATTGGAGCCGAGGGCGAAAATCAGAACGGTGAGCGCAAGCCATGCGATGCGGAATTCGCGGAGAAAAGGCAGGAGGAAGGGTAGCGTAAGGAAGAGCGGCGCCAGCAGGAAAAACCGGTAGAAGCCAATGCGGCCGCCCAAGCGCTGAAGATAGCTGGCAAGCGTGTCGGTTTCCCCATGCACCGCGGCTTGTCCCTGGGCGTAGAGTTCCTGCGCCTGGGTGAGGGTGCCGTGGGGAATCGGGTTCGGCTGGAAGGTCAGAGTCGTGGGCACGCCGTAGAGATAGCGGTTGAGGACGTAAGGCATGGTGGTCCAACTGCCGGTCACGGCGCGGTCGTGGAAAAGCTGCAAGGCGACAGCCGGCAACACGGCCAGGGCGGCGGGCAGCGCAATCTTGGCGAGCTTTGGCCAGTCCGCCCGGCGGCGCAGTTCCGGGAGAAAGAAGAGCACCACGCTGAGGTCCAGAAACACCGATTCAAACGGGCGGGTGAGCATCTGAATGCCGATGCCCAGGCCTAAGAGGACGGCGTCGCGGGTGCGGGCGGAGAAACCGGGGCCGGGGACCGGGCTCGCCGAAGCGCGAGTGGGCCGGGGGCCAGGGATTAGCGAGGCCACCGGCGGCGCCGGATTGAATAATCTATGACTTTGGGGGTTGGGGAGTGGGGGTTGGGGGTTGGGGTTGTGTGTGGCACGCGCCATGGAGTGCCGCAAACGGGGTAACGCTCCGAAGACCAAGCAGCCGGCGATGGCCGAAACTGCGCCGCCCCAGTAACAATTCATCCAGCGGTTGAGCGGGCCGAACTCCGAGACCACCAGCAGGCCGCCCACCAAGGCCCAACCCGGCGAGGTCCAGCCGCGCAGCATCCAGTAGCAGAGGCCCGAAAGCAGGGCCATGGAGAGCAGCACTCCCGCCCAGGGATGGCCGAAAACGACCTGCCCGAATGCCATCACCAAGCCCGGACCGATGGGATAAATGGAACTGTAGCTGGGCCCCTGGAGGACGAAGGTGGTTTCGAAAAACCGATGCATGGGATGCGGCGGGTTGGCCAGGCGAAAGTGGGCCAGGGTATCGGTGAGGAGAAGATAGCTGAAATCATCGGCGCCGGAGGCGGTCGGAACGGGATGCAGGGGAAGCAGCGCCAGCCGCAGAACCAGAACGAGGGCGCCCAGGAACAGCATCGACCAACCGGTCTTTTCCGCCAGTTTGCGGGCGGCCGGCTCGAGCCACGCGCTCGCCATCACCAGCAGGACAAGCAGGAGGGCGAGTTCGATCTCTATGAAATCGCTGACGCCGAAGCCGATGGGATTGTGGATCGGCAGGAATGAGCGGAAGAGGTGGAACAGGTACATGGGGCCTGCCCCCATTTTTGCAAAAACATTGCTCCCCCGCCTTCGATTCGCCATACTGGCACTGAATCGACTTTTCCGATGAGACTTTTGCAACTGGCTGACGCCGCGGGGCTGCGCCGCGTCGGCATCGTCCAGGAACCGGAAATTCTGCTTCTGGACGGCATCACTTCCGTGTACCAACTCGCGCAGGAGGCCCTTGCGGCGGGCGGCACATTGGCGGCTGCGGCGTCCCGGCACGCGCGTACGGATTCGCTCGCATACGATGCGCTTTACGCAGGCCGTTCGCCGTGGCGCATCCTGCCCGCGATGGATCATCCGCATGACCCGGCGCACTGCCTGATCAGCGGCACGGGACTCACCCACATGGCCAGCGCGCGGAATCGCCAGGCGATGCACGCCGCGGGCAACGCTCCCACCGACAGCATGCGGATGTATCAATGGGGCGTGGGGGGCGGGCGGCCGGCGGCCGGCGCCATCGGCGTTTCGCCCGAGTGGTTCTACAAGGGTTCGGGCGCGATGCTGCGGGCGCACGGGGAAGCGCTCGAGATCCCGCCTCACGCCGAGGATGGCGGCGAAGAGCCGGAGATCGCGGGGATCTACCTGGTGGATGAATCCGGCACGCCGAGGCGCATCGGAATGGCGGCGGGCAACGAGTTCTCCGACCATCGCTTCGAGAAGAAGAACTATCTCTACCTGGCCGCTTCCAAGTTGATGCCTTGCGCGATCGGCCCCGAGCTGATCAGCGATCCGGATTTCGGTTCGGTGGCGGGAGAGGTGGCCATCGAGCGCGGTGGGAAAGTGATTTGGTCGAAGCCCATCGCGAGCGGTGACGCGTCGATGTGCCACAACCTGGCCAACATGGAGCACCATCATTTCAAGCACGCCGGGCATCGGATTCCCGGCGATGTGCATATCCATTTTTTCGGCGCGGATGCGTTCAGTTTCGGCGAGGGACTCACCCTGGAAGACGGCGACGTGATGCAGGTCCGGTTCGCCGGCTTCGGACGGCCTTTGCGCAATCCGTTGCGGATCGACCGGTCGCCCGCAAAACTGTTCGCGGCTGTACCGCTGTAACGATGTATACGAGGACCCCCTATGGATCGCCGTGATTTTCTCAAACAGACGGGCATGGCCATCGGCGCGGCCGCCGCGGGCTCGGGCGCCCTGGCTCAACCGCGCGGGCGCGTTTCGGTGGTGATTGCCCCCGCGGATCCGGTGGCATCCGCGCCCCCGGTCGGCTGGGCCGCGCAGGAACTCCAGCGGGCGCTGGCCGAACGAGGTATGGCCGGCGGCCAGTTCGACGCCATGGAGCTGACTGCCGACACGGATTTTTGCGTGGTGGCCTCCGGAGCCAGCGCGCCATCCGCCGCCGCCCTCTTGAAAAGAGCGGGGCTTTCGGTGCCCGACCGGCCGGAGTGCCTGGCGCTGGTTCCCGCAAAAATCGCGGGCCGCTCCTCGATTCTGGCGTGCGGCAGCGACGCGCGCGCGCTGGTTTACGCGCTGCTGGAAGTGGCCGACCGCGTGCGGCACGGGGAATTGATCGACGCCCTCGCAGGCATCAAGCCCGTCGCCGAGAGGCCTGCCAATACCGTGCGCAGCATCTCCCGCATGTTCGTCAGCGATGTGGAGGACAAGCCGTGGTACAACGACCGCGAGATGTGGCCCGCCTACCTGACGATGCTGGCCGGGCAACGCTTCAACCGCTTCAGCCTGGCACTGGGCATCGGGTATGACTTCCTGCGCGAAGTCACCGACTCTTATTTCGTGTTCGCCTACCCGTTCTTCCTGGCGGTTCCCGGCTACAACGTGCGCGCCGTGAACCTGCCGGACGCCGAGCGCGACCGCAATCTCGAGATGCTGAAGTTTATCAGCGACCAGACCGCCGCCCGCGGCCTGGAATTCCAGTTGGGACTCTGGATGCACGGCTACCAGTGGGCCAACAGCCCTTCGGTACACGCCAATTACGACATCGAAGGGCTTGCGGCGGAAACCCATGCGAACTATTGCCGCGACGCGCTGGCGGCCCTGCTCAAGGCGTGCCCCGCGATCAACGGCGTGACGTTCCGCATTCACGGAGAGAGCGGGGTGGCGGAGGGCAGTTACCCGTTCTGGAAGACGGTGTTCGATGGGGTGCTGCGCTCGGGGCGCAAGGTGGAAATCGACATGCACTCGAAGGGTATCGACCAGGGCATGATCGATGTCGGCCTCGCCACCGGAATGCCGGTGAAGGTGTCGCCCAAGTTCTGGGCGGAGCACATGGGGATGCCCTACCACCAGGCGGACATTCGCGACCAGGAGATACCGCATGGCCGCACGGCGACCGGTCTCATGGCCTTGAGCAGCGGCGCCCGCAGTTTCACGCGCTACGGCTATGCCGACCTGCTGCGGGAAGACCGCCGGTTCGGCGTGCTGCATCGCATCTGGCCGGGCACCCAGCGGCTGCTGCTGTGGGGCGACCCGGTGACGGCCGCGGCCTATTCGCGCGCCTTCAGCTTCTGCGGATCGAGCGGGGTGGAAATTTTCGAGCCGCTTTCATTCAAAGGGCGGAGGGGATCGGGGATCGGGGGGAATCGCACCGCGTACGCGGATGCCTCGCTGCGGCCGCGCTGGGATTGGGAAAAGTACCTGTATTCTTATCGCGTGTGGGGACGCCTGCTGTATAACCCGCAGGCCGATCCGGATGCGTGGCGCCGCGCGCTGCGCAGCCAGTTCCACACCGCGGCGCCGGTGGCGGAGGCCGCGTTGGGCAGCGCCAGCCGCATCCTGCCGATCATTACTACGGCGCACTGTCCTTCGGCCGCCAACAACAATTATTGGCCCGAGATGTACACGAACCAGTCCATCGTGGACCCGCGCAAGCCGCATCCCTACAGCGACACGGCGGCTCCCAAGGTCTTCGGGAACGTCAGTCCGCTTGATCCGCAACTGTTTTCGCGCGTGAACGAATTCGCCGCCGAGTTGGTAAAGGGAGAACGCAGCGGGAAGTATTCGCCGATCGAAGTGGCGCAGTGGCTGGAGGACTTTGCGGATACCGCGACCCGCCAGTTGACCCGGGCTGAGGCAGAGACCTCGCCGGAATTCCGCAGGCTGGCGATCGACGTGAGGGTGCAAGCGGGACTGGGCCGATTCTTCGGCGCCAAGATGCGGAGCGCGGTGTTATACGCGATTTACGATCAGACCCGCGACCGCACCGCGCTGGAAGAGGCGCTGAAGCAATACCGGAGGGCGCGCGACAGTTGGGCGGAGATCGCCGAGCGCACCAAGGGCGTTTACGTTTCCGATGTCACGATCGGCGAGCTGAAATGGCTGCGCGGACACTGGATCGACCGCCTGCCGGCTATCGATGATGACATCACCGATATCGAGAAGCGGCTGGAATCGGCAAAAAGCCCAGGTGAGCCGGTTGCGCGGGCAGCGATCGCCGAAGCACTGGGCCGGCCGCGGCGCACGCCGGCAGCGTGCCGACACACACCGCCCGCCCGGTTCGAACCGAAGCAGGCGCTGGCCCTGGAGATCGCGGTGGAGCGCAAGTTGGTTTCGGCGCGCCTGTGGTATCGCCATGTCAACCAGGCAGAGCGCTACGAGACGGCGGAGATGCACGCGGCCGGCAACCGCTACTGGGCGACGATTCCGGCGGCTTACACCGATTCGCCGTACCCGCTGGTGTATTACTTCGAGTTGAAGGAAGCCGCCGACAAGGTCTGGCTGCACCCCGGGTTCGGGCCGGAATTGGCGAATCAGCCGTATTTCGTGGTACGGCAGCGCGCATAAGCGGGCGCAGGCACGAGGCGGACGCCGCCCTCGCGGTATATACTAAGCCACACCGGGAGGGACTCGACATGAGGATGGCATCCTTGCTGATTCTGGGTGTGGCTGCATATGGCCAAACGGTTCGCATCGACAGCGACGATATCGGCGGCGTAGTGAGCAGCGCAAAAGGGCCGGAAGCGGGTGTCTGGGTGATTGCGGAAACGTCCGACCTGCCGACCAAATTCGCCAAGATCGTAGTGACCGACGACCGCGGGCGGTACGTGGTGCCGGATCTTCCCAAGGCGAACTACAGCCTGTGGGTGCGGGGCTACGGGCTGGTGGATTCGCCCAAGGTGCAGGCCGCGCCGGGCAAGACGGTCAATCTCAAGGCGGTGACGGCGCCGAGCACACGCGCGGCAGCCGATTACTATCCGGCCAGTTACTGGTATTCTCTGCTCCAGCCACCCGACAAGAGCGAATTCCCCGGAACGGGGCCGAACGGCAACGGCATTTCGCCCAATATCAAGAGCCAGGCGCAGTTTCTGGAGCTGATCAAGACGGATAGCTGCTGGTCGTGCCATCAGCTTGGCAATAAAGCCACGCGCACGATTCCCGCGATGTTCGCAAGTTTCGATTCCCCGGCGAAGGCCTGGGAACGGCGCATCCAATCGGGACAGGCCGGCGGAAACATGCTGGGCGGCCTGGGGCAGATGGGCAAAGAACGCGCGCTGGCCATGTTCGCCGACTGGACCAGCCGGATTGCCGGCGGCGAACTGCCACCGGCGCCGCCGCGGCCGCAAGGCGCCGAGCGAAATGTGGTCATCAGCGAGTGGGATTGGGCGGCGCCGAAGGTCTACCTCCACGATGAGATCGCGACCGACAAGCGCAATCCCAGGGTCAACGCCAACGGGCCGCTCTACGGCGCGCCGGAGCTGAGCACGGACAACATCCCGATTCTCGACCCGGTGCACTTCACCGCCAGCAGCGTAAAGATGCCGGTGCGCGATCCCCAGACCCCGGCGCCCGGCAAGCCCTTGCAGCCTTCGCCCTATTGGGGAGACGAAGCCATTTGGGACAGCCAGGCCAACATGCACAACCCGATGTTCGACGAGAAGGGGCGGGTGTGGTTCACGTCGGTGATCCGGCCGGCGGAGAACCCGGGCTTCTGCAAAGAGGGATCGAGCCATCCATCGGCGAAGCTGTTTCCGGTGAATCGGAGCGGGCGGCAACTGGCGATGTACGATCCGCAGCGCAAGCAGTTCACGCTCATCGACACGTGCTTCAGCACGCACCACCTGCAGTTCGCCGAAGACGCCAATCACACTTTGTGGACCAGCAGCGGCGGAGGCGGCGACGTGGTGGGCTGGTTGAACGTAAAGATGTTCGAGGAGACGCACGATGAGCAAAAGTCGCAGGGATGGACGGCGCTGGTGGTGGACACCAACGGCAACGGCAAGCGCGACGACTACGTGGAGCCGAACCAGCCGGTGAATCCGGCCAAGGACAAGCGGATTTCCGGCAGCTTCTACGGGGTGACGGTGAGTCCGGCGGATGGGTCGATTTGGGGCTCGATGCTGGGCTTCCCCGGGCGCATCGCGCGCATCCATCCGGGGCCGAACCCGCCGGCAACGGCACTCACGGAAGTTTACGAGTTGCCGTGGAACAATCCGGCGGCGAAGGTGCAGGGCTTCTCGCCGCGGGGGCTGGATATCGACCGGCAGGGGGTGGTGTGGACGGTGCTCGCGAGCGGGCACTTCGCCAGCTTCGACCGGCGGAAATGCAAAGTGCTCAACGGGCCGACGGCCACGGGACAGCATTGTCCGGAGGGCTGGACGCTGTACCCCTTCCCTGCCCCGCAGCTCAAGGGCCTGACCGATTCGGGCAGCGCAGAGGCCAGTTACTACGACTGGGTCGATCAGTTCGACACCTTCGGGCTGGGCGCCGACGTGCCTATTGCCACGGGCAACGGGGAGGATGGGCTGATGGCTCTGGTGAAGGGCAAGTGGGTGGTGCTGCGGGTACCATACCCCATCGGCTTTTTCGCCAAGGGGCTGGACGGACGCATCGACGATGCGAAGGGCGGCTGGAAGGGCAAGGGCCTGTGGTCGACTTATGCTACGCGGGCGGTGTTCCACATGGAAGGCGGCAAGGGGACTACCAGCAAAGTGCTGCACTTCCAGCTTCGGCCCGACCCGCTCGCGAACTGAGTTAACGCGTCACTTGGATTTCATTCCTACGCTTTTGCGACGGCCAGGTTACATTTCAGCAAGTCTTCGGTAACAGCGTGTCGGAGCCGCCATCAGACACTCTTCGCGTTCCGGCGTTCCGGTGGCCGCGTTGGCACAAACATTCCAAACTAGATTTGTTTTTCCCAAAACACCACGTCTTTGCGACTGAATTGTAACTGCCCTGGCTGGAAACTAGTGGCAGGACAAGGCATTGGCGGAGGATCGGCCGTGAAGGATCAACATGTGTGGTTCATGGGAAACGAACCGGAGCCGGCCAAGCGGTTCGCAATGGGTGTGTGCCTGCACGGCCATACCATGCACTCGGAAGAATGCCTGTCTTTCCTGCCACGGTATCTACACCATGTGCCGGGAATTTCGCAGATCGTCAGGCGTTATGAGGCGGGCACACCGCAGGCAGTGGATTTCTCCCGCGCGTACTGGACGCCGCCGCTGACCCCGGCATCGTCACTGCGGCTTGAGCAGAAACAGATCGCCAAGCTCAGTCTGCGGCCGATAGTCTCTATTACGGACCACGACAACATCGAAGCCGGCATGGCGCTGCAGGTGACGACCGATTCCCGGGAAGTTCCGGTTTCGGTGGAATGGACCGTGCCCTTCCACCGGTCGATTTTGCACCTTGGAATTCACAACCTCCCGCCAGCCACCGCGCGAAGCTGGATGTCAGCCATGTCAGCTTACACCGCCGCACCGCGGGAGAGCCTGCTGCCTGGAATCCTCAGCGAACTGGCGCGCGTGCCGGAGATCCTGATTGTCCTCAATCATCCGTTCTGGCTGGAAGAGGGCGTGGACCCATCAGACCACCGGCAAGCCCTCGACCGCGTCTTGCGGGAGTGCCTCGCATGGCTTCACGCGTTCGAGTTGAACGGCACACGGCGCTGGATGGAAAACGCCGCCGTTCTGGAGTTGGCGCACGTGCATTCGCACCCAGTCATTTCGGGCGGCGACCGCCACGCGTGCGAGCCCGCGGCATGCCTCAACCTCACGGACGCGCGGTCGTTTGCGGAGTTTGTATCCGAAATCCGCAGCGGGCACAGTTCGGTGCTGTTCATGCGGCAATACAGAGAGCCCATGCCGATCCGGGTGCTGGAGGCCTGTTGGGACATTCTTCGCCCCTATCCCGAGTACCCGGGGCGGGCACGCTGGACCGACCGGATCTTCTACCGCGGGGAAGACGGCACGCCGCAGCCACTCTCGATTGTCTGGCGGGAGCGAGTGCCCCTGGTCGTGCGGCCGGCAACCGGAATTGTCCAGTTTCTGGCCGCGCCCAGCATACGGATGGCGCTTCGCTTCCTGCTATCGCGGCAGGCAGAGGTCCTGCAGTGAGGGCCGCCCTAGCGCGGCTCTCCGCTGCCATGGAGGATCTTCCCGTTGAAACCGTGGCCCTGATTCTGGCGCTGGGCATGGTGTTGGGCACGTTTCCGGTTTTCGGCTGTCCCACCATTCTCTGCGCCGTGGCGGCGCTGGTTTTGCGGCTCAACATTCCGGCGCTGCAGTTGGTAAATCAACTCGCGTCACCGCTGCAGCTCGCCCTTCTGGCCCCGCTGACCCGCGCGGGATCGCGTATGGTCAGTACGCCGGCCGGCTCCGGAATAGCATCGAAGCTGGGCGCGGCTGCGCTCGCCGCTACGGCCGGCTGGTGTTCGATCTGCGTGCCTTTAGGAATCGCTCTCTACTTCGTCCTGCTGCATGGCCTGCGGCGGGCGCGGCGGCAAAGATTTCAGTTGCTGGAAGTGGCGGTGTAAGGGAAAAGTCTCAGCTCGCCAGCAGGCGCGCGCGGGCCGGAGGCCGGTTGCGGAGGATGGCATCCAGCAACTCCGGAATTTCGTAGACGGCGGAGTTCCGCATCTCGGCAGCCCGGCGCCGAAAGCGGTGGTAGTTTCCGGGCGCAAGGAGCGTGCGGACGGCATCGACGATTCCGGTAGAGAGGTTGCGCACCGCCAGTCCCACGCCTTGTTCCTCCACCCAGGCAGCATTGTACCGCTCGTGCGCCATCGTCCAGGCGTTGCGGTGCACGATCACCGGCAGGCGCTTGGCCAAAGCCTCGCTGATGCTGCCCGGGCCCGGTTTGCCAATAAAGAAATCGGCAAGCTCCATGTAGTAGGGAACTTCCCGCGTGAAGCCCTCAACGAACATGGGAATTCGTTTCTCCATAGCGCGCAGCTCGCCGGCTACTGCCGCGTTTTTGCCGCACAGCAGAATCAACTGGATCCCGTCACCGCTATGGTCCAACTCGCGGGCGATGCGTAACATTTCGACAGAACCCTGCCCGCCGAACAATACCAACCCCGTCGGCAAATCAGGCTGCAGCCCGAGGCGCACGCGGTGGGCGCGGCGGTCCAGGTCGAGGGGCGCGTAAAAGCTGGGATTCAGGATCATGCCCGAGGTCCGCAGAACGCGCTCTTCGGGGATACGCAGATCGCGAGCCTGACTGGCGGCGCGCTCCGATCCGCAGATGACATACTGATCCTGGCGCTCGATCCAGAAGTGCGGCGGATAATCGGCAATGTCGGTGAGCACGGTGACAAACGGGGTGCCCGGCCAGGCCCGGTCGAGTGCGGCCTTCAGCGCGCGGTTGTAGTGCGGAATCATGGAAACAACCAGGTCCGGCTGATAGTGCATCCAGTGATGCTCGAGCACTCGGACCTGGGAGGAGTGCGAGAGCCGAATCAGGAAATGCATCACCAGGATCATCTGCGCCGAGCCAAGCGTCCAGCCTTTCCGCAGCATGATGTTATAGACATCCTGGAACGGGATACCGGTAGACTTGCGGACGAAATCGATGGAATCGAGCAGGTCCTGAATGGACAACATCTCCATCTGCCAGGGACGCTGCTGCTGCTGGATTACTTCGCACAGAGCGTTGGCCGCCGCCCGGTGGCCGCCGCCTGCATCGATATAAATCAGGGCAATCTTCCGCATCTTTTCACCGTTGTAATATTCAAGGACACGCAGCACAGTTACATTTCAGAGAAATTTCGATGAATTCGACACGCCTGGCGCCGATGAAGATGCTTGAGGAGCCGTGCCGCTTCGTCCGGCGGCGGTTCATTCCCTTCGGGCGGCTGAGCGAGGTAGGCGCGCAGGTACCGCTCGGCGCGAGCCGGATCGCGCCCGGACGCGATCAAAGACTCGGCGGCGCGGTAGTAGGGAACCAGATCGTCGGCTACTTCCCGCGACGCATCCGCCAGGATCGGTTCCAGTTCGTTCCAGGCGCACCGATCCGCATAGACCTGGGCCAGAACCGCATAAGCGTCGATACGGCCGGGGTCGAGTTTGATCGCTTCCTTGGCGTGGACCTCGGCGGCCGCCCTGTTCCGGTGGCTGGAATCGAGGTAGAAGCGCGCCAGAGCGATGCGGGCTGAATAGCTCGGCGGCTCGACAGCCACAGCCGCGACCAGCAGGCCTTCGGCTTCCTGTTCTCTGCCACGAAACTGGGCCATCCGCGCCCGGGCCAAGAGACCTTCGGCGGGGCTGATCTCGGCAATGCGGCTGGCTACCGCGGCAGCCTTCTGCTGATCGCCGCCCACAATCCCGGGTGCAAGCAGATAAAACTCCAGGAGGTCGCGCAGTGCCTGCACGTCGTGCGGACCGATGGCCAACGCGGCATCAATCTCTTTTCGAAAGCGCCGCGCAAGGAGCAACTTTTGCAAGGGGTTGGCGTGCTGGGCCATGACGCCCTGCACTTCGGCAAGTTGCCGGTGATACTTCGCGGTGCGGCCATCCAGGGCGACGGCCTTCTCCGCCAGGGGCAGGGGTGTCGCGCGGTCGCCGAACGCGTTGCGGATCTGCGAAAGCAGAAAGTTCGCCAAAGGGTCATCGGGCGACTCGCGAATCCGCGCCTCGACGAGGACTCGCGCTTGTTTCCAGTGGCCGGCTGCGATTAACCTCTCGGCAGCGGTTGGCTCGGCCCAAACCGCCGAAGCCGCACACCACAGACAGAGGAAGCGGCTCACCCGGAGACTGGCCGACTCTCCTTTGTTTTCAATCATCGCCGAGGAACAGATTGCACCGGCCCGGGTTACGGCGCCATGAAAGCCAGATGAAGATTGCGCTAGCGGGAAGTCACCGTTTTGTGACAATCGACTCTTGGTTGCGGCGGTAGCGGCCGGCGGCTGCCGATCCGGCAGGCATTGGCGCCGCCGCCGCCGTTGTGAGAGCTCATCCCGCGTGAGATACTGATTTCAGATATTCAGACCTTGCGAGATTAATCTGTGACTGAGCTGGCCTCGGTGGCCCGAGGGGGCGCGGGCGCTGCCGGGTTGACGGCGGGCGTCTTCAACATCATGCGGTTTGCCACGCACGATGGGCCCGGCATCCGCACAACGGTCTTCTTCAAGGGCTGCCCGCTCTCCTGCTGGTGGTGTCACAATCCCGAAGGCCAGAGTTTCCAAACGCAGGCGTTGTACTTCGAAGAGCGCTGCCGCCATTGCGGCGACTGCCTCGCCGCCTGTCCGGAAGGCGTCGTGGAGTTCGGCTGCCTCCGCTGCGGAGTGTGCGCGGACGCCTGCCAAGCCGAGGCGCGGCAGGTCGCTGGAAAGCGGATGACCCTCGCCGAGGTGCTTCGCGAAATCGAGAAAGATGCCGTCTTCTACGACGAATCGGGCGGCGGGGTGACGCTCTCGGGCGGGGAACCGGTGGCGCAACCGCGTTTCGCGGAGGCCCTGCTTCGTGCCTGCCGCGACCGCGGCATCCACACAGTCCTTGAAACTTGCGGCTTCGCACACCCGGAGACCTTTATGCGGGTGGCGCTCGCGGCCGACCAGGTGTTGTTCGATCTGAAACTGATGGATCCGCTGCGACACAAGCAGTCGACCGGCGTTTCGAATCGCCGCATCCTGCACAACCTGGAGCAACTGGCCGCTCGCAGCAGCGCGCTACGCGTGCGGATCCCGGTGGTGCCCGGCATCAACGATTCGGATGAAGATGCCGGGCAGTTCCGCGATTACCTGAAACGGTTGGCGATCCGCGATATCGAGCTGCTGCCGTATCACCGTATCGGCAGCGAGAAATACAGGCGGCTGGGATTGGCTTACAGAATCCCGGATACGCCGGAACCGGTGGCGGCGGAAATGGCCCGCGTGGCGCGGGCGATAGGTGGGGGTGGGAAATGACGGAACGAATAGCAAGATTACGCCAGGCCAGCCTGGCCGCCACGCCCTGGCTCAGCCTGGAACGCGCCGCTTTGCTGACGGAATTCTACCGCGACGCCGGTCCGCTTTCCCCGCCCATGCTGCGTGCCGGCGCGCTGGCGTACGTGCTGGAGCATCGGACAATTTATATCGGGCCGGACGATCTGATCGTCGGCGAACGCGGTCCCCGGCCGAAGAGTGCTCCCACCTATCCGGAGATCTGCTGTCACTCCCTGGCGGATTTCGAAATCTTGAACTCGCGCCAGAAAATCTCCTATTGCGTCAGCGACGAAGCGCGACGCATCCAGCAGGAGGAGATCATTCCCTACTGGCAGGGCCACAGCATGCGCGACCGCATCTTCGCGGAGATGGAACCCGCCTGGAAGGACGCCTATGAAGCCGGCATCTACACCGAGTTCATGGAGCAGCGCTCGCCGGGCCACACCGTGCTGGGCGACGTGATCTACCACAAAGGTCTGCTGGACCTCAAGCGCGAGGTGGCCGAAAGCCTCGACCGCCTGGACTTCTTCGACGATCCGCTGGCGTGGGACAAGCAGCAGGAACTAAAGGCCATGCAGGTGGCCGCCGACGCCGTGATCCGCTTCGCCGAACGCCACGCAGAACTAGCGGAAAAGATGGCCGCCGCGGAGAGCAATCCGGAGCGCCGGGCGGAGCTGCACAGAATTGCGGATGTCTGCCGGCACGTTCCGGCACATCGGCCGCGCGACTTTCACGAGGCGCTGCAAGCCTACTGGTTCGTCCACCTGAGCGTGATCACGGAACAGAACACATGGGACTCGTTCAGCCCCGGACACCTCGACCAGCATCTCGATCCCTTCTACCAGCGTGGCACGGACGACGGGACCTTGACCCGCGACCAGGCCCAAGAACTGCTGGGCAGCCTCTGGGTGAAGTTCAACAATCAGCCTGCGCCCCCAAAGGTAGGAGTCACGGCGGCCGAAAGCGGCACTTACACCGACTTCTGTAACATCAACAACGGCGGGCTGAAGCCGGATGGGTCATCGGGCGTCAATGACCTGACCTACCTGATTCTGGACGTCATCGACGAGATGCGGCTGCTCCAGCCGTCGTCAAACTTGCAACTCAGTAAGAAGAGTCCGGAGAGGTTTCTCAAGCGGGGCCTGGAGATCGTACGCAAGGGCTGGGGTCAGCCCTCGATTTTCAACGCCGACATGGTAGTGGAGGAACTCCTGCGGCAGGGCAAGTCCATCGAGGACGCCCGGGCGGGCGGGACATCCGGGTGCGTGGAAACCGGCGCGTTCGGCCGCGAGGCGTACATACTGACGGGGTACTTCAACCTGCCGAAGGTTCTCGAGATCGCGCTCAACAACGGCACAGATCCGCGGACCGGTAAGAAGATCGGCATCGAAAGCGGAGACCCGCGCGCATTCCGCAGTTACGACGAACTGTTCGGTGCTTTCCGGCGGCAATTGCGCCACTTCATCGATGTCAAGATCCGGGGCAATAACGTCATCGAGCGGCTTTACGCGCGAAATCTGCCGGCCCCGTTCCTGTCGATGCTGGTCGCCGATTGCATCGCCAAAGGCAAAGACTACAACGACGGGGGCCCGCGATACAATTCGACCTACATCATGGGGGTGGCGCCGGGGACATGCACGGACTCGCTGGCGGCTATCCGGTACCATGTGTTCGACCGGAACGCGCTTTCCATGGAGGATCTGCTGGAGGCGCTGCGGGGGAACTTCGAGGGTCACGAGAAGACACGCCTCATGCTGTGGAACCGAACGCCCAAGTACGGCAATGACGAAGACTATGCCGATACGATTCTGGAGCAGGTCTTCGACGCCTTCTTCGAGGAAATCAACGGGCGGCCGAACACCAAGGGCGGCACCTACCGCGTGAACTATCTTTCCACCACCTGCCACGTGTATTTCGGGTCGGTGACCGGCGCGACGCCGGACGGCCGCAAGGCTTGGGAGCCGCTCTCCGACGGAATTTCTCCCGCGCAGGGCGCCGACCGGAAGGGCCCCACAGCGGTCATCAAGTCCGCCGCCCGCATGGATCACGCCCGCACTGGCGGCACGCTGCTGAATCAAAAATTCACGCCCCGGGTGGTGGAAGGCGAAGACGGCTTGAAGAACCTGGCACACCTGGTGCGGTCGTACTTCAAGTTGGATGGGCACCATATTCAGTTCAACGTGGTGACGGCCGAGACACTGCGGGAGGCGCAGGCGCATCCGGAGAAGCATCGGGACCTGATCGTGCGGGTGGCCGGCTACAGCGACTACTTCTGCGATCTGACGGAAGCGTTGCAGAACGAGATCATCGCGCGGACGGAGCAGGTGGATTTTTAGCGCTGCGAATCTGCCTGGTCATCCTGGCAAAGCGCTCGCCGAAGTTCCGGGCCTCTTCCTGTTCCTTCTCGCCGACTCCCCGGCCGGCCGGCCCCGTGGTGGCCTCCGGGCCCAGCGTGCCGAAGCCGGCGTCGTCCACGCCGCCGATCACGATAAACCGCATCGTAAGCAGCGCCGACAGAATCGAAAGCCGCGCCACATCCTTCCCCATAGCCACTCCGCCACCGGTACAGAAAGCGCCCGCGGTCCGGTCGTCGCCATTGGTCTTCGCCTTCCACAGCACGTCGCCGACACGCTCGAGGAACCGCTTGGAATCGGCGGAAACATTCGACCAGTACACCGGCGTCCCCACCACGATGCCATCGGCCTGGAGAATCTCCTGATCCTTCACATCAGCGATCTTGCGAAGCGACACCTCAACGCCTTCGACGGATGCCGCGCCTTTGCGGATGGCCTGCGCCATCTTTTCGGTATTGCCAGTCTGACTATGGTAGGCGATGAGAATGCGGACGGGCGGCGGCTGAGCCAGGGCAGTCGCCGCAAACACAAGGAAGGCGAGCTTCATCGGGGACCCTCTGATCCAAATCTACCGCCGCGTGGTGATTTCCGTGGTTCCGGCCGTCAGCCCTTCGGATGTCGCGCTCACGTGAATCTTGCCAGCCTGGCCCTTTTGCGAACTGACAATCAGCAGCGCCAGGCCACTGAATGCCTTGCGGTGATCGGCGTGGAAAGGCTCCGTAGTAGCGGCGTTGCCGTTGTCCACGGCGCGGATGCTGCCGGCGCCCGTAACGTTGAATTTCACCAGGTTGTCGGACGCCGGACAGAGGTTGCCATCCTTGTCTTCAATCCGGACCGTCACGAAGGAAAGATCGTCGCCATCGGCCTGGATCGTCGCGCGATCGGGAGCGAGCTTCACACGCGCCGGAGCGCCGGCTGTACGGACCTCATCCACGGCTACCTGCTTGCCGCCCTGGTAAGCCACTGCCTTCAGGCTGCCGGGCTGATAAGGGACTTGCCATTCCAGCCGGTACTTACTGGTAAACTTTTTGTCCTGGCTGGCATTCTGCCCGACCGGAATTTGCACGGGCTCTGCGAAGCGTTTCTTGCGGCCCAGTGACTTGCCGTTCAGAAACAGCTCGACCTCCTCGCCGTTGGTGTAAACCATTACCGGGATGGGCTGCCCTTCCCTGCCCTGCCAGTTCCAGTGCGGCAGCAAGTGCACCATGGGCTTCTTCGTCCAGACGCTTTGATAGAGGTAATAACGGTCCTTGGGGAAACCCGCAAGATCCACGAAGCCGAAGTACGAACTGCGCGAAGGCCAGTCATTGGTGTTGGCTCCCCTGCCCGCGAAGTAGGGAGTCGGCTCACCGATGTAGTCGAACCCGGTCCAGACAAATTCGCCCAGCACATTGGGCAGTTTGTCCTGATAATAAAACTCCACGTCCGGACAGTAGGCCCACGGCGGAGCGATGACGTCGTAGCTCGTAAGCTGTAGCGACGGATGCTTTTCATACTTCTCGACGGGCAGGTGGTACACACCGCGCGAGCTGACGCACGAAGCGGTCTCCGCCCCGAAGACGATCCAGCCGGGGTGGTCTTTCTGAATCTTCTCGTATTGCCAGGGACGGTAGTTGACGCCCACCAGGTCCACGTTAGCGGCCAGCCCGTTCTTGATGGCGCCCTCGGGGTTGTTGAAGGCGGAGGTGGTGGGACGTGTGGGATCTTCCTGGTGGAAGAAATCGGTCAGCCGCCTGGCCATAGCGGCGCCGTCGGGACTTCCCTGCTCCGGAATTTCATTGCCGATGCTATACATGATGATGCTGGGATGGTTGCGGTCGCGGTGGACCATGTCGCGGACATCGCGCTCCGACCACTCGTCGAAGTACTTGCTGTAGCCGTTGGGAACTTTGGGCTTGCGCCACATATCGAAGGACTCGTCCATCACCACCAGCCCCAAACGGTCGCAGTACTCCAGCAACTCGGGCGATGGCGGATTGTGGCTGGTGCGCATGGCATTGACGCCCGCCCCTTTGAGGATCTCCAACTGCCGCTCGGTGGCGCGCCGGTTCACCGCCGCGCCCAGCGCGCCCAGGTCGTGATGGTCGCAGACGCCGTGAATCTTGACAGCCCTTCCGTTCAGCAGGAATCCCCTGGTCTTGTCGAAGGCGATGGTGCGGATGCCGAAAGGCGTGACGTATCGGTCCACGACCTTTTTGTTGGCATCCATCACTTCGCTCACCAGCGAGTACAGATACGGATGATCGATATCCCACCGTTGCGGACGGGTCACGGCCAGATTGGCAGCCACGATTTGCGTCCCGCCCGCGGGGATGCTGGCTGGGTCGGCGCTGCGGCTCACCACTTTGCCCGATGAATCGAGCACGCTGGTCTGCAGGATCATGCGGGCTTCCTGGCCGGTGCGGTTGCGCAATTCCGTCTTCACCGCGACCCTGGCCTTATCGTCGGAAACCTCGGGCGTGGTCACGTACGTCCCCCAGTGGGCCACGTGCACCGGCCCGGTGACGTCCAGCCACACGTTGCGGTAGATACCGGCGCCGGGATACCAGCGCGAGGAGCGGTCCTCGGGAGTGAGGCGCACGGCCAGCACGTTTTCCTGCCCGCCGAAATGAAGATATGGCGTCAGGTCGAAAGCGAACCCGATATATCCGTACGGACGGCCGCCGAGTTCGTGGCCGTTCACCCAGACGTGCGCATTGGACATGGCGCCATCGAACTCGATGGAGAAGTAACGGTCTTTGGCGGTGGCGGGAAGGGTGAAATACTTGCGGTACCAGGCGGTCCCGAAGATGGGCAGCGCCCCGGTATGGGGATTCAATTGGGAATCGAATGGACCTTCGATCGCCCAGTCGTGGGGCAACGGCGTGGGGACCCACTGAGAATCCTGGAAATCGGGACGTTCCGCCCCCTGGGCTTCGCCTTTGAAGAAACGCCAGCCGTCGTTGAAGCTGAGGCGGCGCTCGCCGGATATCTGAATGGCGGCAGCGCTTTCGGCAGCGCGGGGGAGGCCGGCGAATAGCATCAGGGTAGATAGGATGGCGCCTGAAAGGTGCCGCAAATGCCAATCGATCATGCACTCATATTAACTGCCGGAAGCGGCAGGCGTACGAACGGCGCTCCGCTACACTGAAGGTTCGTGAAGCGCATTCTCTTTATTTTCGGCACTCGACCGGAGGCCATCAAGCTGTGCCCCGTAATTCGTTACATGCGCGCGGCGGGCGAGCTCGAGGTGAAGGTCTCGGTGACGGCGCAGCACCGGGCCATGCTGGACCAGGTGCTCGAGTGTTTTGAGGTGCGACCGGATTACGACCTCGACCTGATGACGCCCGGCCAAACACTGGGCCAGATCACGGCGCGCGTGATTTCGGCTCTGGACCCCCTGTTAGCTTCGGAAGCGCCCGATATGGCGGTGGTCCAGGGCGACACTACCACCACCATGGCCGGCGCGATGGCGGCTTTCTACCGCCACATCCCCGTAGCGCACGTGGAAGCCGGGCTGCGTACCTGGGACTTGGCACAGCCGTTTCCCGAAGAAATGAACCGGCTGATCGCCGGGCGTTTGGCAACCTTGCACTTTGCGCCCACCGCAGGGGCGCGGCGCAACTTGCTGGTGGAGGGCATCCCCGCGGAACGCATCCGGGTCACGGGCAACACCGGAATAGACGCCGTTCTGCATGTCGCGGGCGCGCTCGAGCAGGGACGCATGCACTCGCGCGCTTGGCCCTGGCTGGATGGCCGCAAAAAGCTGATTGTCGTGACGGCGCACCGGCGGGAAAGTTTCGGCGACGGCTTCGAGCGCATTTGCGAGGGACTCGCCCGCTTGGCCGATCGGGCGGATGTGCAGATCGTCTATCCGGTGCACCGCAATCCCAACGTCCTCGATCCGGTGACGCGCCTGCTCGATGGGCGGCCGAACATCTCGCTGACCGAACCGCTCGACTACGTGTCCTTTGTCGACCTGATGCGCCGCGCCTACCTGCTGATTACCGATTCGGGCGGCATTCAGGAAGAGGCTCCGTCGCTCGGCAAGCCGGTGCTGGTAATGCGGGAACGGACCGAGCGGCCGGAGGCGGTGGACGCCGGCACGGTGAAACTGGTGGGAACCGACCCCCTCAAGATTTCGGGCGAGGCGGCACGCCTGCTGGAAGATGAGCAGGAATACGGGCGCCGCTCGCGCGTTCACAATCCGTATGGGGACGGACATGCGAGCGAGCGGATTCACCGCACGATAGCGGAGTACTTCGGGTTGCCGGCCAGGCAGGCTACGTGCCGCTGCGCTCCGCCCGATCGTAGTAATTGAGAGACAGTTTTTTCCCCGTCGTACTAAACAGCCGGGACTTCATAATCCCCCTGTGGTGAAGCACGAATCGGAGAGTCGTGAATAAGACTCCGAACCCGTATTTCACACTGCGCTGAAATGAAATTGACGAAGCTTCCGGAAAATACTTTGTAGGGCACGACACCTCGCCGATCCGGAATTTGAAGTGCACCGCCTGCGCCAATATCTGATTATCAAACACGAAGTCGTCGGAGTTTTCCAATAAGGGAACCGTGGTGAGCACGTTCCGGCTGAACGCTCGATATCCGGTGTGGTACTCGGAAAGTTTCGCTTTCAGGAAAATATTCTGAAAAAACGTCAAGCAACGATTGGAAAAGTATTTGTAAACCGGCATGCCTCCGCGGAGCGCGCCCCCGCCAATAATGCGCGATGCGAGCACCACGTCGTACACGTCGAACGCGATCATGCTCGCCATGGCGGTAACCAGTCGCGGTGTGTATTGATAATCGGGGTGAACCATTACCACGATGTCGGCACCCGCGGCTAACGCTTCGCGGTAACACGTCTGTTGGTTCCGGCCATAACCATAGTTGCGGTCGTGGACGAACACTTTGAGGTTCAAACGCTCCGCGACCCGGACGGTCTCGTCGCGGCTATGGTCATCCACCAGGATGATCGAATCGACCAGGTCCGGGAGTTCTTGAACGGTGTTTTCAAGAGTCCGCTCTGCATTATACGCGGGCATCACAACCACCACGCGTCTGCCGTTGATCACCGCGGCTATGATACCACGGCGCTTTTGGCGCTCTCCACGATTTGCCCGACGTGCGACGAGACGCTGTTCTCATGTCTTTTCGTGGTGCACTGTGAGGCAGGCCTCAGCCGGCCAATGGGCCAGCCCGGTGGCTGGACGCCGACGTTTCTACATTCGCGTGACTGTGCTTGCTGCCGGCCCGCTGGCGCTTTCGCCTGCGCGTCCGCCGCATCTCAGGCGGACCCCTTCTTCAGAGCCAGGAATTCGGCATAGTCCCGAATGTAGTCTGCGGGATTGTAAGCGTCCGACGCCAGCGCCAGCAGCACGCCGTCGGCCGAGTATTTGTATTGTACGGCCCACGTCATGGGCGGGATGTACAGCCCGATATAGGGCGAATCCAGAACGAATTCCTGCCGGTGGCGGCCATCGTCGGCCACCACCGAGCAGCGCCCGTGAACACACACCAGGAACTGGTGCAGCGTACGATGTGCGTGCTCCCCGCGGACGTGCTCGCTGTCGACGTCAAATACCACAAAGTACCGCTTCACTTCGAACGGCACCTCGCGCCCCGTTTCGCCGAAGGAAAGCATGCCGCGCAGGTCTGCTACCCGCGGCAGGCGCTGCAAAATTACCCCCTCGACGGTGGTGCCCTCCGGACCGGCCGCTACCGGCGCGGTTCCCGGGAGCGCCGCGCTGTGCGTCCCGGCATAACCGACAATCCGGGCCGGGTTTCCCGCGACAATGGCATTCCTGGGAACATCGTGAGTCACCACCGCTCCCGCGCTCACCACTACTTGCTCCGCGATCTGCACGCCCGCAATGATCGTGGCGTTCGACGCGATCGCCGCCCCGTTTCCGACCCTGGTGACTTGCTCCGCTTGGTTCAGTCCGCCTCCCAATTGAACCCCGCCTTGAATGGTGACGCCGTCCCCGACCACCACCTGGCTTCCGATGAATGCGTGGTCCCTGATATCGCAGTCGCGTCCGATTCTGGCTCCCGGCAGAACATGCACGAACGCTCCGATACGCGTGCCGTCTCCTACCCATTCGGTTTCGACAAGGGCCGTTTCGTGTTTGGAGAATGCCACGGCAGGTTGGCCTGATCCAGCACTTAGCATCGCATTATGGACTCTCCAGTATAACCGTTCGGTCCGCAACTGTATTTATGTCGGTACGTACCGTCGTACATACGATCCGTACGGCAGGTTGTACGGACGGCTGACTTGCTGTATCGTAAGGACATATGGCCATCACCATTGCGGTTGCCAACCAGAAAGGCGGGTGCGGCAAAACCACTGCCTGCATGAACCTCGCCGGCGGCCTTGCCCGCGCCGGATACAAGGTGCTGGTGGTGGACGCCGACCCCCAGGGCAGCGCCACCAAGTGGCGGAACATGAGCGAGGAATCACGGCTTCCCTTTCAACTCGTGGCCATGGCCACCGCCTCCATCCACCGCGAGTTGCCCACCATCATCCGCAACGCCAGCTATGAGGTGGTCCTCATCGATTGCCCCCCCGGCGGCGCCGCCAGGGGCGACGGCACCACTCGCTCGGCGATGCTCGCGGCCGACGTCGTGCTCCTTCCCGTCCGGCCATCCCCGCTCGACTACCAGGCGGCCGAAACGCTCGTGCCCCTGTTGAGCGAGATCGCCTTGATCAAGCCCGGGTTGCGGGCCTATGTCCTCGTCAACGCCCGGACCGTCAATAACCTCGGCAAGGAGGCCAGGGAAGTCGCCTTGGCTATGTTTCGGGCTGCCGACTTGAAAATCGACGTGTTTACCAGCGAGCTCTCCCATCTGACGGCCTTCACCGAATCCCCGGCCACCGGCCGCACGGTCCTCGACTATGCTCCCGGATCGAAGGCCGCCGAACAAGTGCTCCAGTTGACCAACGAGGTGATCGGATGCCTAAGCCAGAACGCGGCAGTCTGACGACTCTCCTGACCAAGAAAACTCTGGGGCAAGGCGCCCCCGCGGCAATGCCCCTGGAACAGGCCGAAACGGCGGTCTTTGGGCGCGACGTCGCCGCGCCGCCGGAGTCCATACCATCAGCCGTACGTACGGCCGTACCCCCGGTCCATACGGACACAATGAGACCCGTCCCGGAAACGGACCACCCCATACATACGGATGTACGTACTGCCGTACAGCCGGACGTGCAACCCACCACGCTCCTGAACCGCAACCGCCGGCGAACCGTCCGCGTCCCCTGGACCTTCAAGATGCCCTTCGAGCTTCGCGAGGAACTCGAGGCCGTCGCCCGCTTCAACGAGCTCAACATGACCGAAATTGCCGTCGAAGCCATCCAGCGCCACTTGCGGCACTTTCCTCATCCGCCCGAGAAACCGGGCAGGGCGGGGGAGCCGGAGTGATCCATTCACCGGGTGCTGCGCTCGAAACCGGCGAAATCGTTGCCAATTGCCATGGCCAGGGCCAGCAACTTCTCCAGGGCCTCCTGCGGCTGCCGGAACTCCACCGTGATCCGGCCCGCTTCCAGCCGTACTCCAGCCGGCAGGTTTGCGAATTCCTGGCTGATCACTCGCGCCGGTGCCTCCACCAGCAACTGCGGCTGCCGCAATCGCTCCACCCGCAGCCGGTCGATCGCCTTCGCCACCCGCCGCCGCCGCGCCACCTCGTAGTACCGCTCTTCGCCTTCGGCCAGGCCGCGCAAATGCGCGATCAAACCATCCCGGTCGGCCAGCCCGTTGCTGCCGACCCAATCCGTGACGCAGGGCGCCATGATCTGCTGAGCCCGCCGCCGCCCCACACCCAGGAGGAATTCGACCGTCGCACGATCCACGAAAGGGCGGGGTAGGCCCTCAAGCTCCCCGACAATGCGCTCGATCTTGCTGTACCAGATGGGTTTTGCAGGCACGGGCGATTCTTAATATTACTGCGCGCCTGCGCAAAATACAAAACTGGATCGAAAGACTGATAAGGCTCATTATCCTTCTTTAGGACCATCAGCCAGCGCCATTATATCCTCCGCCGGGTTCCCGGTCCCCGTTTTCGTCGGGCCGAATTCGGGGTTGACTCCAAACTTCAACAAATTTCCGGATCGCCACAGCCGGGCAGGGGAGCGGTGCCATCGAGGGCTAACGGGAGGGAAGCTGCAATAACGTCCAACAAGCCCCATAGAAATTGAGTTTCAGGTGGCCTCACCCGCCTGATCGGCCAAAGGTAGCCTTTTCAGAGGCAACCGGGCGCCGGGAAATTGGCTGCTCGATGTGGCACCGGATGGTTTCGTAGTCGTTGTCCAGGGCTTTGGCGAGTTGGACCAGTTGCTCCAGAAGGTGCTCCATATTCCGGCACTGGATGGTGACCTTGCCCAGCACCAGCTCAATTGTTGTCGGCAGATCAGGGACGCACATCCTATCCAGGCTTTCCTGAAACTCTCCGGCGAGCGCGACCACGGACCGGCGCTGGCGCTGCGCACGATCTTGAGAGCGTGGAAGCTACGTCCGCGGCGGGCCCAGCGGATCAGAAATACTCATGAGCCGGCTTGTCTGTACCGAGGCGCCAGAGGGCGCTCCTACGCTTTCGATTGTCAAAAAGTCTGCGTAAGCCGAAAAAGAAAGCAGACGCGCGCCGTGAGGTGCTGAGCCGCGGCAGCGTGCTTGATCGCCTGCTACTCGCGGCCGTGAACTGGAGGCTGGCCGCCTTTCGGCAGCCCGGCGATCGGGCGGACCGGTTCGCCGATGCCGTGGCGCAGGCTTGCTGGGAGGAGATCCAGCGACGCAACGCCTGGCTTGCCGGATCTTCACCTGAAGAACAGGAGTGGGCGAGGGAACTGCTCGCCGGATAAAATCGGCACCCAAGGCTGGAGAAACGATGATGATCGGATTCGTAAACGATAGTACTCTTCTGATCCAGCACTTCATCTCCGCGGGCAAGCGGTTCGTAGAATTGTAGTGAAGGCAGTTCCCCCAAAGGGCCGCCGGCTTGAAACTGGAACCGGGGGTTGACGCACTCCAATAAATGCGCCATTTAGGTCCTTACCATCAAAGGTTTCGGGAGGGAGAAGCAACATGGGCGCGATCGGAGCTTCGGTGGGCAAAGGCGGGCACAACCGGCTTGCCGATGTTACGGAAATTCAAAGGCTACTGAATCTGGTACCTGTATCAAAGGGAGGAGCCTCTCCGCCATTTTTCACGTTTGGCGTCTGCACTCCAGACGTTTCGGCGGCGATTCTACGGTTTCAGAAACTCCAGGTTCCAGCCTTCGCAGACGGCCGCATCGATCCGGGAGGGCCGACGCTGGCCAAGCTCAATGCGATGGCTGCGGCACCCGGGCCAGCGCCGGGCGCGGCCACCGGGTCGCTTTCTGACGTCACGCGGGCGCGATCAATCGCGGGTGTCTGGCTTGCCGCAGTGGAGCCGTCCATCACCGGGTTCATCTTCAGCGTGAGCCACGGGCTCTCCTCTAGCCAGGCTCCCTCGCTCGCTTTCATCGAAGATGCGTTTCACAAGCATTTCAAGCTAATTCTGGACATCTCCAAGAAGGACGCGGACCATCCCAATGTGAAGGTGTTCGACCCGACTACGGACACCACCTTCCTGCCCGTGATCCGCGCCACCTTTCGAAACATCGTCGCCACGGTAAGCAACCCCGCCAGGTTCGACCTGGTTACGACCGCCACGGCGACGGCGGACGGCGCGGTACTTGCTGACGGGACCACGGTCGCAGCCGGGTACGTGAAGGTAGCCGGCACGGGCAATGTCAACATCTCGCCGGAATTCAACAGCCCCACCCGCGGGCCGAACTGTCAGGCGGCGATTGTCGTACACGAATCGGAACACACAGTGGATGCGTTGTCGGGAGACAACGCGACAACGCACATTTCCGAATGGGAAACCGTGGACCCGCCCATCCTGGCTAAGTTCGGCTTGACCCGCTATGACCGGCAGACTCCCGAGCAAGCGATCCACAACCCATCCGCGTACGCCTCTTTCGCCGCGCATGTCTCGCACGGGAAGGACGAGCGCTTCGGCGACGGACGTCGAACCGAATAAGCCGTCCCTGGGGGACGCTCTCCTTCTCGCCGAGCTGGCTCTCCCCTGCGCGCGTGGATCCGCGAACGCACGCCGCGGGGGTAGATGGAGTAATCTAGACCGCCTCGTGATTTCGTAAACCGCGATATAAGGCCAGGGGGAAAATACCAGTTCGCGGGTGTGCTCCGCCAGACCAATCCGTCCGATGTTCGGAAATTTCCGCAGGGCGGCGATGCCCTGATAAATGCTTTGCGCCACACGGCGGGCCGCGGCGGGGTTATCTTTGCGGATGTAATCGACGATATGCGCCAGGTCGTCGGCGGCCGTGGTCGTCCACCGAACTCTCATCAGGATTGAAACATGCCTTCGATGCGGGCAACGACGTCGTCATGTTCGAGCAACTCGCCGCGGCGGGCCGCGGCCCGGCCTTCTTCGACGGTCTCGATAAACCGCGCATCGTATTCAAGCATGCGGTCCACGGCTTCCACAACGAGCTGCGAGGCCTCTCGACCAGTACGCGTAGCGAACTCCTGGAGCCTGGCTTCCTTCTCCGGTGACAATTGGACGTACATAGTTCTTACCCCTCCAGCTTAACGCGGCCAGTTTACGCGAAATGACGCCAGCACACAAATTGCGTCGGGACCATTTGTCCACAGGGGGAAAATAAAAACTCCCCAGGGCAGGGGAGTGGAAATCGGCGGGCCGGAGCGGCTACCTCCAGCCGACGAGCTTCAACTTCAAGATGGGGATGATGATGATGCGGGCGCCGCACGCCAGGCAACGGATAATCCAGTCGCCGGCATCCGGCTCGGGCGAGTGCCGCGCATCTGAATCGCCGCGCCGGCCACCAGCCTTAAGATTTGCCCGTTGCACCTTGTGACTGCTTCGAGTGACACAATAGCCATATGCCGCCCGCCGAACGATCCGTTTCGAATCCGCAGGCCACCGACGTCGCGGGCCGCGCCTCTTCCGACGACCAGCTAATCGCCCTCTGGCTCCACGGCCGGTCGCCGCACACCCAGCGCGCCTACCGCGCCGATATCCAGCGTTTCCTGGACAGGGCAGGGAAGCCGCTGGACAAAGTGACCCTCGCCGACCTCCAGCAATTTGCCGACTCTTTAGCCGATCTGGCGCCGGCAAGCCGATACCGGGCCCTTTCCGCCGTCAAATCCCTGCTGGCTTTCGGGCATCGCCTCGGGTACCTGCCATTCGATGTAGGACGCGTCCTCCGCTTGCCGGCGGTTCGCAACCGCCTGGCCGAGCGCATCCTCCCGGAAACCGACCTCCACCGCATACTGAGCCTGGAAACCAAGCCGCGGGATCGCGCGCTCCTCATTTTGCTGTACGCATCCGGAATCCGCGTCAGCGAATTGTGCGGCCTATCCTGGCGGGACTTGCAGGCCAACGGAAACGGCGGCCAGGTTACGGTATTCGGAAAGGGCGGGGCAACGCGCGCGATTCAGTTGCCGGCTTCCGTTTGGAAACTGCTGAACGGGCTGCGCGGTCCGGAAGCCGCTCCCCACGATCCGGTCTTTTCCTCCCGCAAGGCCAAAAATGGCGGCCGCCTGCGCCCGTTGGCGGTTCTGCGCATCGTCCGCAAGGCGGCCGAACGTGCGGGCATCGAACTTCCCGTTTCTCCCCACTGGTTCCGGCACGCGCATGCTTCGCACGCCCTGGACCGGGGAGCGCCCATTCACCTGGTGCAAGCCACTCTGGGGCATGCCAGCGTAGCCACCACGGGGCGCTACCTGCACGCGCGCCCGAACGACAGCTCCAGCCGGTTTTTGCCGCTGTAACGGGTCAGAAAAACAGCCCCAGGCGCGCGGCTGTCCTGATGATGATGATCGGATCGCCGGGCATATCCACCTCCCAATCCATCGCCAGTTGGAGGGCGGAGGAAGACGCCTATCCTCCCAGCACGATCCCGATTGCTCCCACCACGTCCGCCGCCCGAAAGTCCGGCTCGCAGTTCTGCTCGGCGCCATAGCCCGTCAGCACGAGTATGGTCCGCACAC
>Ga0209517_10001195_pt1 | contig 40320 bp, 42 predicted proteins | sample PeaSoiMetSII2010_FD_187695 | JGI IMG/M metagenome (GOLD analysis project Ga0209517, IMG submission 187695) | Peat soil microbial communities from Weissenstadt, Germany - SII-2010 (SPAdes) (version 2) | ecosystem: Environmental > Terrestrial > Soil > Wetlands > Peat | place: Germany...
GGTCACCGGAAACATCGTCGTCTGCTCCCGCGCTTCTCCCCGGATATACGCCATAAAAAATGCCCCCGCTCCCCGAGGGCATCTTCTCCTTACTTTTCTGGGCCGCCTAGTGTTTCGTAACAGACTCTGCGGGGGCGGCTTTTGTGTCGGCAAACGAGGGCCGAAAAGTTTTCAACATGTCCGTGGAAAATTCTGTGGAAAAGGGGCACAGTATCTTCGTAAGTGATTCATCGGGAGACGCTTCAGCACTTTGCACTGGAGCGGGTGCTGGCACTTTCGTGGTGACGCGGCGGGCAAATCCTCACTTGAAAGTTCGACTCGACAAGCTGCTCGTGGATCGTGGTCTGGCGGCCTCGCGTGAACGCGCTCAGGCGATGATTCTTGCCGGAAACGTGCTGGTGAACGATCAGAAACTGGAGAAAGCAGGCGCTCAAGTCGCGGAAGAGTCTGTGATTCGCCTGCTCGGCGAAGACTTGAGGTACGTCGGCCGCGGTGGGCTGAAGCTCGAACGTGCGCTCGATCACTGGAAGATTGATGTGAGCCGTAAGATTTGTCTTGACGTTGGTGCCTCAACCGGAGGATTCACCGACTGCCTGTTGCAGCGTGGCGCGGAGCGCGTGATTGCCGTGGATACCGGCTACGGGCAGTTGGATTTCAAGCTTCGCCAGGATGCGCGCGTTCGGCTTCTGGAAAAGACGAATGCCCGCTACTTGACGCGTGAAGTTCTCGGTGAAGGTGCAGATCTCATCGTCATGGACGTCTCGTTCATCTCGGCGACGTTGGTGCTTCCGGCCGTGCTTGCGGCTGCCCTGCCTGAATCGCCAGACGAACGTCGGGGACGTCAGATCGTCGTGCTGGTCAAACCCCAGTTCGAAGCCGGGAGGGAGCAGGTCGGCAGAGGCGGCATCGTGCGCGACGCGAAAGCGCAGAAGGCAGCGGTGGATCGGGTCCGAGACGCAGTGCAGAGTCTCGGAGCGGTGCGAACCGACACGATCGAGTCGCCCATCCTCGGCGCCGAAGGCAACCGCGAGTTCCTGCTTTATGGCGTTTTCTGATCGTGTGTTCCCTGGGCCCGGTGTGGTTTAAACCGTAGAATTCTGTACAATCTTCTTTCGTTAACGCTATGCCCAGCCCGCAAGCATCCCCTCAGAAAACCGCGGCTATCATCTCGCGGCCCGATCGTTCCCAGGTAGCGCAAGTCATCCCCGGACTCCTCACGTGGTTCGCTGAGCACGGTTATCGCGTGGTTGTTGATGAGGAGACGGCAAAGTATACGACGGGGCAGGAAATTGTTCCGCGGCCGGAAATGGGCGCGCGTCCGCTGGACCTGGCGGTCGTGCTGGGCGGCGACGGTACGCTGCTTTCGGCAGCGAGAGTAACGGCGGCGATTGACGTGCCGCTGCTGGGGGTCAATCTCGGCTCGCTGGGCTTCCTGACCGAGGTGCCCATACAGTCGCTTTACTCCATGCTCGACGCGATTGCCGAAGGCCGCGCTGCTGTTGAACGTCGTTCGCTGATGCAATGTGAGTTGCTGCGCGGGGACACGGTGCGCGGCAGCTACCTTGTCTTCAACGACGCGGTCGTAAACAAAACCGCCCTCGCCCGCCTCAATAACTACGATCTCTATGTTGACAAGACTTTCGTTTCCAGCTACCGGGCCGACGGAATGATCGTGGCCACGCCGACCGGCTCAACCGCATATTCTCTCTCGGCGGGCGGGCCGGTCCTGATGCCGACTGTCAATGCCTTCGTGATCACTCCGGTTGCCCCACATTCACTCACGCACCGCCCGCTGGTGGTGCCGGATTCGGTCGAGATTGAAATCCTGCTGCGCAGCCAAGAGGAGGTCGCCTACCTCAGCCTGGACGGCCAGCCGGGCCTCGACCTGCGCGACGGCGACCGCGTGCGCTGCCGCCGCTCTGAGCATCAAGTAACTTTGTTTCGCACCGGTTTGGATTTCTTCCACGTTCTGCGCAGCAAGCTGAAATGGGGAGAAAGAGAGAGACAGGATTAAGTTGGGGCTAAGGCCTTATCACACCTCAGCACGCAGCAGGTCCGCAACCTTCTCCCGCCGCCGAATCACTTTCGCCGACTTGCCGGCCACAAGCACCTCTGCCGGTCGAGGCCGCGTGTTGTAGTTGGACGACAATACCATCCCGTAAGCGCCGACATCGAGAATTGCCAGCAGATCGCCCTCGGCGACTATGGGCAACTCGCGGTCGCGAGCGAAAAAGTCTCCTGTCTCGCAGACCGGGCCGACGATGTCAACGACCTCGGATTTCCCTGCGTCCATCGTGACCGGAACGATCTCATGATATGCGCCATACAGCGCGGGCCGGATCATGTCGTTCATCGCGGCGTCCACCACCAGGAATCGCTTGCCGGCATTCGTTTTGCGGTAAACCACGGAGGTGAGCAAAACTCCCGCCGGACCAACGATCGCACGCCCCGGCTCGAGCAGCAGATGCACGTCCAAACCCTGGAGAGGAGTGGTGAGCGCTCGCGCATACGATTCAACGTAGCTACAAAAGTCGGCGGGCTCCGGCTGATCGTAGGCGATTCCCAGCCCGCCGCCCGCATCCACGTATGCGATGCCGTGGCCGTCGTCGCGCAGCGCGCGAACTAATTCTGCGATCCGCGTCATGGCCTCACCGAACGGGGCGACATCGGTGATCTGCGAACCGATGTGCACGCTCACCCCGCCCACCTTGAGATGGCGTGTACCCGACGCCTTGGCGTAGAGCGCTCGCGCCTCGCGGATAGGGACACCGAACTTGTGCTGGTGCAACCCGGTGGAGATGTAAGGATGAGTCTCAGCCGCGACATCGGGATTCACCCTTACTGCTACTGGCGCTGTCCTGCGAAGGCGGCCCGCGCATTCGGCCAGCGCCGATAACTCGGATTCGCTTTCCACGTTGAAGAGCAGGATTCCGGCCTTAAGGCCGGCCGTTAGCTCCTCACGCGTCTTCCCCACACCGGAGAAAACCACCTTTCTGGCAGCCTTGCGGTCCGCGGTGAGCACGCGTTCCAGTTCACCGCCGGAAACCACATCGAAGCCGCAGCCCTTTCTGGCCAGAAGGCGCAGGATGCTCAGGTTAGAGTTGGCTTTGACGGAATAGCAGATGGTGTGCGGCACTGCGCGAAATGCGCCATCAAACACGTCGTAACGTGAATCGATGGTTTCCCGCGAGTAGACATAGACGGGTGTCCCGTATTGCGCGGCCAATTTCGTGAGGGCAACGCCTTCGGCGTGCAGCACAAACTGCCCGCTGCGGCGTAACATCCCGTGCTTGCTCTCACGATAGACAAAGCCCGGAGGACGTCCTGTGGTTGAGTTCTGCCGGCGGGGGGTCATTTTTTTCTGGCAGGAGTCTGAGCGCCACCTCTCACGCGGATCGCGACTACAGTCTGATCGTCGAAGGTCTCTACGCCGGCTGAGTGCTCGGCCACGGCTTTGAAGAGGCTGTCCACGACGCAATCCGCCGTTTTGTCAGTGCATTCGGCAATGATCTTTTCCACCCGATGTCGTCCGAAAAGGTCGCCCTTTCGGTTGCGAGCGTCAAGAATGCCGTCGCTGAAGAAAACGAACATCTCTCCGGGCTTCATACGGAACTTGAACTCATCGTATTCTGCATCGTCAAACAGGCCCAGGGGCAGGCCGGTCGCTTCGATGACTTCGTTCTTTCCGCCATGTACATAGATGGGGCGGGGAAGACCCGAATTGGACACCGTAATGGTGCGGTGCTCGTCGTCCCAGACAGCATAAATGAGTGATACAAACTGCGCTTCAATGCGCCTCTCCGCCAGCGACAGATTCACTGCAGAGAGCATCTCGGCCGAACCGGGTTCGATGGGAGCGTGGGAGCGCAGGATCCCGCTCACCAGAGCCGCATAGATAGCTGCCGGCGCGCCTTTCCCGCTGACATCACCAATCGCGATCCCGAGCCGCAATAGAGAGTAGGGAATGAAATCATACAAGTCGCCGCCGATGGCGCGGGCGGGTACGAACTTCGCCGCCACATCCAGGTGGGCAAGCTTCGGCCGGGCCTGGGGCAGCAACCGGAATTGCAGTTCCCGCGCCAGCGCCAGATCGCGCTCCAGCCTCCGCTCCTGCCGCCCGATCTCTTCATACAACCGCGCATTCTCCAGAGCAATGGCAATCTGCGCCGCCAGCGTGGTCATGGTGCGCTGATGTTCTTCGGTGAAAAATCCCCGCCGGGTGTGCTCCAGGTCGAGCACGCCGATCACTTTGTCCTTGTAGATCAGGGGCACAGCCAGTTCCGAGCGGGTCTCGGGATTGGCTTCCACGTAGCGTGGGTCCTTGCTGACGTCCGGCACCAGCACAGCCTGCTTGCTTTGAGCCGCGGTACCCACGAGGCCGCGTCCCAGCGGGATCTCATGCTTCAGGTGGATATTTTCGTTGAAGCGCAAGGCAAAGCGGTGCTGCAGTTTTTCGCCGGAGGAATCGAGCAGCAGGATGCTGAACATCTGGTAGTCAATCAAACGCCGCACCAGTTCGGCGATTCGGCCCAGCAATTCGTCCACGTTCAGGATGGAGCTCAGCTCACGGGCGATCTCGTTCAGCAGCAGCAGAATTCGCGCCTGCTTGGTGGTGCGGGTGTAGAGTTGCGCATTTTCGATGCCGGCTGCCATGCGCGACGCCACCAGCGTCAGCAGGCGGCGGTGTTCTTCGGTGAAATAGCCTGGCTCCCGCGCTTCCAGGTCGATGACGCCGATGACGCGGTTCTTGGTGATCAGGGGCACGGCCAGTTCCGAACGCACGTTGGGCACCGCTTCGATGTAGCGCGGGTCTTTGGTCACGTCGTCAATCAGAACCGCCTGCCGGAGTTGAGCGGCTTGGCCAACCACTCCCTGCCCGACCTTCACCCGGCTGCGTTCCGCGAATTCCGGCGGATAGCCCACCTGAAAGCGGAAACGCAACTCCTGGGTTTTTTCATTGAGGAGCAAAATGGCGAAGATTTCGTAGTCAATGACCTTGCGCACAACTTCGGCGACGCGGCGCAGAGTCGTGTCCAGGTCGAGCGAGGTGGCCAGCACGTCGGCCACGTCGAGCAGCAGCGACTCGACCGGCAAGCGCTCCGGTTTGGACAAAACAGAACTCATTCTTTGTATGATAGCAGCTGATAAGAGCCGCATTCGCGGCGCCCGGTACTGCCAGGGTCGGCGGCGGAATGACCATCAGCCTGTGGTTTGCGCTGTGCTTCACTCCCGCGGCACGATGCAAACGTCGGCGAGGTTGCGATATTTCTCAGCGTAATCGAGCCCGTAGCCCACCACAAATTCATCGGGAATCTTGAACCCGACATAATCGCCTTCCAAGGGCAGCTTGCGCCGTGACGGTTTGTCGAGCAAGGCCGCGATCTTCAAAGACCGCGGCTGGTGCGCCAGCAGCAGCTTCTTGAGATAGGTGAGCGTCAGTCCGGTATCGAGAATGTCTTCGACCACGATCACGTTCTTGCCTTGCATGGACTGATCCACGTCCTTGGTCAGCTTTACCTCACCCGTGGAGTCCCAACCGTTCTGCAATTCTTTTTGCGGGGTCGGCCGGTTGCCATAACTCGATACACCGATGAAGTCAAACGTCGCGTCGAGCTTGACCTGGCGAGCCAGATCGGAGAGAAAAATCGCCGCTCCCTTCAGCACCCCGACGAAAATGACGGATTGCCCGGCAAAGTCCTGCGTAATCTGCGCCGCCAGCTCGCTCACCCGCTTTGCAATCTCTTCCCGCGGAATCAACACCTTGAGTTCAGCCATGGCGTTTCATATTAAACTAGCGGGAGCATTGCCGGAAGACTTGAAGCAATTGGGCTGACCATTCAGCAGTCAGACTTGAGTATTCAGCCGACGGCGAGGGCCAATCCCTCAGGGGCTAAAGCCCAGCGTTTATGTGGCCCTGGCGGCCCGGCTGAAGCCGGGCCCTACCCAAAGCCTATTTGTGAAACCAGTTGTAAGAGGCAAGAGCAAGGAGCTATGAGCTAGGAGCGGGTATGAATCTGAAAGGCATCAAACTCACCTGGTTAGGGCACGCAACTTTCCGCATCGAAACTCCGGGCGGGAAGACCGTCATCATCGATCCCTGGATCATGGGTAATCCCATGTGCCCGGAAGCCGACAAGAAAGTCAGGAAGGTTGATATTCTCCTCTGCACCCACGGTCACGGCGACCACATCGGCGATGCCGTCGAAATCTGCAAGCAGCACAACCCGGTCGTGGTCGGAATTCCCGAGTTATGCCGATGGCTGGGGAAGAAAGGCGCCAAACAACTCGCTGAGTTGAACAAAGGTGGCACACAGACCGTGGGCGACATCAAAGTCACCATGGTGCACGCCGATCACTCCTGCGGTATTCAGGATGGCGACGAGCTTGTCTACGGGGGCGAAGCCTGCGGATACGTCGTTGAGTTTTCGAACGGCGTCAAGATCTATCACGCCGGCGATACCAATGTGTTCGGGGATATGGCGATCATACGCGAACTGTACGCACCGGAAATCGCCATGCTGCCGGTCGGCGATCACTACACCATGGGGCCGCGCGAAGCCGCTTACGCCTGCAATCTTCTGAAGCCCAAGGCTGTGATCCCCATGCACTTCGGCACTTTCCCCGTGCTGACCGGACGCCCCAGCGAGTTGCAGAAGCTGGCGCCCGCGGTCGCGGTGTTAGAAATGAAACCGGGCATTACGATCGGCGGTTAATTCCTCAAGAGCATCGCAAATCCGAAAGGGAAACGTGTGACTCAGAACAAGAAAGACGGCAAACCCAACTGGCGCCACTACAACTGCACCACTGCAGGCCCCGTTGATGATTACCTCTACTCCATGCTGCCGCCGCGCGATGCGGTATTGGCCGAGATGGAGGAATACGCCGCCCAGCATGACGTACCCATTGTCGGGCCGGCAGTTGGGCGCGTCCTCGAGCAAATGGCGCTGATGGTCAACGCGGGCAGTGTGTTTGAACTGGGATCAGCCATCGGATACTCGACGATCTGGTGGGCGCAGGCGGTAGGTGAAAATGGCCGCGTTATCTACACTGACGGCGACCGGAAAAACGCCGAACGTGCCCGCGGCTATTTCGATCGCGCCAAGGTGACAAGCCGCATCACGATCCACATTGGCGACGCGCTGGAGTTTCTCTCCGAACAGAAGCAGGAATTCGACGTCATCTTCTGCGACGTTGATAAAGAAGATTATCCGCGAGTTCTGCGGCTGGTCCCGCAGCGCCTGCGCAAGGGCGGGCTGTTCATCACCGACAATGTGTTGTGGAGCGGGCGAGTTGCCCAGAAGAACGCGACCGATGCCCACACCCGGGCCATCCTCGAATTCAACCGCAAACTCTACGACTCGAAGGAGTTTTACACGACGATTCTTCCCATCCGCGACGGCCTCGCGGTGGCAGTGAAGAAATAGGACGCGGCTCAGTTTGGCAGCAGTCCGTTATACGTCTACCTGGGTGCGTGCGGAAACCACGAGCAATTGGCCACGTTTTAACGCAGCTGTAACATTCCTTCACTATATTTCCACAATTCGCCCTCGTTCGAATTCAGGTTTCTCAACACCACACTTAAGGATCACTATGGCCACTGCAAGTTCTGTGCTTGATGCCAAAATCTCCCGTTCGCCCGGCAAGATCGGCATGATCGTTTTCGGAATCGTGTTGGTCATCGGCTTCGCTTACGCCGGATCGCACCTGCTGTCCGACCTTTCCACCATACACAACGAGTCCGTGCTCCCCTATGTGCTGCTCGGGGTAGCCCTGTTGGTGGCGCTCGCTTTTGAGTTTGTCAACGGATTCCACGACACCGCTAATGCCGTGGCTACGGTCATTTACACGCATTCGCTGGAGCCTCACGTTGCGGTAGTTTGGTCGGGCTTTTGGAATTTCCTCGGGGTCATGGCTTCCTCCGGGTTGGTCGCGTTTGCCATCGTCTCGTTGCTGCCGGTGGAATTAATTCTGCAGGTAGGGAACAAGGCTGGGTTTGCGATGGTCTTTGCCCTGCTCGTGGCGGCGATTATCTGGAATCTGGGTACTTGGTACTTCGGGCTGCCAGCCTCGAGTTCCCATACGCTGATTGGTTCGGTGATCGGTGTGGGCATTGCCAACCAGATGATGTCGCCCAAAACGGGTACGTCGGGCGTGGATTGGGGACAAGCAGCGAACATTGGCAAGTCCCTGCTGCTTTCGCCGCTGGTAGGGTTCGGCGTAGCCGCGCTTCTGTTGCTTCTAGCCAAATCCCTCATCAAAGACGAAAAACTGTATCGCGCGCCGGAAGACACCCAGCCTCCTCCCTTTTTATATCCGTTGTCTGCTGGTACTGACCTGCACCGGCGTGAGTTTCTTCCACGGCTCCAATGATGGACAGAAGGGCATGGGGCTGATCATGCTGATCCTGATTGGGACGGTCCCCACCGCTTATGCCCTGAACCACGCAGTCACGTTCAAAGAATCGCAGGACTTCATCGCCGTCTCGCAGCAAGCCGCCAATGCACTCGATCATTATGTTGAGCCGGATGCGGTCATCGGCGACGCGCGCGACGACGTCACCGACTACATCCGCACCAAGCAGTTCAATGCCAATACCATGCTGGCCATGCGCACCCTGGTCAACGATATCGGCAATGAAACCACAATCTACAGAGAACTGAAGAATGTCCCCAATGACCGTGTGCGCAATTTCCGCAACGATCTGTATCTTGTGAGTGAGGCCCTGCGGCTTACGCAAAAATCCGGGCAGCCGAAATTCTCGGCCGCCGACGCTGCCATTCTGGCCAACTACAAGAAACACGTAGACCGCTCCACTCGTTTCATTCCCACCTGGGTGAAGGTTGCCGTGGCCATGGCGCTTGGCCTGGGAACCATGGTCGGCTGGAAGCGAATTGTGGTCACCGTGGGCGAAAAAATCGGCAAAGAGCATCTGACGTATGCCCAGGGAGCCGCGGCGGAAATCACGGCTATGGCTACGATCGGTGCGGCTGACGGCTTCGGCCTGCCCGTCAGCACCACGCACGTGCTTTCGTCGGGCATCGCTGGCACCATGGCCGCCAATCACTCGGGCATTCAAATGAGCACGGTGCGCAACCTCGCCTTGGCCTGGGTGCTGACGCTTCCGGTGGCGATGGTCTTGTCGGGATCGCTGTTCTGGCTCTTCCGGAAGATCTTCTAGAACTGTTTTGACAAATAGGGGTTTTGGGTAGGGCCCGGCTTCAGCCGGGCCGCCAGGGCCGCATAAACGCTGGGCTTTAGCCCCTGAGGGATTGGCACTGGCCGCGCGCAAGACCATTTGTGAAACCAGTTCTGGGCATTTTACGGAGGGTCCGAATCACGCGGCGTTGTGCGACGGTAGAGTGTGTTTCAAAACATATCCCTGCAAGCGCGGGTTTGTGAACACATCTAAATGGACTTGACCGGGATCGACAGCAAGTCCTCGACCAGCCCGACTTCTTTTTGCAAGAACGGCTCAGCGTAATTCACGCCGCCCAGCATGCCGTAAAACCGCGCCATCGCCTCCACGCGCGCGCGAATTTCCTCGTGGGCGGGAAACAGGTCTTTGCCTGCCTCCTGGTCGCTGAACTGCGATTTGTAGGCGAGAATGGAGGCAAACTTCGCTTCAAACTGGTCGCTGATATCCACTACAAAACTCGGCCGGATGTCGTAGTAGAGGGTCGCGTAGACAATCTTGAATGGACGATGGGGAGCGATCTTTGTGGCGCCGGCATCTTGCCGGCTCTCCTGAGGGCGTCCCGCCCTCAGTTCCGCCTGTTGATGGCGGCTGAGGTCTGACGTCCGAGGTCCAAGGTCCAGCTTGGCCAGTCCCGCCAGAAAGCACGCCTCGTATCCCAGCACCGAGGCCGTATAGTGATCGGGATGCCGTCCCTTCCAATAGGGCAGAATCACCACCCGTGGCCGCGTCTCGCGAATCACGCTTGCAACTCTCAGCCGGTTCTCCCAGGTGTTCTCGACGCGGCCGTCAGGGATGTCGAGAGCGCGCCGCCAGCTCACCCCGAGAATCTTAGCCGCGTCGTCCGCCTCGCGGGCCCGATCCTCCGCCGTACCCCGCGTGCCCATCTCGCCCTGCGTCAAGTCGAGAATGCCCGTGTGTTGCCCGCGCTGCGCGGCTTTCAGCAGCGTGCCGCCGCAGGTTTGCTCTACGTCGTCGCGGTGAGCGGCGATGGCGAGAATGTCGAGGGACGGGGAGAGCATGAATCTGAAAGGGTACTAGTATGCTGTAGCATACGCAACCGGCACGAGACCGGAACCGGGAGCCTTGGACTTGCGTACTCGGCAACAGGAGGCGTCATGTTGCGCAAAATCTTCCACAACGGACGAGAGCTGCGTTCAGGATGGCGGCTGCTCATATTCTTCCTTCTGATATTTGCCCTCGGCTACGCTGCAAGAAAAGGGATGGAGCGCTTGGTTCTGCCGGACGGCCTCCATCCGGTGTCCATTGGCGTTTTTGACGCCGTCATGTTGGTCGTGGCGCTGATTGCAACGGCGATCATGGGACGTTTCGAACACCGCCGCCTTGCGGCATACGGCATTCCCCCGGTGCGCCAACTCTTTGGGCGATTGTTCTGGGCAGGTGTGGTTTGGGGTCTGGTCATGCCGTCGGCGATTATCCTGCTGATTTTCCTCAGCGGTGGCTACCATGTGCACGGGCTGAACGTAACGGGTACCGGCCTTCTAAAATTCGCAGGCCTCTGGCTGCTTGCCAACCTGCTCATAGGGCTGAGCGAAGAAATCACGTTCCGCGGCTATTTCCTCTACACGCTGGCCGATGGCATCGGTTTTTGGCCGGCTGCCATGATCAACGCGGTTGGGTTCGGGGCGTTGCACTATTACACCAAGCCGCACGAGCGCTGGGAGGACTGGGTTGCGGTGACATTGCTGACAATCTTCATCACGCTTGCCCTGCGGCGAACCGGGAGCCTGGCTTTTTCGATCGGCATGCATGCCGCTTTTGACTTCATGTTCATCTATGTCTTCTCAGGAATGAATGGCGGAGAGTTCGCCGTCGGGCGGCTGCTGAACGCGGAGTTTCCGGGCTCGATAAGGGTAACCGGAGGGCTGCTTGGACCGGAAGCCAGCTGGTTTTGTCTTCTGGTGGCCACCGCCGCGATCGTTTGGCTGCACTTGACCTATCGGCAAGCGAAGTGGCCAGCTCTGGCGAAGGACTGAGTACGGATGAGCACGTGAGCCGCGTGCTTCCCACGCTAAAGGAAATGGCGGCGCACCGGCTTACTTCTTTCGCTCCACCAGGAACCGCGCCAGTTCCTTGAGCGTGTCCGCCCGGTCGCCGAAGCCGTCCAATTCCGCGAAGGCTTGGTTCACCAGCGCATCCGCCTTGCGAACCGAAGCTTCAATCCCGAACAGCGCCGGGTACGTCGCTTTCTCCGAGGCCGTATCCTTGCCCGCAGTCTTGCCTAGTTGCTCCGAAGTCTGGGTTACGTCGAGCACGTCGTCCACAATCTGAAACGCCAGACCGATGGCCAGTCCGAAAGCCCGCAGATGCGTAATCTGGCTGTCTCTTGCCCCGGCATACAAGCCGCCACTCACCAGGCTCGCCGTGATCAGCGCGGCAGTCTTCGACCGGTGGATGTATTCGAGCATTTCCGCGGTGGGGTGGGTATGTTCTGCCTCGAGGTCCACGACTTGCCCGCCGATCATTCCGTCAACCGTGCCGGTGCCGCGGGCAATCTCTTCAATAATACGAACCCGCGCTTCCGCTGCACATTTCAGCCGCGCCAGCACCTCGTAAGCCTGCGTCTGCAACGCGTCCCCAGCCAGAATCGCGATGGCTTCGCCGAACGCCTTGTGGCAGGTCGGGCGCCCGCGGCGCAGGTCGTCATTGTCGAGCGCGGGCAGGTCGTCGTGGATCAGCGAATAGGTGTGCAGCATTTCCAGCGCTGCCCCGAGCTCCTCAATTCCTTCCGGCAACGATCCGGCCACCATGCGGCCGGCTTCCATCGAGAGCACGGGCCGCAGGCGCTTGCCGCCGGCGAACACGCTGTGCCGCATCGCCTTGTGAATCGAGACGGGAGGCTGCGTTTCCAGCGGAATGAGGCGGTCCAGGGCGGCGTCGGTCAGGCGCTGGCCTTCTTCCAGAGTACGTGCGAGAGTCTCCTTAAGCATGAAGAGTGAGTATAGCAAGCGAGAGGCACGTGGGAATTGCGCGCCGAGTAGTTCCTGCTGCCGTTTTCCTTGCGTAGCGGCCCTTGACTAACTATATGCGCTTTCGCCGCGGAGCTTCGCTCCGCCGGACAGCCCCCTTCGACAAGCTCAGGGCAGGCACTTCGACTGCGCTCAGGGCAGGCTTGGGCGGCTGTCCCCACATGGCCGCGCCACGATGCAAGGTTCGACTAAAAGGAAAAGGACGCCACGGAGGCGTCCTCTTGGCGGAAGATTGATTTCCTACGCGGCGACGGCGCCCCGCGACAGCGCCATACCGCGGCGAACTGAAGTCAGCACGTTCTCCACATCATCAGCGGGGCACATGTCCGTGGCCCCAGCTTCGAGGGCGGCCATCCACATCTCCTCATCCGGTATGCGATGGGTGCACACGATCGACACTTCGGGGAAGTCGTGGTGCAGACTCTCCACGTCGGTCATCCGCCAGTACTCGATGTTGAGAACTACGGCTTCAGGATGGTTCTTGGCTAGCCTTTCCCGGAGTTCCTCCCGGGATTGGATGACTTGTACCGAGAAGTGAGGACGCAGTCCACCGGCCAGGGACCGGGCCAGTTTCGGATCTTTCTCGAGCACGACTACACTTTGACCCATATATCCCCCGATCTTCAACCGTCGTCAACGGCGAGACTAAGGCTGCGGGGTGGGCAAAAAGTCCACAACTCCACAGGCATCACGACTTGCAAGCCGCGGCAGAAAGCGGAAGACCTAGCGCCGTGCTGGTGCCTGGTCCGCCTGCGGCTCAAACGGTTCGGCCTGGAGCTTCCCGTTCTTCTTGAGCAGAATGTCTACTCGCCCTTCCGCCTGCTCCAGTTCCTTGCGGCAGGCGGAGGAAAGTTGTACGCCTTCTTCAAAGAGCGTGAGCGACTTCTCCAGAGAGACCTCACCCTTCTCCAGTTCCTGAACAATTTTCTCCAGTCGCTGGAGGCACTCTTCAAACTTGGCCAACGAGTTTCGCTCCTGGTCTATTTTAATGCAACTTCGCGGGCAGGGTGTCCAGTCTTTTTTGAAAGAATATCCACAGTGAATGGTTGCCGGACCCACAACGGGAAGGATTTCAAACTGACGCCGTCGGGCCCCGTACTCCCAGTGCTTCCAAAACATCAACCGCCGAGCTGTAACGGCCCAGGGGCGCGCTGATCTGAGCCCCCTGCACGATTTGCCGCACGGCAATCAGCATCTCCCGGGCTATAGCGACGCCTTCTTCCCGGGCCGCCTCGGGAGACTGCGCCCGCGCCATGCGTTCCAGAATCGAATCCGGTACCGAAACCCTCAACTCATTCTTCATGAATTCAGCGTTGCGCACGCTAACCAATGGCCATATCCCGGCCACCACCGGAATGCGGCAATGCTCGATGCTGCGCACGAAGTTCTCCAGCAGTCGCAGGTCGAACACCGGTTGGGTCACGGCGTATTCGGCCCCGGCTTCCACCTTGTACTCAAAACGGCGAATCTCCTCGTCCAGATCAGTCAGGCCGGGGTTGGCTCCCACGCCAATCACAAAGCCGGTGCCGGTGCCAATCGGGTTTCCGCCAATATCGAGGCCCCGGTTCAGGTTGTGCACGATGTTGACCAGGCCAATGGCGTCCACATCGAAGACAGCCGTGGCATCCGGATAGTTGCCCATTTTCGGGGGATCGCCGGTAATGCAAATCAGGTTCCTGATGCCGACTGCGGCCGCACCCAGCAGATCGCTCTGGATGCCCAGCACGTTGCGGTCCCGGCAGGTATAGTGCAGGACCGCTTCGATGCCCACCTCGCGCTGAATGAGCAGCGACAGCGCCTGGTTGCTCATGCGTGCGGAGGCGCGCGGACTGTCGGGGATGTTGACCGCATCGACACCCACCGATTTCAAGAACCGCGCCCCCTCGACTTCTTTGCGAATGTCTGTACCTTTGGGCGGCACGATCTCGACCATGGTCGCGAATTCGCCGCGGGCCAGCTTGGAGCCCAGCGCCGATCGGTTTCCGAGAGGCACCGCCGGAACTGCCTTTGCCGCAGCCGGTCCGCTGGCCGCCGGAGCCAGTGTGGACTTCCCTCTGGCCTCTCCCACCCGCAGCGCCGACTTCATTGCACGGATGTGATCCGGGGTTGTCCCGCAACATCCGCCTACCACGCGTACTCCGGCAGCGACAAACTTGCGCGCATAGCTAGCCATATACTCAGGCGAGCACAGGTAGATGTTTCTGCCCTCCACCGACCGCGGAACGCCAGCGTTGGGCTGAGCCGAGAGCGGCAGGGAAGTCGCCGCCCGCACGCGTTCGATCGCATCCAGCATGGCGACCGGGCCCACGCTGCAGTTGCAACCGATTACGTCCGCGCCCCACTCCGCCAGTTTGGGGCCAAACGTCCCCGGATCGGAACCGTCCAGGCAGTTGCCGTCCTCATCGATGGTTACCTGGGCAACGATGGGCAGCGCCGGATTCACATCCCTGGCCGCCAACATCGCCTGGTGAATCTCTTCCAGATATCCGAAGGTTTCAAGGATCAGCAGGTCGACTCCGCCCTGCACCAACGCCTCGATCTGCTGGCGGAACGCGTCACGAGCCTCCTGGAATGAAGTCTTGCCCAGGGGCTCAATTCTTGTGCCCAGCGGGCCAACCGATCCCGCCACCCACACATCGAAGCTCTTGGCGGCCTCGCGGGCCAAACGTGCTCCCGCTCGATTGATGTCGACCACCTTGTCTGCCAAGCTGTGCCGGGCCAAGCGGAAAACGTTGGCCCCGAACGTGTTAGTTTCGATGATCTCGGCTCCCGCCTGCAGGTATTCGTGGTGAACCCCGCGAATTAGGTCGGGTTGCGACAGGTTAAGTTCGTCATAGCATCGGTTGATAAAAACGCCCTTGGCATACAGCAATGTACCCATGGCGCCGTCGCAGAGCACAGTGGACTGCTTGAGCCGGGCAAGAAAGTCAGCCGCCATATGTCTGTTGAGAATACAGGATCAGTCCGGGGTCGCGCATCTTAAGTGTTGCCAAGTGGGAAAGCTTTTCGATTGGGCACCCGTTCGACGAAAGGGAAATGAGGATGCGTTCCGGGTCTGCTATAATCCACCATTTCGCACCTAAAACTTCCTTTTTCATGTTGTTAGGAGCTTGCCGTTGAAGAGACGAATTCTGGTTGTGGTCTGGGCTTTGTGGGCCAGCTTGAGCCTGGTTTCCTGCGGATCGTCCAAAAAGAGCGGACCACCGAGCGGCCTGGCGGAGCGCGTGCTGGCCTCGCAATCGGCTTCTGCAACCCAAGTATTTGGCTCCCTGGTGTACATCAACGGCGAGAAAGATACCTTGGTACGGGTTCCTCCACTGGGTGCAGGAACTTCCCCGGGCCTGATGGCCATTTCTCCGACTCGGAACATTCTGGCGGCCTTCGATCAGAGCAGTAACTCCGTCTATGCAGTGGACACGACCAAGGAAACCAGTCTAGGACACGTGCAACTTCCCGGCGCTACCTCGAGCATGGTCATCCCCACCGCAAGTCCGATCGGTTATGCCGCAGTCCCGGCGGCTTCAGTCAACGGCTACTCTTTCGTAGGCGGCGTCGAGGTCATGAATCTCTCCGTGGGGGCAATCACTACCACGATCGCGGTGACCAACGCGCAGACCGTCGTCTCGAACTCAGCCAACACCGAACTTCTGGTCTTCAGCAACGATTCGGATTCTGTGACCGTGCTCTTCCCAGGGGTTGCGGTTCCCCCAGTGGACACCAGTTGCCTCACCAATCCGCCCAATGCTGTGTGCGTCATGGTGCAGGACTCCCGCCTGAGCCGGCCCGTCTACGCGGTCATAAGCGGCAGTACTGCGTACATCATGAACTGCGGTCTCCAGTGTGGCGGGTCCCAACCGGCCAGCGTCGCGGTGTTCAACCTGGAGAGCCTCACCATCACGAACGCGATCCCGGTGGATGCGGCCACCTGGGCCTACCTCAGCGGCTCCACGCTCTACGTCGCCGGTACGTCACCCACCAAGAACGACTGCACCGGCCAGACGTGGGGAATTCCTCCCCAGCCGACATCGGCCACCCACTGCGGGCGCCTCGACACCGTGGGCTTGAACTCGCTGACGGTGAAGAGCAGTTATAAGATTACGGACGGCTACCACGACCGCATGGACATGAGCGTGAACGGCCAACTGTTCATCGGATCATACGACTGCACCAACATCGGCAACGCCAATAATCCCAGCGGCGAGGTACGCGGCTGCCTCTCCATTCTGAACACGATGAACGGCCAGGTGATCGCTCCTGCTGAAAACGGCGATGTCAATGGGCTGCAGAGTTTTACCAGCCGCTATGTTGAGTATGTGGCCCAGGGCGGGAACCTGGTGGTCTACGACACGCTGTTTGATGCCCCGCTGATCACCGATTACATACCGGATGGGTTCATCGATGTGGTCGGCTACGTCGGCGACGTCAAAGCGATTGATTTCTTTTAGCGGCGCTGGCGAAGTTCCTTTTACCTGCCTGGTTCCAGCAATAACTGATGCGTTTTGGCCGCTTCCACCGCTTGCTTGCTGAAGGGCAAGTTGAAGGTCGTTCCTTCATACCAGGCGTTCCATTGATCCATGTAGGAAGGGCTCAGGAAATTCCCGCTCTGGCCGGTAACGGTGTTCAGTGTCGACTGGTCCAGATCGGCCAGATTTGCGATGAAGCGCTCCGACGGTCCATGATGCCGGGACACAGCCTTGACTGTGTATCGGCTGCCGGATTGTTCCTGCACGCCCGGTCCCGCCCAATACTTCAGCACCGGGATTTTCCCCAGAATGGGATGCTGGATCTCGACCGCATTGAACGCGCCCCAGCGCCACGATGCCAGATCTTTCGGAGCCTGGGGACTGTTGACCGTGGCTTCCACCGCGGCAGTCAACAGTTCGTCGTAGTTCGCAAACTGATCCGGCAGCCAGCTCTTGGGATGATGTATCAGGATGTTCTCCAGCCACACCGATTGCATTTCCCACGCATAAGTCTTCCAGCTTAAGACCTCGTCTTGCTTTGCAGGATCGGCGGGCGCGCTGCCCAGCTTCGGTTCGAGCAGCAGACGCTGCAATTCCCGCATGGACTTCTCAGTGATCGTCGGCGCGGCGGACGAGGCCAGCATTCTTCCATCCCAGCCTCGCATCAGATCTGCCGCTTGCTTGGCCCGCGCCGACGGCTTGGACGCGTGATCGACCGCATACACCAAGCGCTCGGCTGCGAACAAGTCCGCTTCGGAGTGGATATCATTCTCCAGCGCGAGCATATCTGCCGCAGAAAACCTCCGCCCCGATTCCAGCACGTGGTATATGCGCTCGGTGCGCCAGGGGGCCTCCCATTCCATGCTGATGGAGTTGGGATAACCGTCGGGCGTGATTCTGCCGTTTGCCGTGGCAATGATGCCCGAGGACGGATTGTAGATGCTGGGCAGCTTTTCAAACGGGATGTAGGAAACCCATTCGTGCGCGTTGTCGGCGCCGCTTACCGGAAGGCTGCCATCGCCGGCCGCGCGGATTGGAATCTTACCGGTCGCCTGATACCCGATATTCCCGTCTATGTCGGCATAGACAACGTTCTGCCCCGGCGCATCCAATTGCGAAAAAGCATGCCGGAACTCCTCCCAGTTCTGCGCCGCATTCAGGTCGAAGAAGGGCATGCGCAGCCCGTCGTAGAGCGTCCAACGCAGCGCCAGCGGCCGGGTTTCGCCCGGAACCAGTTCCGCGATGATGGGCCCGTGGCGCGTGTTTTTCACATCCACAGTTACGTCGGGCTTGCCTTTGACATGAACAATCTCTACCCGCTGTTCCGGCTTCATCCAGCCGCCCGGTGTCTGATACTCGCCCTGCTGGTTGAAACTCTCGATGTAGACGTCAGTTACCGTCGGACCGACGTTGGTGAATCCCCAGGCGATCCGCTGGTTGTGGCCGACGATCACGTAGGGCATTCCCGGCAGCGTGACGCCCGCCACGTCTAGCGTGCCGGCGTGCAGGTGGGCTTCGTACCACAGGTTAGGCATCTGGTGGCCGAGATGCATGTCGTTCGCGAGCAGCGGCTTGCCGGTGACGGTGTGAACGCCAGAGATTACCCAATCGTTCGACCCATTGATTGGCGAATCTTCGACCGGTTGGGCTTCAACCGGCAGACCCTGGGGAGCGTGGGGGGGGGATGCAGTCTGCGTGACCGAACTGTCGGGACCGGAGTCATCGTCATCATCGTCGTCATCCGAGTCGCCGGTGTTGTTTTGCGGTTCGGCCAGATCATCCCGCATGACGGTGGGCGGGCGGTCGTGCCACGAGCGATTGAGGTAAAGATCGGCAGTCAGCTCCGGCCCGAGCTTGGCCAGAATCTTCTCGCGCGCAAGGGCGTCGAAAAAATAGTGATAGTTCAGGTCCTTGACCATGACGTTGGCGATGACCACGGAGTCCTCGGCCAGCCATGGCTTCGGCGCGTAGCCGAGAATGCGAAACTCGATCGGCAGGCGGTGGCCATGAGTTCCGATGTAGGCATTTACACCACGCGCATAGGCCTCAAGAAATGCGCGATCGCGCGGGCCAGCCATCTGCAGCGATTTTCTTGCCGCCGCGCGCAGCCCCAGAATTCTTTGCTCGCGGTCGATCTTCAGCGTGTCCTCGCCCAGAATCTCCGAGAGTTCTCCCGCGCCATAGCGGCGCATGACGTCCATCTGCCACAGCCGGTCTTGGGCCGTGACGTAACCCTGCGCGAAAAACAGATCCTCCAGAGAGCTGGCTTCAATATCGGGCACACCGTGGCTGTCACGCGTGACCGTGACCGCAGCCGAGAGTCCGCTGATCTGTAAGCGGCCATCGAGTTGGGGAAGGGCAGAGTAGGCTACGAACCAGGCATAAGCCGCGGCCCCGGCCAGGATCGCGAGGACAGCGAACAGGAGCCAGAGGAGAACGCGGGCAAGGGGCGAACGGCGTGAGCTGGGGGCGCTGATTTCTGCCAAACTACTCATGAGAGTCTTTGAATTGTATTCCACGCCGCGCCGGCTTGGGGCTGAAACTGAATTTCATTTTCAAGTTAACGGGTGATATCCTGACTTCCGGTTTCCTTCGCCATGCTGCAGAAACGCATTGACGACCAGCCCACCATCTCCCGCCAGATGGTGCGCGAAGCGCAGGACATCCTGCATCGCCATCTGAAGCGGGTTGGGTTAAAACAGACCGGCCAGCGCGACGCCATCCTGCGCGCCTTTCTGGAGACCCGCGACCATCTCTCTACCGACGAACTGCATCGCGTGGTGCAGAAGAAGGACGCCCGCATCGGCTACACCACGGTTTACCGCACTCTGAAGCTGCTGGCCGAGTGCGGGTTGGCCAGTGAAGTCGCCTTCCAGGACGGCATCGCACGCTACGAACACCAGTACAACCGGCGCAGCCATCACCACATGGTCTGCACCGAATGTGGCAGTTCCGTAGAGTTCTTTTCTCCGGAAGTAGGCCAGTTGGAGCAGGAGATCGGAAGCAAATACCGCTACCTCACGACCCGCCACACTTTTCAGATTTATGGCGTATGCGAAGACTGCCGCAAGAAGAACAGGGGTTAGGTTTCTAAAGAACGGGAGTTAGGGCTTAGATGGTGGGTCTTAGGAATGGCGCTCCCGCCGACGACCTGAGACCTCGCCCTCAGAACCGCAGCATCGCACCCGGGGCCAGTAGGTCAAACGGATAAAAGGGCAGATTCCTGACGATACCATACAAGACAATCAAAGCACACAGGGCGCGGATCCAAACCGCGGGCAGGAACAGTCGCGGCAATCCATTCCCTTGCCCGCGAATTGCGATCACGGCATGAGAAACCAAACCGTAACAGATAAAGGGCAGCAATATTACCGTCAACGGATTCATCGCCCACGCGGCCTGCAGGTTGCCATGCAGCAGTTGGTGGATGGCCCGCAACGAACCGCATCCCGGGCAGTACCAGCCCGTTAAGTACCACACTGGACACGGCGGGAAAATTCGCGACGTTGCGGGATCGAAAACGCGCAGCAGGATAACGCCGACCGCGCCGGCCCCGAACAAGGCGGCGAGCAACCGACGATTCCGCGTTTCCAACAAGCCTTCTCCAATCTAATTCTGGTGGCTGATCCCGGTCAGGACGCCTGCCAAGACGAGCAGCCCCCAAATCGCCACAACCGCGAGACCAAGTCCCAGCGATATCAGGCACCACAATTTTGCGTTCTTCGAGGCCAATTGCGCCCCCGCCAGATCCCCGGCCTGCAATTTGCCGTTCACCTGAGCTGCGTACACGATGGCGGGAATGCCCGCGGGAAGGCAGCAGAATACGGTCGTGAGAATCGCGAATACCAGGTAGTTGGGCACCGTGGCGCCCGGGGGCAAAATGACGCCCGGAGTCTGCAAGGGCGCACCCTGGTAGGGCGTAGCCTGCAACGGCGGCGGAGGCGCCGCCTGAAGGTTCCGGCCGCACTGCATGCACACCACTGCGTTGTCCGGAGTACTGGCCCCGCATTGAGGACAGAACATTCGCTACCTCCTGAGACTGGTCGATCTGAGACTGATCGCTCTAAGATTCGTTAAGTTGTTCACTGCAGGAACGCGCCGTTCTGCAGACATACCTGCGCCGAGCCGCTGGTTCTACTGGAAATTTGGACGCAACATTACTCTTTGCACTATGCCGCGTCAACGCAATAAGTTGGCCCGTCCGTTTGCTGCCGGCCGCGGGTTTTGATAAGGTTCGCCACGAAGGGATCGAACCCAATCATGCTGCTCGCGTGTCCCCATTGCGCTGCCCAGATGCCGGACACGGCCGCGTTCTGCCCGGGCTGCGGACGGCCCATGAAGAAGCCCGTCCCTAACGCACGCCCAGAGGCTGGCTTATTTGCCGAAAACGCCGCCGGCGCGCTCGCCTACCTGACGTTCATCCCGGCCATCCTTTTCCTCGTGCTGAAGCCGTACAAGAAGAAGAGCTTTGTCCGTTTCCACGCGGTGCAGTGCCTGCTGCTATGGGGAGCGGGCATAATTATTGCCCTCGCGCTCAAACTTGTGAGCGACCTCCTCTTCCTGATCCCGGCAATTGGACCGCTTCTTTGGCTATTGATCTCAGCGGTGGTCGTCCTGGCAGTCGTCTTGGTCTGGCTGGTGCTCGTTGTTAAGGCTCTCCAGGGGGAGAGATTCAAGCTGCCGTTGCTGGGAGAGTTTGCCGCGGAGTATGCGGGCGAGTCGGAACCCTAGCCTTGGCCTTCAAAAAATGTTCATTGCTTTGCCTGGCCATTTTTGGTAGCTTGCCGCGTACGCCGTTACGCGAGACTGGTATCTTGCTTGCCATGACGGCAGAGGAGGAAACCGCAATGGCATTTTGCAACTCGTGCGGTGCACAGATTCCCGACGGAACCACCACTTGCGCAGCCTGCGCGGGACGCGCCGCTGCCGCACCCCCGGCCGCCTCAGCACCCGCCAGCACCGGTGGCATGGCCGACAATGTGGCGGGGATGCTCGCCTATGTGACCATCATCCCGGCCATCATCTTCCTGGTGATGGAACCCTACAACAAGAACCGGTTTGTGCGTTTCCACGCGTGGCAGAACATTTTCTTCCACGGGGCGTGGATCGTGGTTTGGATTGCCCTGATGATCCTCTCCGCTGTTTTGGCGTTTATCCCGGTGCTCGGGCATCTGGTCGCGTTTCTCCTATGGATGGCACTAGCCATTGGCGGAATCGTGATCTGGATCATCCTGTTGATGAAGGCGAATGGCGGCCAGATGTACAAACTGCCCTTCATCGGGGATCTGGCCGAGAAGCAAGCCAACGCAGTGTAGAGCACCCGTGCCGCGTGTGGTTTCAGGAATTCTGCTGTCCGGCGAGTTCCCTGGCGGAGCGGGAACTCGCTCGACTGGCGGTTGGCCATTTCAGGCAAGATTCTGCTACTTGACTTTCTTCCTCGAAGCTGTCAATCCTATTAGCTTTTACTCGCACCGGAAATTCACGCCGTAAGTGTGGCTTTCAGGCGGCGGGAATTAATGGTGCGATCGAGGGAATCATTGCGAGTACGAGTCTTCTATCACGACAAATGTTTTGACGGGGCCTCCTCCGCCGCGCTGTTTTCACGTTTCTACCGCGAGCGCATCCGGGACGATGCCGACTTTGTCTTCAGCGGCCTGGTGCATCGCGCCGGGGCGTTGTTCGATGAGAGGCAATTCGACGGTGACGAGAACGCCATCGTCGATTTCAAGTACTCCAGTTCGCCGAAAATTACCTGGTGGTTCGATCATCACGAGAGCGCTTTCCTGTCGGCCGCGGATGCCGAGCACTTCGAGCAGAACCAGAGTAACCGTAAGTTCTACGACCCGGCGTTCAAGTCCTGCACCAGTTTCATCGCCATGATCGCGCAGCAGCACTTCGGCTTCGATCCCGCGCCCGTGGCCGATCTGGTGCACTGGACCGACGTGATCGACGGCGCTCTCTATCCCGATGCCAGGACCGCGGTCGAGATGGAAGCGCCCGCCATGAAGCTGACCATGGTGATCGAGTCGGCGCCGGACCACGGTTTCGTCCCCAATCTGATTCCGCTGCTGGCCACGAAGCCGCTGGGGGAGATCCTCGAAGCCCCATTCGTTGCGCCCTTGCTGCCACCACTACTGAAACGCCACGAGCTTTCCATCGAAATCCTCAAGCAGCGCACCGAGTGCAAGGACGGCACGATCTTTTTCGACATTACCGACCACGACCTCGAGGGATACAACAAATTCATTCCTTATTACCTGCATCCGGAGTCGGTCTACAGCGTAGGGCTCAGCAAAAGTAGTTTTCGGGTGAAGGTGTCGGTGGGGTCGAATCCCTGGGCGCCGCAGCAACCCGAGGTGAACCTGGCGCGAATCTGTGAGCGCTACGGGGGAGGCGGACACGCCCGCGTGGGGGCGATTTCGTTTAATGTGAACCAGCATGCCGCGGCCATCAAGGCCTCGCAGGAAATCGTCGCCGAACTGCGCGCGGCCATTCGCAAGAAGTAGCGTGACTCACTGATTTCTACTGAACCGGCACTCCGCTGGCTAAACACGTGGCCGCGTTGCCATCGTCAGACGATCGAATCACTCCCGATTGATCCGCGCAGAAGGCCTTTCGTCGGTCAAGAGTTCCGTTTGATGCTGCTGTGAGATAAAAACCGGTGGCCGGCGTCCCCGTGCATCCCGAAAGCGTAAAGACGAAACCGTACTTCTTTCCACTCGCCAAGCCGCTGTTGATCAGCATGGCCTGGCGTTCATTCGGTTCTCCCCCGCCAAAGCCGTCCAGGCTCGAGAGCGTGCAAGTAAATCCCACCGTCGGGTAGCTGCTGGCGTAGGTGACCTCAGCCGTAAGAATCGTGCGCATTGCCGCTAACACCATCGCGTCTGTACCGGCTGGCTGCACCGGGGACTCATCGTGAGGAGGGAACGTGATATTCGTCGGCGTAGCGGTGTTCGTAGTCGAACCGGCTTTCATGCCCTCGGTGAAGGCTTTCAGCAGGTCCGGATCCGCGAGCGGCAGGTGGAGCGTGACCGAGACCTCATTCAGGGTCCACACCTGGGCTTCCTGCTTCATCGAGAACGTTATCTGCGGCATGAAGGGAGTTCGCTGGGCCTGACCGTTTTTGTAGATCTGGAACGATAACTCAATGTCATCGAGATCGCCGTGCATCGCTTCGTTCTCCACCGTGATATGCACCTTCTGGCCGGTCTTTGGATCTTCCGTTGTCAGCAGCACCGGCCCGGCTTCAAACGTCTGCAGGTTCTGCCCCTGCGCCTGGAACTGGCTCGCCATCAGTGAATATGCCTGTAGCTTGGCCAGTGCGCCCGATTTTTCCAACGCCTCACGCATAGCCCCAGGCAAGTGTTTCACAAGGGTTCCGGGTGTCTTGCTGAAGAACATCTCCATCAGCGCCTGGCGTGGGGTTTGTGGTGTAGAGGCAATCTGTTGGGCGTGTGAGCCGGCGCCGCACAAGATTGTGACGGCCAGAAAGATAACTGCTTTTCGCATCGTGAGTCCCCGTCCCAGAATCGTGGCACTATTCGCGCGTGCGCTCCAGTTACCGAGGTAAGGGCATCCGTCAAGGTACGACCAGGAAGGCAGGTCGGCAGGAATGATCTTCCGCGTCCGTGATACTCTGCCTTAAGTTACTGCCAGCGTTCATGCGCCCGCTCGGAACCAAGCCTGATCCTCACCGCCGACAGCGTCGCGTCCTCCGGGCTGTTGCCGGCTTTGAATTTGTCAAAGGCATCTTTGTGGTCTTGATGGGACTCTGTGCTCTGGCCCTTGTGCACAAAGACACATGGTTGATCGCAGAAAGCTTGCTCGCTCTGTTCAAGATCAACACCGATAGGCGTTCGGCGCAGGTGTTCCTCGACTTCGCCGACAGCATCACCGACGCCCGTCTGTGGGCTGCGGCCCGCATCGCTTTCGCCTACGCCGCGCTCCGTTTTACCGAAGCCTACGGTTTGTGGCATGAACGCACCTGGGCCGAATGGGTCGCGCTGATCTCGGGAACTCTGTTGCTGCCCCTCGAGGTTCGCGAACTCCTTCGCGGTCTGACGGTTTTTCGTTGTGGCTTGCTCATTGCCAACCTGGCGGTCGTCGCTTTCATGCTCTATATCATTCTGGCCAACCGCCGCGAGCGGCGAAAGGTGCATTCCATCACCACGAGAGGCTAAATCCAGCGCCAGAAGCGGGAGATCGAGCGAAATCACTCTGGCAATTCGTCCTCTTTGGCTTCATAATTAAGTCAGCAAGCCGCGCTCCCGGGAGGTTCCCATGCGTTCAGGTTTTCTCTCTTGCCTGTTGTTCGCCCTGGCTGGAATCTGCGTTGCCCAGGACACCAACTTCCCCACGGGACCGCAATACCTCATGAACTTCGGCTCGCCGTTGTTCCTGCAGCCCATTGCGACTCCGTCCCTTTCCTTCTCACCACAGCCGACGACTGCTGCCCCGGCTGAGGCTGGCGCCAATCAGACGACCTATACCACCAACCCCCAGCTTCGGAATCAAGAGGGTCTTTTCCCCATCTATTACGGTGTGCCAAATACCAGCGTGGTCGAGATCACTTTGACGGAACCCTCTCCTGTCTTGCCCGCCAGTATTCTCAATGTCGGGGTTGAGATTACTGATGCACAGTCCCTGCGCGAGCGCGGATTTGGAGTGACTGTCGCTGAAGCGGCCGCGTTCTGGAAAGCCCATCGGACGCGCGACTCACACGTCTATACCAACGCGGATATCGCCCGCCTGCACGGCGGCTAGCCACCCTGTTGCCAAGTCAGATTCGCCTCCGCTGGGTCACCACGGGAGCCAATGGTCCGTGCCTACAAGCCCAGCTAAGCTCGTCCCAGGACGGGGTGTGGACGCCTCCAGGGCGGAGACTTGTTCAACTGGCGCAATTTCGTTTGCTTGTCCCTGATCGCGACTCTGCCGGCGTCTCTCGTGGGCGACGATACCGGCGCTGCCATTTTGCGCAGCAGCGGGGTTGTCCTGCTCAATGGGAACCCAGTGCCGTCGACCAGCACGCTGCTCTCCGGGGACATGGTCGAAACCCAAAAGCAATCGCTGGCCCGGATCGAATTCTCGGGTTCAGCGGCAGATATCAGTGCTGAAACGATGGTCCGGTTCACCCCTGACGGACTCATCCTTGAGCACGGTAGCCTGTCGGTCAACACCTCTCGCGGTTTGAAGGTGCGTGCAGGCTGCGTCACGGTCACGCCGGTCCAGATCGAATGGACTCACTACGAGGTCAGTGACGTAGACGGCAGGGTCACAGTATCTGCGCTCAAGGACGACGTGTATGTTGAATCCCGATCCGCCAACCCGCAACAAGCGAGGCAATCCGCGCGCTCCGACCGCGTCATCGTTCGGGAAGGCGAGCAGAAATCGCGCGAGGAGAAATGTGGCGGCACAGTTCTTAGGGAAACCCCCGTGGCGGGGAGGGGAGCCCTCATGAATTCGCCGTACGTCCAAGGGGCTGGTTTGGGCGTGATCGTCGGAGTTGCCTGCTGGGTTTTTTGTTTCCCGCCTCCGTCAATTAGCCCCGATAGCCCCGATCGTCCCTAAAGACCACGCACTCAGGAGCGTGGCGGGTACCGGGATGGGCACAATTTGGGTACATTTTCTTGTATACCCATCTGGCACAGTCATTTTTGTTGGGAAATAGATGGTGGAGCTAGTCGGGATCGAACTTGAGGCGCTGGCGCGGCGTCCGAGCCGCGCGCCGAAATCCTGAGCGCAGCGAAGGACCTGGCAAAGAAATATGGTGGAGCTAGTCGGGATCGAACCGACGACCTCATCGTTGCGAACGATGCGCTCTCCCAGCTGAGCTATAGCCCCGTGCAGGTTGGACCCTTGATCCGCGGACCACTGATCAGCGGACCAAGCGTCGCCATTTATTTTAACAGCGTCCCGACATCGGCACCAAACCGGCTGAACGTCGCGTTCTCTTTCAGGCCGGCGTGACCCTCTCGGTGATGTTGAAGCCGCGGCGGCGAGCTTCACGGACGAATGCGTCTCCCGGCACGGCGAGTTCCAGCGGCACCGATCCAACCGGCGTTTCACCATGCGCCATCAGCGAGGCCACGATCGAAAGATGCCATCCCGTGGTGCGCTGCATGGAAGTAAATCCGGTCGCCGGATCGTAGTAATCAATGACTTCGACCACCGCGTCGGCCTTGCGCCCGCCCTTGCGCCCGACGGCGTGCGCCCGGATGATGCAAACGTCGTTGATCACCGGCGCCGACACTTTCGGCTCGTAAAGCGCGTGGAAAACATGCCGCGGAATGACTGGCTTGCCGTCCACTTCGACCGGATCGAGTTCGTACAGGCCGAGATCGCTGAAGGCCTTGAGCTGGGCGAACGTTCCGGGATAGCGCAGGATTTTCAGCTGGTAGGTTTTGAGCTGGCCGCGGAAAGTCCATGGGGCAGTCGAAACTCCGCCGGCCACGATGAAGGCTTCGAGTTTCCCGATCGGCGGCACGTCAATCATTTCCATCTCGGTGAAGCAGGGCACGTGCACCAGTTCGCCGTCCCTCAGCAACGTGATGCCGCCGTAGTACTCGTTGGTCAGCCCTTCGATCGAGAACGTGAGCTGGTAGTTCCACGGTGGCTGGGGGTCGCCCGGCAGCCCACCATCGAACAGGTAGACGTGCTCGGGCTGGTCGAGCAGGCTCATGGCATACACGCCCAGCGTGTTGCCCATGCCTGGACCCATGCCGCAGTCCGCAACCACCCGCACGCCGGCGCGTTTGGCTTCCGCGTCGAGCGCGTGCTGCTGGCGGACAATTTCAGTGTTGCCGCCGAGGTCGCAAAACGACACGCCGGCGGAGATCGCGATCTGGGTCAACGGCAGGTTGAAGAAATAGGGAACGCCGCTGAGCGCAACATCGTGGCCGGCGAGCGCCCGGCGGACAGCGGATTCGTCACGCACGTCGAGCGCGATGGCCTGAGCAATGGAGCGGCCGAGCAGACGGTTGACGCATTCTGCGGCTGACTGGGCACGGGCGAAATCGGCATCGGCCAGCGTGATCTTGCCGGCGTCGCCGAATTTCCCCAGGTCGTAGGCGGAGGCGGTGGTTTGCCTTCCAGAACCGAGAACGATGTAAGAGTAAGGCATGATATCCCTCCCGGGAAATGAGAACTGCGCAGACTAACAGAATCCGGCTCGTTCTGGAGGTTGTCTGCCATTGCCTGCCCCTAACAGCCCGTGGTGCAAGTGAGATTCGTATCAGGGCACGCCTTCAGGCGTGCCGCAAGTGCGTAGTGATCAACGCGCCTTCAGGCGCTGCACTTTGAATTCGAGTTTCACCACAGACTGCCAGGCACCGTTCCAATTCTGAGAAGCGCATGACCGCAGGCTTCTCCACAAGCAGTGGAGACAGGTAGTGGTGCAGTTTGGGAATAACGGTTCGTATCAGGGCATCGCTTAAGCGATGCCGCCCATGGCGTCGGACGTCAACGGCTTTAGCCGCTGCACTGGCTGGTACGCGCCGCCAGCGGCTGAAGCCGAACCGGTGAGCAGCGCAGACCGCGGCATGCCTGAAGGCATCCCCTGATACGAATCTCTCAAACTGCGCCACTGCCTGGAGACTACTCGACGCTTCGAATCTGCCTCCTGAAGTGGTACTATTGTCTGTGAACCTGCTTCGGCTTGATCTTCGCCGTTACATCTGCGAGCGGCTGGCTCCGTCCGGTCTGTAAGTCACTCCCCATGCTCACATTCTGAGCCGTACATCTGCGGCTTGAGCTTCTGCAGTAGACAACTCAGCTCTCCGATCAGGGGCGTGTGCGCCCGAGACTGATCGGCAGATCTACAACTGCGGTTCCCAGGCCTCACAAAAGCGGCGAGACATGGTAACCCACAAATTCATACGAAAGGAATTCCTATGAAACTCTTAGTGATTGGTTCGGGCATGATGGGTTCGGCGGCGGCATTCGATATGGCCCGCACGCCGCAAGTGAATGCAGTAACGCTGGCGGATAGCGACTTGAAGCTCGCCCGCGATGTGGCGGCACGAGTGAATCGCATGACCGGCGAGAAAAAAGTGCGCGCGGTCGGACTCGATGCCAGCGACGAGAAAGCCGCCGCCCGGCTGATGCGTGGACACGACGCGGCACTTTCGGCGGTGCCGTACTTTCTGAATCTCGGGCTAGCCCGGGCCGCGATCGAGGCCCGTTGTCACTTCGCGGATCTGGGCGGCAATAACACGGTCGTGCGGCACGAACTGGCACTGGCCAAACAAGCCGAGAAGCACGACGTAGCGCTGGCGCCCGATTGCGGGCTTTCTCCGGGGATGGCATCGATTCTGGGCGGTGAACTCATCCGCCGGCTGGGAGGCCGAGCCGACGCGCTGCGAATTTATGTCGGAGGTCTGCCCGAGCAACCCACGCCGCCGTTTCACTATCAACTCGTGTTCTCGGTCGAAGGGCTGATCAACGAATACGTGGAACCGGCGCGCATCCTGCGCAAAGGCAAACTCATCACCATCGATCCGCTGACTGAACCGGAAGATTTCAATATTCCGGGATTCTCGCAGCTGGTGGCTTTTCACACCTCCGGCGGCACCTCGACGCTGCCCGAGACCTTCGAGGGCGGCGTGGGCGAATGCTTTGAAAAGACCCTGCGCTATCCCGGCCACTACGATCTGCTGTGCGAACTGAAGGAACTGGGATTGTTTTCCAGCGAGAAGATGAAGATCAATGGGACAGAGATCGCGCCGCGCGCCATGATGTCGAAAATCTTCGAGGGCAAGTTTGCCTCGAAGGCACCGGACGTCTGCATCATGCGCGTGGAAGCGCACGAATCGGTGAACCGGCCGGGCGTGCGGGGATTGCTGGGCGGGCGGCTGAAGGGCCGGGTGGCGTCGTTCACCATGGTCGATCGCTACGATTCGAAAACCGATACCAGCGCCATGATGCGCACCACCGCCTACCCGGCGTCCATCGTCCTGCAGATGATGGCTTCGGGCGCCATCAGCAAGCGGGGCGGAGTTTTGCAGGAGCGCGATGTCCCTGCCGAGCTGTTCCTCGAGGAAGTGGAAAAGCGCGGCATCAAAATCGAATACACAATTGCGTGAGGGCGCCGCGCAGTGGGTCTGCGGGCCATGCCCACGCGGCATGTCTAGGGAGCTGTGATCAGTCGGACCGGCACGGGTGAGGATCCGGTCACCGCCGTGCCGACCGGCTGTCCCTGGCCATTGCTGCAACCGGTGACATTGAGCACTGTCACGCTCATGGTTCCGTACTGGTCGACCTGGTTGATGAAAACCTGCAGGAACCCCACGACCGTGACCTGGGTGGTTCCGCTTGTATTAATGTTCTGCGTCGAGTCATAGATGGGCAAAGAGACAATCGAAGCACTGCTGGTGATGGGCGTGCCCGTGGCGAGACCAGCACCAAGCAGGGGGTTGCTCGAGCCGGCAAGAATCTGAAAGGGATACGATGAGGGCGCGGCGTAGGGATTGAGCGTGTCCTGGCCATCGGGTTGACTGGTGTTCGGGCTGCCTTCGTCAATGAGGCACTGCACGCCCTGGCTGGTGTCGTAGTCTGGGTTCTGGCTCAAATCGACCGTGTTCATGTTTTGTACGCCGCATTGATAAACCGTCGACTGGTCGCATCCCGCTACTGCCTGCTGGTACAGATCTTGTCCTGACGAACAGGAAGGCACCGCGACGGGGATCGCGGTGGGAGCCTGCCCGGGTACGTACAGCAGGTTCGGTGGATTCGGCACGTAGGGGTTCCCGGTAAAGTTGGCGTAAGGCTGAATTTTCGGCATCTGCGTTCTGAACGTGCATCCGCTGCCCGTGTGCGTACAATCAGGCGACAACCAGAAGGTCTCGCCAATCACGCCGCCGGCGCCGGTTCCGTTCAGCGAGACCCCCGGGTGCTGGATCTGGCCGCTGGATATGTCAACGAGCGATGTGCACGGCCCCGGCCCGCCGCTCTGGTTGCAGTAATTGCCGCCGGTGGGCTGCTGGTATAGCGGATCCTGATTGGGCACCATCCACGGCTTCACGCAGCGCGGCTGCACCGGCGTAATCGTTCCCGTAGGGCCGTTGCCGATGTTGGCTGAATTTGAGGCATTAAAAGCTTCGGCGGTAGCGGTCGCGGTTACCGTGTTTCCCGTGTTTCCCCACATGCGCGAAAAAAACGTGGGCAGATTCGACCGCGTGACCTGTGCGGTGACCAGGGGATTCACCCCGAAGGCGGCGGGCAGTCCGGAACAGTCAGCCGTCGGTGAGGTGCCGACCGTGAAGTAGGTGACCGTAACGGTGGGCGTGATCGCGCCGATCACATTCTGCGTGGCTGAGGCCACCGCCGCCAGGGTGGCCGGGCTGGACGATCCGCCACAAATCAATGCCCACGAACCCGAGGAGTCGCTGGGGTCGCCGGTAATGCCGGAGAGCGAGATCACCCGCGCTGCCGCGAGGGCGGCCGCGTCGGCCGAGCGCTGCGCCTCCATCCGGGCCAGGTACAGCGTTACCACGTCGATCGAGAGCGCCGCCATCGCGATGATCGCGACCATGGCCATCGCCACCAGCAACATGGTGATGCCCGCTTGCCGGTGGAGCTTGCCAGCACGGCGCGATCTGAGGATGAACGGAGGTTTCATAGTGAGGTCAATTCTCGTTCATGGTCACAGAAATAGCGCTGATCGAATTGGGCAACCCAACCGTCGATCCCAGCAGGCTCGCTACCCGGCCAAACCTCCACTGATAGGCATACTGAATGCTGACGCAGGTGGCGATCACCTTGGCTTGTGAGCCGCCTGGTTGTGGCACGCAGTTCACGCTCGGGATCTGCGCCCCGCCATTCTGCGGGTAGAAGTACGCGCGGTTGATGGTGATGATCAGTCCCGTCCCCGGGCAGCCGTTGACGTTGCTGAAGTACGTCCAGGTTGCCGCAGGGGTCTGGACCGGTGCCGTCGTCAGCAGCCCGCAGTCGTTGATCTTGTTGGCCACCAGGTAATTGTCGATCATCTGATACGCGTCGCTCACTGAAGCCGGAACAGGGGTTGAAGGAAGCGATAGATCGTTGGCCGGATCAGCCGCGGCCGCGCGCCCCGCGTCGCGAGCCAGGTTCGTGAGTTTTTGCTTGAGCGTAAACGCCCCGCTGAAATCGAAGATGCCCACCACGAACAAAATCAGAAGTGGCAGGGCCACGGCAAACTCGACGATCTGCGCCGCGCGGTCGTCGCGCCAGGCTTGTCGGGCCCGTCGGCTGCATCCACGAAGGCGAGGCCAACTCATCACTGGGTCTCCACGCGGGCGTGTGCCGTTGCCGTCAGCCAGATCTGCTGTTTGTTGAGTGAGGTAAACGGCAGCCAGAACTGAAACGGGTACTGAAAGCTGACCGCAATGCCGCACACCCCCGCCCCGCCAGACGCCGTGTTCGACAACTGAATTCCGGTCTGCACGCAAACGTTGCTGCTTGTGCCGTCGCAACTCGCGCTGCCGCCCGAGCAGACATTCACCGTTGGCAGCGGCACTGGGTAGCGGGCTTGGGTTACATCCAGCTTGGCTGCGGCCATGGCAGCCTGCACCGCATTGCTGGCGTTTTGTACAGATCCGCTCGCTACCGTGCAGGTGGTGCACTGCGGTACCGCCGCGCCGGCGCGCGCTCCCTCCTGCGCCGCTCGCGTAATCGTTCCGTAAATGCTGAAAGCCTGCCCGAACCAGAAGATACCGAGAAGGACCATGAACATCAGGGGCAACACGGCTGCGGCTTCGGCGATTTCAGCGGCACGGGTCTCGCCCGCCAACCCGCGCCAGATCCGCGCCACCGTCGTCATCCTAGCCGCCATATCAGGCAACTCCCCATAGATGAGCTGCGCTGTAGAGCACGAAGCTGAGCGCCAAGGCCACGCCGTAAGGAACCTTCAGAGAATCGGGATTGTCCAGCGACACGCGAGACTCGGGCAGCCGGAACGTCACCAGTGAAACCAGGATATGGCCTATATTTCGCATGGTCTGCCGCACCCGCCCCTTGTAAATCACCAGAGCCACCGCCATGATTCCTGCCACGAAAACCGATCCAATCAAAATATCTGTCAATGCTTTCCAGCCCGTGAAAGCGCCCAGCGCTCCGGCCATTTTCCAGTCTCCGGCGCCCAGGCTGCGGACCAGCACGAAAGGCAAAAGTAAGGCCAGGCCCAGCCCCGCACCCAGCAGGGAAGTCTTCAACCCGTTCCAGCCCCCCAAGGTCAAATTCAACGCCGTTCCTACAACCAAGGCCGGGACGGTCAGCCAGTTGGGGATGCGCCGTCTGCGCAGGTCAATCCAGCCGGCGAAGACGGCAAAGACCACGGCGCCAGCCAGAATCACCGGCTTCAAACCGGCCTCACGCCGGGCCGTTCCACTTGCGGCGCGCCGGATTTCCAGAAACCCGGTTCCCGGAAAAATTGAAAAAGACCCAACGCATTAGGCTTCTGAAATTGTGCTCGGGGAGGGATCGCTGACTCCCGCCGCCTTCGCCATTATCTCAAGCAAAAGCAGCCTCTTGCGCGGATTCTCACATACGGGGAGGGTGAAGTCAACGGAACCGCCGGGTTACGGGGTAACCGGGGTGGGTCTTTGGGTGGCGGGTCTCGGGTCTTCGGTTTTTGGCGCCAACCTGCATTGTTCATGAAGCTGCCTTGAAAGGGCGCGGCTTCCAGCCGCGCCGCCTTGGCGCCCTGAAAATTGGGGCTTGAGCCCCCGGAGGCAAACGCGTTGCTATCTTGCCACCTGCTAGTCTGCTGCCAAACTGCTCACCCCAGCGGCTAAAGCCGGACTTGTTTTTGCCGGTGTCGGCGCGGCTGGAAGCCGCGCCCTTTCAAAGCCCCGCCTCTAGCGATTGAACGCCGGGACCGCGTTGTGCTCCGCGATGATCTTGCGGGCGTTGTCGACCAGTGCCTTGGCCTGGGGCAACAACTCCAACCCCTTGACCACTTCCGGATCCGACTCGGCGCGCACCTTCATGCCTTCACTCTGCCCGAACGCATCGATGAAAATTTCGGCCTTGATACTCGACCGCAGCCATTCGTCGTTATCCATCAGTTCGGCCTGCGTGTAGGGGACACTGGAATCGTCGAGCGACTTGCGGAACTCCTGCAAGGTTTCGTCGTCCACTTCGAAGCTCTTCGTGGGATGGTGGTCGACCACATAGCGCTTGGCGAAATTGAAGAAGGCGTAATGCTGCAGCAGCGTTTCCTGAAGGTGATTCCTTTTCACCGGAGGAATGGGGACGTCGGGAGTAATGCCGCCGCCGCCGTACTCCGTGCGCCCGCTGTCGGTCAGCTTCACCTCGCGGTTCGCCGTGTTGGAACTCTCGGCGCTGTCGCGGCTGTAGTAATAATCGTAGAGCGAAATATTACTGTAGTCGCGCTGGATCAGCCGTCCGCTGGGCGTGTAGTAGTGCGCCGTGGTCAGAGCCAGGCCGGTGTTCTCCGACAGCGGATAGACGGTCTGCACCAGACCCTTGCCGAACGTGACTTCTCCCACGATCAGGCCGCGGTCGTGGTCCTGAATCGCTCCCGAAACAATTTCCGCCGCCGAGGCGGTCAGCCGGTTGACCAGCACCACAATGGGATAATCTTTGCCGCCGTTGCCATGCTGCGCCACGTAACGCTTTTCCGGTGATGACCGGCCGTGGTGCGAAACGATGAGTTGGCCTTTTTTCAGGAACTTGTCGGCCACGCCCACGCCTTCACTCAGCAGACCGCCGGGATTGTCGCGCAGGTCAAGAATCAATCCTTTCAAATCGCCGAACTGATCGAGGGCGTCGCTGACCTCGTGTTCGGTGGTCTCATTGAATCCGTTGACGTGCATGTAGCCGATGCCTGGCCGGATCATGAAGTGGACATCGACAGAGAAGCGCGGAATCTCGTCGCGGATGAGCGTGAACTCCATCGGCTGCTCCACGCCTTCGCGTTTGATGCTGATGTGAACGGTCGTGCCTTTGGGGCCCTTGAGCATGTCAGCCACATCGCTGGTGCTCATGTTCTCCGTTGATTTCCCGTCTACGGCGATGATAGCGTCGCCGGGATGAATGCCGGCCTTGAATGCGGGCGTTCCCTCGAACGGGTAAATCACAATGACTTTATTGTTGCGCGGGCCGACGGTCATGCCGACGCCGTAATACTTGCCGCGCTGATCCTCCCTCATCGCTGCGTAGGATTTGGGATCGAAGAAATTCGAGTGCGGATCCAGCGCATGCAGCATTCCGGGGATGGCGCCGTTGTAGATGGCCTTATCCGGGTTGACCCGCTCGGCGTAGTTCTCCTCGACCACCGAGTAGACGTCAGTGAACTGCTTGAGGCTGTCTTTGACCTCAGAGTCGCCCGCCACCGACGACTGCTGGCCGCTGCGCTGGGCATACAGAATTCCCAGAAAGCCGCAGGCGAGGAGGAAAAAAACTACCAGGAAGAGTGAGCGGCGAGAACTACGAGCCATTTTGAGAATTCCTTCGGTTGAGGGCTAGCTTCCACCCCAGCTACTGCACTGAATATTCGCAGTATATCACCTGCTTAGACTGCCCCGGACCGGGAAGGTTAACCTTGGTAACCCTGCCGAAATGGGCATGGTTGTGAGATGCAGGAAGGGAGGGCGGAGGTGCCTTCTGGGGATCAGGGGCAGCGGTCGGGGGCCAGTGATCGGCGGCCCGTGATCAGTTGTTGGTTTTCAGTTCCGTCGTGATAGAGTCCGCTCCGGGCTGACCCCTGGCCGCTGGTCCCTGATCTCTAGCCGCGGCCTGTACATCCTCATCGTCCGGCCAGGAGTGGTGCCAATGCCGGGGCCGGGCGGAAAAGGCGGGGACGGCCGCCCCGACCAGTGCCCCCAGCACACCTCCGACGCTCCCCACCAGGACGACCGCCTTCGTCTCAACGCCCGGATGAGGATCGGTGTTGGCCTTGGCGCCTGCGGCCGCGCCGAGTCCAAAGCCAACCAAAGCGCCGATCAGCATGTGGCGTCCGCTGACCGTCGGCCCCCCCATGCCGGGATAGCCCCGGCGCCCATACGCCGCCGGAGGCCGGTGCGCGGGAGGACCGGGCATGTGCCGGGGAAGTTGAGCGAGGGTTCGGTTGTTGTCGGTAGCCTGGCCAGCGTCATTTTCGCCCCGGCAAGTTGGTTCGTTGGGCGTGTACTGGCAGCGGGCGGCGGCGACGGCGTTATTCGGGGAATCTGCCGATTGCAGTTCCTGAGCTTGCGCCGCAGCGGCCGATGCGAGTCCGAACAGTAAGAGCAACGAGGAAAGCAGGCCGAGGTTTTTCATGAGCGCAGAGTAGCGCCAGATCAGAAAAATGTGGGGCGAGTCTAGGACGGTTTCGCGAGTGTCACAGAGTCTCAATCGGCTGGCGGATGAATTCCTCGTAGCGCCGCAGCTCTGCAATGGACGATTCCGAGAGCAGCGCGAAGGGAATCGCCCGGCAGCCTGGCGGAAGCTCGGCTGCAGTCAGGGAATCACACACGACCGCTGCAGTCTGTTTCAGGCCGCGCTGCCAGTTGGCTTCGCGCGCGTCGCAAAAGATCAGGCTATCAGGATGGAATCCGGCGGCATTCAGCACGGCGCGCGCCACTTTGAGGAACTCCGGCCAGCGCGACGCCACGCCGACCAGCGCGCTGGCCGGCGCCGGCAGATATCCGGCCAGGGAAGCTGGTACGGAGCTAACTTGCAGCGTCAGCAATTCCGTTCCTGCCGGGAGCAACTGGCGCGCCGTCGCTTCGCGGTTGGGCAGCACTACGCGAATACCATCCTCCGGCGTCTTCGGACAATCATCAAGCCCACAGGATTTGACGGGAAAACTGACCGCTTGGGCGATCTCGGCCGCGAGAATTCTGCGGAGCTCTTCGTCCGGCTCGATCAGCAGGAAGTGATCGGGCGGTTGCAGCTCCAGCCACTGCCGCAGGCGCGAGCGCACCGCCGGCAGCGACACGCCCAATTTTCGCGCCGACCGGAAGAGCCGGGCAATCATTTGGTCCAGAGCGAGCGCCGGCGAGGGAGGCATCTCCGGCTTCTTGGCCCGCACGTACACGCCACTGCCGCGACGGAATTCGACCCAGCGCTCACGCTCCAGCTGGCGATATCCTGCGCTGATGGTGTTGGGATGCAGGTGAAACCGCCGCGCCAGTTCGCGCGTCGAAGGCAGGCGCTGGCCGGGCGCCAGATCGTCGCTCAAGATGCCCAGGACGACCTGCGTGACCAGTTGTTCACGGATCGAGACGTCACTGCCGCGGGCAAACCAGAGTTGCATGGCGGCAACATCATAACCCGCGGCCTCACCATCCCAGCCGGACTTTCCCGCGACTTGTTATGCGCTTACCGAGATGCCGCTCGCGCTCGACTGCGACGATGGCTGCGTCGAAGTGCTTTGGCTGAACTGCTGCAAGTCCTGCAGCAAGGTGTTGTACGTCTGCTGCGCCCCCGAAACGTTGCTCGATTGCAACTCCTGGCCCAGTTCGCTGAACAGCTGGCTGAGCTGGCTCGATTCACCGCCGCCGCCGTGATGATGATGATGGCCGTGATGAACCTCGCTCGTCTGATCCTGCCACGATGTCTGGTTTCGGAAGTCCTGCTGAATCTTGGTGTAGTCCTGCTGTGCCGCCGAAAGGTTGCCGGACTGCAGGTCCTCGGAAAGCTGGTTGAACTCCTGGGCGATAGGGCTGTTGCTCTGGGTCGACGAGGTCGAACTGCTTTGCGGATTTAGTTGTTGCAACGCCGCGAAGTCCTGCTGCGCAGCCGACAGATTGCCCGATTGCAAATCCTGGCCGAGTTGCTGGAACTCCTGTTGAAACTGCCGGAATTGGTTCTGGATGTTCTGGCTGTTGTAGCTCGCGAAACCGCTGCTGAAAATTCCTGATACTGACATAGCGTCTCCTGTCGGCAGCTAAAGCTCGCCCACAAATGTTTATCGGCACGCTGGTCCATGGACTTCAGTCGGGGACTGCAATCGCCGATCTTCCCGCCTAAGTGCGCACTCATGATGCCAAAGCCTCGTACCGCCCGCCGCGGCGAACCCCCACCCGGCGCGAGACTTAGCGACCAGAGCTGAAGCGTGCCTTGGGGATACGCAGGTAAAGAGGCAAGGCGTGCCCTCGGGACTCGGCAAGTTATGCCCGCGATGCTCGTTGCGAACGGCGTCGAACTGGGTGCCGCGCGACGCAAGCCGCCCATCGCCCACATCCAGAAGCGCTTGTCAGAGCCTTGCCTCTCCCTGCGATTGCCGCTTTTCCTTCCTGGGCAGTATGATGAAGCGCATGAGCTTTTCCGAGACAATCTTCCTGTTCTTCCTGGCCCTCATCATCTTCGGGCCCAAGAAGTTGCCGGAGATTGCCCGCATGGTGGGCAAATGGATGGCCGAATTCCGGCGCGCCTCGAACGAGTTCAAATCGCAGATCGAGCAGGAGATCAATAATCTCGAGGTGGAGAATCGAAGGCGGACGATTCTGCCGCCCAGCCCGGCGCCCGAGGGCACTGCCAGCCGCGCGCTGAATGCCTCGCCCAGCGCGGCTTCTCAGCCCGCTGCGGGCTCGGCAGACTCCAGCACTTCCCCGGCCGGCGCCCCGGAAATGGCAGCATTGGCCGACCCCGGCGACGAACCGCTCTTCGCTACTGCTACTGCCACCGCCGCCACGGCTGCCGCCGCGGCGACTCCTGATACTCGGTCCGAGGCCCCCTCCGAGCCGCCGGCCGGGGCCACGGAAGCGCCCCTCGCCGACGAAGCCGTGACCGCTTCCACTTCGCAGGAGTCTCATGCCTGAGATCGCGGCCGCGCCCTCCAGCGGTGAGCGGGAACCCGAGCCCATGCCCACCATGGGTTTCCTCGATCACCTGCAGGAGCTGCGCGATCGCGTCATTCGTTCCATCATTGCCATTGCCGTGGGCGCGGTGGCCTGCTGGGGATATCGCGAGCGCATCTATGCCGTCATGCAAAGGCCGATCATGGATGCCCTCAAGAAGAACGGCCTGTCGGAGAAACTGGTCTATCTCAATCCCACCGAACCCTTCAACCTTTACTTGAAGATTGCCGCCCTGGCCGGTCTGTTTCTTACCTCGCCTTATGTGCTTTACCAGGTCTGGATGTTCATTTCGCCGGGCCTCTACCGCCGCGAAAAGCGTTACGTCATGCCCTTCATGATTTCGACGATTACGCTGTTCACGCTCGGCGGATATTTCGGCTACAAGGTCGCCTACCCGCGCGCCTTGGAGTTCCTGATCGATTTCAGCCGGCAGTTTCAGCCCATGATCACGATCGGCGAATATACCCAGCTGTTTCTGAGCATTGTGCTGGGCATGGGGCTGATCTTCGAAATGCCGATCCTGGTGTTCTTCCTCTCGTTTATGGGCATCCTCAGCCCCGGCTTCATGTTGAAGCACTTCCGCTACGCGATTCTGATCATCTTTATCATTGCGGCCATCGTGACGCCCACGCCCGACATCTTCAACATGTGCGTTTTCGCCTCGCCGATGTTGGGCCTGTACGCATTGAGTGTCGGGGTGGCCTGGCTGGTGCATCCCAAACAGCGGCAGGCTCGGAAGGAGAAGCAGGCGCAATCATGAGATGGCCGTGTGTTCGAGGCATTCTTCTTCTATCGTGCACGTTGGGCGGATTCGCCTGTGACCACATAAAGGACGCGGCCCAGAGCCAATCCGCGCCGCAGGCCGCTTCTGAAACGCCCGCCCCCGCGCTGAATCTTCCGCCAGACAACAGCCCGCCGCCCTCGATCGATGCCAACCGCGCCTTCCAGTATGTGAAAGAGGTGGTGAAGTTCGGCGAGCGCCCGATCGGCAGCGCCAATCACAAGAAGCTGGAAGATTACATCCTGGAACACTTGAAGGGCGACGAGGTCGAGTCCGACACGTTCACTGCCGACACGGTCGAAGGCAAATTCCCGGCGCATAACATCATTGCCAAATATCCGGGCGCGAAAGACGGCATCATCGTGATCGCCGGCCACTATGACACGAATTACTGGCTGCGCGGCACGGGCTACGTGGGAGCGAACGACGGCGGCTCGACCACGGCGATTCTGCTGGAGTTTGCCAACCAGCTTCGCGGCAAGAAACGCGATGGCTATAGCGTCTGGCTGCTGTGGACCGACGCGGAAGAGGCCGTGCGTACCTGGTCGGACACCGACAGCCTGTACGGCACCAGGCATCTCGCGGCGCGCTGGCAGCAGGACGGCACGGCGAAAGAAATCAAGGCCTTTCTGCTGACGGATATGATCGGCGACGCCGATCTCGACATCGACCGCGACGACAACTCAACGCCCTGGCTGGAGAACGTTGTGTACGAAGCGGCCACGCGCCTGGGTTACCAGTCGCATTTCTTCGCCCGCGAAAATGCCATTCAGGATGATCATTTGCCTTTCATGAAGATCGGCGTGCCTTGTGCCGACATTATCGACATCAACTACGGCTACAACGACGCTTACCACCACACTCCGCAGGATACGATTGACAAGCTCAGCCCCAAGAGCATCGAGATTGTGGGCAGCGTGATTCTGGAGACGGTGCGCATTCTCGATAAGATGGATCCGTTGCCGCCGAAATGATCGTAACGGCGTTCAGAGCGTGTCAATGCATTATGAGAGAGCGGCCCGTATATATGCGGCAATGGAGGCAACGCAGACAGGAACAGATAGGAAAATCGGATAAAGAATGGCACTTTACCTTGAGGGAAAGACTCCGTTGA
>Ga0209517_10001197_pt1 | contig 40280 bp, 34 predicted proteins | sample PeaSoiMetSII2010_FD_187695 | JGI IMG/M metagenome (GOLD analysis project Ga0209517, IMG submission 187695) | Peat soil microbial communities from Weissenstadt, Germany - SII-2010 (SPAdes) (version 2) | ecosystem: Environmental > Terrestrial > Soil > Wetlands > Peat | place: Germany...
ATCAATTCACATGGCATGTATCTTACGACCTGCCCATAGGCGAGGGCCGGGGGCTGGATCTGAACAAAGTGGGGAATGCCATCCTGGGCGGCTGGACGGCCGACGGGATTTTCTACCTGAGCAGCGGTCTTCCCATCCCTTCGCCGATTGTAGGGAATAATATCTACATCGGAAATCAGCGGACCGATATGGTCTGCGATCCCAGCAAGGGCGCGCCACATACGGCAGCAGCCTGGTTCAACCCCACGTGCTTCGTGGCGCCCGCCAGCCCCTACATTGCGGGAACTGCGCCAGCGTATCTCGATCACGTCCGCACGATGGGAGCCAACAATCTGGATGTCACACTCTCGAAGACTGTCAAACTGGGCGAAAAGCGGAATCTCCGCTTCGATGTATCTTCCTATAACGTAGCCAACAGGCCGCAGTTAGGGGCGCCGAACGTGTCCACATTAAGCAACGCGTTTGCAAATTTCGGCCAGATCACGCAAACCATCAACACACCGCGTCAATTCCAGTTTGGGGCGAGGTTTACATTCTGATCCATTTGCTGCCAGGCAAGCGGGCTTGAAAGGCCGCTTCTAGGCGAGAAGCATCGCGCAAACAGAAGATATCAGGGATCTGATCCTCGGAACCGAGGGCGGCGATTGGGTTCGCCGCCCTCTTTTTTTCGGTTGAATTTTTAATCATCGCTCTTCAGAAAGGAGTAAAATGCAGTCCATGAACCGCCGAACCTTTCTGGAAACTTCCATCGCCACTGCTGTTCTGACCTCCTTCCCCAGCAAGAGCTTCGCCGCCACGCACCAGATCGAAAAAGTTGGCGTGCAGCTCTATTCCGTCCGCGAGCTGATGAAGAGCGACTTCGAGGGCACCATCGCCAAGGTCGCCGCCATCGGTTACAAAGAGGTCGAGTTCGCGGGCCTCTTCAACCATTCTGCGAAGGACGTTCGCGCCCTCCTGGACAAGGATGGGCTGGCCGCGCCCTCCGCTCACGTCGGCTACGACATCGTCGAAAAACATTGGCCGGAAACGATCGATGCGGCGAAGATCATGGGGCAGAGCTACATCGTTTGCCCGTGGATTCCGGACGAGGCGCGCAAGCAGCCGGATGGCTACAAGCACATCGCTGATCTATTCAACAAGGCCGGAGAAGCCTCGAACAAGGCCGGGATCAAGTTCGCCTACCACAATCACACCTGGGAATTTGAGCCCAGCCCGCTGCTGGGCGGCAAGCGCCCCTATGATTTCCTGCTCGATAACACGGACGCGAAACTCTGCAACATGGAAATGGACCTTTGCTGGGCGGAAGTAGCCGGTCAGGATCCCGTTTCCTATTTCAATCGCTACCCCGGGCGTTTCCCCCTGGTGCATGTCAAGGACATGAAGAAACTCCCGAAACCCTCCGGTGACAATACGGTTCTTACGAAGCTGGACACTCTGGAGGCCGACATGACCGACGTGGGCTCTGGCGTTATCGACTGGAAAAAGATTTTCGCCAGCGCGGACAAGGCCGGCATCAAGCACTTCATCGTTGAAAACGATTGGCCGAAGGATGCTCTGGCCAGCCTCACCAACAGCTACGCTTATCTCTCCAAACTGCGCTTCTGAGTGCGGCAAGAATGGAAAAAGTAAAAGCCATCGGCGGGCTGTTTTTCCTCGCCCGCGACCCTGTTGCGCTTGCGGCGTGGTACCGCGATCGTCTCGGCGTCGCCATTGTTCCTTCCGATTACGACACACCTCCCTGGCAGCAGGAGGCCGGGCCAACGGCCTTCGCGCCTTTCCCGGAAACCACGACATATTTCGGGGACGCCGGCAAAGTGTGGATGATCAATTTTCGCGTTGGCAATCTCGATGCCATGGCAGCGCAACTCCGCTCCGCCGGGGTTAGCGTCGAGGTCGACGAGCAAGTGTACCCAAACGGCCGGTTCGCGCGCTTGTATGATCCCGAGGGCAACCCCATTGAACTCTGGGAGCCTGCCGGGCGCAACGCCGCGCAATAAACTACCTCGTTAAAATGACAGGGAGCTTGCGGGGCGGTGCAGGCCCGCTGCTTCCGCGGTTACGTCCGTGTACTTGAGTCCCGCGCCCGTGTTGAACAGCACGACGCGGTCTTTGGGCTTGAGGTAGCCGGTGCGTAGCAAGTGGTCGTAAGCCGCCGTGGCCGCGGCGCCTTCCGGGGAAAGAAAGACTCCCTCGTTCTTGGCCCAGTCTTTCAGCGAAGCAAGAATTTCCTCATCGGGGATCGCAAGAGCCACGCCACCCGAATCGCGCAGAATTTCCAGCATGATGTAGTCTCCATAAGGCTTCGGCACGCGCAGGCCGGAAGCGAAGGTCGCCGCGTTCTGCCACATCTGACTCGTCTTTTCGCCCTGTTCAAAGGCGCGCGCGACGGGCGCGCATCCCGCCGACTGCACCGCAATCATGCGCGGCCTTTTGCCGGGCCGCACCCAGCCGAGTTCCTCCAATTCGCCAAAGGCTTTCCACATGCCGATCAAGCCGACTCCGCCGCCGGTGGGATAGAACACCGCCGCGGGATACTCCCAGCCGAGTTGTTCCACGATTTCGTAGCCCATGGTCTTCTTTCCTTCCACGCGGAAGGGCTCTTTCAACGTGGAGATGTCAAACCAGCCTTCTTTCTCTTTCCCCTCGGCCACCATACGGCCGCAATCGGAAATCAGTCCATCCACCAGGGTGATCTTCGCGCCATACAGAACCGCCTCCACATAATTGGCAAACGGCACATCCTTGGGCATGAAGATGTGGGCTTCGAGTCCCCCGGCTGCGGCATACGCGGCCAACGCTCCCGCGGCATTTCCTGCGGAGGGCACGGCTAGTTTTTTCAACCCGTAATGGCGCGCCATGGTGACGGCGAGTGCCAAACCTCTGGCCTTGAAGCTTCCCGTGGGATTCGCGCCTTCTTCCTTCAGGAACACGTTGGGATAGCGCCGGCTGCGCAGCATGGGCGTCCAGCCTTCGCCCAAAGTCACCGGCTCGACATCGGGTAAAACGCAGCGGTAGCGCCACAAGCCGGGCCAGCCGGTTGGAGAGGATTCCATGGTAATTTGATTGCGTTTAGCAATCCCCTTCAGGGGCGCGAGGTCATAGCGCACGTACAGCGAGCCGGCGCACTGTGGGCAAACTGTCTGCGGCTTATCGGCAGCGAGCGTTGCACGGCACCGCGAACATTCCAGATGGCTGATTTTTGACATGCAGGGAAGATAGCAGCCGCTGAGACATTCCGGCAAGCCGCCGCGCCATAGCAAAAAAGAAAATCTGTTCTGGCTCGCGCGCCTCACGCTATGATGGCGCCACTCGCTCCTTGCTGAATCCAAACCGGGGACGTTTCTTGGCCAACGCGAAATCCAAAAGTTACTCGTTGTTCTTGCCGGCGGGATTGTTGCTGTTTGCTGCGGGGTCGCTGTTGCTCCTGATTCTGCCGGGGCAAGCCGCGCTCACCGTCATCCGCTGGGCTGGCCTCATTTGCCTGGCGCTTGCGGGGCTGCGCGGGCGTTCGCTCACATTTTGGATATTTTTCGCCATGCTCGCGGGATTTGAGGTCGGGCTAGATCGCCCGCAATTCGCGGTGCACCTGCGTCTTCTCAGCGATATTTTCCTGCGCCTGATCAAGGTGATCGTGGCGCCGTTGATTCTGGGCACGCTCATAACGGGGATCGCCGGTCATGGTGATCTGAAGAAGGTTGGCCGGATTGGCTTGAAAAGCCTTATTTACTTTGAGGCTGTAACCACAATTGCGTTGTTCATTGGGATCGCGGCGATCAACCTGACGCGGGCGGGCCAGGGGTTGGCATTGCATGCCACGGCGGCGGAACAACTACAACCGCCGGCTGCCCCGCTGAAGTGGGACGATTTCGTGCTGCACATTTTCCCGGAAAATATCGTCAAGGCCATCGGGGATAACCAGATTCTGCAGGTGGCCGTGTTCGCGATTCTGTTTGGGATCGCGCTAACGCGTGTGCCGGAAAAATCGCGCCAACCCATCCTGAGCGTTGCGGAATCGCTCACACAAACGATGTTCCGCTTCACCAACATTGTGATGTACTACGCGCCAATCGGCGTGGGCGCCGCAATGGCCTACACCGTCGGGCATATGGGAATGAGCGTGCTCTTGCCCTTGGCGAAACTCTTGTTGACGGCGTGGGGCGGGCTGCTTGCTTTCGTGTTGCTGGTTTTCCTCCCGATCGTGCTGATCGCGCGCTTGCCGCTGGGGCGTTTTTTGAAAGCTGTGGCGGAGCCCGCCACGATCGCTTTCGCCACCAGCACTTCGGAAGCGGCTTTGCCCCGCGCCATGGAATCCATGGAAGAGTTTGGCGTGCCCCGGGAAATCGTCGCGTTCGTCATTCCTGCGGGTTACAGCTTCAATCTGGATGGCTCGACACTCTATCTGGCCATGGCCTCGATTTTTGTGGCGCAGGCTGCGGGCATCCCGATGAGCTGGACGCAACAACTGTTCATGGTGTTCGCGCTCATGCTGACCAGCAAAGGCGTGGCCGGTGTGCCGCGCGCCGTTCTCGTCGTGCTCCTGGCCACGGCTGCGACGTTTCATCTGCCCACCGAACCGATCTTCATCATTCTCGGCGTTGATGCGCTGATTGATATGGCGCGCACGTCGGTCAATGTGATCGGCAACTGCCTGGCCAGCGCGGTCATTGCCCGCTGGGAAGGGGAGTTGGATACCTCCGTCCACCACAAACTGGAGGCGATCTAAGCGCCCGGGGGTGGTGGGCCAGTTTGCGATTGCGCGGCCGCCCAGGAGTTGTTGCCAAGAGTTGGGACAACCCCCTGCTAGGATAGTGAATCTCCAGTAGTTAAGGAGGCGAACATGAAGCCTTGCTGGTCACCCGTTTGGGGTGCTCTGCTACTGTTGGGACTGCTCTGTCCGTCTTCAACCGCGGCGCAAGAAGGAGGTGCAACTCGTACTGACGCCGCACGCACAGCTAGGAACGGAGTTAGCAGAGTAGCGAGCACGTCTCCATGTTTTGAATGGCAGGACAGCGAGCAGGGAAGACAGCGTGAGAACAAGGTGATTGCGAATCTCCCCGAGTTCGCCCGATTTTGGTTGACGGAGGATGTTGTCTACCTTATCTCGCCGCAGGAACGTTCCACCTTTCTCCAGATGGCAACAGACGAAGAGCGGAGTCAATTCATAGAACAATTCTGGTCCAGACGTGCCCCCGACCCAACATCATTGGAAAATAGTTTCAAAAAAGCACATTACGAACGGATTGCTCTCGCGGACGAAAAATACGGAACACAAATGCCCGGATGGAAGACAGACCGAGGTCGCATTTATGTCACGTTTGGTCCACCAGATTCCGTTGAATCGCATCGAGCCGGAGAAAAAAATGATAAGGCAGCCGAGGATGGAGTTGAGACCTTTCCGTATCCCTGGGAAGGGTGGCAGTACAAACATCTTGAGGGCATAGGAGAAAATGTTGAGATTGGATTTGTGGACCAAGACGGTTCTGGAAACTATCGCCTCGCCCTGTCACCGGAAGCGAAGGATGCATCAATTATTACTCCTCCCGACAATCTGGTTTACTCTAGGAGTGGAAAAGTCACTCCGGAATCGGCTCAGCCATTCGAGTTGTGTAAAGGTCCGGCGCCCACACCTCTGGTGCAATTCAAAGACCTGGAAGCGATGGTGGTTTCGCGGATTGTCCGTGACCAGGTACGCTTCAGCCATCGAATTGAATTTGCAAAAGCAACAAACGCGACGACATTGGCACGGATTTTAGTTTACCTGTCAAGCGAGCAACTGAGTTCTCCGAGCAATGACCAAAACCCCTCGACGGGGTACGAGGTTTTCGGCCGTATCAGTAAGCCGTCCGGCTGGGTCGTAGAGACCTTTGAGCATAAGATTTCTCTCGATGGGCGACGCAATTCCGCGCAGCATCAGCCTGACTGTCAATTCAATGTGGCTATCGCAGCGGGAACCTATCAGCTCGCAATTGTGGTTAAGAATATTGTCACGAGGGAGACCGGCACACTGCACACTGAGATTGAAGTGCCTTCTCATAAAGAAATAGACAGAAAGAAATGAACTTTGCAGTTGGACTAGCCACCTGAAAACTTGACATTCAACCGTGAAGTCGCTTCTCTTTCAGTTCCCTGAGTCTTCCGACAGGATTTTGGTTTTTGGGATCGGGCTGGTTAGACTTCTTATAGTTCTGGATGGCCGACTCCCTTTTCCCGCCGTTAACTTTCAGGACTCGGGGATCGGAGGGCAGCCGGGGAAGTCGGCGAAGGCGGTGTTGCCGATGTACTGGAGGTCCTCGATGCCGATCTTGCTGGTGTAGAAAGCGTCGCAGATCATCTGGCGAAGCCTCGAGAAAAACGCGATCCCCGGGGTAAGCGAAGGATCGCTCTTGGCGTTCTTCCGGTAAGCAATGAGATCGAGGATTTCTTTTTTCTGGGCGGGCGTGGACCCCAGAAAGGTGTGCTCATAACGGTCCCGGCACGTATTGTCCAGCCAATTCAGGCCGCCGCCGATGTGCAACTGAAAATCTTCGTTTTCGCTGCACAACAGATCAATGAACTCCGGCGCTCCTGCTTCCACGGCCCCGCCGGACTTTTCGTCACTAGGAATGATGAGGTCGCAGAGAGTCGTCAGGGTTTTATATTGGTGCGGCGAACAATATTTCGGCGTGTACTTCCCTGCCGCCGACGCGGCTTTCTCCTTCTGCACCATTTGGTGAGCCAGCGCCGCCGCTTCCGCGGGAATCATCTGCAGCACGGACCCGCCCGCCGCGCCGAAAGCCAGGTTCTTTAGTACATCGCGCCGCGAAATTCCGTGCATCGTTTGCCTCTCGTGTTTCACGTCCTCCACACTTCTACGTCTAAACAGACTCCGGAGAAGCGGCTTGGTTCGTCATTCCGAGCGAAGCGAGGAATCTCTCTTCGGGGGAAACCCAAGATAAGAGAGATTCCTCACTCCGCAGACTCCGTTCGGAATGACGGAATGGCCCGTTTCCCACAATTTGTAAAGCCACGTTCCACGTCAAAGATTGCCCTTCTTCGCCTCGCTCAACAGATATTCCGAAGCGCGCCAGGAAAGCGCCATGATCGTCAGCGTGGGATTTTTGTCCGGATTGGTTACCAACGGCGCGCCATCAGCAATAAACAGATTCTTGACGTCGTGCGCCTGGCAATAGCCGTTCAACACGGACGTCCTGGGATCGGCGCCCATGCGAGCCGTGCCGACTTCGTGGATGATTCTTCCGCCGGCTTCGATGCCAAAGGGATTCTGCCCGCCCGGATCGGTCTTGGTTTTGTATTCGCCGCCCACGGCTTCAACGATGGCCTTGAAGGTCTCCTGCATATCCTTCGCCTGGCGGATTTCGTACGCGCTCTGCTTGAAATGGAAGCGCAGCACGGGAATCCCGAACTCATCGACGACTTCAGGATCGATTTCGCAGTAGCTATCCGGGTTGGCAAGCATTTCCCCGCGGCCCGCGAAACCCACGCTCGTGCCGTACCGCTTGCGGCAGGTGCGCTTCAATCCCGCGCCGTAGCCCTCGAACTCCTCGCAAACATCGTCAAACATTCCCGCGCCGGGCAGTTCCCTGCCCCCGCCAATTTCGATGTGGTAGCCGCGGGGAAAATCATTCTTGCGATCGTATTTCCACCAGGGGATGTACAGGTGCATGCCGCCGGTGCCGTCGTGATTGTGCGGCGGGATTTTTTCCATTTGCGGTATGTAGCCCCAGCCGCTGCTCCCCACGGAATCAGTAAGGTTGCGCCCCACTTGTCCCGAAGAATTGGCGAGTCCATCCGGGAATAGCTTCGATCTGGAATTGAGCAGCAAGCGCGCCGATTCGCAGGCACTGGCCGCCAAAACAACCGCGCGCGCTGCCACGCGCTTTTCAGTGTGTGTGGCCTTATCAATGTAGGAGACTCCCGCGGCCTTGCCGTCCGCGCCCACAAGAATTTCGCGCGCCATCGCGCCAGTGATCAGCGTGAGCCGCCCGGTTTGCAGTGCCGGTGGAATCAGCACCTGGCTGGAGCTGAAATTGGATGCGGTCGTGCACCCGCGTCCGCACTGGCCGCAGTAATGGCAAGCGGGACGCCCATTCAGCGGTTTGGTGAGAATGGCCAGGCGGGACGGGATGCAGGTGATGTTGAGCTTGTCGCAAGCCTTTTTGATGAGCAACTCGCTGCAACGCGGCTTCGGCGGGGGAAGAAAGACGCCGTCCGGCGCGCTGGGCACATTCTCCTTTGTGCCGAATACGCCGATGTAGGATTCGACTTTGTCATAGTAAGGCGCCAGGTCCTCGTAGGCGATGGGCCAATCCTCGCCGAGGCCGTCGCGGCTCTTCGATTTGAAATCGACAGGAGCAAACCGCAGCGCAATGCGCCCCCAGTGATTCGTTCGCCCGCCCACAATGCGCGAACGGAACCACTGGAAATTGCTGCCTGGCGCGGAGGTGTACGGTTCACCTGTGATGTTCCACGCTCCATTGGGCGCAAGAAATTCGCTAAAATTATCGGCGGCTTTTCCCCCAACGCCAACGCCGCGATGCGGCAACTCATACGGCCACACGAACATCTTGTAATCTTTTTCGGGATTCACCGGAGGGCCCGCTTCCAGCAGGGCCACGCTGAGGCCGCCTTCCGTAAGAATCTTCGCAGCCATACCCCCGCCCGCGCCGGAGCCGATGACGCAGACGTCATAAGATTTGGGAGCGCGCATCACCTGGGTCATCGAGGCTCCTCGTAATTAAATATTATTTTGCAGCTGAGAACGACGCCAGAAAGCATAGCTTAAAGCAATTGTGCCGCGAAACGGGGGCCGGCGAATAGGAAAGCACTTCTCCGCACGTAAAAGAGGGGAGGGCGCACCACTGGAGCGCCCCAGTCCGCAATACCGCGGGAATTCACAAATTGGCGGCGATGCACCTCAGGCCCCGAGGAGCTCGTCACGAACATTCTTGAGAACATAGGCAGCGCGTTCCACGCCCACTTCCCCGCTCAGGATTGGATCTTCGTTTTCGATGCTGAGAATGCCTTCGTAGCCGACGTCCATGTACGCCTGGACGACGGACTTCCAGAGCGACGCGCTGTGGCCATAGCCGACGGCGCGGAAGGCATCGGAGGCAAGCGGAAGATCGCCGGTTTCGAAGACAAAGTTGAGGATGCCGTATTTCGCGACATTTTCTGGGTAAAGAACCGTGTCCTTCATATGCGCGTGATAAATGATGCCCTGTTTGCCTAGGAAATGGATCACTTCCACCGGATCGCAACCCTGCCAGAAAAGATGACTCAGGTCGCAGTTGGCGCCGATTTCTTCGCCCACGGCTTCGCGAAGCCTCAGCAAGGTGCGCGGATTGTAAACGACGAAGTTGGGATGCATTTCAAAAGCAATGCGGTGAATACCGTGTTCGCGGGCGAATTTAGCCGCTTCTTTCCAGTAGGGGATGACCTTTTCATTCCACTGCCACTTCAGCATGGCGTCGTATTCGGGAGGCCATCGGTACGTAACCCAGTTCGGCTGCGTATCCGTTGGCGAACCACCCGGACACCCAGAAAAGCCGACGATGACCTTGACGCCAATGCGCTCGGCTAGCAGGACCGTTTTCTTAAAGGTCTCCCTGTCCGCTGCGGCGTGTTTGGGATCCGGGTGCACGGGATTGCCATGGCAACTCAGCGTGGCGACAGGAATTCCGCGATCTTCAAATTTCTTAACCCACGCTTTCGCTTTCGCTGGGTCGGCCACCAATTCATCCAACGGGCACTGCCAGGAGCCCGGATAACCGCCGGTGCCGATTTCCATGGCCTCGAGACCGAGGGCGCTGACTTTGTCGAGCATGGCGTCGATGGAGAGGTTCTTGTAAACATCCGCATTGAACACGCCGATGGGGATCTTGCGCTTTTTCCCGGAAGAAACTTGCGAAACGCGCGATGCTTCGGCGGGCATATGGGACGCGGCACCCATTATCGAAGATGTTGCGGGGAGCGCAGCAGCGAGCACGCCGCCACCACTGGCGGCAAGAAACTCTCTACGATCCAGAGTTCGTTCTGATTTCGGGGGATCAAGTTGCTCGACGGACATTGGAAGGCCTCCAGACGGTCACAAGAGATGCGTACAACGGATTTCAGCGGCATTATACGCCGGGACAATCGCTGGAGAGTGACAATTGTGCAGCGGAATTACTTCTGCGGCCGCAGAGTTTCGAGCGGCGGCACGGAAACTGCCACCGTGATGGCGCGCTCGAGTGGCTTCCTGGAATTCTGCAGCGCATCGACAAGCATCTCAATCGCCTGCCCCGCGTTGGGTGGAATATAGATGGTGGCCGTCAGAAGACCGCTGCGCACCCAAGCCTGCCCCGTATTCGGAAGACCGTCGCATCCCAGGTACGGAATGCCCAGCCATCGCTCCTGCTCGATTTCGGAGGGCAATTCCTGAAACGCTTTTCGTACACCAATCGCCATGGAATCGTCCTGAGCGGCTACCAGATCGATGTTGGTTTTCTGCGAGGTCGTGAGTTTCAGCCAGGAACGCACCGCGCGTCGCGCGCTTTCCTCGGTCCACTGTCCTTTCAGCGTGATCAGGTGGATGTTGGCGGGCTTGGCCTCCTGCATGCCTTGGGCGCGTTCCTTGGCCGCCGAATTCTCCGAAGGTCCCTCGATGTAGAGGACGGATCCCCCGGTGGGGAGAAGGGCGGCGCACTGGCGCCCCTGGATTCGCCCGATTTCAACGTGGTCGGAAGTAACACAGGAAACCGGCGCCTTGTTGGTCGCGCGGAGCTCCGGAATATAGCTGGCATCGCGATTTAGTACCACCCAGCCAATTCCGGAACTAACCGCCGCCCGAGCCACTTGCGGCAATGCAGTACCTCCCACTGGCTCGAAGATGATGGCATCCGGACGGTCTTCGGGCGCAGCCTGGATCGCTCTCAGGATTTGTGTGCTTTGGTTGATGGCATCGTTGTCGGCGTAGGCCACCTCGATGTCCACGCCGAACTTTCGGGCGGCCTTCTCGGCAGATTGCGCTTGCTCGATCTGATAGTCGTTTTGGTTGGTCGTGAGGGAAACAAGGAACTTTGACTTGGGCATCTCTCCACCGAGACTGCAGATTCTTCCTTACAATACACCCATGGCAATGAGCGTGCGCGGGAACGTTTCAGAGATGTCGCATAATGGGAAACTCTGGAGGTTCGCCGTCTGCTAATTAGGCAGAGGTTGCTGAATGATGCTTGCCCGTTTGCTCAGCGCTTCGCGGGATGCAGCGCCTCAAGTCCCGGCATCGACGTGGGCGAAACGAGCACGCGCTCCGGCGGTATTCTGCCATGCTGGAATGCGCCGACCAGCAATTCAATGGCTTGCCCCGCCAACGGGGGCGTACGGATTGTGGCCGCCAGAAGGCCGCTGCGCAGCCAGGACTGCCCGGTTTTCGGAAGGCCATCGCACCCGGTGTATGGGAGACTCAACCAGCGCTCTCGCTCCGCTTCATTGGGAATCTCCTGGAACACCCTGCGGGCCCCGATGGCCATGGCGTCATTCTGCGAGCCGATCAGATCAACGTGGGACTTTTGTGAAGTAGAAAGCTTGAGCCAGGAGCGCACCGCGCGCTGCGCGCTCTCCTCGGTCCATTGTCCTTTCAACGTCGTCAGATGAATGTTGGCTGGCTTCACTTCCATCATTCCCAACAAGCGCTCTTTCGCAGTCACACTGTCCGAAGGCCCTTGAATGTACAGAACAGATCCACCGCCGGGGAGAAGTGCCACGAACTGGCGCCCCTGGATGCGCCCGGTCTCCAGATGATCGGAACTTAGGGCGAAAACGGGAGCCTTGCAGTTATGGCGGAGTTCTGCAATGTAATTGGTCTCCCGGTTCATCACCACCCAGCCCACGCCGGCGTTCGCAGCCGCACGGGCGACTTGCGGAAATGCCGTGCCGCCAACCGGTTCAAACACGATGGCATCAGGCCGCTCCTCAGGAGCTGCCTGGATTGCTTTCAGGATTTGCGTGCTTTGATTGATGGCGTCGTTGTCTGCGTAAACAATCTTCGCTTCGACACCCAGCTTGCCGGCCATCTGTACGGCGGAATTAGCTTGCTCAATCTGGTAATCATTATCGTTAGTCAACAACGCCACAAGGACCCGGAGAGTTTTCATTGGCCGTCCTCTAGCGGGCAGTTAATCCAGCATACTCCCGGTGCTCGACGGGCGGCGGCGCAATGTCTAGCTGATGTTTCACCTTAGGGATCCTTCGGGCGGGCCTGAAGCTGTGGAAAATGTGAGGAAATTGCCAATCTGCGCCGTTGAAAGGGCCGCCAGGCGGGGAGCGTCAGTCTGAGCAAAAGAACGCAAGCACCGGCGGCGAGTGGGGCAAAAGCCACAATCAGTCCCATAAGCAAAACTTAGCCTGGGTATAAGTTCTTTCTTTGCATGAGCATGAGAAAGGCGCTATGCCCTTGTTCTGGTACGCCCCTTGCTGTCTTGATTGTGGAGGCGACCTCCGTGGAGTCGCTAGCGTACTGCTCTGTTTCCGCTCCCCAGCTCCCCCCAGAAATCCACAGCCCCGAACTATCTGCTAACCCTTTGCGCTCCCGCCGGATAGCTCCGGAACGCGGACTCACCCGGTTCTCTTTATCCCTTCGGGCTTTCAGCGTGGCGCGACCTTCGGAACGTTTGCCGCACGCAGCAGTTCGCAGAGAGGCGCTATGAACTGGCAAGAGGATTATCGCCGAAAGGTGATGCAACCCCGCGAAGCGGTTCAGTGCATACAGTCCGGCATGCGTGTATACATCCATCCTGGCTGCGCCGAACCGGAAACACTGGTAGAAGCCCTCATCGGGCGGGCTCCATACGTCAGGAATGTGGAGATCGTGCACCTTCTTACGCTGGGGCGGGCGGACTATATCGCGCCGGAAATGGAAGGGCACTTCCGCCATAATGCGATGTTCATCGGAGCGAACGTGCGCCAAGCGGTGAATGAAGGCCGCGCGGACTACACCCCGGTCTTTCTGAGCCAAGTGGAGGAGATGTTCGAGAACGGGCAGATGTCCATCGACGTGGCCCTTATTCAGGTTACGCCGCCGGATGCCCACGGTTTCTGCTGCTTCGGGGTGGGCGTGGAAGCAACGCTGAACGCGTCGCGCCATGCGAAATTCGTGATCGCGCAGGTCAACGACCAGATGCCCCGCACGTTTGGCGATTGCTTCATCCACGTGAGTGACCTTGACGCGGTGGTGGAGGTTTCGCGGCCACTCTGCGAATTGAAGCCGGTGGAAATCACGGAATTGCACCACCAGATTGGCCGGAACGTGGCCTCGCTGATCGAGGATGGGTCCACGCTACAGCTCGGCATCGGGGCTATTCCTGACGCTGTGCTGCTGGAACTCAGGAGCCACCGCGACCTGGGAATTCACACGGAAATGCTGAGCGATCAGGCGATTCCGCTGATTGAATCGGGCGTCATCAACGGCAGCCGCAAGACGGTTCATCCGCGCAAAATCGTGTTGGGATTCGTCCTGGGCACGAAGAAACTTTTCAACTACGTCAACGGCAATCCGGAATTTGAATTTCATCCCAGCAGCTACACGAACGATCCTTTCGTGATCGCGTCAAATTTCAAGATGGCGGCGATCAATTCAGCACTGCAGGTAGACATGACGGGCCAGGTGTGCGCGGATTCCATGGGCACCACCTTCTACAGCGGCATTGGCGGACAGGTGGACTTCATCCGCGGAGCATCGTTTTGCAAAGGCGGAAAGCCAATTATCGCCATGTCGGCGACGGCCAAAAACGGGACGCTCTCGCGGATCGTGCCGATGCTGGATCCCGGCGCGGGCGTGGTCACCTCCCGCGGTTCGGTGTGCTACCTGGTAACGGAATTCGGCGTGGCCTACCTGCACGGACGCACCATCCGCCAGCGCGCCGAAGCGCTCATCGAAATTGCCCATCCGAAATTCCGGGAAGAGCTGTACGCGTATTGCGAGAAGACGCGGTGGCTGCAACGCCCTGCGCTTCAGGAGAGCTGAGCCATGGCACAGGCGCGAGGCAAAGTCACCATCGACACCGAAGAATGCAAAGGCTGCGGCATTTGCGTGGACGCTTGCCCGCCAAAATGCCTGGAGCTTTTGCCGGGATTGAATCCCTATGGCGTGCATCCCGCACGATATACGGGGGAAAATTGCTCCGGCTGCGGAATCTGCTTCTATGTGTGCCCGGAACCCGGGGCCATCACCGTGTACCGGTTGAGCGTGCCCAAGGTGGCGCGGCCACCGATGGAGGGAAGCCATGCGGCAACTTTGTAAGGGCAACGTCGCGATAGTGAAGGGTGCGCTGCTGGCAGGATGCCGGTCGTATTACGGCTACCCGATTACCCCGGCAAGTGAAATCGCCGAGGCGGCCGCGGAATACATGCCGCAAGTTGGCGGCACGTTTCTGCAGGCGGAAAGCGAAGTTGCCGCCATCAATATGGTCTATGGCGCGGCGTCGGCGGGGCAACGCGTCATGACCGCCTCCTCCGGCCCTGGCATCAGCTTGATGCAGGAAGGCATATCGTACCTGGCCGGCTCGGAACTTCCTTGCGTGATTGTGGACGTCGTGCGCGGCGGACCGGGACTTGGAAACATCGCCCCGGAGCAGAGCGACTATTTCGCGCTCGTGAAAGGCGGCGGCCACGGCAATTACAAAAACATTGTCGTAGCGCCCGCTTCCGTCCAGGAGATGGCAGACCTGACCCGGCTCGCGTTTGAGCTCTCGGACCGTTATCGCAATCCTGCGGTCGTGCTGACCGACGGCTTCATCGGCCAGATGATGGAACCTCTGGATTTGCAGGACGTGGAGAGTGTGCAGCCGGAGAAGCCTTGGGCGGTGAAAGGCACGCGCGAAACCAGGAAGAATCTCATCGCCTCGATCTATCTGGAACCCGATGAGCTCGAAGCGCACGTCCGCAAGCTCGAGGAAAAGTACAAGAAAGCTGCGGAAGTGGAAACGCGGTATGAACTTTATCGCGCGGAGGATCCGGAAGTTCTCTTGGTGGGCTACGGAATCACCTCGCGTGTGTTGCGCACCGTGGTGGACCTCATGCGCAAGGAAGGCGTTCGCGCGGGGTTGTTCCGTCCGATTACTCTGTGGCCCTTCCCGGCGGAGGCGTTGCGCCACGCCGCGCGCCGCGCGCAAATGGTACTGGTGGTGGAGATGAGCACCGGCCAGATGGTGGAAGACGTGCGCCTGACCCTGGATGGCCGAGTGGACGTCGAGTTTTACGGCCGTACGGGCGGCAACGTCCCAATGGCCGATGAGGTTTGCAGGGAATTAACCGAACGCATGGGCATGACCGCCGAGTGGGGCGTTTGAGCCGTCGGAATACGAAGAGGTGACGCTGTGGACGAATACCAAGTGATTGAATCGAAGTCACCCGTTTTTTACGACAAGTACGTGCGCAAGTCGGAGTTGCAGCACCAGACGCACTACTGTCCCGGGTGCGGGCACGGCGTGGTGCACAAGCTTATCGCGGAGGCCATTGCGGACCTGGGCGTCCAGGACCGCACGGTATTTGTGAGCCCGGTGGGCTGCTCCGTGTTCGCGTACTACTACTTTGATGTCGGGAATGTGCAGGCGGCTCATGGAAGGACTCCCGCGGTGGCTACCGCGGTCAAGCGTTCGAATCCCGAAAGCATTGTCATCGGCTATCAGGGCGATGGCGACCTGGCGGCCATCGGCACGGCGGAAATCGTGCATGCTGCCAATCGCGGCGAAAAGATCACCATCTTTTTCGTAAACAATGCCATCTACGGAATGACCGGCGGGCAGATGGCCCCAACAACTCTGGTTGGCCAGTCCAGTTCAACTTCCCCCTGGGGACGCCGGCCCTCCAACGAGGGCTTTCCTTTGCATATGGCCGAGTTGCTTGCCACGCTGGAAGCGCCGGTGTACATCGAGCGTGTGGCCCTCTCCGATAACAAGAACATCATGAAAACCCGGAAAGCCGTGCGCAAGGCTTTGGAATTGCAGCGCGATGGTGCCGGGTTCAGCTTCATCGAGATTCTGTCGCCCTGCCCCACGATCTGGAAAATGACGCCCCAGGAAGCGCGCAAGTGGATCGAGGAAAAAATGCTCGCCGTCTTCCCGCTGGGGGTCCTCCGCGATCGCAAACTTGCGCCAATGGCAGATGGCGTGCCGCAAACCACCGTGACGAAACTTCTTGGCCTGGACCAGTCGCAGGAAGCAACGCCGCGCCCCATGGCCGTAAAGGACTCTCACCCGAACCTCACCGTAAAGATTGCCGGTTTCGGTGGGCAAGGCGTCTTGTTATTGGGGCAAATCCTGGCGGAAATGGGCATGCGCGAAGGGCGCGAGGTGAGTTGGCTGCCGTCCTACGGGCCGGAGATGCGCAGCGGCAGCGCGCACTGCCATGTGTGCCTCTCGCATGAGCGCGTCGGCTCTCCCGTCATCGAGCATCCCGACGTCCTTATTGCGATGAACGAGCCTTCCTTGCACAAGTTCCTGACGATGGTGGAAGCGCATGGCACCATCCTCTACAACAATGACAAGCTGCCTGCTGGATTACCGCCTTGCGAAGCCAGGATTTACTGTGTGCCCGCTTCGGAGATCGCTGACGGCCTCGGCACCACGAAAGCCACCAATATGGTCATGCTCGGGGCATTGCTGGAATTGACCCACACGTTGCCCCGGGAATCAGCCTTTGAGGTCCTCAAAGCAAAAGTCCGCAACGCCGAACTTTTGCAGGTGGATTGCCAGGCCATCGACGCGGGAATGGCCTGCCTGCGTAAGCAACTGGGATCTGCCACGGACACGCACGCGCATGATGGAGAACTCGCGCCTTGTTCTTGATGCGATTTCCTGCGATCCATTAATCTCAATAATGACGAAGAGGGGCTAAGTCAAGCCCCTCTTTGCTTCTCTGTGCCACAGCCTCGCCGGAACTCGCTCACTGAATCTGGAGTGCGGCGGCTCGCCGCTGCTTTTCCAACTGCATGCCCGCAGACAAGCCATAAACACCACTGCCCACTGCAGAGCACTCCCGCTCCGCCCATCTGTTGCCGGAGCGCCTCGTATGAGAGTCGCCCCAAGAACATTGACGAGAGTGCTCAGCGGCGGGCAGTCCAAAGTACGAAATGGACCCAATTCGTCGCGCGCGGCCTTGCATTTTCCCTCATCTCCCTTTCCTCTCGCGGTGACTCTGGTCACATTTCCAAGTGAGGAATGAACTGCGCCCCTCCTTTTGCTCCTAGCAATTCGGGCCATCCCCACGCGTATCTGCTACAATGCCGCCCATGAAAAGACGAACCCTGCTTCAATCGTTTCCCGTGGCGGCACTCCTTCCGGCATCCCTCTGGGCCGCTGCCCGGCAAGATCAAAACAATTCCATGCCCGCCGCGACGACAGTCTACGAACTCCGCGTCTATCACGCGCCTTCGGGAAAGTTGCCTGAGTTGCTGGCGCGCTTCCGCGAACACACTCTAAAATTATTTGAAAAACATGGCATCAAAAGTGTGGCTTATTGGACGCCTGCCGACGAGCCAGACAAGAGCAACACCCTCATCTACATCCTTCAGCATCCCAGCCGTGAAGCGGCAGCCGCCAACTGGAAATCCTTCCAGGACGACCCCGAGTGGAAGAGCGTTCACGAAAAATCGGAAGCGAACGGAAAGCTCGTCGAAAAAATCGAATCCACGTTTCTCACCCTGACCGACTTCTCCCCGCGCTTGCCCTAAAAACACCAAACCAAAAAAACCATGACGATAAATGAAGGCAAGTGCTAGGAACTGGAGCTATAACCAAGTAACGAGGTTGAACACCTGCGACGCCCTTTACCCGAACCTTTGGGTTCCTAGGCCGATATTGTTGGAGATGTCCGGCAAGGCAACTACACAAGCAAGTGGACCGCGAAGTCGCTTCTTCCGCGAACGGGACTTCGCGCCCATCTCGGTGAGTTCACTTCCGGCTTATGCTCGCTAGGTTCCGAAGAGCAAGCGTTCGAGTATGGGACCCAGAGCCAATGCTGGAAGATAGCTAAGAGCCACCATCGTTATCAAGCAAGCAGTAAGCAGGACCCCAAACAGGAAGGAATGGGTCGGAAGAGTTCCAGAGGAAGAAGGGGTATTCCTCTGCCGGGCAAAACAAGCTGCGAATGCCAGCGCAGGAATTGCCAGCGCGAACCTGCCCGCCATCATGGCGAGTGCCGTGGTTAGATTGTAAAACGGAGTGTTGGCGCTCAGACTGGCAAAGCTCTGGCCATTGTTGGCGAAACAAGAAGCATAGGCAAAGAGAATCTCCGTAAAACCGTGCGAACCGGTGTTTGTGGTCAGGCCTGAAAGTCCAGCCCTGGTGCTCACGGCAATCGCGGTGAGAGGCAGGACGAACAGCGGTGCGGCCAAAGCAAACAGCATGATCATTTTATTCTCGGCGGGCCCTATCTTTTTCCCCAGGTATTCAGGCGAACGCCCAACCATGAGTCCGGCAAGAAACACGGCAATCGCGGCGGTCATCACCATGCTGTAAAGCCCCGTGCCCAGACCTCCAAAGACCAGCTCTCCCAGCAGCAGATTGACCAACAAGACCATGCCACCGAGTGAGGTGTAGCTGTCATGCGCGGAGTTATTTGATCCAGTGGCTGTATTGGATGTGACCACGGCCGTGAGCGTGGAGCCGCTGATGCCGAAGCGCAATTCCTTTCCTTCCATGTTTCCACCTGGCTGGAGAGGGCTGCTTCGAAAATCCACGCCCGCGAGACGGGGATTCCCTTTCTGCTCAAGGTGATCCGCGAAAATCAATCCACAAGAGAAGAGAAACACCATCACACAATAGAAAAGCCAGCCCTGCCGAGGCTGCCCAACCATCCGGCCGAAGGTGTTCGTCAATGCCGCAGGCAGGAGCACGATTGCCAACATTTCGATAAGGTTTGTAAGCGGCGAGGGGTTCTCATAGGGATGCGCTCCATTCGCGTTAAAAAAGCCGCCGCCATTCGTGCCAAGATTCTTGATGATCTCCAGCGCTGCTACAGGTCCCTGTGGTATGACCTGCTTGGCACCCTCGACGGCTGAGGCGCCCACGTAGTGGTGAAAATTCATCGGAACGCCCTGCCAAACAAGCAACAAAGCGCCCAGCAACGCTCCGGGCAACAGGATCCAGAGCAGGCTCCGAGTGAGGTCCACCCAAAAGTTGCCGAGCGTGCCGGAGAGTTGCCGGGCAAATCCGCGGATAAAAGCAACGCCCACCGCTAACCCCGCCGCACCTGCGAGGAAGTTTTGCGCGCAGAGTCCCACCATCTGGCTAAAGTAGCTCATGGTGTTCTCGCCCGCATAAGCCTGCCACGTCGTGGTCGTCGAGAAGCTAATCGCGGTGTTCAGGGCCAGATCTGGGGACAACGGCGTCGTGTGAAACTGCGGGAAAAACCAGGGGAGAAACTGCTGCAATCTGAGGATGCCATAGAGAAGGAGCGTGCCGGTAAAGCCAAAAAGCACGAAACACGTCGCATACTCCTTGCTGGTCATCTCCACATCAGAATTGACCGCAGCTACGCGATAAATAAACTGCTCAACAGGATGACAGAAAGGATCAAGGAGAGTGCGCTTCCTGGAAAAGACGCGTTCCATGTACCCGCCTAACGGCTTCACGAGAGCGGTCACAATTGCCAGGAACAGTAAGTATTGAGTAGCGCCGAAGAAATCCACACGCCCTTCTCAGGAATGGGTCGAACGAGATGCGGCATTATTCTTAAGGAGATTCTCGATCCAGCTCTCACCTTGCTTCTTTATTGACATGGTTAAGCAAACTGAACCCCGCAAGGAACCAGTGAAATTGTACCCCTCTCGGAGCAACTCTTTTCCATCAGTCGTAACTTTGGCGACCTCAGGTATGTTGCGAACTTGTTCCCGCATGCCAAGGTGATTTGTGGTCCAGGAAAGGCCTTTTGTGAGCGACGAGAACAGGCCGGGGAGATTGCTCCTTGAGGGCACTCTTGTGCAGGGCCAATTGGCGGGCAAGAGCGCTGCGCTTATCGCCGTAAGTCCACTGAAATAGCGTGTAAATCATGAAGTCAACTCCGAGGACGCAAAGCGCCAGAAATACGGTAAGGGACATTGTTTCCTCCCCCAGGACGTCTCAAGTCCTGCTTCACCTTTGTAAAGAGTCGGTGAGGGAGCACTTAAAAGTCCTGAGGAGTTCATCAGGAATTTGTTAGGACCCCATTCTGGAGCAGCACTGAAACGGCCAACACTTTCGCTTTATGTTTTCCCGATTGGTTCTCCGAACCGCCGACTACTTTCGCGCTTTTGTCACACCAAGCCCTTTCGCGGCCTGGGGAGAGGTCTACACAAAACAGCTAAACCGCCTCCATCCCGCGATTGCCCTAAAAGGACAAACAAAAAGTCGCCGGCCATGAATAAAGGCATGTAACAGGAACTAGTGGAGTGTCGCGCAAATTCGTTGCGATTCTCTTTAGCGGGTCAAGGCTTCAGCCTTGACATAAGACCACAAAAAGAATGGGGCTTTAGCCCCTGAAGACGCTGGACACCTTCACATTGTTTTGGGACATGCCACGGGACCTATCGTGAGATGACGAGCTTGATTGCCCGACAAACCCTAAATTTGGTGCACTGGGACGGCCATGGTTTGGTAGCGCGGCTCAGCGGGACTGAGCGCCCTGCCGTGGTATTGTGCAATGATAAAATTGAGACTAAACATTTCGGCCAGAGCGTTTTGACGGTAGAACGGTGCCGGATTCCGCTGCAAGATCGCAAGGCGCGTCGCGGAGAATTGAGCATCGGCGATGTCCACAATTTGGCGAAACACACTGCGCTTGTCCGCCCTGTGCGTCTTCGTTGCCATGTTCTCCCAATTCCCTGCTTGGGCGCAGAACCGGGAACAAAGTGTTATTCGCGTGGACGTGAACCTTGTACTGGTTGACGCTACCGTGAAGACGAAGGCCGGCCAGATCATGCCCGATCTGAAGCAGGACGCCTTCGAGCTTCGCGAAGATGGTGTCGCCCAAAAGATAGAGGTCTTTAGTCGTGACGAACTGCCCGTCAATGTTGCCCTCGTACTGGATCTGAGTGAGTCGATTGGCCCATTCCTGGGCCCGTTGCGTGACGCCGCCAACACCGCTCTTGCGGCGCTTAAACCGGAAGATGAGGTGGCGCTGTTTACCTTTTCCACCGAAGCGGAACTACGCGTCCCGTTCACAAACGACAAGACCAAGATTGCCCAGCAGATCAATTCTTTCCACGTGGGTGGCGCCACGAATATTAATGACGGCATCTTTGTCGCCGCCAAGTATCTCCTCAACGCGCCCCCGAAGGGCCGCCGGGTGATCATTCTAATCAGCGATGACGTTGGCACGAGCGCGGGTGGACAGGGAACGCGCGACATCGTCACTGAAACGATTGCCGCAGATGCGGTCTTATATAATCTGAAAATACCGGGATACAACCCCCCAACAACTTTCCTCGCCGCGAGCATGATTCCTGGGCTGGTGAACATTCGTAGAGTTACGGACCAGACGGGCGGAGAAATCTTCGACGTCCAGGACGTGGCCAATCTGGATGCCACATTTCGCGCTCTGATCCATCGGATCAAAACGCGCTATACGCTGGGATATTACACGAAGGCCAGCGGAGCCGAGGGTAAACCACATAAATTGGATGTTCGCCTCACGTCATCGTTTGGGAAAAAGGGGCACGATTACGTCATCTTGGCCAAAAGCGGCTATTACGTCCATTGAAGAACGCAGAAGAGTACTCGCGGGGAAGAAAAATCTAACCGAATCACTCACATAAGATTCTTGCCCGCCTCCCCCGATCTGCATCACGGGCCCCGGCAAAGCTCTGATGACGCGTTCTTTGGAGATTTGGGCGCCGGAAAGGGACTTGTCCGGCTTGGCGACTTCCCGGGCACTGGGGCCGAACTATGCTAAATTTTACGCATGCGGGAGGCGAGGCTGGAAATGCCTACTCCGGCCACTAGCGTTCTCATCGCGCTTTCCTTCACTGTCGGCCTATGTCCTCACGGGGCTCATGCGCAGGACCTCTCTCCGGGCGACTTGCTCAAGAAGGTCGCCGGAACTTACCGAGAAGCGTTGAGCTTCAAAATAGTTGCCGAAAAGACCGTCGAACTCGCCACTGTGGGAGAAAATAACGTTGGAGGAACCCAAGTTCACTCGAATTTTCATCAGTCTGACAACATCCAAGTCACGCTGATGGCTTCGAGTTCGTCGAAGGCGAAGCTGCTGCTAAAGCAGGAAAAGAAAGAAATTGTCGTAGTTAGTGACAGCAAAGTCGTATGGACTCTTTTCCCCGTCCAACAGGCGTATACGGTGGTGGCCGCACAGAATGCGAGCGCGCGTAATCCCTCTGGAGGCAAGGAAACATCTGGCGTGGACCTTCTCCAGGACTACCAGTCTCTACTGGCCTCTCGATTTCAAAACATCTCTGCTTACGAGTCTATGGCCAAACTGGAGCATTCGGAGAGACTGAGAGTGGGCGCGGACAAAAAGGAATGCTATGTCCTGATGATACAAACGCCCCAAGGGTCCCACGAACTCTGGATTGATAAGGTGCAGTTCATTATCTGGAAAAGCGTGGATACGAGCCCTACACCTAGCGAGGGCATCAGTTTTCAGACTACCGTGACCGTGACGACAAAAGAAATAACCTTGAACTCTGCTTTAGAGGAAAGCACTTTCGTCTTCACTCCACCCGACCGAGCAAAGAGAGTCGATTCGTTAAAACTGCCCGGCAAGAATCCCTTCTAAGATAAGGAATCGTGGTAGTGGCTCATTCGCAACGGAGACCTCACGGCAGAACAGGAGGCCCGTCTGGCACTCAACTCCTCATTATCGCGGAAACCGGATGAGCGGATTCTCACGTATCCGCTTCCATGAGGCAAGTTCGGCGCGTCGAATCACTGCCCGACGATCACGTTTTTATCACACCAAACCGCCTCGGGGCCTACAGAGAGGCCCACGCAAAACAGCTAAATCGTTTATAATCAAAAATTTTTAGTGGCGCGCCCAGGGAGATTCGAACTCCCGACCTCTTGCTCCGGAGGCAAGCGCTCTATCCAGCTGAGCTACGGGCGCGCCGGCGAATTACTTTTCTAAGTCTAGCGCGTCCTCATGCCGTGCGCCAGTGGGCCCATCCAGTGGCCTCATCCCACGGAAGGCGCAATTCCCTGCTGGCTTATCCTTTCGAGCGGTTCTTGATTTCGCGCGCCAGTTTTTCAATCTCTTCCGCTTTCTTCACCAGATTCAACGAAAGCACTTTCGTCGAATCCGTCTTATCCACTTCCGCCTTCAATTCCGTAGCCAGTTGATAAAGCTGCTCAACCTTCTTGTGAATATCCTTACTGTTCGCTTCCAGCACCTGCTGTCCGGGTGAAGGCAGGCCGGGATTCTCTACGTCGGGTTCTTGCCCCGGCATTGGTTTCGGGGGGAGATTCGGCGCCTGGCTCAGGGCCAGGCTTCCGGCTAAACCTGTCGCCGCGCCGACAAATAGCATGCCACCCAGAAACGTGCGTCGCGTTTTCATAAAGGTCCCTCCTGCCGTGGTCACCGCCAAGCGCCTGGCTCACACTGCATCGCCTTCCCACCAATGCTATACTCGCCCTCCGGCAATCCTTATGTCCAGTCTCCCGACACATCTTCCCGAATTGACGCTTGCTCATCTGATCCACCTCCTTCTCATCTTTGCCGTCGCCCTCATTGTGAACCATTTGTTGCGCGTGGCTACCAAGCTGCTCGTGAAGCCGGCGGCGACCCAAACTCGCGCTGCCCAAGCGCGAGAACAGCAGACGCGCACGCTCTCCGGAGTTCTTTACAGCACGGTCAGCAAGGTGGTCTGGGCAGTGGCCTTGCTCACAGCCGCGCAGGAAATCGGCATTAACGTCTTCCCCGTGGCCGCGCTCGCAGGCCTCGCTACCCTGGCCATTGGCCTTGGCGCGCAAAATTTCATCCGGGACATCATTACCGGCTTTCACATCATCCTCGAAGACCAGTTTGTCGTTGGCGACACCATTCAGGTTGCGGAAATTCAGGGCCGCGTCGAGCATCTTTCCCTGCGCCGCACCCTCGTCCGCGATTCGCGTGGTGCCCTGGTAACCATTTCCAACGGCGAAATCCGCACCCTCGCCAACCTCAGCCGCGATTGGTCGCAAGCCTTCGTGGATGTTGCCGTCTCTCCCAACCTCCCTCAGGAAAAGACGCTGCAGCTTCTCGATGCCGCCGCCACGGAATTGCGCAACGATCCCTCGTGGGCTCAAGCACTGGTGGATGGCCCGCGCATCCTCGGGCTGCAGTCCTTTGATCAAACAGCTTCCACCGTGCGCCTGCAAGTGCGCACCGCACCCTCCCGCCACGAAGATGTAGCCCGAGAGCTGCGCCGCCGCATCCAATTGGAGTTTCAGCGGCAGGGTGTGCCCCTGTACAATGTCCAACGCGTCGAGTTGGTGAACCCTGCTGCTTCGCAGGAGTCCCCGCCGCCGGCTTACTCCGCTTGAAGTAAAGGAGAATCTCACATGGCTCAGATCACCTATGACGAAGTGAACCTCATGCTCCGGCTCTACGATCTCCGCCGCGAACCCCGGCTCCGCGAAGCACGCGCCTGGTTCGTCGAGCATTACCACGCTGCCACTCCGGAAGAAGTGATGCAGAAATATCCTCAGGGCGGCCAGGAGAACACCTATATCCGCATGGTCGTCAGCTATTGGGATATGGTCGCCAGCATCGTCAATCGCGGACTGATCAACGACGAACTCTTTTTTGAAAGCAATGGGGAAATCTGGGTGGTGTGGGACCGCATGCGCTCGATTGTGCCGACGTGGCGGGCCGCGTTCAAGAATCCTCATCTCTTCTCCGCGATTGAAGAGGCTTGCGCGAGGCTCGAAGCCTGGCGCGAAAGACGCGCCCCGGGCTCCACTGCCGCCATGCGCCAGATGATGGAGCAGAGCCGCGCCAAGCCCAAGTGACGCTTTTTCCACCCTTCCATTCGACCCTGCTACTTGTGGGTAATGAGCACCGGGTTTTCGGCGTGGGACGCTTCGTGGGCCGGGGGCAGGCTTCCGGGCTGCGCCAATCGAATGCAATTTCGCCCCGCCGCTTTCGCGGCGTAGAGCGCCACGTCCGCGGCATGCAGGATATCGTCGGCATCGCGATTGGGAAAATCCGTCGTCAGTGCCACCCCGATGCTGATCGTAACCGTCAGGGATTTTGTGGGCAGGAGGATGGGCTTCGCGGCCACCGCATTGCGCAGATTTTCCGCCCGTGCCACTGCGCTTGATGGTTCGCACTTGTTGAGCGCTACCAGAAATTCTTCTCCGCCATAACGCCCCACCATGTCGTAAGAGCGCACCGAGGTGTGCAGCCGCCGTGCCACCTCGCGCAATACATCATCCCCTGCGGCATGCCCATTCTGGTCATTCACTTTCTTGAAATGATCGATGTCGCACATCATCACCGCGTTGCACCACTTTTCCCGCCGCGCGCGCGTCACCTCTCGCGACACCAGTTCCACGATCACGCCGCGATTCCACAGCGACGTCAGCAGGTCATGGGTCGCCTGAAATCTCATGCTCTCGCGCGCCTCCACCAGGCGATCCTCCAGTTCCAAGATGCGCTCCCCGGCGCGCAGCCTGGCCTTCAATTCTTCCGCGTCATACGGCTTCGTCAGATAATCGTCGGCGCCGGATTCCAGACCTTGCACGATGTCCTGCTTCGTTTCGCGAGAGGACAGTAGAATCAGGTACGTATACGCATGATCTCTCCGCCGGCGTACTTCGCGGCACACTTCGATGCCGTCCCTTCCCGGCATGATCCAATCCAGCAGCGCCAGCCGCGGTGGGTCCTCTTTGCTTAATTCCGCCAGCGCGCGGCACCCGTCCTCCACCGCCGCCACGTCATACCCGGCGCGCTGCAGCGTTCTCTGCAGGAGCATCCTTGAAAGAGCATCATCCTCGGCTACCAGAATTTTCATTCGCGTACCTCCGCCAGGTACGTTTCCACCTCCGGCATGATTCCGGCAAGCGAGCGGTCCAGCCGCTCAAAAAGCTCTACTGCTTCGGCCCGTGCGCCATTCCGCCCGGCTGTCTCCAAAGCTGCTGCTAGTTCGGCGCCGGCATTCATGGAAAGGTTTCTCAACATACCCTTCAGCGTGTGGGCAGTGCGCGAAACTTCCGCCAAATCCTCCCAGGCCAGGGCTTCCCGCGCTTTCATGAGTGTCGTCTGACTGTCAGCTCGGAACATCTGCAGGAGTTCGCGGAGAAAATCCTGGTCGCCCTCGAGGCGCTCCAGCAGTTCGCGGACATTCCATTCGGCTTCCGAGATCTCAGTATGTGGCGCTGCCTCATCACAGTTCCCGGCCGATCCACTCCGAGTGACGGCTCGATCGATTTCTTTGCGCAATATTTCCCGCCGGATCGGTTTTGTCAGATACCCGTCCATACCAGCCTCCAGGCACCGTTTTTCATCCTGCGCCGCCGCGTGGGCCGTCATGGCCAGGATGGGTACGTGCTGCCCCGAAAGCAGTTCGCGTTCACGGATTTTGCCTGTTGCTTCCAGTCCGCCCATCACCGGCATCTGCAGGTCCATCAGGACGATGTCATAACTCGCCGTGCGCAATGCTTCGCAAGCCTCCGCGCCATTACTTGCAAGGGCTACTTGGTGGCCCATCTTCTCCAGCAATCGCATCGCGAGTTTCTGGTTCACCGCGTTGTCTTCCACCAGCAGTATCCGGAACTGCCCGCCAGGTGCGTGCACCTGCGGTTCGCTGATTGGCGTGGTCTTGGGCTCTCCGATAGTCAAGGCAGCCCGCAGGCTCTCCCACAGCACTCGGCGACGCAGCGGCTTTCTGAGTCGCCGGAATATCCCGCAGTCAGCGGCGCGGGCATCCTCCAGAATGGAAGCTGCGGAAGACACCATCAGAATCGCGGTGGCTTCTGGCGGCGCGCCGGCGCGGATTTCTCTTGCCAAATCGTATCCATCGTCGCCATGCAGGTTTTGTTTAACCAGTACGACGCGGTAGGGCTCGTGCTTTTCTTTCTGCCGCGCCAGGCGGGCGCGCGCTTCCTCGGCGCTTCCAGCCACTTCTACTTCCAGCCCCCAGCGCGTCATCAACCAGACCATCAGTTCCTGGTTGGTTTCGCTTTCTTCCACAACCAGGGCCTTCACCCGCGGCAGCTTTTCCTCTTCCTCGTCTCTTCTCTTTGCGCTTTTCGTCGCTTTCAGCTTTACCGTAAAGAAAAAACGGCTCCCCTTGCCGGCCTCGCTCTCCACCTGAATTTCTCCGCCCATCATGCGCACGATCCGCGCCGAGATGGACAATCCAAGCCCCGTACCTCCAAATTGCCGGGTGACGGAGGTGTCGCACTGCTGGAAAGCATCGAAGATCTTGGAATGGTGTTCCGCTGGAATCCCCACGCCGGTATCGCGGACTTCAAACCATATCTCTGCTTCTTCTTCACCGCGCTTGAGGCACTCGATGCCCAGCGACACTTCCCCCGCGTCGGTGAACTTCACGGCATTCCCCAGCAGGTTGATCAGTACTTGCCGCAGCCTGACAGGATCGCCCTGCACCTTTTCCGGCAAATCGCCGCGCACCCACCATTCCAATTCCAGTCCCTTCTCCTGGGCGCGCATGGTCACCGGCTGCAGCGCATTCTCCGCACAGTCCAGTATCGAGAAGGGAATATTCTCTAGTTCCGACTTGCCCGTCTCGATCTTGGAAAAATCCAGTATGTCTTCGATGATCTCCAGCAACGACTCGGCGCATCCCTTTACCATCTCAAGGTATTCGCGCTGTTGTCCGCTCAGCGGAGTCTCCAGTGCGAGTTCCGTCATTCCCAGAATGCCGTTCATCGGGGTTCGGATTTCATGGCTCATATTGGCCAGGAACTGGCTCTTGGCTTCATTTGCTGATTCCGCGGCCTGTTTGGCTTCCAGCAGGCGCTGTTCGGCGGCCCGCCGCTTGCTGATGTCTTCAATCACGCCAACATACCCGATCAAGCTCCCATCGGGCCCATGCAAAGCACGCGACCCCCAGTAAACCCAGTTGGTATTTCCATCCGGGGTCAGGAATCGCGTTTCATCCTGTACCTCTATCTCCATTTCAGCCGCGGTCTTCCAGAGGCGTTCCGTCGCGTCACGGTCCTCCGGATGAACGGCCTGCAGCCATCCGTAGCCGAGCGCAGTCTCTGCTGCCCGTCCGGTCATCTCACTCCATCTTTGATTGACATACACCCAGCGCCCTTCCCGGTCTGCGCGGAAGATCCCGATGGGCGCCGCGGAACTCAGCAACCGGAACAGCTCTTCGCTTTCACGGATGGCTTTTTCCGCCTCCACGCGCTTCGCGATATCCACGTAAATCGCCAGAAATCCTTGTGATCTTCCCACTATCTTCAGAGGCGCACCGAACACTTCGACGTCAATCTCCTTTCCGTCCTTCCTTTTGCGTTTCACCGCGTAGTGCACCATACGCCCGGCCTCAAGCAGTTGGTCCACGCTAATCCAGCCCTTCCGCATTGCTGGGGTGAGCAAAAGATCGGACAAGGACTCGCCGGTGAGTTCCTCTTCCGTGTAACCAAACATCTTTTGGAATGCGGGATTGCTGAAGCGGATGATGCCGTCTCGGGTCCCGGAAATAATCCCCACCGGCGCAGCTTCGTTCAAGGCGCGGAAGAGTTCCTCGCTTTCTTGCAAATGAAATTGGGCCTGTTGACGTTCTGCGATTTCCTGTTCCAGAGCCATGGTTCGTTCGCCTACGCGCACTTCCAGCAGGTCCCGCGATTCGCACAGTTCTTGATCCCGGCTTTCGATGATTTCCAGCATGTGATCAAAGGCGCTGCACAATTGTCCGAGTTCCGGCCCCTCCAGCGAGGGCGCTCGCAGCGCATAATTTTTTTCTTCCGCAACGCGTCCAGCAACATCCGAAAGTTGTCGAATCGGCTGCACGATCGATCTCTGCTGGATCAGCGTCAGGAAATACACCAGCACAAGAGTTGCACCGAGCACTGGGATCGCCAGCAGCCCCGCGTGCCATCTATCTTCCCTGAGGTCCGTCAATCCCGCCTCCAGATACAGCCCCCCGACTTCGCGGCCTTCCAGCCGGATAGGCTGAACGATTCCCAAACAATCCGCGTACCAGAAAATGCCTTCCCCTTTGGCTGCCCGTCCGGCGTTCACACCACCCGCATAATCTCTCCGCTTGTATTCGGCAAAAACTCTCCCATCGGGCAAAAGCAACACGCCCTGGCGGATCTGCTTTCGCGTTTGGAGCGCCTGCAGCAATCGCGCTCCCTCTGCCTTATCGTCAAACGCCAGAGCCGCCGTGCTGTTGGTCCCGATCAGGTCCGCCGCGGATTGCAGTTCTTCCACCTTATGTTCACGAGCGAAATGTTCGTAATAGACCATGCCCATGAAGAGCGCGAATACCAATCCGACGCTGCTGCTCACCATCGTCAACAGCACCAATCGCCGCCCTAATGAGATGTTCCGCCACGCTTTCATGCTTGACCGCCCGGTGTGCCGTGTTCCGTGACAACACGTTTCGCCAGTGCCAGTAGCCGCGCATCCACCTTCAAGTTCGCATTGCGGGCCGCCACCAGGTTCACTTCCATTCGCAGCCGGTCGTTTTCAAAGCTGAGTTCCACCATGCCGCCGGCTTCCAGAAAACCCTCGCTCTCGCCGACCGTCAGCACACTTTTCCCTTTCAATCCGTCCAGAAACTTCCCGTAGTGTTTCGCCTCTGAGCGGCTGAAAAACACCATCTCGCAGCTATCCAATTCCTGCTCTTTGCGAGCCCAGCGCAGTTCGATCCTTCGCCCGCTGACGGTGACGCCGCCAACTTCCTGCGCGAGTCTGGCACCGAACGGGTAATCTCCCACCGTGCACATTTGAAACGCTGCCTTGCTGGTGTTCGCGGCGCTCGGGGGCCACTCCACGAAGCTCGGAATCTTCCTCAGATACATCGCTTTCATTTGATATTCCTGAGAGACGGCTTGGCCGACCGCATCGCCAGGGAACACCCAGGCCGTGCACACTGCCAGCAGTAATCTGGTCAGGAGCTTCACTCTGCCCCCTCTCGGGCCTCGGCTCGTTTCTTCTTTCGCCCCCATGGCCTTCTTTCGCGCCTGTCCGTTTTGCTTCTCGAAACGAACTACACCCCTCCCCTTGCAACTAGATCAGCGTGCAAGGGACACACCAATTCATCGGCCAAAAAGGCTTTTCACTGAACGAAACACACGACTTGTGAGGTTAGATATTTCTAGGAAAAGAGAAACGTCTCGTTCCGGAACACTTCCGCCACATTCGAATCACTTCCGCCCAGCTTCCTCCACCGCGCGGTTCTCCCCACCTCGGCCATTCTTTGCCTTTAATAGCAATATGCTCAGCGCGTCACCTGCATTACGCGCGAAAAACCGGCTCAAGGGAAGCGATCTTGGTCTTCAGCCCCGTCAATTCGGCCGCGCTCAACTCGGGCAGCGGCGCTGACGCCAGTTCTAGCGCCAGGTCAAAGATCCGCTCGTCACCCGGCGGCACGGCCGCAGTCACTTCCTGGTTTAGAGTGAATCGCAGCGCCAGCCGGGCCATTTCGCGGTCGTCGATCGGTTCATACCAACACTTCGGGTACTTGCGGTCGCTCTCCTTCATGCTTGCGGGCCACTTGCCGAACGCCAGCGCCTTCAACGCCATCCGGGCCATCCCCTTCGCTTTCGCCTTGGCCAGAATCTGCGGCCCAAAGCCGCCGTTCTCCCAGGCATTGACGTTCACCGGGAACAGCACGCTGTCCAATTGGAGCGCGTCCATCAGACGCAGCGCGGCCGGCGCATTGTGGGCAGAGAAACCCAAATGCCGGGCTTTGCCCTCCTTTTTGGCCGCAAAAAACGTCTCCGCCGCTCCGCCTGGCGCAAGAATCTTGTCCACATCATCCATCGAGCTGACGGCGTGAAACTGGTAGAGATCCACGTGATCGGTGTGGAATCGTTGCAGGCTGCGCTCCAACTCCTCGCGGGCGCCCTTCGCGTCGCGATGCATCGTTTTTTCCGCAAGGAACACCTTGCTGCGATAGGGCCTCAACGCTTCCCCGAGTTTCGTTTCCGCTTCACCATTGAAATACGAGGGCGCACAGTCAAAATAGTTCACCCCGCGGTCGTATGCCACTGCCACGCGCCGCGAGGCCTCTTCCTGCGAAAGCCCACAAACTACGATGCCACCGAGCGCGATGATCGAAAGGTCAATTCCATCCTTGTAGCGGCGGCGCGGCAGAGGTGCCTCCCAACTGTAGGCGGCCGTGGCTGTCAAGGCTGCTGCAGCACCAATAAAGTTGCGACGGTTCATAACTTGGTTCCTCCCCCGGCGCATTGTAAGGCGCGGTAACTTGCCGCGCAACAACCGCTGTGGTTCCGCCTTATGCCCCCGTCACGTGCTGGCGGGCACCTCATTCCCCCCTCTGAACGACGCCCGGGGGGCCACCCCGGCCAACCTTCCTGATCCTTTCTGTCGCCCCGTATCCTTTACTGCACTATAAGGAAGACTCCTAGTCCTTCCTGGATTTTTCGTCGGGCTATACTTGTATAGCGAGGTGCCTATGCTCGCCATCCGCCTCCCGCTAGCCGTCGAAAAACGCCTGGAAAAGCTTGCGCGGCACACTGGCCGCACCAAGACCTTCTATGTTCGGGAAGCCATCTTGCAACATCTGGAAGATCTCGAAGACCTGTATCTCGCGGAAGCCGCGTTGGAACGCATCCGTCGCGGCGAAGACTGCACCGTACCCCTGAAGGATGTCATCAAACGTCATGGCCTACCGGATTGAGCTGTCTACCGAGGTTGTTGGGGAACTCGACGTTCTCGACCCCCAGCACCGTAAGCCCATCCTGAAGTTCCTCCACGATCGCGTAGCCAAGTTGGACGATCCTCGCACCATCGGGCACGCATTGCCCGGTTCGCGTCTCGGAGAAGTTTGGAAATGCCGTGTGGGCGATTACCGCCTGATCTGCAGGATCGAGGATGATCGCCTGCTCGTCCTCTTTCTTCGCCTTGGACATCTCAGGGAAATCTATCGCTAGGGCAACTTTCCTTCTCCTCGTAACGCGCCACCCGTCAGAAATAAGTCACACTCCCACGACCTGAATTCCTTATCCCGCGCAAACTACGCACGAACCAGAGACTATAATGCCCACGTGCGGGCATGTGCGCCCTTGGAGCTTGCCTATATGAAAAAAACACCCCTTCCGCTGTCGCAGGTCTACCGCCTGTTGGAGCCTGGGCCGGTTGTGTTGGTCACCTCCGCACACGGCGGAAGAGCCAACGTGATGACTATGTCGTGGCACATGATGCTTGAGTTTGAACCTCCCACCGTTGCGTGCGTGATCAGCAATCGAGGCTTTACATTTGACATCTTGAAAGAAACACGGGAATGCGTCATCAATATCCCCACCGTGGAGCTGGCAAAGCAAGTAGTCGGCTGCGGAAATTCCTCGGGCCGTGCGCTCGACAAATTCAAGAAATTCCGTCTTACTCCGCTGCCCGCAGCGCGCGTCGCCGCGCCGTTGATTTCCGAATGCTACGTCAATCTCGAATGCAGGGTGATCGATACCAGCATGGTGGACAAATACTGTCTGTTCATCCTCGAGGTGGTAAAGGCCTGGATCGACCGCACAAAGAAAAATCCTCGCACCATTCACCATTGCGGCTGCGGCGTTTTCATGGTCGCGGGACGCCTCATCAAGTTGCCATCAAAAATGAAGTAGGCCGGCGGGCGGCCCAGGTCCCCTTTCTGCCTCGGGTGGTAACATGGAGGTGCTTTTCTCGCTGCGTCCACCATGTCGACAGATTCTCGTTTCCTTACCCTTTGTCACCTGCCGTGGGAATTGAAGTATTGCCAAAACTGGCTACAAATCGGAGTTCGACAGTGTTAAATCGTTGCCGCCGTGATCGCGCGAAACTCACGATCCTCGTTGTCGCATTACTCGGATTGTTTTTCTCTTCCATTGCCAGCAGCCCCGGGTCCGCTCAATCCACGAACACCATCTACATCGACGCGCACCAGCCGGCGCCTCCGCCTCTTCCCGCGGCTTTCCATGGCGGCACGGCAAAGTCAGCCTCCGGGCAAATTCTTGGTTTGAACAGATCTTATCTGACGCGCAACGCCGAACCGTGGCTTCCGGTGATGGGCGAATTCCACTTTACCCGCTATCCGCGCGCCCAATGGGAAGAGGAAATTCTGAAAATGAAAGCTGCGGGTGTACAGATCGTTGCGACGTACATCTTTTGGATTCACCACGAGGAGATCCAGGCCCAATTCGATTGGTCCGGAGACCGCGATTTGCATCAGTTCGTCGAACTTTGCGGCAAGCACGGGATGTATGTCTACCTGCGGATCGGCCCCTGGGCCCATGGCGAAGCCAGAAATGGCGGACTCCCCGACTGGCTCCTGGAGAAGAGACCCACGCGCACGAACGATCCCCTCTTCATGTCTTTCGTGGCCGGGTATTTTCAACAGATTTCTCAGCAAGTAAAAGGTCTGCTCTGGAAAGAAGGCGGGCCAATCATCGGTGTGCAACTCGAAAATGAATACGCGGACAGAAGCACAAATGGCGGCGAGGCCTACATCCTGGCGCTGAAAAGACTGGCCATCGAGAACGGTCTGGATGTCCCGTATTACAGCGTGACGGGATGGGACAATGCCGTAATCCCAAAAGGAGAAGTGCTGCCTATTTTCGGCGGTTATCCGGATGCCCCTTGGGATTCCTCGCCGCAGGCCCTTCCCGCTTCGGAAGTATATTTGTTTCGCTTCCAGAGCCGCGTGTCTGGCGACACGCGCATTACCGCCGCTGGCGCCGCGGATGACGCAACCAGCGTGACGCGTGCGCCCACTCCTTTTATTACCGCAGAGATGGGTGGCGGTATACAGGACACGTACCATCGGCGCCCAGTTCTGACTGCCGCTGATGTGGTCGCAATGGTCCCGGTGATGATCGGCTCCGGTGTCAATCTGTACGGAACCTACATGTTTCAAGGCGGCGAGAATCCGGACGGCAAGCGCGCCACGCTACAGGAATCTCAAGCGACGCACTATCCCACCGACGTGCCCGTGAAGTCCTATGATTTTCAGGCGCCCCTCGGCGAATTTGGTCAGGAGAGACAGTCTTTCCGAAAACTCAAAATCTTCTATTACTTCCTGAACGACTTCGGCGCGGACCTTGCTCCCATGAAAGTGTACCCTCCCGCGCAGCTTCCCAAGTCGCCGGACGATTTCTCTGTCGTTCGTGTGTCGGTCCGCGCAAGCCACGATGGGGGTTTCGTATTTCTGAATAACTATGTCCGTGGGGCGGAAATGCCCGCTCGCAAGGCGCTGCAATTGAGCATTCAGTTGCCGGCAGGCTTGCTGCAGTTCCCAAAAGAACCAGTGGACATTCCTTCCGGGGCTTATTTTGTCTGGCCCTTCAATCTGCGTATGGGGGGCGTAACTCTCGCCTACAGCACCGCGCAGTTGTTCACCAAAGTTCAAGACGACAACCTGGTTTCATACTACTTCCTTCATGTGCCTAGCGTGCGCGCCGACTTCGTCTTCGATAACCCGCCTCCACTGGAAATTCAAAAAGGCGTCGCGGCGGCCCAAGATGCAGGTGTGCTTTGCCTGCGGGATGTTGCGGATGGCGTGACTCCTTTTGTGCATTGGAAAGACGCGAATGGGAAAACGTTTCGTCTGATTCTCCTTTCGGAAACGGATGCGGAAAACGCATGGAAGGTGCAATTCGACGATAAGCAATATCTGTTGCTAACCGGCCATGAATTCTATGCCAGCGCGCAGCAGATCTTTCTGCGCTCAGACGGCGTTCCGGATTTTCATTTCCGGCTGCTGCCGGCGCCCGACGGCAAAGTGGTGTCTAATCACCCGTTGCAGGAAGTGGGAAGACTTGCCAACGCCGGTGAGTTTTCCGCAACTCTCCCATCACGCAACCCGCAGATCGTTTACGAAAAGATTCAGGATGCGCGCCCGGCGTCTCCGATCAAGTTGGGTCCACCGCTGTCCTGGAGGCCGATCGGCGTCGCGCAAGTTCCCGATGATGCGGCCTTTGACCGAGCCGCGAAATGGCGACTGCGCTTGCCGCAAGAGCCACTCCAAGGACTCAGCGATCTTTGCCTGAAGATCGAATATGTAGGTGACGTTGCCCGCTTGCAGAACGCTTCGCATTTGCTGGCCGATGATTTCTTCAATGGGCTGCCGTGGACCATTGGCCTGCGCCGCTTTCTGGATGCGCACGCGGTTGGCGACCTGACACTGGAAATTCTCCCCCTAAGGAAAGACGCACCGATTTTTCTGGAGGACAAGTACCGGCCAACTTTTGCTGGGCGCGATCAGTTGTTTCGCCTCGATAAGATCACCCTCGTTCCGCAATATGAACTAGTCATCGAGAGCAAGCTGGCTCATTGACCTCGCCGGGCACTCCTTCTTCTCTTCCTGCTTTCCGGCGAAACGATTGAAGTGGTTTCCTCGCCGAGTCCACTAACCGCTTCGCTGCCCCCATGCCTTCCCCTATAAATGTTGACCTGCTATCCTTTCCTCGTCCGCTATGTCAACAATCTCCGCTCCTTTCGGACTTGGCCACCTGCCAACAATATTCCTTGGAAATCCTCCAGGAGGAACGCATCCGTGAATCAAGCAAAACTGCCCCTTTCTGAATCGCCATGCAAACCCATCACCCGCCGCGACCTTTTACAGGGCGCCTCTGCGGCTGCACTCGCGGGGATCATTGGAAGCTCATCCCTGGCGAGCGCGGCCAGCGCGGCGCCTCCCACAAGCGCCGCCCCCCGCCCCGCGGAGAAGTTCAAACCCTTCCCCGATAAGTTCCTCTGGGGCTGCGCCACCGCGGGTCATCAAGTCGAGGGCAACAATACCAACAGCGACCTCTGGACTCTGGAGCATCTGCCCCAAGGCATCTTCAAGGAACCCTCCGGCGACGCCTGCGATCACTACCATCTCTATCCTCAAGACATCGCCATGCTGGCCGATCTTGGCTTCAACACGTATCGATTTTCCCTGGAGTGGGCGCGCATTGAACCCGACGAAGGATTCTTCTCCAACGCCGAGCTCGAACATTACCGCCGCATGCTGGCAACCTGTCGTGAGCACCATCTGGCCACGCTTCTCACCTACTCGCACTTCTCCCTGCCGCGTTGGTTTGCCTATAAGGGCGGCTGGCAAAATCCCTCGGCGCCCGATCTTTTCGCCCGCTTCTGTGAAAAGGCCACCAAACACCTGGGAGATCTGGTGGATTACGCCTCCACATTCAATGAGCCGGACGTTCCACAATTGATCAGCTGGATCAACCTGCCGGAGATGCAGGGCAAGAATATGACGGAGGTTTTCCAGCAGAGTCTCGCCAACGTCCGCCAGCAACTCCATGCTCCTGAGTTCGCGGGTTTCTTTATGGGCGATGATCCCCGTAAGATCCGCGACGGCGTTTTGGCCGCCCACCATAAGGGTAAGGCCGCGATGAAATCGGTCCGCAGCGAAATGTCCGTCGGATTCAACCTCGCCATGTCAGACGATCAGCCGGCTCTTTCGGACAGTCATCTAGTCGAAAAGCGCGCGGACGTTTACGGCCCCTGGCTGGAGGCCGCTAAATCGTGCGACTATCTCGGCGTGCAGACCTATTCGCGCTCCATTGTCGGAAAAAGGGATTTGCCTGCCCCGCCAGGTGCGGAACTCACTCAAGTGGGCTGGGAATTTTACCCTGAATGCGTCGAGCATGTAGTTCGCTATGTCAGCAAGGAAACCGGGGTGCCCCTCATCGTCACGGAAAACGGTATCGCCACCACCGATGACACGCGCCGCGTCGAATATTATCAACGCGCCCTCGCCGGCCTGAAGCGTGCCATTGACGATGGCGTGGATGTCCGCGGCTATGTCACCTGGTCGCTGCTGGACAACTTCGAGTGGATGTCCGGCTTCACGCCCAAATTCGGCATCGTTGCCGTTGATTTGGCCACGCAACGCCGAACCATCAAGCCCAGCGGCGCCATGCTCGGCAACATCGCCCGCAGAAATTCCCTCTGATCCGCGCGTGCCACAAGCTCATCGCGCTAAGCCGAGTGCCCCTACGCCGCCTTTGCGAGTGGGTCTTGAGTGCGCGGGGGTTTCTCTTCTCCGTTCCGGCGTTTAAATTGACGCGGTCGGGGCGGCCCCTCTGTTAACTCTGCGTTGAGATTTTCTCTGCCGGCCGGGGGTTTCTGTCAACTCACGGCGCGGGGGCGGCCTTGTGAACCGTCTTCAAGGAATAATTGTGCACCGCGCCAACGGTCGCCGCGCTGATATGGATGATTGAGACCCAGCGCTCCAGTTTGTGGTGCCCATAATGGTGAAACAGGTAAGACACGCCGATCGAGAGCCCCGTGGCGCCAACTTCGACGGCCGCGAACGCCACATGATTGTCCACCAGATCATTCGTCAGCAACACCTCGTTATCACCGCGGCTGCGGAAATTCAGCGTTGAGAAGTAATCCAGGGCACGGGACGCGCCGACACCCGCGAATAGCCAGTCGTTCTCCTTGTCCCAGAAGCGGTGCGTTTGGGGCGGTGGCGGGGTGGTCGGCTTATTTGCGGGTTCGGGGGCGGATGGCGGGTTGCTCGGTTCTTGCGCAAGCACCGCTGGCAAACCAACCAAACATGCCAAAACAACCAGAAGCAAGATCCAGGAATCGCGCACCCGGAAGTTCTCCTCCGCCATTCGTCTGCGCATCGAAAATCCGCATCTTAGTATAACCGTGCGCGCATTTTGCGCCCGCCGTTTTCTGGAGGGCGCGGCGCTCTTGTCTCAGGGCGTCAAGCCCGCTCGTAGAGTTCTAAGCATTCAGTCAAAAGTTGTAAATTTAGGCCACAGAAAACTCAAGACCTGTCGGGCCACCACCCCGATATTTTTTCCTGGGACCGCGAACGGTAGGAGACGCAGGATTACCTACGCGGAGCGCCTAGACGGAAACGGCGGCGACGCTCCTGCGGATTGTCGAATTGAGGACTTCGTAGGTCTGCACCAGAGGCGCACCTTCAATCACAGACGCCAGCATTCTTACCACTTCCGGGTACGCTTTCCGGTTGTACAACTCCGCATGCTCGGCGGACTCCCATAGGCTGAAGGCGTGAACCTCTCTCCCGTTCAGGTAGAGAAAGGAAATTTCCTCCAGGAATCCCTTCTGCATGCGCAGCAAGGGAACGATGTCGGTCTCGATCTTGTGCTTGAATGCCAGAGCGCCGTCATTCTTCAAGTACATCGACAATTTGTGCGCAAACATGGCGCCCTCCTTTTTATCCAGGCCCGGGAAGTGATTCAGGGCGCCGCTGCCGGTCTTGTGGCCTGACGGCACCCTCGGCCTGCAATCACACTGCTCTAATTAACCTATATTGTCAAGTTCTGTTTACGGTCATTGGCAGTGCTTTACTGAATTTGTTAATCCAGGCTCCCCGCTCGCTGGCCCTGCTGGCCCCGTGGGCGAGGCGTCCCGTTCGTTCCGCTTTGACCTCCAGAGATCGGAACCCATTTTGCGGGTGCAGGACTCTTCGCCCAGAGAGCCGTGAAGGGCCGTCATGCCTTCTGGCGGGGCGCTTCGCGGCTCCCCCTCGAGAGGATCGGGGGGCAGGCAAGGTTGGCATGAATGTCCGACCCCCTAAGGAGGAAGAGAGGCGGGACCGGGAACACTCGAATCCCCAGGTAAGCCGAGGCACGGGGGGGCAGCCTTAAATTTCAACCTTGGACTCTTCAACCGCTTTACTCTTCCTGCTCCCGTCATTGCGGCGCCTGCGATGGCTCGGCTACAATTATTCGTTTGTCATACAGTGGAAAGGCCTAGCAGAAGCGTCATGCACGAAATCCGTGTCCACAATACCCTCTCCGGCAAGGTTGAGCCATTCGTGCCCCTGAAGCCGGGGGAAATCCGCATGTACACCTGCGGTCCCACGGTCTACGACTACGCGCACATCGGCAATTTCCGCACCTTCGTGTTCCAGGACATCCTGCGGCGCTTTCTGAAATTTCGCGGCTTCAAGCTCACCCACGTGATGAACCTGACCGACGTGGACGACCGCATCATCGCCAATTCCGCGGCGGCGGGCATTTCCATAAGGGATTACACGGAAAAGTTCATCCAGGCTTTCTACGCCGATTGCCGCACGCTCAGCGTGGAATCGCCGGAGCACTGGATTCGCGCCACGGAGCACATTGACGACATGGTGGCGCTGATCCAGCGGCTGCAGAAGAATACCTACACCTATCCGAGCGAAGGCTCGCTCTACTACCGCATCGCGAAATTCAAGGACTACGGCAAGCTCTCCAAGATTGATCTGACCGGCATTCAGGCGGGGGCGCGCGTGGACAACGACCGCTACGACAAGGAAAGCGCGCGTGATTTCGCCCTGTGGAAAGCGCCCAAGCCCGGTGAGCATTTCTGGGAGACGCCTATCGGCGCGGGGCGCCCCGGCTGGCACATCGAGTGCTCCGCGATGGCCATGAAATATCTGGGCGAAACGCTGGACATCCACACCGGCGGCATTGACCTGGCCTTTCCGCACCACGAAAACGAAATTGCGCAGAGTGAAGCGGCCACGGGAAAGCCGTTTGTGCGCTACTGGCTGCACGCGGAGCACCTGCTGGTGGAAGGCGAGAAGATGTCCAAATCGCTGGGCAACTTCTTCACGCTGCGCGACCTGTTCGCCAAGGGGTACAAGCCCTCCGCGCTACGCTTCGCGCTGGCCAGCGTGCCCTATCGCCGCCAGCTCAATTTCACGTTTGATGGCTTGCAGCAGGCCACGAGTTCCGTCGAGCGGCTGCGCAACTTCGCCGCGCGCTTGAAACAGGAGAAGTTTCCAGCGGGGACGCAGCCCGCTATCGCTGAGCGCATCGCGAAAGCCGCGGATGATTTCGACGCTGGCCTTTCCGACGATCTGAACACCGCGCAAGCACTCGCCGCCGTCTATGATTTGGTGCGCGAAGCCAACATCGCCATGGACAAAGGCGAATTCCGCCAGGGAGAACTTGCCGCCGTACAAGAGTTGCTGGCGAGTTTTGATCGCGTGTTCGCCGTGCTCGAGGACAACGACGCAGAAAAGCTTCAAGCTCTCGGCTACGGCGATACCTCCAGCGGACTGGGCGATGCAGCAATCGAGAAACTCGTCGCCGAGCGTCAAGCCGCGCGCCAGCGCCGCGATTTTGCCGCCAGCGACCGCATCCGCAAGGAACTCGCCGAGCGTGGTATACTTTTGGAAGATGCCAAGGACGGCAGCGTCCGCTGGAAACGCAAATGAAGTACTT
>Ga0209517_10001198_pt1 | contig 40279 bp, 37 predicted proteins | sample PeaSoiMetSII2010_FD_187695 | JGI IMG/M metagenome (GOLD analysis project Ga0209517, IMG submission 187695) | Peat soil microbial communities from Weissenstadt, Germany - SII-2010 (SPAdes) (version 2) | ecosystem: Environmental > Terrestrial > Soil > Wetlands > Peat | place: Germany...
ATAAATAGCAGCACTTCCTGAGTGACGCAGTTGATTTCGAGTTGACGCGCCGCAGGAAGCCGCCGCCGTCATCGTCTGCACTCCCATTTCGGCAGTGGACACCATTGTCCGCTATCCGATGAGCGTAGACTAACGGAGCCAGATGGTGTTCGTCATGCTGGACCTACTGGCGACACCGGTGACTACCGATCGGATGAAGTTCAAGGGATGGCACATGGGTTGGCCACAGCGGCAGCGACGAAGGCGAAGTAGGTAACTCCCGCGTTGCGGCGAGTTGACGTATATCAAATTTTGAATTTTGGAAAATTACTATTCTAAATTTGGTCAATCATACGCCAGAGGTGGCATATGAATAATTTGTCCAAGGGGTTTGAGCTCTTGTTAGGTCAAGCAGCGTTTAAGCTGTGGCCGGAGCTACCGCGTGATACCCAGGAAAAACTCTTCGAGGCTGCTGTCCCTGACAATCCTCTTCTGAGATACAGCTTCGCAGTATTTCTTCATGAACATCATCCGAGGACTGCGCATCCGCCTAAGCCGACTAATACCAACGGTCTGAAACTGTGACTCATTTGGGATTCCCAAATCAGTGAAACTCTGACTCGATGCTGGCTGATCGCCTGTCCAGGTGTACCTGCAAGACGTTCAGTTGCGAGCCTGAGGGGCTAATTCCAGCCCCGGCGGAGACTTTACCCATGAGTAGTCGTGACTTGCGAGATCATAGCCGCGGTCAAAAAGCGCGTTCATATATCCCGCGTCAAACGGTCCTTTCCGGGCTTCCCTAAAGTCGGGCGGAATGCTCGCGAGGTTGAAATCGATCCCGTCGCGTTTGCAGATGGAGTAGATACGATAGAGGTCACCGATCCCCTGATTCTTGATCAGTGTGTCGATTGAACGGGTCGTAATCGACATAACATTTTCGCCAATCGGTTGCCATTCGGGATCGATTCTTCCGTTTTTGATGACATACAATCGCCGTCTGGTGACGGCTCTCCCTGGCTTTTGATTGCCGGAGGCAAACGAGAAGATCGATGGAGCGAAAAAGACCTGCCTCGTCACACCACCGTCGACATGCAGCTCGTCATAGTTCTTTCCGCCAACCTTGACCTGAATCCGGACCGGCGGGAACACCCCGGGAAGCGTCGCCGACGCCAGGAGTATCTTTCGGAACAGAACTATTGCGTCGGGATTGTTGCTCATCGCGATCCGGCCCATGTCCCACAAAACGGGCCTTTGCGTATCGAGATTGGTGGTGCCGATCAGCAGGATTCGTCCCTTGGTCCGCTCCCTGGCGACTTCCTGCAAAAAGGCATCGTCTACGTATTTTTCGATCAAATGCACCAACGGCGTGTCGTCGGCCAGTGCCGACCCTTCGATCAGTCCGTTTACGTTGTAAGTGTAAATGTCCTTTCTTCCATACTTCGTGAAGATTTCACGCAGTTGACCATCACGTTCACGCCCGAGAAAGACGAACGGAGCGATGAGCGCGCCCGAGCTGATGCCTGTGACCAAATCGAAATTTGGCCGTGTGGTTGCATCGCCCCATCCCACCAGCAGGCCAGCGCCGAAGGCGCCGTCCTCGGCTCCGCCGGAAATGGCCAGAAAATTCAGGACCAGCGACGGTGAATCCGCCATCACGATTGTTTCAAAGGCGGGCGCCGGCCCGTCACCCCCGAAACGAATGTTATGAAATCCCTCAAGATCGATCTGGCCGGCGTTCGCTTGGGGCGGAACATTGCGTGGGGAAATCGTCGCACATCCACCCGTAAGCAGGACTATCGAACAGATCAGGCCGAGAAGTGCCACGCGCCGCGGCACAGCTTGATAGCGGAGGTCGCGCTGCTTTTGATCGAAGGCAACAAATGCCCGCCGAACTGGCGTCATCATTAGCGGGCGCTTTTCTCGATATCATAAGGACGCGATCGAACGGTTGATCGCAAGGACATCGGAAGGTTTCTCGATATTTGCAAAGGCGCCATTCTGAACCCACCGAACTTGCACTTCAGTTACGAAGCCGCGGCGGATGCGTGTTGACTTTGTGGTCATATCGCGGCGACATGCCCGCAGCCTGACATTGCCAAGAAACGGCCGGACGACCCACCTCGTCTAAAGCAATTGGACCATCACGCTACAACTTAAATGGTGGTCAAACCGCCCCTGTGGGGGGCAGCGCCAAATCGCAGGCAATTGCAATTCTCGGGCTCTGGCATAGGCTCCGGCGTCATAGCGCCACGGCGAAGCATACTAAGCGGCGGTTTTCTCTTCGATACTGATCTTCTGTCCCAGCTGTTAGCTGAATGAGCGCACGCCCGAGTGGCATCTCTGGATGCCTCGTCGAGAGCAAATGCCGCCGCCTGTCATTCTCGATGGACCCGGCCGCACTTGCCTGCAGCCGGACCTGCTCCATCGCCTGGCCGCTGCGTTCCTCAGAAAAGCCTAAGCCGTCCCGGCGGTTAGACCGGGACGGTGAGTGAGTTATAATAAAAGTGGTTGCGGGGACACGCAACACCCGACTCTTGCGATTGGTCGAGACGCATGTTCCGAGATTGACCGCGTTGTAGCGTAGAGCGATCGTCAGTCCAAATCCCTCTGTTCCTCCGCCGTTTCGACTCCGGGATACGACGCGGTATCCAATCGACGCCCGCTGCCCGCCTCCGCGCCCCACCGTCGCGCCAACATCTCCGGTATTAATCGCAGGCTGGATATCCGCTTGAGCGCGGGACTGGCTGACCAGCGCATTCAACCCAGCGCCCAAACGCGCGGCCCATTTCCTGGGACCTCTTATTGCAAGTCCGACAAGCCCGTTCACCGAAACGGGACGGTAAGTATCCGTGCCACGCGGGTCCTGCTACATTGGATCCAGCCTGTTTCGATTTTGCCGGATGTTCGATGCGATCTCTTCGTTCCCGACTGTTGGCTCTTTGGATCATGCTGGTCGTTTCAGGAGGAGCGACCGCATACCTTCTATTCGAGTCGTTTCAGCAGACTTCAAACGCGCGCGTTGCACGATCGGAAGAATTGGTAGCGCGTGCCTGCCGCGACATTGCCGACCGCTATCAATTCTTCGTCTCCGGATGGGGTGGCACGCCCATCGATGACCATCTCAAGCAGCAGCTTGTAACGGTCGTGCAGGCCGCCCTTGCCAACGCCGTCGGCGTAGAGGGGGGAATATGGCAGGCCGATGCGGGCTCGCTTGCATACGCGTTTCCCTCTTACGAGGGTACGGGGCCAAAGACCGACGTTCCGGCTGCCGAATCAAACACTATCCGCCAGGTGAATGCGGAGGCATTGCAGGCCGGACGCCCCGCATCCATTCGCCAATCCGGGCGATCCCAGGTCCTTCTGGTTCAAGCTTGTCCGCTTCGCGGACCACTCGAGCGCGTGACTGGCTGGACCATGACGCGAACATTTACGGCCGAGGGACCGGCCTACAATCAATTGCTGGCCGGCCTGCTCGTTCTTGCTTTGACGATCTTTGGTTCTGCCATTTGGCTTGCTCGGCTGCTTTACTCGTGGTCGCGGAAAATTGCGTTACTTGAGAAGGCTCTCGGCGAGCGGGAGAGTGGTTCAGTCGATCTTCCGAAGCTTCCAAATACCGGCGAGCAAGAACTCGACCGGCTGGTCGATGCCCTGAACAGCACAGGCGAGCGACTGTCGCTCGAGCGACGACGCGCCACCGCAGCTGAACGTCTTGCGGCCGTCGGACGTCTGTCAGCCGGCCTCGCGCACGAGGTCCGCAATCCGATCGCGGCAATGCGCCTGAAGGCAGAGAATGCTCTCGCGTCCAGTGATATCTCGCGCAAGGACGCCTCTCTCGAAGCTATCCTGCAGCAGGTGGCCCGCCTCGACGCCCTGTTGCGCGACCTGCTTGAGATGACCCAGGCGCGCGACCCCAAATTCGCGGATGTCGAGCTGCCCTCGTTCTTGCAGCGCACTGTCGCAGCCCATCGGGAGCTGGCAGCAGAGAAAGGTCTCACGCTGAAAATTGGAACTCCAAAGCTACACAATCCGTTACCCCGCTTTGATCTCTCTCAAATGCAGCGGGCTTTGGACAACCTGATCCTCAACGCAATCCAAAACACCCCCGCCGGTGGGTCCGTCGTAGTCGAAGCCCTTCCGCACGATGGCAATCTGCTGTTGCGCGTTGCGGACACGGGTCCTGGCGTGAGCGATGAAATCCGGGACCGGCTGTTCGAACCGTTCGCAACCGCCCGGTCGGATGGGACAGGGCTTGGGCTTGCCATCGTCCGGGAAATCGCGCGCAATCACGGTGGGGACGTGCGCCTCGTGACGACCGGAGGCGGTGTAACCTTTGAGATTGAAGTACCATGGCGACCATCCTGATCATCGACGATGATGCGGCGTTGCGCGAGGGTCTTGCCGAGACGCTGACCGACCTCGGCCACACGCCCCGAATGGCCTCCTCCGGGCGCGAGGGGCTGGCAGCTCTTTCGGGCGACGTGGACGCGGTGCTTCTCGACCTGCGGATGCCCGGAGGAATCGACGGTATCGAGGTTCTCCGTCGGATTCGCTCGCATCGTGACGCGCCTCCGGTTGTGGTGTTAACGGCGTTTGCGAGCGCGGAGAATACGATCGAAGCCATGAGGCTCGGCGCCTTCGATCATCTCACCAAGCCGATCGGACGCGACGAACTGAAAGCCCTGTTGCAGCGGCTGCCATCTCGCAAGCGGCCCATAAGCAACGCACCAGAAAGCAGCAACGGCACGCTGATCGGATCGAGCGATGCGATGCGGCGCGTGCAGAAAGCGATCGGGCTCGCTGCGGACAGCAACGCCATCGTTCTCATCCTTGGCGAGACCGGCACGGGCAAGGAATTGGTGGCCCGTGCCTTGCATGATCACAGCCGGCGCCAGGAGAGCCCGTTCATTGCGGTCAACTGCGCTGCCATCCCCGCGGACCTGCTCGAAAACGAACTGTTCGGCCATGTGAAGGGCTCGTTCACGGGAGCGACCAGCGACCGCTCTGGCGCGTTCCGAGACGCCGAGAACGGGACGCTGTTTCTCGATGAGATCGGCGACATGCCGCTTGCGATGCAGGCAAAAATTCTCCGGGCTCTGCAAGAGCAGGTGATCACGCCCGTCGGCGGCAAACCGGTGCGAACCACCGCACGAATCATCGCGGCGACGCACCGGGACTTATCGAAGCTTGTGGCGACGAACGAATTTCGCGAAGACCTATACTATAGACTTAACGTCGTCCCGATCGCGATTCCCCCCTTACGCGAGCGGCCGTCCGACATTGTTCCGCTGGCCGAGCATTTCCTTGTCCTTTCGGCATCTTCCGGCCACTCGCAGAAACATCTCAGTCCCGCTGCAGTCCAAAAGTTATCCCGCCATGGCTGGCCGGGCAATGTGCGGGAACTTCGCAACGTGATCGAACGCGCCTGTGTGCTGACGAGAGGTGACGCCATCGAAGCCGGTGATATCGATACGAGCGGCGAGCAAGTCCAGTCGCTATCGAACAGCGCCTTGCTGGAAGCGGACTTGCCGACCGCGGTGGCCATGCTCGAAGAGACGATGATCCGGAAAGCGCTCGAGGCTTGCGGTGGTAACCGAACGGAAGCAGCTCGTCGCCTCAACATCAACCGCCAGCTTCTCTACACTAAGATGCAGCGCTACGGGCTGACGGATAGCGCGCTGTCAGAAAACCCGACACTCGCTGTCGGGAAAGACGACGCCTGAATCCAGGCCCTCGCACTAACTCCTTCAAAATCAACGATCCACCTGTTGGCACGTCGCTTGCTGAACAGAAGCAGGGGCGATTTCGTCACACATCCGAAGGAGTTTTCCGATGACGATGACAAGGATACAAATGCTTTCATGCGCGCTACTTGCCACGACGGCCGTTACGGTGGGCGCTACCGCCTACTCACAGACCATGGGCCCCGTATGGGATGCTTCGCAGCTTCCCGAAACGCGCGGCACGGTGAGGCAATACACGCTGACCCCGCGCGGCGACGTGGATGGACTGATCTTGAGCGACGGCACGGAAGTAAAACTGCCGCCGCATCTTACGGGACAGGTCATCTTTGCGATCCGGCCGGGCGACCAGGTTTCGATTCGCGGATTGCGCGCACGCGCAATTCGGCTGATCGATGCAGCCTCGATCACCAATGTCGCGACCGGCAAGAGCGTCGTCGACAGCGGCCCGCCGGGTGGACCGGATCGCGGCGGCTATGAGCAAGCCTATAGCGGCAGGATTGCCTCGACGTTGCATGGCAAGCGCGGCGAAATGAATGGGGCGCTGCTCGATGACGGCACCGTGCTTCGCCTTCCTCCGCCGGAAGCAGAACGCCTGGAAGGCTGGCTGCGGCCGGGTCAGAACGTCTCCGTGCGCGGCGACGTTCTCGATACCGCGCTCGGCAAGGTGATCGACGTACGAGCGATCGGGAGTTCGCCGGAGCAGATGACCGAACTCGCAGGTCCTCGGCCACCGCGAGGACCAAAGGGCGGCCCTGACCGGCTTGGCCCGCCCCTTCCCCCGCCGGGCTTCGCTCCACCCCCGCCGCCGCGCGGCTGACGAGCACATTTCGTTTAACCAGACCAAACAGGAGACAAACATGCACTGGATGGACCCCGACAGCCTGCCGGAAGTTGCAGGTATCCTCGAGCGCTTCGTTCTCAACCCGCATGGCGAAGTCGACGGCTTTGTCATGAACGGTCAGACGCAAACACCGATTCTCGTTCACACCCCGCCACACCTGGAAGGCGAACTCACCGGCAACATGAAGGCAGGCGACAAACTGCGGGTACGAGGGGTGCGGCCGCGGGGCGCGGATGTACTCGCCGCCGTCGCGGTGACCGGAGAGAGCGGCCGGCAAGTCATCGATAAGGGCCCGGATCACGACCGCAAACATCCGAAGATCGAGCATCAAAAGATGCAGGTTGAGGGAATCGTCCGGCTCTCGCTATTTGGTCCGAAAGGCGAACTTCGCGGCGCGCTGCTGGCCGATGGCACCATCGTACGCATCAGTCCGAAGGAGGCAGAACACTTCGCCAAGCTTCTCATGCCATGCACCAAGATCGCAGTGAGTGGCGACGGTATTGAAACCCAACATGGTCGCGTCGTCCAAGCGAATGAAATCGGCAGCAAAATCGACGACCTTCGGCCCATCAAGGGACCGAAGCACAAGGCCAAGCCGGGGCCCCAGCACGACCACGAGGCGCGCACTTAAGACCAGTCCGCGTCGGCGGGAGAAGAAGAAGGCAATTAAACCGAGGCTAGAACCGCGATGCCACAAAGAGATGACCAGAGAGTAGCTGGCCGCGCGCTCGACGCTGTCAATTTCTTCCTCGCCGACGTGCGCGGCGGGCTGGGGCCCTATCTTGCCATCTACCTGCTGACCGAACAGAAATGGGATGAAGCCCGCATCGGCATCGTCATGTCGATTGCGGCGATTGCGGGCATCGTTGCGCAAACGCCGGCCGGACGCGACCAAAGCAAAACGGCTGCTGATGGCGGGCGCGGCGATGCTCGTCACCGCGGCGTCGCTATTGCTGCCGTTGTTCCCGAGCTTCTGGCCGGTTGCGATCTCGCAAGGCATTGCGCACTCAGCCGGCGTGATTTTCCCGCCGGCGATTGCCGCGGTATCGCTCGGCCTGGTCGGCCACCGTGCCTTCACCGCTCGGATCGGGCGCAACGAGACCTTCAACCATGCGGGCAATGCCACAGCGGCCGCGATCGCCGGCGGCTCGGCCTATCTGTTCGGTCCTACTGTCGTGTTCTATCTTCTGGCTGTGACGTCACTCGCGAGCCTCGTCAGTATCCTTGCCGTTCCGGAAAGTGCCATCGATCATGATCTCGCGCGCGGTCTGCATGACGCTGGGCAAGGAACCGGGCAGGAACGAGACCAGCCGACCGGATTGAGTATCCTCCTGACCTGCCGGCCGCTACTGATCTTCGCGGTCTGCGTGACATTATTTCACCTGTCGAATGCGGCGATGCTGCCGCTGGTCGGACAAAAACTCGCGCTGCAGGACGTGAATCTCGGCACCAGTCTTATGTCGGCCTGCATTATCGCCGCGCAAATCGTGATGGTGCCGATGGCCATGCTGGTCGGGACCAAGGCGGACAGTTGGGGGCACAAGCGTTTTTTTCTCGCGGCGTTGCTCATCCTTCCCATTCGCGGCGCGCTCTATACCTTGTCCGATAATGCCGCCTGGCTGGTCGGCGTCCAGCTTCTCGACGGTGTCGGCGCTGGAATCTTTGGCGCTATTTTTCCCGTAATCGTCGCCGAGCTCATGCGCAACACCGGCCGCTTCAATGTCGCGCAGGGTGCCATCATCACCGCGCAAAGTATCGGTGCGGCGTTCTCGACGACGCTGGCGGGACTGATCGTCGTCAAGGCAGGCTACAGCGCCGCGTTTCTCACGCTCGGTGCCATTGCCGCCATCGGAGCCGCGGTCTGCACGCTCGCCATGCCTGAGACGCGGGAAATTTCCACTCAAGGCTCGCGCCGCTGGGGTCAGACGGCGCGGCCGGCGTCCGGTATCGCTGCCGGATAGAAACGCAGTCCTTGGAGGATCATTTGCCGACCGCGCCGCACGAAGCCACTATCGCCTGGAGCATCATTGCCCTGGCCACCGCAGGGGTCATTACCCGGCCCTTTCGCCTGCCCGAGGCGATCTGGGCGCTGGCCGGAGCCGCCGTACTTGTGCTGTTTGGCCTGCTGCCGTGGAGCGATGCGCTCGGCGGCATGCGCAAGGGCGTCGACGTCTATCTCTTCCTCACCGGCATGATGCTGGTTGCCGAGTTGGCGCGGCGCGAGGGCCTGTTCGACTACCTCGCCGCGTTCGCCGTCGAACACGCGCGCGGCTCGCCGCAGCGGCTGTTTCTGCTGGTCTATCTCGTGGGCACGCTGGTAACCGTTCTCCTCTCCAATGACGCAACCGCGATCGTGCTGACGCCGGCGGTCTATGCCGCGACCCGCGCCGCCGGCGCGACTCCCCAGCCCTATCTTTTCGTCTGCGCCTTCATCGCCAACGCGGCGAGCTTCGTGCTGCCCATCTCCAATCCCGCCAATCTCGTCGTATTCGGCGGGCGCATGCCGCATCTGGCCGACTGGCTCCGGCAATTCGCGTTACCTTCGCTCGCCTCGATTGTCGTCACGTATGTCGTGCTTTGCCTCACGCAGCAGCGCGCACTGAAAGAGGAAAATCTCGAATGCAGCGTACCCAAGCCGCGACTGAGTCGGGGCGGCAAGCTGACCGCCTATGGCATCGGCGCCGTCGGAATCGTCCTGCTGACCGCCTCCGCGCTTGACGTTCAACTGGGCCTGCCGACCTTCGTCTGTGGCGCCTTAACGGCGGCAGGCGTGCTGGTGCTGAACCGCGAATCTCTATGGTCGGTGGTGAAGGGAGTTTCCTGGAGCGTATTGCCGCTTGTCGCCGGTCTGTTCGTGATGGTCGAAGCGCTGGTCCGAACCGGCGCCATCGGGCATCTCGGCGAACTGCTGCTCGACGCTGTAGCTCAATCTGTCCGGGGCGCCGCTTGGAGCGCGGGCATCGCCACGGCGATGGCCGACAACCTAGCCAATAACTTGCCGGTAGGCCTGGTCGCGGGGTCGGTCGTGCGGAGCGATCACCTGCCGCCGCAGGTTGTCGGCGCGATGCTCATTGGCGTCGATCTTGGACCGAACCTGTCGGTTACGGGCTCGCTCGCAACCATCCTTTGGCTGGTGGCGCTGCGCCGCGACAAGATCGAGATCAGCGCCTGGCGCTTCCTTAAGCTCGGGCTGCTGGTGACGCCACCGGCGCTTTTGGCGGCTTTGGCCGCTGCGATCCGGTGAGCGGCGAAATGGCCAGGCTCGGCCTGCCCACTCCATGGTCGGCTTGATGATCGAGGACCTTCTGCGGCACGGCTCGCCGGCCACAGTAAATCACATGTCGGCTTGCGAGGAGTGGACCGCCCATTACGCGAAGGCTCGTAACATGGCGTGCGTCGCGGTGAACTGCGTAGGGCGCTAACACCTGGCGAACGCGTTCGTAGAAAATCGCAATTTGGCGCGCAAGATCGTAGCGCTTGGTAGCGGGGAGCGACTCGAACCCCCGACCGGAGTAATTTTCGTTCTCTTAGCCAAGCCGCGCTGACATTTGGTCAGAGTCAGCTAATGGAAAGAACAATGCTTTGTCCGAGGATAACGCGGCAAAGCCTACGAAAACCGTTAGATGCAGGCTGTTTCGAAGGTGATTCAACAAGGGCTGGACCGAAACCACCGGCGCAGTTATATGATCGGGACCATTTGCGAAGCCATTTGCAAAAGTTTCGACAAGGAACGCTGTAATATCAATGGTTTATGGGGAATGGTGTAACGGTAGCCTATCCAATTCTGGGCCAAGCCGTTTTCACCCAGTTTTGCAAACACCCCCGATTTTGATCCGGCGATTTCCGGCCACTTCTGAGACTTTTGCAAAACCCATCCCGCTCGCGACAAGGCTATAGCGCGGACAAAGGTGCGGCGTTGCCCGCAAAAGATGTTTGCGTGAGCGGGGGCCATCAATCGGGGCCAATTTCAAAGCATCGATAACTTGAAGCTCTTGCCGCTACCCCCCAAGATAGACTTCCCTGACATGCTTGTTATCGATCAATTCGCTACCTCGGCCCGACAGCACAATGGATCCGGCTTCCATGAGATATGCATAATCGCACATGTCCAGCGCGGCGTAAGCGTTCTGTTCCACCATCAGGATAGTGGTGCCGGATTGACGGATGCTGTCAATGATCTCGAAGACCTGCTCGACGATATTCGGCGCAAGCCCGAGCGACGGCTCGTCGAACATCATCAGCTTGGGCTTGGACATGATGGCCCGGCCGATCGCAAGCATCTGCTGCTCGCCGCCGGAAAGCGTTCCCGCCACTTGGCTACGGCGTTCCGCCAGTCGCGGAAACTGCGTCAACACACAGTCGCGGTCAACGGCGACCCCGGCGCCGTCGCGCCGCAGATAGGCGCCCATGTCGAGGTTTTCCTCCACCGTCATGTCGGGGAAAACCCGCCGCCCTTCCGGACAGTGGGCAATGCCGCGCGCCAGAATCTCGCGCGCCGAACACTGCGTGATATCGTGACCTTCGAACAGCAGCCGGCCGGAAAACGCCGGCAGGATGCCGGAAATCGACCGCAATGTGGTACTCTTGCCGGCACCGTTGGTGCCAATCAGAGCCACAAGCTGCCCCTGCTTGATCGAAAGCGAGATGCCTTTGACCGCCTCGACCTTGCCGTAGCGGCAAACGAGATCACTAATCTCGAGCACGTTTCCTGGCTCCCTGCCCGAGATAAGCTCGGATCACTTCCGGATTGCCCTGGATTGCCGCCGGCGGTCCTTCGGCGATGATCCGGCCGTAATTCAGAACCACGATTCGATCCGACACCCCCATCACCGTCGGCATGTCGTGCTCGACCAGCAGAATCGTGATGCCAAGCCGGCGCAGCTGGTCGAGCAGGTTCATGAACCGCGTGGTTTCCGTCGCATTCATGCCCGACACTGGCTCGTCCAGCAGAAGCATCGACGGATCGGCCGCTAGCGCCAGCGCCACGCCGAGCAGCCGTTGATCACCATAAGGCAGTGACCCCGCCAATTCCCGCGACCGGCGCTCGATTCCAACCAGCGCTAGGATTTCTCCGGCCCTCGCCTTCAGCTCGCTTTCGGACTGGCGCTCGCGCGGCAGCGCCAGCAGCGTGTCCCACAATCGCGAGCGGCCGCGGCGATGCAGACCGATCATTACATTCTCGAACACGCTGATGCTCTGGAACACGCTGGTGCGCTGAAAGGTGCGCGCCAGGCCGAGCGAGGTTACCTCGTGCGGTTTCAGATTTTTAAGGGACGATCCGCGGTAGCGGACTTCGCCTTCAGTCGGCCTCAGGAAGCCGGTGATGACGTTGAAGGCCGTCGTCTTGCCAGCGCCGTTGGGACCGATCAGGCCGACGACCTCGCCCTGGTTGACAACAAAATTCATGTCCGAGATCGCAACCAAACCGCCGAAATGAACCGCGATATGCTCGATCGACAGCACAGGCTGGGCTTGCTTCGAATCGGCGCCCATCAATGCGTCTCCTGCATCTTCGGCTCCGTACCGCCGGGACCGCGGGCTTCCTCGCCGACGCCGAACCATTTCTCGATCGCCGGCACGATTCCCTGCGGCAGCACGAATACGATCAGGATCATGAACCACCCGTAGAGGATCCATTGCAGTTCCGGAGAGGCAAACGATCGCGCCACCACCGGAATGAACCCGAAGATCAGACCACCGACGATCGGGCCCGCCAGCGTTCCCTTGCCGCCGGTAATGACCATGATCACCATGGTGACGGTGTAGAGAAATAGAAAGACATCCGGATCGATGATTTTCAGGTAATGCGCGTAGAGACTCCCGGCAGCACCCGCGATGCCGGCCGAGACCACCGCGGCGAGCACCAGATAGCGGGTGACGTCGATGCCGACGGAAACTGCCAGCGATTCATTCTCCTTGAGCGCCACCATGGCGCGGCCGATCCGCGAATTCACCAGCCGGCCGATGATCACGTAGGACAGCGCCACCACGCCGAGCACCAGATAGAAATTCGACTGCTTGCTGAAAAAATCGAAATAGCCGAGGCCGGGCAGTCCGAGCGTAATCGGCGGGATCGAGGTCAGCGCCAACGGACCCTGCGTCAGCTCTACCCAGTTCAACGCCACCAGCCGCACGACTTCGGCGAAACTAATGGTGACGATAACAAAATAGGCGCCGCGAACGCGGAAGGAGAGCTTTCCGACGATATAGCCGCACAAGCCAGACACCAGAATGGCGAGGAAAAAACCAAGCCATACCGGCCAGGGTTCGTGGACCACGCGAAAGCCGCCGATCAGTTCGACATCAAATCCGAGCGAGACCAGCGCGCTGGTGTAGGCGCCGATGCCGAAGAAGGCAACGTGACCCAGGCTGAGCTGCCCGGTGTAGCCCAACAAGAGATTGAGGCTCATCGCCGCGACGATGAAGATGCCGGTGGTGATAAAGGCATTCAGAAGATAGGGATCGCGGAGCCACATCGGGACCGACGCCAGCGCAAGCAGCGCGATCCAAGGAAGAAAACGTTTCATCCAATCCGCTCCGATCGCGCAAACAGACCGGTCGGCTTGAACAGCAGCACCGCGATGATGAGCAGGAAGCCCATCGCGTCACGATACCCGGAGGAAATGTATCCGGCCCCCATCTCCTCAGCGAAGGCCAGGATGAAGCCGCCGATAGTGGCCCCGCCGATACTGCCGAGACCGCCAAGGATGACGATCGCAAATGCCTTGAGCGATGCGATGTTGCCCATCTGCGGCGAAACCACATAGACCGGCCCCAGCAGCGCCCCGGCCGCCGCCGCGAGGCTTGAGCCGATGGAGAAGGTCGCCATGTAGATCGCCTGGATGTTGACGCCCATCAGTGCGGCGGTATCGCGATCCTGAAAGGTGGCGCGCATCGCCCTGCCAAGCTTAGTCCGGTTAATCAGGAAATAGGCGGCCGCGATAAGCGCCAGCGCGGCAAAGAACACGAACAGCCGCAGCCAGGACACCGAGAAGGCACCGATCACCAGCGGCGTTTCCGGAAACGGCGTCGAGACCGACTTGGCCACCCCGCCCCAGACATATTGTTCGGTGTTCTGCATCACGATCATGGCGCCGATCATGATCAGCATCGTGGTGTCGATATCCGCACCGCGCATCGGACGCAGCAGAACCACCTCGATCAGGGCCCCGAGAATGCATCCGGCCAGGATCGCGATCAGCAGTGAGAGAAAGAAATTGAAGCCGAGCAACACGGCAACGAAATAGACGAAATAGGCGCCGAATGCGTAAAGCTCGCCGTGAGCGAAATTCACGATCCGCATGATGCCGAATATTAGGGTCAGCCCGATGCCAAGCAGCGCATAGGTGCTGCCGAGGATCAGCATATTGATCATGTGTTGAAAAAATTCAGTCATCGAGCCTTAATACAGGTCAACCCTCACTGCCCGGTGAGGATGGCCGGAACGTTGCAATGAAAAACGGTGGTCATCGCCTATCGAAGCGATGACCACGGCAGACCCGCTTACAGTTTGGGAAGAACGACCTTCGCGTTATCGATCTTGATCAGGTAGACATTGGGCATGCTCTGGCCGCTCTCTTTGCCGGCCGGTCCCTGCTTCTCGAACTTGATCTTTCCGTTCAAGCCCATTAATTCGGTCTGCCAAAGCGCGGCGGTGATCGCCTCGGGCTCGGCCTTGCCTGCCTTCTCGATCGCAGCCGCGATGGTGCGAATGCCGTCATAACCGCGGAAGCTCTCGGTCGCGCCGGCAAAATTGAAGCCACGCTTCTTCCACTCGCCGAGGAAGTACTTGGTCGCGGCCGGATTGGGCGTATCGTCCGGATACCAAGGGGCGAACGTGGTCAGGTGAAAGGTGCCGTTGGCGGCAACTCCAGCCTGATCGATCAGCTGATCGGGATTTTGCGATCCTCCGGTCGTGATGATCTGCTTCTTGATCCCGAGCGCAGTTGCTTGCTTCAGCAACAGGGTGAGCTGCTCAACCGCCGTGGTCACCATGATGGTGTCGGAATCCGTCGCTTTGATCTTGGACAGTTGTGCGCTCATGTCCTGAGCGGACTGGTCCATGGTCTCGACCAGACCAACTTGCACGTTGTCGGCCTTCAGGGTCTTACCGAAATCTTCCGCCGAGCCACGTCCCCAGTCATTGTTGATGACTAGGAAATCGGCTTTCTTAACGGACATCTTGGGAAGAATGTTCTTGAAAGCCGCGGCCTCAACCGCCGACGGCGGCGAGATGCGGAAGATGTAAGGGTTACCGCTGGTCGTGATCTTCCCGGATGAGGAGGTCTCCACCACCATCGGCACCTTGTACTCCATAAGTTTAGGCATCACGGCCAGCGTCAGGCTGGATCCCCAGGCGCCCATCATCACCGGAACCTTATCGGCGGTGATTAGCTTTTCCGCGACCGCTGCAGCTTCAGTGGGATTACTCTTGTTGTCCTCGATGATCAGCTCGATCTTCTTGCCGAGAACTCCACCCTTGGCATTGATTTCGTCGGCGGCGATCTTAGCGCCGTTGACGACGTAGGTTCCGGAAGCGGCAAACGGGCCGGTCAGCGGCTCATTGACTCCAATTTTGATGGTTTGCGCGCCTGCCTGTCCCACCAGACCTGCCGACAGCAGGGCAGTGGCTGCGAGTGTCGTGAAGAAGTCGGTATGTTTCGCCATTAGCTATTTCCTCCATTTGAATGCGGAACCTCGGTCTTCTTTCCAAGCAAGCATCGTGCCGAGTAAGCCGTTTTCTTTGGCGTTTTAACTCCAGTTGTCCCGGCTACCATCATATTATTTTTGGAATGTTAGTATCATGTGCTCCAGCTGTGCGACGTCAAGTTTTTTCAGCATTCGGGCACGTTCACGGCAAGCCCGCCGCGCGATGTCTCCTTGTATTTGGCCTGCATGTCAGCCCCGGTATCGCGCATCGTCCGGATCACCTGATCGAGAGTGACGTGATGCGAGCCGTCGCCACTCAGCGCCAGCGACGCGGCATTGATGGCCTTGATGGCGCCGAATGCATTGCGTTCGATGTCCGGGATTTGCACCAGCCCGCCGATCAGATCGCAGGTCATCCCAAGATGATGCTCCATCCCAATCTCCGCCGCATTCTCGATCTGCCGGCCGCTGCCGCCTAGGGCCGCGGTCAAGCCGGCTACTACTACCATGGAGCATGCCACACCTACCTCGCCCTGGCATCCGACTTCCGCGCCCGAGATCGATGCATTCATCTTGCACAGCGCGCCGATCGCCCCGCTGGTCAGTAGAAAAATCCTGATACCGTCCTTTGATGCGTCCTGGCAGTGGTCGGCGTAGTAGCGCAGCACCGCAGGAATCACCCCGGCGGCGCCATTGGTGGGCGCGGTCACAACCCGGCCACCCGGAGTGTTTTCCTCGTTCACGGCGATCGCGTACATGCTGGCATAGTCCATCGCCGGGATCGATTGCCGCAGATTGCGGGTCTCCGAAGCCTGCACCGGGCGTGCAAAGCCCGCGCACGGCGCTTGACCTTGAGGCCCCCGGGCAGCTCACTATCGGTGCGCATCCCCCGGTCGATGCAGTCGAACATCACGGCGGTGAGACGGTCCAGTCGGTCATGGACCGACGCCTCGTCCGCAAGCACGGTTTCGTTGGCCCGCACCAGTTCGGCGATCGAAAGTCCGGAACGGTCGCACATTTCGATCAGCTCGGCGGCGTTGCGGTAATCGAAGGGGATGGCGGCAGCGGTTTCCGTCGCTGAGCTCGCCTCGCCTTCCCGGCGGATGAACCCGCCTCCAAGTGAAAACCAGGTCTGCTGCTTCAGTTCGCGCCCGTCCTGATCTAATGCCGCGAAGCGGATAGTATTCGGATGCACCGACGCCGGCTCTTCAAAGTCAAATATCATATCCCGAACCGGGTCGAAACCGATGGTGGTCCCGTCGGCAAGCACGAGCTGCCGAGTCGCTACGATGACATCGACGCGGCGGTCGGCATTGTCGGGATCGATCGATTCCGGCGACAGGCCGGAGAGCCCGAGCATGACTGCCTTGTCGGTGCGGTGGCCTTTTCCGGTCCAAGCCAGCGAGCCGAGCAAGGTGACTTTCAGGCGCCTGAGGCCGATGAGCTCGCACTCATCCAGCGCCGAGATGAACGCCGCGGCGGCCTTCATCGGGCCCATGGTATGCGAGGATGAGGGTCCGATCCCAATCTTGAACAGGTCGAAAACACTGATCATCGGGGGTGACCGGCCATCGTTCGCTGCGATCGCTACTTTTTCTTCATTCGCGGGATGATTTCGCGCGCGATGGTTTCGACCTGATCCATCTTGTACTTATAGGGAACGAAGATGATCTTTTGAACGCCGACCGCGGTGTGCGCCTTCAATTGCTCGACGCACTCATCCACCGAGCCCATGATCGCGCTTTCACGAGAGCAGTCGCTGTGCTCCGGGAAATCCCATTCCCTGTTCAGCCAATCCATCATTTCATCGCGCACCGCCGCCTTCGATGGCCCGATCATGATCGGCAATTGCGACGCGTTGAGCAGCTTGTCCGGATCCTTACCACCTTCGATGGCGAAGTTGCAGATCTTGGCCCAGGATTTCGCAAAGCTCTCCGGGGAATAGAAATAGGTCAGCCAGCCATCACCGGCCGTCGCCGCGCGTTGCAACACCCTATCGACATAACCGCCGATCAGGATCGGCATCCGCGGCTGCTGCGCCGGCTTGGGGTACATCACCGCGGCCGAAATGTCGTGCGCCATGTATTTCCCGTCGACCATCTTCTCGGTCCAGAGCCGGTTGAGGATCTCGAGATTCTCGTCCATCAGCTTGCCGCGCTTGTTGAATGGGATGCCCATCGCGTCGAACTCGCGCTTGTACCAGCCCGACGCCATTCCCATGATCAGCCGGCCGCCGGAAAACTGATCCATGCTGGACAATTGCTTAGCCAGCGCGACCGGATTGCGCAGCGGCAACACCAGAATGCCGGTGCCGAGTTTGATCTTGCTGGTTCGCGCCGCGATCGCGGTCAAGGTGGTGAGCGAATCCAGGATCGGAAAATGCGGCTCGACGCCGAGAAGAATGTGATCCCAGACCCAGAGCGAGTCGTAACCCAGCTCCTCGACACGCACGCCGTATTCGACCAGCGCCTTGGCATCCGGCATTTCGGGATAGGCCGTAAAGTTGCGCGCGGCGATACCGTAGGTGTTCGACAGGATGGTCATTGCTTCCTCGTTTTTCTAGCCGATGAAGAGACGGTCGGGATCCAGCATCCGCAAGGTGGTGAGCTCGTGCTCGGTTGGCGGCTCGGTGATGTCGACCTGATCCTCGAAGATCAAATCGAAGCCGGTGTTGTCCTGAACCTGCTCCCGCGTAATGCCGGGGTTGAGGGCGAGAACCTTCATCTGGCGTGATGTCTCGTCGAACGAGAACACCGCAAGCTCTGTGATGACGCGAAACATTCCGCCTTCCGGGAGACCACTGTCGGCGCGACTGTTGCCGCCGCGGATAAAGCCCGGGCTGGTGATGAAATCCACATGGTCGACGAAGCGGCGCTTCTCGTGCTTCATCGCCACAATCATGTTGGTCAGGCTGGAAATGTCGTTGCCGCCCCCGGTGCCGGGAAGCCGGATCTTCGGGCGGTCAGAATCGCCGATAAACGAGGAATTCAGATTGCCATACTTGTCGATCTGCGCACCGCCCATGAAGCCAATGTCGACATAGCCGCGCTGCAGCAGCAGCAGCACTTCGGCACTGCCCAGCACCATGTTGGCGCGCTTGGTGCAACGCTGATCGTTAGTGGAGGGCGGCAACTTGCCCGGCTCGACAAAGGCGCCGATCACGCCACCCTCGAACAGGATGGTCAAACCCGGGCAGCGCAGGCGCTGCGCCAGCGTCGCCGCCAAGAGCGGAACGCCGACGCCGGCGAAAACCACCTGGCCTTCTTTCAACTGGCGCGCGCTGAGGATCGCCAGCATTTCGGAAGCGGTATGGCGGGAGGGATCAGTCATCGAAAATGCTCCTGCCGTGGCGGCTAGCTGTAACGATTTCATCGATTCCAATCATCGAAAGGAAATCGTTCCAGCAATTCGGCCCGTACACATGATCATCGAGGTATTTCTTCATTCCCCCAATCGGGTCGCCGTTCACCTGTTTCACATAGGCTTCGAGGTGTTTCATCATCGGCTCGTAGACTCCGTAGCATTCGTGCGGCGCCGAACCGAAGGGAACCTCGACCACGGCATCGACACAGAGGAACGGAATCTTGGTCTGATCCGGTGAACGCCGGATCTGGTCGTTGGAGACGATGCGCTCGGTGGTCAGGATCACGCGATTGGCCGCCATGGCGAGATCAATATCCATGAACTGCAGGCCATCGATCTGGGCGTTTCCGTAGGCATCGCAGCGCTGCACGTGGATCAGCGCGACATCGGGATTGAGCGCGGGAACCAGCAACAGCTTTTCGCCTGTAAACGGGCAGTCGAATTCCTTGGCCTCGGGACGTTTCTTGCCGACGTCAGAGCCAAGCATCGAACGCATCGGCATGAATGGAACGCCCATGGCGCCGGCGCGAAAGCGCATGCCCACGCCCATATGGCTCCACTCGTCGTAGCGTGCAAACCCGCCTTCGATATGGTGGCGCATCACCTTGGAAAGACCCCACAGGATGCCCTGCGCAAACCAGCTCGAGATGATGTGGTTGGACACGCCAGATCCGAGCAAGAGGTCGCCGTCGGTCGAGATGATGCAACGCGAACAGGAGAGCTCTTTCTTTCGCGCCCGGATCAATTGCCAAATCAGGGCCATCGGCGTGCGTGACATGGTGGAGCCACCAATGCCGACGGAGGCGCCGTCGCTCACAAAGGAGGCGGCCTCCTCCAGCGTCACCACCTTCTCGCGAAGGCTACGGTCGCGTCGCGCCAAATTCTGCCGCAACTCCTTATAGGGCTGAACCGTGTCCCGAGCCACCATCACGACCTCGCCTTGCTTGTATTGGCTGCCTCGTTCGAGCCTGAGGCTTCGGCGTTGAAATCCTCGATCAGCGCGTCCCATTCCGGCAGGCTGGCGGCCATGCCGTTCCAGAACGACTGCGATCTGCGGCGCTCGAAATCCTCGACGCTGACGCCTTGCTGCTCGACCCAGGTGTAGTAGCCGAGGTTGAAAATCTGACGGCGCAGGTGATCCGTGAGCTCCATCACGTTGTCGGTTGCGATTGAGGCCAAGCAAGAGCCGAAGACTTCGCCCGCGTTCACCTCGTCGAATGATCCGCCGAAATGCCTCGCCCGATAGTCGTCGCGCTCGCTGTCGTAGAGCGACGCGCTATCGGTAGCGACAGTGACGATCACGTCGTCCGGCCCGTATTGAAGCTGCTTTGCGAGCTTGATCGATGCGACGATGTTGGCGAAGCCAGAAATGCCGACATCGGCGAAAGATGCAACAAGGCCAACGTCCAGCTTCCGCCGATCCCGGAGATACTTGCGGCCCGCGTCTGAACCGAACAGCAGATTGAGCTGATCGGTGACGCGATCCGAGACACCGATCACGACGTCGGTGTTCATCACGTTGTGAATAAGCGGAATGTGCTTGTCGCCGATGCCCTGAATATTGTGTTCGCCATAGCCGTTGCTCAACATGGTCGGACATTCGAGCGCCTCGACGGCGGCGATCCGCGTGCCATGGCGCTTCTTCAGATAGTCGCCCGCCGCAATGGTGCCGGCCGACCCGGTCGCCGACACGAAGGCCGCCAGGCGGCGGTTGGTATCACCCTTGAAAGCAGTGAAGGCGTGTTCGGCCGCCGTGCCGGTGCAGATGTAATGGATGAGATAGTTCGAAAACGCCGAGAACTGGTTGAGAATCACGTTCTGCGGATCGCGCTCGAGTTCAGCGCACTTGTCGTAAATTTCCTTGACATTGCTCTCGGTCCCGGGGGTCCGAATGATGTCGTCCGGATGAGCAACCCACTTCTCCAGCCACTCGAACCGTTCCCGGCTCATGCCCGCGGGAAGCACCGCAACGCCACGGCAACCAAGAATGCGGGAAATCGACACGCCGCCGCGGCAGTAGTTTCCGGTCGAAGGCCAGATCGCCTTCTGAGTTCCGGGGTCGAAACGTCCCGTCACCAATAGTGACACGAGTGCGGAGTAGGCCGGCAGCACCTTGTGCGCCCCGATCATCGGAAAGCGGCACCCAAGCAGAACGACAATCGGCGCTTTGACGCCAGTAATGGATTCGGGGATGACGATGAAGCCCGGCAGTTCCGCATGGTCCTTGCGATCGGCCCCGTTGTACCAGTTCACGCGCCAAAGATTCTCTGCGAGCGGCTCATCGGGGGCAACATCCGTCAGCTTGTTCCGGACGGTGGCAGGAATGCCGGCCGGACTGGCGAGCTGCGAAAAGGTCGGCATGACCACACCGAGCTCGCGCGCCCGCGCTACAGCTCGCGCCCGCTGCCTGCCGTCAATTATCTCCGGGCTGATGACGAGGGACATGTTAAAATTCTTTCATGGTCCGCAGCGGGTTGAATGATACTAACATTAGTAAAATAGGCTGTCGATACGGCAGTCCTTGCCCTAGGGACTTCCTGTCGCCAGAACGTTGCTGCAATGGCCATTCATGGGCATTCTTGCCGCGGCCGCTTCGAACGATCGTCGCCTGTGCCCTTCATTCGCGTCCCCATAAAGCGTAGTGCGCTGCCTCGGAACGCGACCGCTCGAGAGAATGATCTCCTCCATCTCCTGCGGCGTCATTTCCTGGCCGTGAGATGCGCCCGCGGAACGCGATATGCTTTCGTCCATCAGCGTCCCGCCCAGATCGTTGACGCCGGCGGACAGGCATTGGCGAACACCCTCGGCGCCGAGCTTTACCCAGGACGCCTGGATGTTAGGAATAAGCGGATTGAGCACGAGACGCGCGATCGCATGCATCAAAATCGCTTCACGAAACGTCGGACCCGGCCGCGCCCGGCCCTTGAGATAAATCGGTGCTTCCATGTGAACGAAGGGAAGCGGCACGAATTCCGTGAAACCCCCGGTCTCGGACTGCAAATCGCGAATCCGCTGCAGGTGACGTGCCCAGTGCTGATAACCGTCGATATGGCCAAACATGATGGTGGCGGTTGAGCGGAAGCCTGCGGTATGCGCAGCGCGCATCACATCGAGCCACTGCTGCGTTCGAATCTTGTCCGCACACAGCACGACACGAACCTCGTCATCGAGAATTTCAGCCGCCGTGCCGGGCAATGTACCCAGGCCCGCGGATTTCAACTCGCGCAGGAAATCGATGACGCCAATCCCCAATGTTTGCGCGCCCTGGTAAATCTCGAGCGGGGAAAAGGCGTGCATGTGGATCTGCGGCACGGCATTCTTCACCGTCCGGCAGATATCCAGATATTTTTGTCCGGTATATGACGGATGAATTCCGCCCTGCATGCAGACTTCAGACGCGCCGCGCTCCCACGCCTCGATGACGCGATCTGCAACTTCCTGCATGTCGAGATCGTAAGGCCGTCCCCGCAGGTTCTCGCTCATTTTGCCTTTTGAGAAGGCGCAGAACTGACACTTGAACGAACAGATGTTGGTGTAGTTGATGTTACGCGTCACGACGTAGCTGACCACGTTGCCGTTCACTTCCCGACGCAGTTCGTCGGCAGCGCCGCAAACGGCGGCAAAGTCATCGCCGCTGGAACGAAACAGGTCGACTATCTCCGACTCGCCAAGCATGTCGCCCCGTTGTGCCTTCGCCAGCACGCGGCCAAGACCCGCGGAGGGCACCACCCCAGGCGACTTTTCGATCCAAGTGAGCTCGCGCGAGGGTAATTTCCCGGCATGACCCGGGCACCAGTCATCGACGCGAGGCAAGCCATCGCCATCGATGTAATTGAGAACCGCCCTCCGCAGGCCCTGGTCGACCCACCGATTGGTGTCACGCGCAAAAGCGGGATAAATCGTGAGGCGCTCCGTGAGGTTCATGCCGGCGGTCTTGCTGGCGGCCTCAAGGAACTTGAGATGCGGCCAGGGCGCTTCGGGATTGACGTGATCCTGCGTGACCGGCGATACGCCGCCCCAATCATTAATGCCGGCAGCTACCAGCCTTCCAAGCGCGCCCGGACTCAGATTCGGCGGGGCCTGAATGTTCATCGAGGGTTCGAAAATGAATCGCGCGACGGCAATTGTCCAAAGATGATCGTCCACATCGGGCGCCGCGACGTTCGCCATGCCGGTTCCGAGTTTGGGCCGGAAATTCTGAATGATGATTTCCTGAATGTGCCCCAGCGCGTCGTTGAGATCACGCAGTGCGAACAATGAGTCGATGCGCTCCTGGCGGGTTTCCCCGATACCGATCAGAATTCCGGATGTGAACGGCACGCTTCGCTCTCCGGCCAGCCGCATCGTTTCAAGGCGAACCGCAGGCACCTTGTCCGGAGAGCCATAGTGAGCGCCCCCCTTTTCACCGAGACGCGTCGAAACACTTTCCAGCATCACGCCTTGCGAGACGGAAACCTTGCGCAAGGCGTCGATGTCTTCACCCGTCATCTGGCCGGGGTTGATGTGCGCCAGCAATCCCGTTTCGCGAAACACCGCGCTCGCCGCTTCGGCGACATATGACAACGTCGTTGGATGGCCGAGCCTGTCGAGTTCTTCCCGCGCGACGCGATAGCGCAGCTCCGGCTTGTCGCCGAGCGTGAACAGCGCCTCCTTGCATCCGGCCTTCCTGCCCGCCTGCGCGATAGCAATCACTTGATCGATCGAAAGGTAGGGCCTTTCGCCGGCCCGCGGCGCGTGAGCGAAGGTGCAGTAATGGCAGACGTCGCGGCAAAGCTGGGTGAGCGGTATGAAAACCTTCCGCGAATACGACACCCGCCGTCCATGCGCGGCGTCGCGCCGTCGAGCAGCCGCGTCAAGCAGCGAGCCGATATCGTCGATGCGAACGAGATCGGCGGCCTCGTCGCGCGTAAGCCTTCGGGAATGCGGAAAATTCCGCACCAGGGTGCTGATGCTCATTTCACGTATGCCTCTTCGAAACAGGAAACGCGGTGACGCCAGGACGACCCGCCAGCTTGAATTCAGCCAGCAGTGCTGCCGTCAGCGAGAATTTCTTCGCGCCTGTCCAGGGCACCAAGTCTTTTGGATAATCGATGTCGCGCCCCAGGCCTTCGCTGCGGACGACACCGCAGCCGACGCCGGCGTCGTGAGCAAGCGCCTGGTGCCGAGCAAGACTGTCGTCGCCAAAGCTCGGCGCTATCAAGTCCGGCCGGCGCATCGCCAGTGTATTGGTTCCGCCATCGGATAATGCCGGCACCAGCACGACAGGGTATTTGTCGAGTTCACGGATTACCGCCTGCAGATCTGCGGCAGTTGCAAAGGGCACGTCGGCCGGCACGACCAGCACGCCTGGGGATAACGCATCGAGCGTTCTCAGACCCTGCTGAACGGCGGCATTGATACCGGCTTCCATAACGTCGCCGACAATTCGCGCATCGAACTGCCTTGCGAGGTTCGCAACCATCGGATCGCCGCTGACGACGATGATGCCCGCCAGCTGTGGTGTCGCGCGCAGCGTGGTCAGGACGTCGTGCAACATGCTGCGCACGAGCTCTGCGCGCTCGCGGCGTGACAAGACCGGCGCGAGCCGCTGTTTGGCGAGGCTCAAGCGTTTGACTGGGACGATCGCCCAGATGTTCTGCTGTCCCTCGGTGTCCGGCCGCATCATGTGGTCGTCCTTCTCTGGGCGCCAGCGGCAAGGTGGTTGGCGAATTCCAGGCAGTCCGCGGCCAGCCGGTCGCGATCCTCCAGGCTTCGCATCAAGGTGGATGTTACCTGCACATGCAGATCCATCTTGTCGGCCTCCGCTCGATCGGTCTCATCGATGATCAAACCGTCGATGAAGCCGTAGTGCCGGGCAATGCTTGCGGAGTCGGCGGGAACGCCGAGTTCCGCCATTATTTTCCCCGTTGGTCCCTTCACCGCCTGTCCGCCGATCAAGGGCGAAACGGCAATGATAGGTGCTGTCACCTCGTCGAGCGCTTTGCGAATATCGCGAATCGCCAGAATCGGATCAACGCTGAGATAAGGATTCGAAGGGCAGACGATGATTGCGGCGAGATCGGAGTTACGCAGCGCCGCCAAAACCTGGCTTGTTCCTGCGGCCCGTTCAGCGTTGCTGAACTCGAGGCGCTTGACCACCGGCTCACATTGCAGCCCGACAAAATAACGCTGGAACGGAAGCGTCCCCTCGGCTGTGACCACGATGGTCTCGATTCGGTTGTCCGACATCGGCAAGATGCTCGCCGCAATGCCAAGCCGTCGCGCGGTCGCCATGGTAAATTCTGTGAGCGAGATTCCGCTACGCAGCGCGCGGCTGCGCTCAACATGCATGGCAAGATCGCGGTCGCCGAGCCGGAACCAGGTCTCGCCGCCCAATGCTCCGAGCGCCTCCATGAAATTCCAGCTTTCGTCCGCGCGCCCCCAGCCGCGTTCGAGATCGCTGAGCCCACCGAGCGTATAGACCACGGTGTCGATGTCAGGCGAGACATGCAGGCCGAGATGCTCGAAATCATCGCCAGTATTGACGATAACGGTCAGGTCCGCGCCGATCAGGCGCTCGAGTCCGAGCGCGAGCTTGGCGCCCCCTACCCCGCCGCACAATGCGACCACCGGCCGGCCCTGAAACGATGCTGCGCGCCGCACGCTCATCGGAAGATGTCCCGCTCGCGCGGCCGCACCAGCGCGGATGCCGGACGCACCGCAGCGTCGAACGTCAGCCCGCGCACGACTACCACCGGCAAGCCTTCGGCCGCCTGGCCCATCAACAACGACGCGCCGGCGGCGATTTCGTCGGCCACCGCGATTTCCGTAACCTGCATCGACCGGCCAAACAGATCCGGCGCGCCGATCATATCGAGCAGCGACGGCAGGCCCGCTACCCCAAGCGCGACGCCGACGACTCCATTGCGCCAGGGCCGGCCAAAACTGTCATTGATGATGACGCCGACATCCGCCGCGAATGCGGCGTCGAACCGGACTTTCAGCGCTGCGGCCGAGCGATCCGGATCGCGGGGCAACAGCAGCACATGCTCCTCGCCATCGGCGTGCTCGATGTTCGATTGGTCGATGCCGGCATTGGCCATCACGAAGCCGAGCCGGTGTGCCACGATCAGGATATTGCGACGATGCTTCACGACCTCGGTGGATTCCGACAGCACGACTTCGACGTAGCGCGGGTCCTTGCCGGACTCATCGGCGAGGCTCCGCGCCTGCGCGGAAGGGCGCACGTCCTTCAGCTCGACGTAGCGATTTTCCGCCTTCGAGATCACCTTTTGGGCGACGACGACGATGTCACCCGAGATAAGCTTGAGCTGTTCTGCCTTGAGAGCATCGATAACAAGCGCGGCGAGGTCATCACCGGGATTGATGAGCGGTAGCCCGGGCACGGCAACATAAGTGATGCTCTTGGCCATCGCACACGCTCATGGTGAGGGGGACGTCGGCAGCCCTGTGATGCGAATACCGGCGCCGGGGACCTTGTAACGGCGATTGATGCCGATCAGGACCGAGGTCAGCGCTTCGGCGGCGACCGAATTCGCCAGGACTCCCCCGTCGATGCCGCAATTGCCGACTTCGCCGGCCAATCCGATCACGATGTCGCGCGATTCCTTGTCATTACCGAACACCAGTACATCGCAGTCGACCCGGCCGCCGGCGTGGAGCTTGCTGGCGCCGACATTATGAAAGGCCGAAACCACGCGGACACTCTCGCCGAGCAGGTTCTGGGCAATCTGCGCCGCCGAGCCTTCGGGAAGCAGCTGCACCACGGACACTTTCGGGGGCACCAGCGGCACGGCGGCATCGACCACGATCTTGCCCTGAACGGCGTTCTTCACCTCAAGCAGGGTAGCCTCGTGGCTTGCGAAGGGAACCGCAAGCACAATGATATCCGCCGACTTCGCCGCACCGACATGGTCGTCGCCGCGCGCATCCGCACCCAGCTCCTTCGCAAAGGACCGCGCTTTGTCGGCTGAACGCGAACCGATCACAATGGAATAACCGGCCGCAATCCATCGCTTGGCCAGCCCGGACCCGAGATCGCCGGTCCCTCCCAAAATCGCAATAACCGGCTTCTTGCTCATTGACCGACATTCCCTTGACGCTTGATTAGGCGGCAGTTGTTCAATCCAGTGTCATTTCAGTCAGCGGCACGAGCTTGACGCCGGCCTTTTCGAGCGCTTCCCGTACCGCTCGGGCCGTCGCAACGCCGGTCGGCTCGTCGCCGTGGACGCAAAGCGAATGCACCTTGCAAGGAATCTTCTTGCCGTTTCGCGAGGTGATAAATTTGTTCATCACCATGTCGATGACCTGCCTGGTCGCAACTGCCGCATCCTTGTGAACTGAACCGGGAATTTTACGCGAGGTGAGGTTGCCGTCGTCATCATATTGCCGGTCGCAGAATCCTTCCACGGCCACCCGCAGCCCAAGTTTGCGGCCGGCCTTTTCCATTTCCGAGCCCGCCAGTGCCACGTAGATGATACTGGAATCGACGGCTTTGATGGCGCGGCCGATCGCCAGCGCATACTCGCTGTTTTCGGCCGCCATGTTGTTGAGCGCGCCATGCGGCTTGAGATGGGTGACCTTGACGTCGGAAAAGGCCGCCATCGCCTGCAGCGCGCCGATTTGATAAGCCACCATGGATTCGAGATCGTCCGGCCGGGTGTCGATGCGGCGGCGTCCAAACCCCCAGAGGTCATTGAAGCCCGGATGGACGCCGATCGTCACCCCGTTCTGCTTGGCTTCAGCGACGACCCTGCGCATGATCAGCGGGTCGCCGGCGTGAAAACCGCAGGCGATATTGGCCGAGCCGATGATTTTCAGGATCCCGGAATCGTCGCCGATGTCATAGGCGCCGAACCCCTCAGCCATGTCTGCATTCAGATTCATCTTGATAGTCATTGTTCACCTCAGTTTCACTGGCGGCGTGGTGAAAGGTCTTTTAGCGTCAAGCAAAATCGAGCCTAAGATACTATTGTTAGAAAGACAATATGTTAGCGATTGCGGCCTAGCTGCGCGAACCAAACAGCCTCCTGAACAGTTCCCGCAGCCGGCCCGCGACGACGGAGAATATCAGCGATCCCGCGTCCAACCCGCCGCCGGAAGATGGATCGGCGGTAGTCTTGCCGCCGAGCCGGGCTTCCAGATTTTGTGCAAAGGCGGCGGTCAACCTTGCGGCGACGTCCTGCACGATACTGGGGCGCCCGAACTGGGCCAGCATCCCCGTCAGGGTGTATCCGATCGTGACAGCGACTTCGGTCGCCTGCCCGTCCCTGGCCGGCCGCAGGCGATAGCCTATCACCCCCCGCGTCGCGGAGTTGCTGCGTATGGCATTTCCGGCGCCCGTGATTTTTCCGGAATAAGAGCTTTCATCACGCTCGATCTCAGCTTGCCCACGAAACTCGGCGGCGATCGGCCCGACCTTGACGCGCATCTGCCCCTCGATGTGCTTGGGCGTCGGCTCTCCGATCAGGCTGGCGCCCGGCAAACATGCTGCGACCTCCCGAACCCGGCCGAACATCTCCCACACCTGCTGGCGCGGATAGTTCACGACGAAATTCTGGTCGAACGAGACTTGCGGGATCCACGTGGGATCAACCGACGGCCTGGATTTACCGGTTGAAGCCGATTGCAACGGCGGAGCCGGCGCGGCGCGGCGCGGCGAAACATCGGTCTGTTTTGCGCTGGCATGACCCGACCCTGCCGGACCCACGATGGTACGGCCGCCGCCTGCGACCGCTACGATATCACGAGCACGGCGCCCGGCGATGACGCTCTTGATGGCCCTGATAATGCCGACATAGCCGGTACAGCGGCAAAGATTTCCGCTCATCGCTACCCGGATGGCATGTTCGTCGGCGTCAAAGCTGCGCACCACAAGGTCGCGCGCCGAGACCAGCATGCCCGGCGTGCAGTAGCCGCATTGCAGCGCGTGCTCGCGCTTGAACGCTTCGCGCAGCTCGCGGGTGATTTCATCGTCATCGAGCCCTTCGATGGTGACGATTTCGGCGCCGTCGCAGGCGATCGCATAGGTGATGCAGGAACGAACCGGCACGCCGTCGACAACAATCGTACAGGCGCCGCAAACGCCGTGCTCGCAGCCGAGATGCACGCCAGTCAGGTCGCGGCTCTCGCGCAGAAAATCCGCCAGATGGGTACGCGGTTCGACGCTGCCCGAAACCGGCTTGCCGTTGACATTGAGTGAAATCTGACTCATGCGCCGGCTGCCTGTCGAACGGCGCGCGCGATCGCGACGGTGTGGATTTGCCGGTCGAGCGCATCGGTCATCCCGCTCGACTGCAGCATCGCGTCGGTGGCGCCCCGATCGAATTGCGCGAGATCGCATGAGCCGTCGAACAGTGCGCGCGCGTCCGACAGCACCAGCGGCTTCCGCTCGGTAGCGCCAATCACGGCGCGGAACACATCGCGCGGACGATCGAGCAGGACCGCGCCGATCGCCTGCGCGTATTCGCCGGTCTTGCGACAGACCTTGTAGTATCCCCACTGCGCCGAGGCTGACTGCGCCGGCACACGGATGGCTTCGAGCAGCTCATTCGCCCCGAGTGCCGTCTCCAGCGCGCCGGTCACAAAGGCCTCGACCGCCAGGATCCGTGCACCGCCGGCGCCACGTAGGACGGCCTCAGCGCCAAGCGCCGACAGCGCCGACACCCAGTCGGCGGAAGGGTCTGCATTGGCGAGGCTGCCGCCGACGGTGCCGCGATTGCGCACCGCGCGATAGGCGATGCCGGCCGCGACCGCGCGCATGGCGCCATTGGTCGCATCAGGAACCCGGCCGTCTTCGATGTCGGCATGGGTCACGCAGGCACCGAGCACTACGTGATCCCTGAGCTTCTCCGCATGCTTCAATTGGTCCAGCGCCGTGATGTCGATAATCAGGTCGGGCTGCACCAGCCGCAGGTTCAGCATGGGCCCAAGCGACTGACCGCCGGCCATCACTTTGGTATGCGCGGTTTGATCGGCCAGCAAGCCGATCGCATCGTCAAGATGCCGTGGACGCTCATAGGCAAAATTGACCGGTTTCACGATCGCGTTCCGGCCGGCGCGGCAGCGCTCGCGCGCCGCAATTTGGCGGCAGCGATGGATATGAGAACGCGGCGCGGCGTAATCGGAGAACACAAGAGCTCGGCGCCCAATCCCTTTAGCGCGTCGTTGACGGCATTTGCGATCGCCGCCGGTGGGGCGATGGCGCCGCCTTCGCCAATGCCCTTAACCCCGAATTCCGTATAGGGCGCCAGAGTCTCGATGTGATCGAGGCGTGGCTCGGGGACTTCGGTAGGTCCCGGCAGCAGATAGTCGGCGAATGTCGTGGCCAGCGGCTGGCCGTTGTTGTCGAACGGCATCTCCTCATACAGCGCGGTGCCGATGCCTTGCGCGAGACCGCCATAGATCTGACCGTCGACCACCATTGGATTGACTAGCTTGCCGCCGTCCTCGACGATGACGTAGTCCAGAATCTCGACGTCGCCGAGTTCCGGATCGATCGCCACGGTCACGGCATGCGCGGCGTAACTGAAGGTGCCGCTGTCGCGTTCCGGCTTGTAGCCGACCGTGGCCTCCAGGCCGCCGCGATGCACATCGGCCGGCAAGTCCTGCGGACGCAGATACCAGGCGCGCGCGATATCCTCCATGCTGACATCGCCGGTGGCCGAGACCACCCGGCCGTCGGCGAATTTGACGTCTTCGGTTTTGACCTGCAGCAGGCTGGCGCCGATTTGTCTGGCGCGGGCCTCGATTTCGCGACAGGCGCTGGCGACCGCCCCACCGGCCATCACCATGCAGCGCGATCCCCAGGTGCCGGTCGAATAGGGCGTGATCGCGGTGTCACCCAGGGTGACTTTGACCTTGGAGGTATCGATGCCGAGAATTTCAAAGGCGACCTGAGCCAACGTCGTCTCCAGGCTTTGCCCGTGCGAATGAACGCCGACGCGCAATTCGAGGCCGCCATCCGGCGTCACCCGCGCGGTAGCCTGCTCGTGGCCGGGCACCATCGGAATTCCCCAGCCCGCATAGACCGAGGTACCGTGCGCGCCCTGCTCGCAATAGATCGAAAGCCCGAATCCCAACAGCCGGCCGTCCGGCTCGCCCTTCGCCTGCCGCGTCCGCAAAGCCGGAACGTCGAAATGAGCCAGCGCGCGCCGCAGCGCCTCGGGATAATCGCCGCTGTCGAAATGCTTCTTGGTGATGTTGTCGAACGGCATCTGCTCCGGCCGCACCAGGTTCTTGAAGCGCACCTCGTGTGGTTCGAGCCCGGCCTCCCGTGCGATCGCATCGAGGACAAGCTCGATAGCGAAACACACACCGGTGCGGGCCACACCGCGATACGGCAGGATCGGGCATTTGTTGGTCGCGACAGACCACGTCTTGCAGCGATAGGCTTCGAAATCATACGGCCCCGGCAAGATGCTCGCGACCTGCGCGGCTTCAAGGCATGCCGAGAACGGGTAGGAGGAGTACGCGCCCGAATCGACCGTCGCCTCGCAATCGATGCCGCGCAGCCGGCCATCGCGATCGGCATAGCCGGTAATGATGTAATGATGCTCGCGGCAATTGGCGCCGGCGGTGAGATGCTCCCGGCGATCCTCGATCCAGCGCACCGGATGCCCGCGCCGCATCGTCAGCCACGACAGGCAGACCTCCTCGGCCAGCAGAATTCCCTTGTAGCCGAAGCCGCCGCCGACATCCGGCGAGATGACGCGAATGTTTCCGTGATCGAGCCCCAGACATCCCGACAGGCCGGTGCGATTGATGTGGGGCATCTGCGCCGCGCTGTAGACGGTGAGCTGCTCGAGCCGGCTGCTCCATGACGCCACCACACCCCGCCCCTCCAGCGGCGCCATCGACTGCCGCGCGGTGCGAATCTCACGGGTGACCTTGATCGGTGCATCGAGCGCCTTCTCGATATTCACATCGACGAACGTTTCGAGGAAAATATTATCGCCCCAATGTTCGTGGACCAGCGCCGAGCCCCGCCCGCGGGCTTCCAGCATATCGTGCACCGCCGGCATTTCCTCCAAATCGAGCTCGACGGAAGCGGCAATATCCTCGGCTTCCGCCCGCGTCCTGCCGACGCACATGGCGACCAGTTCGCCGACCTGACGCACCTTGTCGGTAGCCAGCACCGGCTGCTCGGAAATCTTGAACCCCGGCAATCCCGAGACCGCGCGGATCGGCTTCACGCCGTCTAGATCGGCCGCGGTGAAAACGCTGTCCTTGTACTGGGGCGGAATCGATATCCCGCGAATCCTCGCATGCGCCAGCGGACTGCGCACGAACGCCACATCCTGCAGGCCGGCAAGACGAATATCGGCGACGAATTCGCCGCGGCCGCGCATGAGGCGGTCGTCTTCCTTGCGCAAGAGCCGCGCGCCTACCCCTTGCTCCGCCATACAAATTCCCTCGACAGAAGCGAGAAATGACCCTGCCAAATTCATCCTGCTTCTAGGACGACAGCAAGACCTCGGATTTCGCAGCTTGGCGATCGGAGGAATCGCAGATAGCGATGCAAAGATCCCCGCTCAGGCTTTCCTGGACTTGCGTCGCGCCAAACCGATCGCCTTGAAACCATTGCGTTCCTTCTTTTGACGCAGCGGCGTTGTAACCAGAAGGTTCATTTGCAACTTAATGCTCTCGCTGCGGTAGATGATGTCGCCGACATAAATGGCGATGCCGGCATCATCGATGACGACGCAATGGGCCTCGACGGTCGGTGCGCCGATCGAGATCTTCAGCAGATCGGCGACCTCGGGGTCGGCGCTGCCGATGGTCAGGGTCTGGTGCGCCTCGAGCAGCGTGATCTCGTCCATGGCATCGATCGTCACCAGCGCCGCGGCGCCCTTGAACCGCTCGGGATTGAGATCGAAGATTTCGCGCGCCAGATGCAAATTCACGACGGAATACGGATCTTCGTTGCGATACTGCACACTGCGCAGCTTGACATAGCCCGACGCCGGATTGCCGTCACCGCTGGCGAGGTTCGGCGGCGCCACGTCGCGATCGATCGTGAGCCGGCGCGGAACATTGTCCTTCAGCGACCCGATCAGGCTGTTCCAGTTGGTGGCGAGCGTGACCCAGTGCCGGTCTTGGCTTTGCTTGGAGACGAAGGTACCAAGTCCCTGACGCGCCTGCAGCATACCTTCTTCGCGCAAGATATCGACCGCCTGCCTGACGGTGACGCGCGCCACCTCGAATTCCTGCTCCAGTTCTTCCAGGGTCGAGATTTTCTCGCCGGCGCTCCACTGGCCGGATTGAATCCGCGTCCGTAACACCGAGGCGACCTGAAGATACAGGGGAACTCGGCTTCGATCATAGGCTCTCAACAGCTTGGACACATCTTCACTACTTCTGACATTTCTCGCTTGCCGTGGCGGTGATCATAACTAACCTCAAGTTCAAAGCAATGCGTCAGCCTAATGCGGCTGTGCACGACGCCGCGCGTTCGAATCATGCCGAGCGGCCCTGCTTGATCCGAGCGGATTTGACGCAATGATACTATTTTCAGTACTATAATATCAATACATATAAGCGCCCTTCGATATGGATGATTTCCGGATCCTGAAAGCCGCGGACAGCGCGCTCGTGATCGAGTTCGGATCCGCGATCGACCGCAAGACCAGCGACCGGGTGCTCGGGCTGGCCGAAACCCTGACCAACGCCGGCTTGCCGGGCGCGACTGAAATCGTGGCGACGTTCCGTTCGCTCAGCGTGAATTATGATTCGCTGCTGACCACTGGCCGCGAGTTGGAACAAGCGATCACGGCGCTGGTGAAACAGTCCGGCGCTTCATCGCAGGTCCGGCAATTGTGGGAAATTCCCGTCTGCTACGATCCGGCATATGCTCCCGACATCGCGGAAGTGGCAAAGACCGTCGGTTTGACCTTGGCCGAGGTCGCGGCGCTGCACGCCGGTACGCAATATCATGTCTACATGATCGGGTTCATTCCCGGATATCCCTATATGGGAGATCTGCCGGCCAAGCTGCGTCTGCCGCGCCGGCTCGACCCGCGAATGCGGGTGCCGCCCGGCTCGCTCGCCATCGCCACCAGCATGACCGCGGTCTATCCGCATGAAAGTCCCGGCGGCTGGCACCTGATCGGCACCTCGCCGGTGCGCTTCTTCGATCCGGAGTCGGCGAAAGGCGCGCTGCTCAGCCCCGGCGATGCCGTGAAATTCCGCGCGGTCACGGCGAACGAATTCTCCCGCATCAGACTCGCCGTCGAACGCAACGAATACTTGCCAGGTAGCACGGAGATTGCCGCGTGATCCCGGTCCTCAAAGTCATCGCGCCAGGTTTCCACACCACCATCCAGGACCAGGGGCGGCGCGGTTTTCAGCATGTCGGCGTTCCCGTGTCGGGCGCGCTCGACCGCAACGGCTACCTGCTCGCCAACGCACTGGTCGAAAACCCGCCGGGCGCGGCCTGTCTGGAAATCATCGGCTCCGGCCCCGAGTTCGAAGTCGTCGCTTCGTCGGTACGCATCGCATTGGTCGGCAGCGGTGGCGGCCTGGAGATCGGCGGCCGCGACGGCCCGCTGGTCCCTTCGGGGCAAAGCGCGCGCCTCACCAAAGGCGAGGTCGCGCGGGTGCGGCTTGGCGGCGCCGCATTCTCTTCGTATCTCGCCATCGAAGCCGGTTTCGACGTGCCGCTTTGCCTCGGCAGCCGGTCAACCTATACCCGCGCCGGCTTCGGCGGCTTGTCCGGACGGCCGCTGCAAAGCGGCGATATGCTCCACGGATATGCCGACGACGTCGCGAGGCGTGACGAAGTGACGTTCAGCGAGCCGCGCAGCCTTGGCCTCGATCAGGCGATCCGGGTGGTGCTTGGGCCGCAGGACGATTACTTCACCGCAGCGGCGATCGAGAATTTCCTGCAGAGCATCTACAGCATAACGCCTGCATCCGACCGGATGGGATTTCGCCTCGCCGGACCGCTGCTTGCGCACCGGAGCGACTACAACATCGTGTCGGATGGAATCGTCGCCGGATCGATTCAGGTGCCGGGCTCGAAGCTCCCGATCGTCCTGATGGCGGATGCACAGACCACCGGTGGCTATCCGAAGATTGCCACCGTGATTTCAGCTGATTTGCCGGTGCTTGGCGTTCGCAGCGCCGGCCGTAGTGTCCGATTTCAGTCGGTATCGCGCGATGAGGCCGAGACAATTTGCCGGGCCGAGCATCAGCGGCTGATGAACGTCATCCGGGAGATCCGCCCCGTCAACGCCCGGGGTATCAGCCTCGAAGCCCTGTACCACCAAAATCTGATCGACGGCGTCGTCGACGCCAATGTCTGACGCCAATTTCTGGGGCGCGTGCGACAGCAACGCCAACTTAGGGAATCGCAAACGCGACGCCTTCGTCCGCGCTGATCGAAATGCCAACCTTTGCGCCAACCGGCCAGCGTGTCATCGCCTGATATCCCGCCGATCGCACCAGCAGCCGCTCGGGGGATGGACCGACGCACTCGACAAGCAAGTCGACGTGGCCGCCCTGATACACCTGACCGACGATGGTGCCCATTCTTGCACTGGGCTCGCCGGCCGTGGTGAGCTGGAGATGCTCGGGCCGCACATATAAATCGACCGGCGCCGACGCCAGAGCGCCCTGCAACGACCCCGACGGCACGCTTACCCGAACGGCGCCTATTGCGACGCTGACCTCGGCGCCGTCGATGCGGTCGAGCCGGCCGCGCAGCACGTTGGCATCGCCGACAAAGGATGCCACAAACCGGTCGCAAGGCCTGCGGTAGATTTCCGTCGGCGTTCCGAGTTGGCGAATACGCCCCTCCGACATCACGGCCAGGCGGTCGGAAAGACTTAAAGCCTCGCTTTGGTCGTGGGTGACGAAGATCGTCGTGACGCCGAGCTTGCGCTGGATTTCCCGCAGCTCCACCTGCATCGCGCTCCGCAGATTCTTGTCGAGCGCGGAAAATGGCTCATCGAGCAGCAGTACCTTGGGATTGATCACAAGCGCGCGCGCCAGCGCAACGCGCTGTTGCTGTCCGCCGGAGAGCTGGCGCGGCTTGCGACCTTCCATGCCGGTAAGCTTGACCAGCGCCAGCGCCTCGCCGACACGACGGCCGATTTCATGCTTCGTGACGTGCCGCGCCTTCAGGCCAAAGGCAATATTGGCGGCCACCGTCATGTGCGGGAACAGCGCGTAGTTCTGGAACATCATGCCGATCTCCCGCCGATAAGTCGGCACGTCATTGACGCGCTCGCCGTCGATCAGGATCTCTCCGCCGTCCGGGCTGAAAAAGCCCGCGGCCAGATTCAGCAGCGTGGTTTTTCCGCAGCCGGAAGGGCCGAGCAGCGTCATGAACTCGCCCCGCCTGACCGCCAGCGACACCTCGTGAAGAGCCACTGTCTTGGCGAAGCGCTTGGTCACGGCGTTGAAACGAACCGCCACCTCATCGCCTGTTGCGACCGATGCCTGCTGTTTCACGGCGCCTCTTTCAACGATTTTGTTCAATGTTCAGCACCTTCCCAAGCCCCAGGAAGGCGTTGGCGAAAACGATCAGTCCGGCGGTGCCGGCGATGTACATCACCGAAAGCGCCGCCATCGAGGGATCGGCGAATTCCCGAACGTAGTTGTACATCGCCACCGGTAAGGTCTGGGTCCGTTGTGCCGTGACAAACAGGGAGGCCGTAAACTCATTGAACGAAAGGATCGCGGCAAACATCCAGCCGCTGATCAATCCCGGCAGCAGCAGCGGGAGCGTAATGGTCAACAGGACCCGCAGCGGCTGCGCTCCCAGACTCGCCGCAGCAAGCTCGTAGCTTTGATCCAGATTGCGCAAAGACACATAGACGCTGCGAAGCACGAAGGGCACCACCAGCACGACGTGGCAGACGATCACCACGGGATAGCCCCGCGTCCACCCGATCTGCGCGGCCAGGATGAGAAAACCCAGTCCCACCGTGAAATGCGGGATCACCAACGGCGACAGCAGCACGCCCTCGAGCGCGGTCTTGAAGCGAAGCGAGTAACGGTCGAGCACGAAGGCGAACGTGGCGCCGACCACGAGCGCGATCGTAGAACTCCACAGCGTGACGATCAGACCATTGTGAAAGCCGTCACGGAAATCCGGATATGCGATGGCTCTGGCGAACCAGCGCAGCGACCATACCTGCGGCGGAAATGACAGTATCGCCTTGTCGTTAAAAGCCGCGATCGTGACAACGGCGGCCGGCAAAACCAGAAAGCCAAGAATCAATAGAACCGCGAGTTTTCCGCCCAAGCCAAGCAAGCGCTGATATGCGGAGCGAGGCATGTCAATGCGGTCCGATATTCTCAAGCGGGCGCGCCGCCAGCCGCAGCAGCGACAAGACTACGATCGTCAGCGCGAGGCCGGCAACGCACAGGCTTGCGGCGAACGGGAAATTGAAACTTGCGAACCCAAGCTGATACACCAAGTTGGAAATCATGTTGACCCGGCCGCCACCGATTAGCTGCGGCGTAGCGAAAGCGCTGAACGTCCAGGCAAAGGCCGTGGTTACGCCGGCCACAACTCCCGGCATTGACAATGGCAGCGTCACGGTCAGGAACGTGCGGATCGGCCCGGCGCCGAGGCTCTCGGCGGCCTTCTCGTAGTCACGGTCGATATGCGACAGCCCCGCTGCCAGCATGATCACCATCACCGGCATTGTCACGTGGACAAGCGCAACGACGACTCCGAAGGTCGTGAACATGAATTGGATCGGCTGATGCACGATGCCGAGATCAAGCAGAACCGAGTTGATAAATCCGTTGTTGCCCAGCACGATGATCCAGGAATAGGTGCGCACCACTTCCCCCAGAAACAGAGGAGTGACGACGATCACAAGCAGGAGGGATCTGACGAGCGCACTTTGCATCCGCACGAGTGCGTAGGCCAGCGGGTAGCCGACAACCAGCGTCGTTGCCGCCGTCAGAAAGCAAATCCACACGGTGTCGAGAAAGACCCGCGCATAAAGAGGTTTCAGCAAGTCGGCAAAGTTCGCAAGCGTGAAACCGCCCGGTTCCAGAGAGCCCGGAACATAGGCCCGCAAACTGAATTGCAGCACGGCCGCCATCGCCGCGAGAAAGCTGAGAGCGCTGAGCACGGCGGGCGCCGAGAATGTGCGAAGATAGGGCTGTCGGTTCATGAACTAGCCTGGGATCAATTTCCCGATCAATTCATGATGTTTTCAGCAAACCACTTTCGCCACTCCGCCGTTTTCTCGGCGCGCAACTTGGCGTCGATATTGATCTGTTCCTTCCATTGCGCGGCAGTGGTGAAGACGCCAGGCAGCTTCGCGATCTCCGGATCGAGCTTGGCATTCAGCACTGCGGGACTCCCCTTCTTGAGCTTGGCAATTTCTGCCTGAATATCCGGATCATAAAGAGCATCGATGAACTTGTAGGCCAACTCGGTTTTCTTCGAACCTTTCATAATGGCTACGGTGTCGACCCCGAGAACGGCGCCCTCTTTCGGGATAACCAAGGTAATCGGGACGCCCTGTCCGATCATGTAATAGGCGTTCATCGACAGCACGATTTGCACCGGCGTTTCACCGCTGGCGAGCAACTGCTGGCTATTGGCGTCGTTGGTATAAAAGGCCTTGAAGTTGGGCTTCAGCGCCTTGAGCTTCTCTTGTCCCTTTTCCCAGTGCGCGGCGTCGCTCCCGGATAGAATGGCTGAAACCGCGATGATGTGGCTTGGATCGAAATCCGGACCCGCGATCTTGCCTTTCAGCTCCGGTTTCCATAGATCATTCCAGCTCTCGAACTTGATGCCCCCGAGCAGGTCGGCGCGATAGCCGATCGTATAGACATAAGCCCAGGCCCCGATATGAAACGGACTTATCCGCGCTTCATCGGCGAGGTTTTTTGCGTTCGGAATCTTGGATAGATCGAGCTGCTCGAAAAGCCCGTCGTTTGCGTACAACCAGCCGACGTGGGACGTGGTGAAGGTTATATCGCTTTCGGGCGTGCCCTTTGCGAGCTTCTCCTTGTTGAGCCGATCGATCGTGCCACCGGTCACGAATTCGACCGGCACACCCGTTTCCTTGGTGAATTTCTTGGCGACCGTTTCGGCAACAAGGTCGCGCCAGCTGCCACCCCAAATACTGATGACAAGTTTGTCCTGCGCCTGCGCGGGTACGGCAAAAGCAATGGCAAAGAGTGCGAGCAATAAGCGCTTCATCGAAAAATCCCCTATTTGCAGCATTATTCTGCACCAACCAACTCGGCTCGACAATAGAACTTATCTTGCCTACATTAGAATGATTGGTCATGGACGACGCAGGCATTCCTTCGAGGGGAGACATTTGATGGCAAACCCGGCTGCGCCGTCCGCGGAACCCCATCGGCCTTCGGCGATTCTCGCCACCTTGAAACGACTGGGCTTCGGCGTCGCGGTTGCCGTGCCTGACGGCTGGCTGGGTGAGATCCTTGTGCGCATCGAGCGGGAGCCGACGATGCGGCTGGTTCGCGCAACTCATGAGGAGGAAGCGTTGGCGATCGCCTGCGGCACGCGACTTGGCGGATTGCGCACGGCGATGTTTGTCCAGAATGCGGGAGTGCTCAGCATGGGCGCAGGCATGGTCTCCCTCGCGCAGCGCTACCAGTTCCCGCTTTTGATGATGGTGTCCTATCGCGGGACCGTGGAGGATCCCGTGTTCTATCACGCTCCCAAAGGGCGAGTGACGGAGCCGGTCTTCAAAGGCTTCGGCCTCGCTTATGCACGTACCGACCGAAACCGTCCGATCGGTCCCCAGATCGAAGAGGCGGCAACCTTTGCCGAGGAAGCATCCTGTCCCTTCGCACTTTTGTTGTCGCGGGAGGACGTCCAGTGGTGAATAGCGTCCGGCCGAGCAGGGCCGACTACTACCGGGTTCTCGCGGATAGGCTGCCGACGAATGCTCTTGTCGTCACCGCCCTCGGGAACGCCTCATATCTGTGGGCCGCCATGCATCACACGCCGCAAAATTTTTACGTCGAGGATGCGATGGGCCTCGCGCTGCCATTGGCGCTCGGCCTTGCAATCGGGCAACCGGCACGACCGGTCGTCGTAGTCGAGGGCGACGGCGCGGTGCTGATGCATTTGGGTGCGCTGGTCACAGTCGGTGCCGTGGGGCCGCGCAACCTCACCGTCCTGTTAATTCAGAACGGCGTCCATGCCGCTTCGGGCGGTCAGGCTTTGACCAATGCAGCGCTCGATCTCGCCCAACTCGCCCGCTCGGCCGGAATTGCCCATGCAGAGAACGTGACGACGCCGGAGGCATTTGCCTCGGCGATGGGTTCCGCCACTACTGGCGATGGCCCGCAAGTCCTCGTTCTGGCGACCAACCCCGATGTGGAGGTGGTTCGACCGCCGATTGCGCTCGATCCGGTACTCACTAAACACCGCTTCATGTCTGCCATCGGGGCACCACGCTACATCCCTATCTTGTTCGGCGGCGGAGGGCTCGAACGGGAATAGCGACGATCCGCCTTGTCGAAACCGGAAGGCTGGCGACAGAAAAGCTCGATCTCGATGCGGCCAAATTCGCATCCATCTGTTTATCCTCGCCAATGCAGGGTGTTCGACGTCTGAATAAAATCTACACTAGGGTCAAAACTCATTAATCTTTCCGTTTGAACAATACGATATTGATTCGTATTGGGGAAGAAATTGATGAGCAGGCATCTGTTCTGGTTAAGTGACGAGCAATGGGCACGGATTGAGCCGCAT
>Ga0209517_10001202_pt1 | contig 40162 bp, 34 predicted proteins | sample PeaSoiMetSII2010_FD_187695 | JGI IMG/M metagenome (GOLD analysis project Ga0209517, IMG submission 187695) | Peat soil microbial communities from Weissenstadt, Germany - SII-2010 (SPAdes) (version 2) | ecosystem: Environmental > Terrestrial > Soil > Wetlands > Peat | place: Germany...
CGCACGATCGACGAGCGGCTGCGCTACAATCTGGGCCGCTGGAACCAGGAACCAAGGGTGGAACTGAAACTCAAACCGTAGCTTGGCCTGGCGGCCAAGCTGGTCTCAGAGGTTCTGATGACACACACCAATATGGAGAAGGTAAGTGCTGACTCCAACCCTGCGAATGATTCCCTGTGGCCGAAAAAACCTTCCAACGAGTCGGCTGACAGCTCGCCTGGAGATATTGCTGCCGAACATCCCACGACGTAATTCGAAGTCCTGTACTGGCGAGCAGCATTCGAGGCCATGGTTTTTTGGTTCACGTTGGCGTTTCTACCGACGAGGCGCTTGCAGGCAACGCGGACACATCCTTATGTCCCCCCAAGATGAGGACAAACTCAGCGGCGTGCAGTTGGGCGACTCGAGGAACCCATGACCAAGAAACTCAAAGATCAAGCCTTTCGGGGACGGATACCGCGGGCGGCGAGTGTCTGGGCTAAGCTACCGAACGAACCCGAGAAGTGGTTTGTTTTCAACGAGCACTCTGCACGCGGGCCAATGCGGGAGGCCGATTGAGCAGATCTGTGCGGCGCGATTTCGGCATAGGGAGTCCGTGACTGTGTGTTGCGTAGTTGAGAAGTGTGCAGCCCACTCCCTGAGGTATTAGCCCTTTGACAGGTATCTGGGGAAGTTGCTGTGTCCAGTGTTCAGAGTCGGGCCCGCTATGCGACGCTCCCGAGTAGCCGGAGGGTTATTTACGTCGAAGGCATTTTCACGTGGCTACGGGTTGCCGGTCATTCGTCAGCAAAAAGTGACGGGAGTCGAACTAGAGTGCTGTTTCGCCTGACAGTATCCCTTGTGCCATGCAGGAAGGCAATTCTTTCCTTTAGGTTTATTTCCGGGCCGGCATTTTGAACACCACGCCGCCTTTCATTACGAAGACAACGCTTTCCATGGCCTGGATGTCGACCAGCGGCTCACCGGTGACGGCAACCACGTCAGCATACTTTCCCATCTCCAGTGTGCCGATCTGGTCTGACATGCCGAGAAGCTCAGAAGCCCGCACGGTGGCAGCCTGGATTGCGTCAAGCGGCTTCATGCCGCCCCGAACCAGCGCGCCGAACTCTTCCGAGACGAAATCAGGATCGTCGTCCACGCCATAGGCGATCTTCAGGTGATGCTTCAAGGCGATGGCAAACGCAGTCTGCTGATAGCTGATGACCTTTTTCCCTTTTTCGACGGATGCGGGGTCGGCGCCGAGCGACGCTCCCTCTTCGACCCCGTGCTGGAACGTGAAGAGCGTGGGCACCAACCAGGTCCCTTTCTGCTGCATGAGCGTGGCACCTTCTTCGTCGAGCATCGTACCGTGCTCGATGGAATCGACACCGGCCCGCACTGCTGCCTTGATGCCCTCAGTACCTTCGGCATGAGCCATGACTTTCTTGCGAGCGCGGTGCGCGATTTCGACCGCCATGGCCATCTGTTCCTCGCTAAGCTCCTGCACGTTGAAGTCGCTCGTCGTGTCCATCACACCACCGGTGGCCATTAGCTTGATCCAGTCAGCGCCGTACTTAATATCGCGGCGGACGGCGTCACCGACTTCGTTCACGTTGTCGGCGAGGTTGGGCCGGCGCGCCAATGCCTGATCGGGGGCAAGCGGATCGGCATCGCCGTGGCCGCCAGTGAGAGAGATAAAGTTGCCGGCGGAGACAATTCTCGGTCCCTGTACCAGTCCCTGGTTAATGCTGTTGCGAAGTGCAAATTGTCCATAGGCAAGGTCGGACTCGCCCGCGACGCGCAAGGCGGTGAATCCATGGGCCAGCCAGATTTGCAGGTTGTGCAGGCCCCAGATCGTCTGTTGCGGAGAAGACATCCGCAAATCTGCGGTTGGAGATTGATCTTTGGGGTTGCCGAGGATGTGACTGTGGCAGTCGACCAGACCGGGCAACAACGTGGAGTTTCCGAGGCCGATTATGGTGGCGCCACGGCCAAACTCATTCGTAATACTGGCCGCAGGCCCGACCTGGCGAATGCGATCTCCGTCGACTAAGCCTGCTTGGTTCTCCAGCACGCGCCCGTCGCGTACGTCGAGCAAGTGTGCGGCGCGGACGATCGTAATCTGCTGGGCAGCTTTCGGATTCGCTGGCGTAGTCTGTGCCGTCGAAGACACCACGAAGAGAGCCACCAAAACACAGAAAACCGCAACCGTCTGCAATCTTGCCACGTTAACACCTCCAGATGGTGAAGTAGTGAAACAACAAAAGGCCGACTTGATCTTGCGCTTGCCCAGCACGCTCGGCTCGTGCGCGATGGTCTGACCGATCATCAGCAGGTGTGGCTTCCGGGTCGCTTCATCTTAAAGGTGTGTAACAAAACCTCCATTTGTCACATTCGAGCTTTAACGACGGATTTCCGGCGGTGCCGGCGGCTATTTCGCAGGCACAAACACAGGCCAACAGCAGACCCAAACGCTTCACGCGGAATGGAATACTCGCAATTAAAATGCTAGGGAAGGCTGACGGTGAGGGCGTAAATGTCCCCGCCGCCGCGGTTGACTTGGACGAGTAAAGAACCATCCGGACCGAAACCCCAAAAAGCGCAGCGCATGGCGCCAGTCTGCAAGATGTCTTCGAAGCTGTAGACGCGCTGCGGGCCAGAGGCGCCGTTCTTGAAGCGGTAAACGGGTTCTCCTGGCGCCAGAATATCCTGAAAATACAGTATGGAGTCCGCGGACCACACCGGAAATGAAATCAGTGTGCCATGAGCCACCTCACTCCAGCGGTGAGTTCTGAGGTCTAAGAGTTTCATCACGGAGGTATCTCCTGACGCGGCGGCGAGGAAGCGGCCATCGGGCGACCAGCGGGCCCGGGTCAGTCCTTCCGAGCCGGGGATCATAGCCGAATGTCCCAGGGCGAAATCGAAGAGATAAAGACCCGGGTGGGAGGGGAAGGTTTCGCCCCCTTCCTCGTCGACGGAGAAGACTATAGTCTTTCCGTCCGGCGACCAGTCGGGCCAGAGGCGAGAGAGACCGGGCGGAAGGGGCTGTTGGGGAGAACCACCGTCAGCGGACCCGAGGTAGACGGCGCCCCTTGCGCCGTCGGCCGTGTTTGCGAACACGATGTGCTTCGAGTCGGGACTCCAGCGAGCGCCGTGGATGTGGGGTATAGAAGGAGCTCCGAAAAGTTGCCGACGATCGGTGCCATCTGGTCGGCTGCGCCACAGTTGGTTCCCGCTTGTATAAAGCACCCATTGATGATCGGGAGAAAAGGCGGCCTCGTCAACGTCGAAGGTGGGCACCAGGGGAGTGAATTTGTGCAAAGCGGGATCGAAGCGGACCGTGTCGATCTGTTCAGTCAGGCCGCCGCTGACATAAATCGAGTGCCCGTCTCGGGAAGGCAAGGCGCCCCCGAGAGACATGGGCCGAAACGTGAGTTGGGTCGGCGTCGCCCCCTGGCGATGATCACACAAACTGCGAGAGAGCTGGTGCAGGCAGTAAGGTCGGCGCGGGAAACGATCTCCCCATGTACCGTCCACGCCGGTTAGTTTTCACTGAAAAAGCTACTGATTGACCCCGCTTGCCAGGAAACCACCATCTACCACCAGCAAAGTTCCGGTCACAAAACTGGCAGCATCTGAAGCGAGAAAAATTGCTGCGCCGACCAGTTCCTCCAACTCGCCAAATCGCTTCATGGGAGTGCGCATCAGGATTTCCTCGCCGCGCGGCGTGCCCGTGACCAGCTTCTCGGTGAGGGGCGTACGAAAATAACCCGGCGCGATGGCATTCACCGAGACTCCGTGACGAGCCCATTCGATGGCAAGCGATTTGGTCAAGGAAGCTACTCCGGCTTTGCTTGCGCAATATGCCGCGACCTCGTACAGTCCCAGGAATGATCCCATCGACGCGATATTGATGATGCGTCCGTAGCGGCGCTGGATCATGTGACGGCCGAAAACCTGGCACGCCCGCAGTGTGCCGGTCAGATTGGTGTCGAGAAGGCGGTTCCAATCGGCCTCGGGAAAGTCCAGCGTGGGGGCACGCTGGTTAAAGCCAGCGCAGTTGATAAGGATGTCAACTTTGCCGAATGCCTCCACTGCTGCCTGCAGCAGTTTTTCGAGAGAGCTGCGGTCAGTCACATCCGACGCTATGCGCAAAGACTTCCGCCCCAGAGATTCGATCTGATCCGCAGCCTGTTTGACCAGATCGAGGCGACGAGCGGTGGGAACGACGTCAGCCCCGCCTTCCGCCAACCCGCGCGCGATGGCTTGGCCGATTCCCGACGTTCCTCCGATGACAACTGCAAGTTTGCCCGTTAGTTCTAGACGACTGTAGCCCATAGCTCCTCGCTCTCAACTTCAAATCCGCCGCACCAACCCCTCGTCCGTCGCCCGGGTGTTGCGAACCAGCAGCAGCGTCAGGATCATCCCGGCAAACGGAACCAGTCCCGCAATGATAATGATCGGATCGAATGCATGAGTTGTCGTTGCGGCCCGGGCATCGGAAAAATATCCGACCAGCAGAAAGGCCACGATCGTTCCGATCCCCGCGCCCGTACCGCTCAAGCCGCTGACCGAAGCTACCGAGTCGCTGTGATAAAGGTCCGAAGGTAGCACGTTGGCGATGGTGCTGAAAGATGCATAGGAAGAAGTCGCAAGCCCGAAAAGCAACGTGATCAACACCAGGTTCGTCGTGAGAATGGTCGGGATCAGCAGGGTGACTCCGATTCCCCCAAAAACCACCAGTGCTTTGCGGGCTGCGCCGAGGGACCAGCCCCGCTTGATCAAGTATCCCGACATGCCACCGCCGAAAAAGTTTCCCAGATCGGCGGCGATGAAGGGGATCCACACTGCGATCGGCCCACTCCTGAGTTCGATTCCCTTCGCAACCAGGTAAATGGGGAACCAGTCGGTGATGAAAAACCAGACTGGATCGGTGAACGTCCTGGCGACGATCGTTCTCCACGTCTGCGGCAGTTTGAGCAGATTGCGCCAGTGAGCTCGGGTACGGCTGGCTGGCTGCGGGCCAGGATCGATCTTGTCCGCGGCGATCATCTGCAGTTCGGCCTGACTCACGCGGGGATGCTCTTCCGGCGGGTGATACAGCCAACGCCACACCATTAGCCACAGGATTCCCAATACGCCCGGGATCATGAACGCCGGACGCCATCCCCAACGGAAGTAGATCGGTAGAATGACGAAAGGCGCAACCGCTCCTCCGATGGACGACCCGCTATCGAAGAGGGCGGTTGCCAGGCCGCGCTCGCGTTTTGGGAACCACTCCGAAACGGCTTTCGTGGCCGCCGGCCAGTTGGCGGATTCTCCAGTGCCCCGCAGAAAGCGGAATCCGGCAAAGCTGCGCAGGCCGGTCGCCGCGGCAGTGGCCATCGAGACAATCGAATACCAGGTGACACAAATACTTAATCCGCGCCGCGTTCCGATGCGGTCCATCACCCTGCCAAAGACCGTTTGTCCAATGGAATAGGAGATCCGAAATGCGATCACGATGCCGGCGTAGTCGCTGTTGGTCCAGTGGTATTGGATCTTCAAATACGGCGCGAGCAGCGAAAGCGTTTGCCGGTCGATGTAGTTGATGACTGTGGAGGCGAACAATATCGCGCCAATCCACCAGCGCAAGGAGGGAATGGCACGTGTAGGAGTCGGCTTCCCGGCGGTCGCCATAGGTAGTAGGTGAGAGACGAACTAACGCCCTACCATCACCTGTGCTTTGTCCTTCAGTTGGTTCTGCAACTTCGGCCCTAACAGTGACGCTGAATTCTTGTCCAGATAGACGGTCGCGTTGGGGTGCGTGCGCAGAATCGATGCCGGCGCTTCGGGGCTGATGCTGCCCTCAAAGCACAACTTCACCGCTTGTGCTTTGCGGGTGTCAGGCACGACCGCGAGAATCTCGTTTGCTTTCAGAATCTGGCGCACCGACATGGAGATCGCCTGCTTCGGCACTTGTGAAATGTTGGCGAACCACGCCTCGCCAACCTGCTGCCGGCGGCACGCCTCGTCGAGGTCCACGATGATGTACGGCTGTTCCGTTTCGAAGTCTGCCGGAGGATCGTTGAAGGCAATGTGCCCGTTCTCACCAATACCGAGAAAGGCGATGTCGATTGGCTCAGAAGCCAGGTGTTTGCTGGCACCGCGCACGGCTTGGGCCGGATTTGCAGCATCCCCTTCGAGCAAGTGATACCTGGTGATGCCGGTTTTCCGGACCAGTTGTTCCAGCAACATCTTGCGAAAACTCCCGGGATGCGTGACCGGCAACCCGATGTACTCGTCGAGGTGAAATGCCTCAACATTCTGCCAATCGATGCCTGGCGTCTTGGTGAGCGCGTCGAGGAACTCAAGCTGCGAAGCCGCGGTTGCAGCGATGATGCGGGCATGGTCGCGCTCCGCCATCGCCCGGCGAATCGCCGTGGCGGCCTGCTCCGCCGCTGCTTTGCCCAGGGAAGCTTTGTCGTTGAACACTTTGATGAGCATGACGGACATCTCCTGGCAGCAACTATAGTTGTTCTTAGAACTCGAAATTATACAGAGCCGGCAACTAAAGCCCTACAAAAGCGAAAATGAGTTTCATCGCGTGAAAACGATCGGCAACTTGATGGCGCATGCACTGCTGTTTGTTGTATGACTGTCTGTACCGGACCTCGAATGTACTAAAGGGCTCCAAATCCTATGATTCGCTCATCCTTCATCATTGCTCTCTCCCTGATTTTCTCGAATGCGATTCTGGCCCGCGCACAAACCGTGCGCGTCGACGCCACACCCAGTCATGTGGTGAACAAGTTCAGCCCTCTGCATGCGCTGGGTTCGACCGTGGACCGGGTGCCGAGCAATGCCACCGACATGTTTTTTCGGCCCGACCAGATCAAGGAGACCCTCTCGGCAGGGTGGGGCGTGATCAGTTACCGGCAGAACACGGATTTGTTTGTCCAGGCGTGGCATTGGAATCCAGAGGGCGCCTGGAGCGATCCTTCCGGCAAGGGGTATTTCGTAGGAGATTCCACTCCTACGAAGAAGATGATCCGGCACTCCTACGGCTATTCCCTTCCGCACCGTGGATTCACACGAAACAACGGGACGGAGTTTGACGGTTTCTCGCGCCTGGATGACGGCGACGTCAACACCTACTGGAAGAGTAATCCCTATCTGACGAAGGCCTTCACTGGCGAGGATGACTCGCTGCATCCCCAGTGGGTGGTGATCGCTCTGGATAAGAAGCAGGACGTGAACGCGATCCGCATTGCCTGGGCCGAACCGTACGCGCAGGTCTACGTGGTGCAGTACTGGGTTGGCGAAGGCGATGCCATGGACGAGCAGGACAAAGGACAGTGGAAAACCTTCACTTCCGGGGAGGTGAAAAATGGGAAGGGCGGTACTCCTACTCTTCGTCTCGATACATCTGGCCTTGCTTCGTCGCCGGTGAGCACGAAGTTCGTCCGCGTTCTGATGACGCAATCGTCGAATACCTGCGACACTCACGGTCCGAGCGACCGCCGCAACTGCGTCGGATATGCCATCCGCGAGCTTTATCTCGGAACCATTGACGACAAAGGAGAATTCACTGATCTGCTTCACCACTCTCCGGATCAGAAGCAGACGCTGACGTTGTGTTCCTCGGTGGATCCCTGGCACCAGGCTTCCGATCTTTACGTCGCTCCTGATCGCATGGAATCGGGCGACCAGCCTGGGTTCGACCTGTTTTTCACCAGTGGAATCACTCGCGGCCTTCCCGCCATTATTCCAATCGCCCTGCTGTATAGCACGCCCGAAGACGCTGCCGCGCAAATGGCATACATCAAGAAGCGGGGCTATCCCGTTTCCTACATCGAAATGGGCGAAGAAGCTGACGGCCAGTACATGCTCCCGGAGGACTACGCCACTCTGTACCTGCAGTTCGCAACCGCGCTGCACCGGGTGGATCCGAACTTCAAGCTGGGAGGTCCGGCATTTGAAGGCGTCACCGAGGACATCAAGGCCTGGCCGGATGCCGAAGGCCGGACGTCTTGGTTTAGCCGCTTCCTCGATTACTTGAAAGCCCACGGGCGCCTGCAGGACCTGGCCTTCATGTCGTTTGAACATTATCCCTATGACGGCTGCGAGACGCCCTGGAAGAATCTTTATCAGGAACCAGAGTTGCTCACTCACATCATGCAGGTGTGGCGGGACGACGGCCTGCTGGCGGGCATTCCGCTATTCGACACGGAAACCAACGCCCACGGTGGTGAGGCCGCAGTCGATATCTTCGGCGCCCTGTGGCTGGCAGATACCTTCGCAGGCTTTCTGGCAGCCGGCGGCCAATCGACTCACTATTACCACGATCTGCCGTATTCTCCGCCGCATCCCGCCTGCGCCAATAGCTGGGGAACCTACCACATGTTCATGGTCGATGAGCATTACGAGATTCAGCAGAAAACCTCGCAGTTTTACGGGGCACAGCTGATTACGCAGGAATGGGCAGAACCGAAAGACGCGGAGCATCGCCTCTTCCCTGCCGTCAGCGATGTGAAGGATAATGAAGGGCACGTGCTGGTGACGGCCTACGCTCTCGAGCGGCCGGACGGTCAGTGGTCCCTCATGCTCATCAACAAAGATTATGACCATCCTCATCAGGTTCGGATTGTGTTTCACAACGCCGAGAGCAATCGAGAGGACTTTTTTTTCGGTCCAGTCACCATGATCACCTTTGGGAAAGCCCAGTACCTGTGGCATCCTGATCGTAAGAAGGGCCACGCTGATCCGGACAGCCCGCCGTTTAAGTTCACGCTTACCGGCGGGGAGAACGCGAAGTACACTCTGCCGGCAGCGTCTCTAACCATCGTCCGCGGGAAACGTTGAAGTGATCACTGCCCTCGAGTTTTGATGCTGTGGAGGTTACGACATGCGCAATGATAATGACGACGAGAATCTGAAAAACCCCACTGACAATCCGGAGAACCCCGGCGTCTCCCGGCGCGACTTCCTCAAGATCTCCGGAATCTCCGCCGCTGTGCCTCTCGTCGCTGGTCCTCGTGTGATCAAGGCTGCTGGCCAGAGAGTCCGGGTCTATGGACCCGGCAAGGTCCCCATGGAATTTGCCATCAACGGAAAGAGCTATAAGGCGAATCTCGAACCCCGGGTCACTCTCCTGGATGCATTGCGTGATGAGTTCGAACTCACCGGGGCGAAGCGCGTCTGCGACCGTGCGGAATGTGGCGCTTGCACTGTGCTGGTGGATGACAAACCCGTCTATGCCTGCGCTATGCTCGCCATCGAAGCCCAGCACAAAGCCATCACGACCATCGAATCGTTGACGCGAGACGGCAAGTTGCATCCCATTCAGCAGGCGTTTGTGGACAACGACGCTTCGCAGTGCGGGTTCTGCACGCCTGGTTTCGTGGTTGCCTGCAAGGCATTTCTCGACAAACACCCTCACGCTGGGCCCGAAGAAATCCGCCGAGGTCTCAGCGGCAACCTGTGTCGCTGTGGAACCTATGCCGGAATCCGCAAGGCAATCGCGCAAGTCGCGCAGAAAGGAGCCTGACCTATGCCGGATTATGCATGGCCCGATGCTCAACACCGGACGTTGATCGGCACGCGCGTCAGTCGAGTCGATTCTCCCGCCAAAGTTTCAGGGCAGGCAAAGTACACCTATGATGTTCACCAGCCCGGCATGCTTTATGGCAAGGTGCTGCGTTGTCCCTATGCGCACGCGAAGATCGTGAGCCTCGACACGAGTGCGGCTGAGAAGATGCCCGGAGTGAAGGCGGTTCACATCGTGCAGGGGCCGGGCACGACTATCCACTGGGCGGGAGATGAGATTGTTGCCGTGGCTGCCGTGGACGAGCCCACGGCCGAGGACGCCATCCGCCTGATCAAGGTCGAATACAAGCAACTAGAACATCTGGTCAGCGATGCCGAACCCCCCAAGAGTGGCGTGCAGGAAGAAGGCCCGCTCAGCATGGACACTATCGATGACATGCTGGATAACCAGGTACCCGCGGGGCAGATGGTCAGTCAGATTCAACAGTATGGAATTACAGAAAAACCCAGCGAAGACACGCTGAATGGGCTCAAGGAGGATGGCGCCTCAGACGCTGTGCTCGATGCCTTGCGGACGGCAGCGGTTCACGCCGAAGTGGCGAGCAAGCTGCCATCGAGTTACCAGAAAGCTGCAGCGCAAACGACGGGTGATCCGGAAAAGGCGTTTGCCGAAGCTGCCGTTGTTTCCGAAGGGCTCTACGGTATTCCGGTTATTACTCACTGCTGTCTCGAGAGTCATGGATCGATTTCCGAGTGGACCGATCCGGATCACCTGTTCACTCACATTTCCACGCAGAATGTCTCCGGTATTCCCGGCCAGATGGCAGAATCGTTGAAGATGCCAGCCACCAACATTCGGGTTCACGAGGACCACATTGGGGGAGGCTTCGGCAGCAAGTTCTCTCCTGATCGTTGGGGAATCTTTACCGCCGAAATCTCCAAGAAAGCTGGCGGCAAGCCGGTCCGCATCATGCTGGAGCGCGATGCGGAACTGGAAGTTGCGGGAGCCCGGCCTTCGGCTTACGCCCGTGTGAAAGTGGGCGCAACCAAGGACGGTACTGTGGTGGCGTGGCAGTCCAACTCCTGGGGCACCGGCGGGCCCGGTGGCGGCGGCATGCCTCCCATTCCTTACGTCTTCAGCATTCCGAACCAACGGCAGGAACACATCGCAATCCGCAACAACATCGGTCCCGCACGGGCATGGCGCGCGCCCAACCATCCTCAAGCTGCCGTCCTTACGATGTGCGCTCTGGACGATCTGGCGGCTAAGCTGAACATGGACCCGGCGGAATTCTTCGGCAAGAACCTTAACCTGACCAAGCAGCGCGAGAGTACTTACCGCGAAGAGCTTGCCATCGCTTCCGAGTTGATGGACTGGAAACAGAAATGGCATCCGCGGACGAGAATCGCGTCTGGGGATATGACGCGCGGTGTCGGATTGTCCTTTCATACCTGGGGAGGACGCGGCCATGCGAGCGACTGCGATCTGACCATCCATCCCGATGGATCGGTCGACATCAAGCTGGGTACGCAGGATCTGGGCACGGGAACACGCACTTGTATCCTCATCGTTGCTTCCGAAACGTTGGGCATTCCCATGGAAGCCATTCAGCTTCAAATCGGCGACACGACGTACCCGCCTTCTGGTGGTTCCGGGGGCTCGACTACCATAGGCGGCGTCAGTTCTTCTACACGCCGTGCAGCCGCAGATGCGCGTGACGCGCTGTTCGCCAAGGTTGCACCCGCGCTGAACACCCAGCCAGATCAGTTGGAATGTGTGAATGGGAAGGTCAGCGTCAAGGGCGACTCCAGCCGATCCCTCAGTTGGAAAGAAGCTTGTTCCAAGCTGGGTGTAATGCCGCTCACCATACGCGGCAAGAATCCGGACAAGAGCAAACCTCCCGATCTCACCAATAGCGGCGTCGGTGGCGTGCAGATGGCGGAGGTCGAAGTCGATACCGATACTGGCGTCGTCAAGGTCAAGAAGATGGTCGCGGTCCAAGACTGCGGGCTGGTCATCGACCTTAAGACCGCCGAAACCCAATGTTATGGCGCCTTGATCATGGGCATCAGCTATTCACTGTACGAAGAGAAGGTCATGGACCCGACCACCGGCCGAATGCTGAATTCGGATATGGGGTTCTACCGTCTTGCCGGTCTCAGCGACATTCCCGAACTGGTCGTGCATATGATGACGGGCAAAGGTTACGACGAACGCGGCGTGATCGGACTGGGCGAGCCTCCAGTGATTTCGCCCGGCGCAGCGATCTCTAACGCCGTTGCCAATGCGATCGGCGTGCGTGTGCCGTTCCTGCCGCTCACGCCGGACCCTGTCCTGGCTGCCCTGGAACAGAAGGCAGGTGCCTGATGCGACCTTTTGAATATGTCAGCCCAAATACCCGAGCCCAGGCCATCAGCCTGTTGGGGACAAGCTGGGGCAATGCCGAGATCCTTGCTGGCGGGACCGATCTGCTCGCGCTGATGAAAGATGATGTGGTCGCGCCTAAACGATTGATCAACATTAAGGGAGTCCACGACCTCCACGGGGTTTTCTCCAATGCACAAGGATTTCACATTGGTGCGTTGACTACTCTGGGCGATCTAGCCGATGACGCCAGGGTAAGCCGGAATTACCCGGCGCTGGCTGAGGCCCTGCTCGAAGCCGCGAGCCCGCAAATTCGCAACCAGGCCACACTTGGAGGTAATCTGTGCCAGCGTCCGCGCTGCTGGTACTTCCGCAACGGCTTTGGCCTTTTGCCGAGAAACCAGGCTGGCAAGGAACTGGTCGCAGAAGGCGAGAACCGCTTCCATGCCATTCTCGGCAATGAGGGCCCTGCCAAGTTTGTCAGCCCCTCCACCCTGGTTCCCATTCTGATCGCCTATGGGGCGAAGATCCGGCTGGAAGGGCCGAAAGGGAAACGCGAGCTTCCGCTGGAAAAGTTCTTTGTTATTCCGAAGAATGAGGGCGAACGCGAACATGATCTGCGACCGAACGAGATCGTCACGGAAGTGGTGATCCCGCCTGCACCGGATGCAAGGGCCGCACACTACGAAATCCGCCAGAAGGAGGCATTCGAGTGGCCGCTTGCGGTCGCTGGCGTCGCATTGAAGATGCGCGGCTCAACTGTCAAATCGGCCCGTATCGTGATGGGATATGTGGCGCCCGTGCCCTGGCCTTCGCCAGAAGCGGAGCAGGCTTTGGTGGGGCAGCCTATTAACAAGGATACGGCGCAGAGAGCGGCTGAGGCCGCCCTGACGAATGTTAAGCCGCTCAGCCATAATGCCTACAAAGTCCAACTCGCGCGTGTGGCGCTGAAGCGCGCGATCTTGAAGGCCGCATCGGGAGGTGTCTCATGATTCCGGAATCGGATCGCTTCAACACCACTCATCCGAACCTGTGCCCGGCGCTGCGCTGGAAAGGCCAGTTCATCCTCGCCGAACCCGATCCCGGCGTGCCGCCTTGCAACGATGGACTGTTCTGGTGCATCCATACTCAGACATGCATCGGTCCGGATGGCGGGCTGGCAGAACCCGGAAACTGCAATTCGAAAAGCCGGGCCTGTCATGGGACGGGGAAGTGCGGATGAATTTGACTATTAAGTCTGAGGAGTTTCGTATGCGATTTCAGCTCTCGATGATTCTGGTTTGTCTGGTAACCTGCCTTTCCATTTCGCTGGCAGCGCAAGAAATTCGCGGCGATTACCTGGAGACCCGCAGTGCCGACGTTTACACGGGTCAGTGCTTTGCCAACGGCGAGGTCAACTTGGTGGGGAATGAGGCCATTCTGGCCTGGCATGTGCGGAGTGGAGGCTGGGACGGTGTGCAGTTGCAAGGTCTGACCGTAGCTGCCGCAGTTCGCGCGAACGGTACCCTGGGGGATCCTTACGAGAATCCCTTCCCGGCGAAAGCGGTGTTGCTGGTGGACGACCTGGCCAGCGCACAGCAGCGGATGGCCTTGGTGAGTTTTGCCAAACACATGGGTGGTGAACTGCTGAAGAACGTCGAGCAGGTGATACCCGCGCAGATGGAATTGGTGGTAAACGCAGAACACCACGGCGTCGCGATGCTTCGGGCGGGCCGCTTTGCGACTGTGCAGACACGTTCTATCGGCGACCAGGACCATTTGTGCGGAAATGAAGTTACCTTCTACCCACCACTGACCCAGTTGTCTCATTCGATGCCGGCAGTGGCCCTCACCGATACTTACCGTGGGCCGGCGCTGGGTGTCTCTTGGGATTTTCACGGCAAACGAAGCGCCTTCGTAGGCACATTCGCCCAGTAGGAACCGAGCAGATTAGAGGTGCAAGAAGTGCGCAAGATTGCAACTCCATCGTTTACGGTCGCCTTCATCTTCGCGCTCTCGCTGGCCTGTGCCGCCCAGAATGGTAAGGTGGACACCGTCGGGCCATTAACCGACAACGCGGTTCCTGAAGGCATACGGCAGGCGCTCGACTCCAAGGGATATCGCCTGACGCTCGACGGCGGAGCGCCCGCCTGCGAGTTGTGGGTGCGCAAGAGCGTCCCTGCACAAACAAAAAAAGATGTTGAGGGTGTAACATACCCGCAGCTGGCCGAGTCCGTGCTGGTCGGGGTTGTGCATTTTCCGCAGGCTGCAGCTGATTTTCGGGGGCAGAAAGTTCCCGCGGGTTTCTACACGCTCCGCTACGCCTTGATGCCCAACGACGGCAATCACCTTGGTGCAGCTCCCAACCGGGATTTTCTTCTACTCATTCCGGCAGCGTCCGATGCCAATCCCAATGCCACTTTCAAATTTCAGGAATTGATGGTTTTGAGTGAAAGTGCTACGGCGACGAAACATCCCGCCCCTCTCAGTTTAGTCCCGGCGGATAGCGGGGTCACCGCACCTTCAGTTTCCAAGGACGAACAGGATCACTGGATTTTTTCTGCCAGCATGAAACTTAACTCAGGCGAGGAACTGCCCTTTGCGCTCGTGGTAAAAGGGACAGCCCAACAGTAGGTCGACGGTCGCGACCTAGTCCTTAATACCTCTCACCTTGCCGCGCAAGTACCGTGACGGAGGCTTTCGGGAGAGTAAACGTGGTTCCAGCGTCTGCCGCCACCGTCGTACCCATCGGCGGATTGTCCGGATCGGGATGGCTGTTGACTCCATCGTTGATCCAAACATACTGCTCGCTTCCGAAGGAACAGGGGATTCTGGCACAGCCACCCGTGGTCAATAGGTCAATAAGGTATACCGGGCCGACCAGCATCTTCCAGTACTCCCCTCTGGGAGTCTTACGAGCACCGTAGGGGAGAGCGGCCTTACCATACCGCCGAGGTTGCCGAGGTCAGTCACCCTGCCATTGTCCCAGAGCAATGCGTGAGGTTGGTACTTCGGACCTGAAGGGCGACACAACCTTCCACGGTTTCCTGTGGACCATGGAGACAGGTATTCAGGACTTGGGCACACTCTCCGGGGACGTAACGAGCTTAAGCGGCAGCATTAACGATGCCGGCTCGGTGGTTGGCGAGTCCGTCGACGCGAGCGGAAGCCTGCGGGCGTTTCTGTGGGAGAAAGGCGTGATGACCGACCTCAACACCCTGATTGCGGGTGATTCTCCCCTGTATCTACTGGCTGGTTGCTCCATCAATTCCCGCGGGGAGATCACTGGCTTAGGTCTGACCAGCACCGGCGAAATTCACACCTATCTGGCGACCCCGACACACGGTTTTGCGACCGGCCAGAGCACTTCACAAGGCGTGATCAGCCGGAGGGTTCTGAGCGACGATGCCCGCAAGCTGCTTCAGCAACAACTGCGCTTCGGCCGATCCGGAGCCCGGTTCATCATGGGGCCGCAATGACCACCGGGAAGATACCCATAGCCAATGTCGTATAAGCTCAAGAAGTCTAGGAACATGAACCGAGAATAAGAGAGCAGGAGAATTTCCTGCTCTCTTTATTTCTTCTATCTCTCCGCGCCGATCTATCTGGAAACTGGTTGTGGAATGCGACAGACGAGACTCTGGGCGTATGGTCGGCTAATCTTCCCTAATCGGTAAGGTTTGCCCGTCAACCGGGAGCAATGGCCGATCACCTCCCATGGGCCGACTATCCGGAAACGGACAGCGTTCGACCCTTTAGTGAGCAAAATGAGTGAGGACTGACTTGCCGAGCACGAAGTAGCAAGCAGCAAACTCGATTCCTGCGGTAAAATCCTTCCGCCCAGAACCCCAGGTAGCGAATGCTGGCTGCCATAACTGCTAAGGGCTGAATGCCGACTTCTGACACCCAATCCGTCGCCAGGACTCTTCCGGCCCGCTACTACACAGACCCTGATCTCTTCCGCGACGAGCTCGAACGCTTCTACTGCCAAACCTGGATCTGCACCGGGCGCGCCAACCAAGTACCGACGCCGGGCGACTACTTTCTGCGCGAGGTGGCGGGTGAAAGCGTCATCATTACTCGTGACGGGAGCAGCTCGTTGCGGGCGTTTTTCAACGTGTGCCGGCATCGCGGTACCCGCATCTGCGCCCACGCCCAAGGACATTTCCCCGGACGGATCCAGTGCGGCTATCACGGTTGGACCTACGGACTCGACGGGGGCCTCATCGGCGCTCCCCACGCGCACGACGGCTTCTGCCGCGAAGACTATCCCCTCAATCGCGTGCATGCTGATGTTTGGGACGGACATATCTTCATCAACCTCAGCTCAGAGCCCATGCCGCTTGCTAGGCAGTTAGAAGATATGCCGCAGAAGTTCCTGCATTGGCAAATGGCTGAGCTGCGCACCTATCGGCGCATCGAGTATGAGGTGAAGGCCAACTGGAAGTTGATCATGCTGAACTACAACGAGTGCCTGCACTGTCCCATTCTGCATCCGGCGCTCAATGCCATCACCGATTACCTCTCTGGCAAGAACGATCAGCCCCATCGCGGATACATTGGCGGCTCAATGGAATTTCAGGGCGGCGCCAAGACTATGAGCACAGACGGTAAGCTGCGGCGCGACTACCTTCCCGGACTCACCGCAGATGAACGTAACAAAGTTTATTACTACGCGATTTTTCCCAATCTGCTGCTCAGCTTGCATCCGGACTACATGATGACGCACACGCTATGGCCGCGTGCCGTGGATCGCACGAGTGTTATCTGCGAATGGCACTTCCACCCTGACGAAATGGCCAAGCCTAACTTCGAAGCCGATGACGCGGTTGAATTCTGGGACATCACCAACCGTGAAGACTGGGCCATCTCAGAACTCTCGCAGGCTGGAATCAAGTCCCGTGCCTACAAGCCCGGCCCCTATTCGCGTTGCGAGTCGCTGCCCCACGCCTTCGACGAGATGGTGCTGGATCGCGAAAAAGCACGGACTCCCGAAGGGGGACCACTAAACGGCTGACATCTTGGCGGGAGTGGCCTCAACCGACAAACGCAGTAGGAGTGATTGACGATCACCGGCGAGAAGCCGACTTCTGTGTGACACTTGGACCCCGAAGAAAGTGAATAGAAACGAGGCAAAATGACTGCTTCCAAACTGACCTTGATCGTTGTCTGTTCCACGCTGCTCTCCAGCACCGCGTCCCTGTCCCAGGAATTGAATTCAAGGAATTCTCTTCGGAGGAGTACATTACTGTTCTCGATCTCATTTGGGGGTCCTCAAGCATGAGCCGCGTTCGTTTTCTGGTGATCCTTCTTGTGCTCAGCACGATAGCTGTCGCCCAGCGACGTCAGGCCAATAAGCCGTCCGAACCGGGCGTCATGCCCGTGGCGACAGGCGAGCCTGCCGAGACATTTCCTCCCGATGCCGGAGTAGTCCCACCGCCGAAACCGGCCGCTCCCAAGTCGCCCTTTGAAGGTATGAAGTACCGTCTCATCGGCCCGTTCCGGGGGGGCCGTGTGGTTGCTGTCACGGGGGTTGCCGGCCAGAACGATACCTACTACTTCGGCGCCGTCGCCGGAGGCATGTGGAAGACGACCGATGGTGGGCTCAACTGGAAACCGCTCTGGGACAAGTTTCCCGAGGCGTCGCCCTCAGTCGGCGCCATCGCCGTGGCGCCCTCGGATCCGAATGTCATCTATGTTGGAACTGGCGAAGCCTGCATCCGCGGCAACATCGTTATAGGCAACGGCGTTTACAAGTCCACCGACGCCGGAAAAACATGGAAGTTCTCCGGCCTGCGCGACACGTATTCCATCGGGCGGATGATTGTTCACCCCAAAGATCCGAACACCGTGTTCGTGGCCGCGCTCGGGCATCCATTTGGACCGAACCCAACCCGTGGCATCTTCCGCTCCCGTGACGGTGGCAAGAGCTGGCAGCGTGTTCTCTACGTGGATGACAAGACCGGAGGCGTTGATATCCAGTTCGACTTGTCCAATCCAAGCATTCTCTTTGCCGGCATGTGGCAGGCCGACCGCAAGCCCTGGATGATGGAATCCGGCGGTCCTGGCAGCGGTCTCTATCGCTCCGCTGACGGCGGCGACACCTGGACGAAGCTTACCGGCAACGGGCTCCCCGATGGCATTCTCGGACGCGTCGGCGTCGCGACTACTTCGAATCCCAACCGTGTCTATGCTCTGATTGAGGCCGCCAAGGGCGGTTTGTTCCGCTCTGATGATGGCGGCGAGAAGTGGCAGCTCATGAATGACGACCGCCGCTACCGCCAACGCGCGTGGTACTACACTCACCTCTTTGCCGACCCCAGGAACCCCGACGTCGTCTACATCCTGAACACCGGAGCTTACCGCTCCATCGATGGCGGCAAGAGCTTCACGCCCATGCACACGCCACATGGCGACAACCACGGACTATGGATCGATCCTGACAATCCACGGCGCCTGATCAACGGCAATGACGGCGGTGCAACCGTTTCCACCGACGGCGGTGCCAGTTGGACGAGCCTCATGAACCAGCCGACGGCGCAGTTCTACCATATCGCCGCCGACAACCGGTTTCCGTATTGGCTCTATGGCGCGCAGCAGGATAACTCCTCCGTGGCGATTGCCGCGGCGAGTGCGCACGGTGGGATTGATCAGTCCGACTTTTATGCCGTGGGCGGCGGCGAGAGCGGATATATCGCTCCCGATCCCGAGGATCCCGAAGTGGTGTACGCGGGTTCGTATGGCGGTGACATTACGCGCTACGACCACCGCACCGAGCAGACCGAGATGATCAATCCATGGCCCCGCAATCCCATTGGCTGGGGCATGGCCGACCTGCAGCATCGCTTCCAGTGGACTGAGCCTATCGTCTTTTCGCCACACGAACCGCACACGCTCTACTTCGCGGCCGAAGTACTGTTCAAGACCACCGACCAGGGCAAGAGCTGGACGATCATTTCGCCCGATCTCACACGCAATGACAAGTCCAAACAGCAATCGTCCGGCGGTCCCATCACGAAGGACAACACCGGCGTTGAGGTCTACGGCACGATCTTCTCGGTCGTCGAGTCACCGGCGCAGAAGGACCTCATCTGGGCGGGCAGCGACGACGGCCTCATCCACCTCACGCGCAATGGTGGGGCTAACTGGGACGACGTCACGCCCAAGGCTATGCCGGAATGGGGAACGGTCAGCATGATCGAAGCTCCGCTCAGCGACGCGGGCACTGCTTATGTCGCTGTTGAACGGCACAAATTGGACGACTTCGCGCCTTACATCTTCAAGACCGTGGATTTTGGCAAGACGTGGACTCTGCTGGTCAACGGCATTCCGAAAGACGACTATGTTCACGCCGTTCGTGTCGATCCCAAGCGCAAGGGATTGCTCTACGCGGGCACCGAGCGCGGTGTTTACGTCAGCTTCGACGATGGGGCGAATTGGCAACCACTGCAGCTCAATCTGCCGATGGCTCCTGTCAATGACCTGATCGTGAAGAACGATGACCTCGCGGTCGCCACGCACGGACGCTCGTTCTGGGTCCTCGACGATATCTCTCCGCTGCGGCAGTGGAGCGACTCGCTCAAGAGCGAAGATGTGCATCTGTTCACACCGGCTGATCCAAACCACACGACATTTCCACCGTCATTCTTCGGGGGCAGCGGCAACGCGGGACAGAATCCGCCTGCAGGCGCAGTGATTTACTACTACCTGAAGACCGAGATCAAGAAGCCCGAAGAAAAGAAAGACGAGAAGAAGGACGACGCGTCCGCCAGTGCGTCGGCTTCCACTTCAATTGCGGCCGCACCTTCGCCGGGCGCAGCGCCTGATTCTTCTGCCTCGGAGGACAAGGACAAAGAGCCGCGCGTCAAGATTGAAATCCTCGATTCGACGGGTAAGGTCGTTCGAACCTATCCGCCGAAACATTCTCCGGCCACGGAAGGCGAAGAAAATTTCTTCGCGCGCTCGCAACCGGGCGAAATCGCGACCGAAGCCGGCATCAATCGCTTCGTCTGGGACCTCCATTACGAAGGCGCCCCGCGGATTCCGAACTCGCCCCTCTGGGGAGGCTCCCCCGACGGTCCTGTCGCGTTGCCTGGCGACTACCAGGTGCGCCTGACTGTGGACGCTAAATCACAGATGCAGCCCTTCAAGATCGTTCCTGATCCACGGCTGCATGTTTCTGCCGAGGACCTGAAGAAGCAGTTCGATCTCATGCAGGCCATCCTCGGCAAAGTCACCGAGGTGCACGACGCAATCCGGCAAATCCGCGATGTTCGGGCGCAGATGACCGCGCTCAACAAACGCCTGAAAGAAGAAAAGAACCTGAACGCCAAAATACTCGCCGATGCAGGCTCTGCCCTCGACAAGAAAATGACCGTGGTGGAGGAGGCGCTCATCCAAACAAAAGCCAAGAGCGGACAGGACGTGCTGAATTATCCGATCCGGCTCAATAATCTGCTCGTGGCACTCGGCGGCGTGGTCTCGAGCGCCGACGCGGCCCCCACGAAGCAGGATTACGACATGTTCGACGACCTCGGCAAGCAGGCGGACGAGCAAGTGACGAAGTGGAACGAGATCGTGAAAACCGATCTCGCAGCCTACAACCAGTTAGCGCGGGACAAAGCCGTGCCCGCCGTCGGGCTCAGTCCGGCAACCGAGCCATAGCGACGATAACGATACCTCCGGAGGCATGATTCGATCAGGGACTCGCAGCGGCGAGAAACTCCGCTGCCGGACAGGCCGTTCTGCTTCAGAACCACAGCGGAATCCGCCGGCACGGTTGGACCCTCCTCGTGCGTGTGCGCCAGCCCACTTCGGTACAATAGCCGCCGTGGCGGAAATCAAGGTTGACCGCGCTCAGACACTGGCGAAGGTCCAGCTCTTCTCCGGGCTCACGGAATCCGAACTCGCTTTCCTGGCCCAGCGAGCAGTGCCTCGCCGTTTTTCTCCGGGCGAAGCCGTTTTCAGCGAGGGCGAGCCGTGCGCGGGACTGTATGTCGTCGATTCCGGACACGTCCGCATCTTCAAAAGTTCCGCCGGTGGACGTGAGCAGGTTCTCAGTATCGATGGGCCAGGCAGTTCCGTCGCAGAGCTACCAGTTTTCGATGGAGGAAACTACCCGGCCTCGGTGACCGCGGTTGACGACGCCACACTTCTGTTTGTCAGTAAACAAGACTTTCAGGCACTCTGCCTGGCTCATCCTCAAGTTGCGCTCAAGGTGCTGCGCGTGGTCGGTGCTCGGCTGCGACGGCTGGTGGGAATCATCGAGGAGCTTTCATTTACCACAGTGCGGCACCGGCTGGCTTCGTTCCTCTTGCGCCTTGCCCGAACCGAAGGCAAGCCCACGGCTGACGGAGTGGAAGTCACTCTGCCGGTCAGCAACCAGGAATTGGCGTCGCAGATCGGAACTGTCCGCGAATTGGTTTCCCGGAACCTCTCCCGCCTCCAATCCGAAGGCTTCGTAAAGATCGACGGCCGCATGGTGATCATTCACAATCTGAAGGCTTTGGAAGCCGAACTGCCGTCTGCCGAATAGCTCTTTCGAGACCTCCCAACCCCGAGTCTGACGGCTTCTTGCGGTCGCCGTGACAAAAGTCATCGGCGCGCTGCCGTTGTTCGACTAACTTCAGAACAGCAAGCGCACCGCAAGGAATGGAGATGCGATGCCGAGGAGGATGCGATGAGCGTGACCACCGAGAAAACTGTGCGGGAACTGGCTCTGGAAAGCCCTGCCGCAACCCGGGTTTTTGAAAAGCTGGGCATCGACTATTGTTGTGGCGGAAATCAATCTTTGGAACAAGCCTGCCGGGCGGCGAATCTGCCGGTGGATCAGGTACTGGATTCCCTCGAAATGGCAGAACAGACAACGCGGACGAAACAGAAGGTACATGACTGGCAAAGGGAGCCGCTGGGAGACCTGGTTGCGCACATCAAAGATACTCATCACAAGTACACGCGCGAGGAGATTGCTCGCCTTGGTCCTTTGCTTGAGAAGGTGTGCTCGGTCCATGGCAAGAACCATCCCGAGCTGCTGCATATTCGCGCGACCTTCGCCGGGTTGGCGCAGGAACTGACGATGCACATGATGAAGGAAGAGATGGTGTTGTTCCCCTACATCATCAGGATGGAGGAGGCTGTCATTCAGAGTGAGCCCATCCTGCCGCCGCCTTTCGGCAGCGTGCAAAATCCGGTTTCGATGATGGAACATGAACACGAGTCCGCCGGCAATGCATTACGCTCTATGCGTAAGGCCAGCGACGGTTACATGCCCCCGACTGATGCATGTATCAGCTACCAGACTCTCTACAAGGCGTTGTCTGAATTCGAGGCTGATCTGCATGAGCATATTCACCTGGAAAACAACATCCTGTTCCCGCGAGCGATTGCGATGGAACAGACGCAGTAACCGACTCGAAGCCAGCAGACGCACCAGGTAGCTCGGACTATGATTGCGGTAAGAACGTTGCGATCGGAGGTGCCCATGCGCTTTATGGCTTTTCTCAGCTTTCTCCTCTTCCCGCTGATGACAGTTGCTCGTGCCCAGGTGTCCGCAGAAGGCCAGGCATGCCTGGATTGCCACAGCAGCAGTACGCCGGGAATTGTGGAGCAGTGGCGAGAGAGCGCCCACGCCAGGAAGAATGTGGACTGCTATTCGTGCCATCGTGCAAATGAAAAAGATCCGGCAACCTTTGAGCACTATGGCCAGCGCATCGCCGTGATTGTCACACCCAACTACTGCGGGCGCTGTCACGGCAAAGAAGTAGAACAGTTCGAAAAGAGTCGTCATTCTCAGGCAGCACAATTCATCGGGTCTCTGGATAACATGTTGGGAGAGGTAGTTGAGGGCGGCCCAGCCGCGGCGAACGGATGCCGGCAGTGTCACGGGAGCGAAGTCAAGTATTTGAAAGACGGCAAATTTGATGCCGATACGTGGCCGAACAGCGGGATTGGGCGCGTGAATCCTGACGGCAGCCGAGGCTCCTGCGCTGCCTGTCACGGACGGCACTCCTTCAGCTCAGCCCTGGCTCGCCAGCCCGAGAACTGTGGAAAGTGTCACCTGGGTCCCGATCATCCGCAAATGGAGATCTACACCGAATCGAAGCACGGCATTCAGTTCCGCGCCAACATTGCCAAGATGAACCTGGACGCAAAGTCGTGGGTGGTTGGCAAGGATTACTCCGCGGCGCCTACCTGCGCAACCTGTCACATGAGCGCCACTACTAATCAGCCAGTGACCCACGATGTGGGCGACCGTATCAGCTTCACACTTCGGCCAGTCGTCAGCATCAAGCTGGAAAACTGGGAGAAGCGTCGTGCTGCCATGCAGGACGTTTGCTCAAACTGCCACGCCACCGGCTGGGTCGAGAACTTCTATAAGCAATACGAGAACACGATCGATCTCTACAACGAGAAGTTTGCCAAGCCAGCCAAAGCGATCATGGATAAGCTCTATGCCGCCAACAAGCTTACGAAAACACCGTTCGATGAAAAGATCGAATGGACCTACTACGAGCTCTGGCATCATCAGGGGCGGCGCGCTCGGATGGGCACGGCAATGATGGGCCCGGACTACACTCAGTGGCACGGCTTCTACGAAGTCGCGAAGACGTTCTATACGGAATTCATTCCCGAAGCTGAGGCGCTTCTTCCCGGCGTGACGGCGGACGTCATGAACAGCCCTTACCACCAGTGGACTAAGGGCCTTAGCAAAGAACAGCTCCAACAACAGCTCGAGTTTTATAAGAAGAAGTACAACCAGTGATGCGCGTTCGCTATGAGAAGCGGGCAGACATTCACGAGGCATTTCTGTCCTTGGGGTGCGCTCTGATCTGCTGGCACATGCTGCGAGTCCTGGCGCCGATCCTGTCTGCGACTTTGGCGGCAGCCAATGCGCTCTACCCGTGCAGGTGGAGAATAGCTCGTTACCTGGGGAACTGGCACCCCAGTGCGTCCGGGTAATTTCTAGGCTCGCCCGAGGTGCGGTTCATGCTAACGCCACGTTTCACGAGATGATACTGGCAGGATATGATGCACCGGTGGAGTTTATCCCGTTTTGTATGAGGAGCATTTGCATGCAACCGCGCCGCATTCGCTCAGTAGTACTTCTCGCCTCAGTCCTGGCGCTGGCCGCGTCAGCCGCGCTCGCTCAAGAAGCAATCTCGGTTACCGTGGACGCAACGAAAACACAGCAGAAGCTGCTGCGCGTCGCGTTAGTCGTGCCGGTCAAGCCCGGACCGCTCACTCTTTATTATCCGAAATGGATTCCCGGCGAGCACGGGCCCGATGGACCCATCGCGAATCTCACCGGCCTCAAATTCGAGGCGGACGGCAAGACCATTCCGTGGCAGCGCGATCTGCTGGATGTTTTCACCTTCCACCTGGAAATCCCCCGCGGCGTCAGCCATCTCAATGCCAGCTACGACTATCTTGAGCCCGACGGCGGCTCAGCCACTGACAAACTCCTGGTCCTCGAATGGAATGAAGTCGTACTCTACCCGGCGGACATTCCCGCCGAGAAGCTAACTTATGAAGCCAAACTTCTGCTGCCGGAAGGGTGGAAATTCGGCACACCGCTTCCCCTCGACAACGAATCAGGGAATCGAGTCTCATTCAAACCGATTTCTCTGGATCTGCTCGTGGACTCGCCCGTAATTGCCGGAGAGTTTTATCGGACGATTGACCTCACGCCGCCCGGCGAAGCCATCCACCATGAAATCGACATGGTCGCCGACAGCGAAGGCGCTCTGAACATGAGCCCCGAAAACCAGAAGGGGATGACCAACCTGGTCGCCGAATCGGGCAAACTTTTTGGCGCTCGCCACTATCGCGACTATCATTTCCTGCTCGCGCTCAGTGATCATGTCGCGCATTTCGGCCTGGAACACCACGAGTCGAACGACAGCCGCATGTCGGAGCGAGCTCTTCTTTCGCCCAGTTCCGGCATGTCGCTGGGCGGACTGCTGGCGCATGAATTCGTTCATTCCTGGAACGGCAAGTTTCGCCGCCCCGCTGATCTCACCGTCCCTTACTACGAACAGCCCATGAAAACGGATCTCCTGTGGGGCTACGAGGGGCTGACGGACTACCTTGGGCCCATGTTGGCCGCGCGCAGCGGCTTGTGGACGCCAGACCAATACCACGAGGCCCTGGCCGGCATTGCGGCCGCGCTTGGCCCCGGACGCCCCGGCCGTACCTGGCGCCCATTACTGGACACCGCCGTTGGAGAACCCGGACTTGGCTTCGCAAGAGGCGGCTGGTTCAACTGGCGCCGCGGCACCGATTACTACGACGAAGGCGATCTGCTCTGGCTCGAAGTCGCGACCATCATTCATCGCGAGTCTGGCGGCAAGAAATCGATTGATGATTTCTGCCAGGTATTCCACGGCGGTCCCAATAACGGCCCGGAGGTGAAGACCTATACCTTCGACGAGTTAGTGAAGGCGCTGAATGGAATAGCGCCTTTTGATTGGGCTGGCTTCTTCCACGACAGGTTGAATTCCACGTCCGCGGAAGCGCCAGTGGGAGGGATCGAAAACGGCGGCTGGAAAGTTACGTTTAGCAGCGAGCCTCCGAAGTCGGAGGGCCGCCGCAGTGGTCCCAGCGATGTTTATTCCATCGGCCTTCAGGTGGGCAGCGATGGGGTTGTCAGCGATGCCATTGTCGGGAGTCCGGCGTTTGAGGCGGGCATCTCCTCGCAGATGAAGATCATTGGCGTGAATGGCCGCGTCTTCACCCAGGAGCTGCTCTCGGACGCGATCAAGTCTGCCAAGGACACATCCAAGCCGATTACACTCCTCGTCGTCGTGGACGATTATTTTCGAACCTGCACGATCAACTACCACGGCGGCGCCCGTTACCCGCACCTGGTGCGGGATGATGCGCGCCCGGACTATCTCGACGAGTTGATCAAGCCCCACGCCGCGAGCCAGTAGAAGTCAATAGTCTGGTCTCGGGAACGTCCAGTTGTGGCGTTTCAATTTGCGCGTTCGGGTCGACTTTAAGTCTGGTGCCATCCCTGCGCGCTGTCTCGCCCGCTCTTAAATTTGCAGCTACAATGGTCCCGTTCTTGGAAGCAAGAGGGAGGTTCCGGTTGAGAGCATGTGCCTGTCTTGCGGTCTGGTTGCTGATCAGCGAAGCGATGCTTGCTCAAGTGACAGTGGTGCGGGCAGGCCGGATGGTGGATCCGGATTCGGGAACAGTGCTTTCCAATCAGATGATCCTGATTTCAGGAAACAAGATTCAGGCGGTGGGCCCGGGGTTGACGGTTCCAACCGGCGCGAAGGTGATCGATCTTTCGGATAAGACGGTGTTGCCCGGCCTGATCGATTGCCACACGCACGTGGCCGACGGCCAAGCGGACAGCGAGCCTTTTAATGCTCTAAAGAAGACAGCGTCGCAAGTCGTATTGGAGTCGATTCCGAACGCGCGGAATATGCTGCTTTCGGGATTTACGACGGTGCGCGACGTGGGCACGTACCGGGCGCTGAACGACGTGGCCTTGCGCGACGCGATCAATCGCGGAGATGTGATGGGACCGCGGATGTTTGTGGCAGGAGCGTACATCACAATTACCGGTGGCGCAGGGGCCATGACCGGGCAGGCCCCGGACATCCAGCTGCCCTGGGATTTGCATTATGGGGAGGCGAACAGTCCATGGGAGGTGCGGCAGAAGATTCGGTTGCTGGCGCACGATGGCGTGGACGTGATCAAGATGCTGTCGACGGGTGCGGTGCTGACCCATGGAAGCAACCCGGCTTCGACTGAGTTTACCGAGGAAGAGTTGCAGGCGGGCGTAGATGAAGCCCACCACTTCGGTTTGCGCGTCGCGGTGCACGCGCATGCGGCGGAGGGAATCCGGAATGCGATTCTGGCCGGGGCAGCTTCGATTGAACATGCCGAACTGCTCGACGACGATCTGATAGCGCTGGCCAAACAGCACGGAACGTATCTCGATATGGATATCTATGACGAGGAGTGCATCCGGGCGGCCGCACAGACGGGGCAGATGCCGGCGGACTTCCTCGCGCACGATGCGGACCTGGCGCGGATTCAGCGGGAAAACTTTCGCAAGGCGGTGAAGGCGGGCGCGAAAATGGCGTTTGGCACCGATGCCGGTGTGTGCCCGTATGGAACGAGCGGGAAGCAGTTCGCCTTTATGGTCAAGTACGGAATGACTCCGATGCAGGCGATTCAGGCGGCGACGTCGAATGCAGCCGATTTGCTGGGCCATTCGAGCGAGATCGGTTCGGTCAAGGCGGGCAAGTTCGCGGACCTGATCGCGGTAGGCGGCGATCCCCTCCAGGACATCAGCGTACTGGAGACCGTCGACTTCGTTATGAAAGATGGGAAGGTCTACAAGTCGGCCGGCGCCGCGGCGTGCTCGCAGTAGACCTAACTCCTACATCTTCGCGATTGTTGTTAAGTCGCGTTCATACTTACTGTGGTCTGCGCCAGTGTCATCCCATGTAGCTGGCTCAAAAATAGAGCTTCAAGGCGAGCTGGAGGATACGAGGCCCGCGGTAATAAGTGGATGACGACCCTGTGCTGTCCGTCGTCACCTGTCCAAAACTCGGGCTCCCGCCAATGGATCCTTCGCTTGCAGTTGGGCCGAAAAACTGAGCGTGGTTAAAGGCATTGAAAAAGTTCGCCTGGAACTGCAGAGACTTGTTTTCATGGAAGACGAAGTTCTTCATCACAGAAATGTCCCAGTTGTTGATTCCCGGCCCACGCAACACATTTCTACCAATGTTTCCGTAGGTGAACATTGGAACTCCGCCGGCCACAAGCGTGCTGTTTGCCGGAACGGCTTGACCGGCGGGCGGCCCAGCCGCGCACACCAGATTGGTAGGATCGATAAAGAAATGCCCGGTAGTAGTTCCCGACAGGCAGCTTCCGTGCAGGCCGTCAGAGCTGGGACTGAAGGTCTGCGTCTGGCGTGGATCGTGGAAGACATGGATTGGTCCCAGGATATCGGGACGGTCCAAACCTTCGTTTGAGAAACTGGCGCCGTTGCTGGAAAACAGCGTGAAGGGATTTCCCGACTGGAAGCTGGTGATGGTAGAGACCGTCCAGCCGCCCAACGCTTTCTTCGCCAGTGAAGTTGCATTCCGGCCAAAAGGAATTTCCCAAATCGGCGTGAGCACCAAGCGGTGGGTCGCATCAAAGTCCGCCAGCCCACGGTCAAAAGCTGGGCTGAGTGGATTGGTGTAGACCGCTGACCGCGCTCTGAATCCCGAAGACTCATCGATCGTCTTGGCCAGGGTATGAGCCACACGGAACTGCAAACCGTGACTCATCCGCCGGTCCGCTTCAACCTGAAGTTGGTTGCTGGACGAGCTTCCCTCGCTCAAGTTGGTTTGGATCTGGGTGGCGCCACTAGGAATGCCAAGAAACGCCTCCGGGCTGCCGTTGCACGCCGCCAAAGGGCGGGCACAATCGGCGGAGATGCTCTTGTAGGGGTCTTCCGGTGGCAGCAGGCTGACGTAATACTGGTATTGGGCCATGAGCCCATTCGGTCCACTGAGGGTCGGGAAGTTAAGATTCGTGCCGCCAATGGCCCTTCGGCTCATGCTTCCAACATAAACAGCCTCCACAATGCCTTTCCTGCACCGTTACCTTGGCAACCCGGTGTTGACCGCTTTGGGCCGGTTGTTTTTTCATTCCCCTTGCCGCGATTTCCACTGCGGATTGCGCGCCTTTCGCAAGGACAGCTATGAACGGATGAACATTCGCTCAACCGGCATGGAATTTGCCAGCGAAATGGTGGTGAAAGCCAGCTTGTTGCGGATGAAGGTGAGCGAAGTACCGACCACGTTGTCCGCGGACGGGCGCAGTCATCCGCCCCATCTGCGGACCTGGCACGATGGCTGGCGCCACCTGCGCTTCCTGCTGATGTACAGTCCCCGGTGGCTGTTCCTGTATCCCGGCCTAGCGTCAATCCTGTTGGGGTTGGCGGTTGGTTTTTGGCTCCTGCCCGGCCCGCGTCGAATCGGGGGCATTGTGTTTGACGTCCACACGCTCGCCTATGCTTTTGGCTCCATGCTGGTCGGATTCCAATTGCTGGCTTTTGCCGTGTTCACGAAGGTCTTCGCAATCACGGAAGGGTTGCTGCCGGAGGACCCTCGGATGAATCGCCTCTTTGAATATGTCACACTCGAGACGGGCCTGATCGTGGGAGCGGTCCTCATAGCTCTGGGGATCGCCGGTTCGTTGTTCGCCGTGTCCTCCTGGGCCAGAACCAGCTTCGGGCCCATGAATTCGGAGAGTCTGCTGCGCATCGTCATGCCTTCCGTTTTCGCCCTTACACTCGGGGCACAGATCATCTTCAGCAGCTTTTTCCTGAGCATTCTGGGTCTGCGCCGGCGCTGACTCATGCGTCCAGCTGAATTCGATCGCTCCCTCAGTGGCAGTTAAGAAACCTCCTGCGCTTTCCAGCTCAAAATTCTTGCCGGTCTGTTGCGCTTCGATTTCATTTTTGTTGCCGTTTGCGCTAGTGTTACCCGGCACGGAAGGAACATCTGTGACCCTGAGTCAGGATCAGACAAGCGCGGCCTATGACGCCATCGTGATCGGAGGAGGCCATAATGGTCTCACCGCGGCTGCTTACCTGGCTCGGGCGGGATTGTCGACGCTGGTGCTCGAACGCCGGGAAATCGTGGGTGGTTGCTGCGTCACGGAGGAAATCGCGCCCGGGTGCCGCGTCTCGACGACTTCTTATGTCGCCAGCATGCTGCGCCCGGAGGTAATTTCTGAATTGCGCCTGCCCGACCACGGCCTGCGCATGATTCCGTGCGATCCCGCGATTCAGGTTCCTTTCCCGGACGGTCAGGTAGTGCCGTGGTGGGCTGATCGTGAGCGGGCCCGGCAGGAATTCTCCAGGATTTCGAGCAAAGACGCGGCGCGGTTTGTCGAGGTGGATGATCAGCTGAAGAAACTGGCGCGCTACCTGCAGCCCTTTTTTCTGGAGCCTCCGCCGGAAGTTGACCTGTCGGCGGTGAGGGGTTGGACGGACCTGTTCCGTGTGGGCAAACGATTTCGCGGCATTTCGAGTACCGAGATTGCGCAACTGGTCTCGTTCCTCACCGGCAGTCTGGGGGAGTTTCTCGACCATCAGTTTGAGTCGGAGAAAATCAAAACCATGTTTCTGGCGAATAACGTTTACGGAAAACATGGGGGACCATACCAGCCGGGGACGGCGATCGGTCTGCTGTTCCACTTGCTCAGCGGAGGAGAACACGAACTGCAGGGCTTTTACGGACACGTCATGGGAGGCATGGGATCGATTACGCAGGCGCTGGCTGCGGCTGGGAGAAAACTCGGGGTCGAGATTCGCACTGCAGCGCCGGTCGGGCGCATTAACGTACGCCATGGCCGAGTGCGTGGCGTGGTGCTCGAGAACGGCACCGAACTCGGAGCGCGGATCGTGCTTTCGAATGCCGACCCGAAGCGCACCTTCCTGGGACTCGTGGACTCAAAGGATCTGCCCGAGGACTTCGTGTTTGCTGTGCGCGGGATCAAGATGGATGGTCCGTGCGCGAAGGTCAACATGGTTTTAGACGAGGAGCCGCGATTTACCGGAACGTCGCCTCTGGCCACGCCGCTCGAGCGCACATTCTATACCCTGGTTCCGACCCTGGAATTTGCCGAGCGTTGCTACGACATCGCCAAGTTTGGCGAAATTCCCGAGGAACTGTGGGTCGATTGCGTGGTTTCCTCGAATGCCGACGATTCACTGGCTCCTCCGGGCAAGCACATTCTTACTTGCTTCGTGCAGTACGTGCCTTACCGTCTGCGGCGGGGAAATTGGGACGAGATGCGTGACCTGCTCGGTGATCGCGTGGTCAGGAAGATCGCGGAATACGCTCCCAACGTGCCGGGAGCGATTGTGGCCCGGCAGGTGCTGACTCCGCTTGATCTGGAACGCACCTACGGTCTGACCGAAGGCAACATTTTTCATGGCGATTTGCGACTGGATCAGCTCTTCTTTATGCGGCCTGTGCCGGGGTGGTCGCAGTATCGGACGCCGATTGCCGGGCTATACCTGTGTGGTGCGGGAGCGCATCCGGGAGGCGGTGTCACCGGAGCACCCGGGCGCAACGCGGCGCACCAGGCGCTGCGCGATTGGAAGAAGGGACGATTCAAGGAGGCCATAGCGTGAGTTCTGCGAGAGAACATTCGAACTCGTTGCCGAAGACTGCCGATATCGTGATCCTGGGCGCCGGCGTAATGGGCGCATCTATCGCTTTTCATCTGGCACGGCGAAAGGCCGGGAAAATTGTCTTGATCGAGAAGGATCATTTTGGGCGCGGAAGCAGCGGGCGATCCTCCGCATTGATTCGTATGCACTACAGTTTTGCACGTGAAGTGCAGCTGGCTCTGGTCAGCTTGCGCATGTTTGAGAACTGGCAGGAAATTGTGGGCCAGCCAGGAGATTTCCATAGGACCGGATTCGTGCGTATCGCGCTTCCCAACGAGACGGAGAGACTGAAGCTGAACGTCCAGATGCAACGCGACCTTGGGGTCAATGTCACGCTCATCGACCGGGACCAACTGCGCGCGCTCGAGCCAGACTGGAATGTTGACGAAGCAGAACTCGCCGCTTACGAGCCAGATTCTGGCTACGGTGACGGAGCGGCGGTTGCGGGAGATTTCCTCAGCGCTGCGCGCGACATGGGCGCGCAGTATTTCTCGCGCACGCAGGCGACGGCATTTCTGGTTGAGTCTGGCCACGTTCGTGGCGTGGTCACAGACCAGGGAACGATAGCGGCTCCGACTGTTATCTCAGCCATAGGGCTCTGGACGAAGCCGCTGTTTCAGCCGATCGGCTGCGACCTTCCCATCGAATGCGAGTTTCACCAGGTAGCCATACTGCGCAAGCCCCCGGATGTGCGAGGTTTGGGTTGCGCCTGTATCGACTCCGTCACCGCAACGTATTTTCGTCCCGACGCACAAGACAAGTTCCTGGTCGGCGACTTCCACGGAACGCGTCCGGTTGATCCGGACAATTTTCCGCAAAGCGCTTCCGGCGAGTCGCTGGAGGAACTCATTGAGCGCGCCTGCCGCCGGATTCCGAAACTTTCCCGGGCTGAGGTGATGCGCGGCGTAACTGGCGTTTATGACATGACGCCGGACTCGCGGCCGTTGCTGGGTGAAATCCCCGGCGTTGGCGGCCTGTATGTATGTGCCGGATTTTCCGGGATGGGCTTCAAGATTTCTCCCGCGATTGGGCTGGTGATGAGTGAACTCGTACTCGACGGCGAGGGCAAGACCGTGGACATCACCGTGTTCCGCCCGAATCGCTTTGCTGAGAACCAACCGATCGAGGCGGAAAACGAATACGCGGACTTCTAAAGACTCTGAGGGGAAAAATATGGGCAAGAAAGGCATTCTCGATCGCTTGAAAGAAGGCCCTGTCCTGGGCGACGGCGGCTACTTGCTGGAACTTGAAAAACGCGGCTGGGTGCGCGCAGGTCCGTTCACACCGGAGGTGGCGCTCACCTATCCGAACGCGCTGCGCGAGCTGCACATAGAGTTTCGCGAGGCAGGCGCAGAGGTGCTGCAAGCGCTCACTTTCTATGCCAGTCGTGACAAGCTGGCCACGGTTGGCCTGGAAAATCGGCTGGAAGATCTGAATCGTTCGGCGGTGCGCGTGGCGCGCGAGGTCGCTGGCGACCGGTGCCTGGTTGCCGGCAACCTGAGCCTGACTTGGATGTATGAGCCGGGAAGTCCCTCGGCGGCCGATCGCGTGCGCAGCACCTTTGAGGAACAGCTTGCCGTGCAGGTCGACGAAGGAATTGACTTTATCATCGGCGAGACTTTCTCCTGGCTGGGTGAGGCGCTCATTGCCGTGGAGCGCGCCAGGAAAACAGGCTTGCCGGTCATGGTCACAATTTGCTTCGAGAACAAAGATGAGACCGCCGAGGGCAAGAGTGCCGCCGATGCAGCCAAGGCTCTGTTTGATGCCGGAGCCGACATCGTCGGCATGAACTGCCTGCGACCACCGGAGCACATCCTGGGCCCGATGGAACAGATGCGCAAAGCCGTCTCAGGATACCTGGCCTGCCAGCCGGTCGCCTATCGCACCCCGAAGAATAAGCCCGATTTCACAAGCCTGCCTGAGTTTCCCTACGGGTTGGACCCCTTACAGCTTACGCGGAAGGAAATGGCGGATTACGCTGTGCAAGCCCGCGATTTGGGCATCAACTACATCGGCGCGTGTTGCGGCGCCGTGGCCATGCACATCCGGGAAATGGCGCGGGTTCTCGGGAAACTGCCGGAGGACTCCCGCACCTGGAAAAAAGGTGGCGAGAAGCCGATGTCGGCTTACGAATACTACGACCACGACAAGCCGGGGGCTGAGAGCAAAAGATAGACTGAGCCACTTGCGGCGGGAGCGGCGCTTTCCCCCACAGTAGGCTATGGACTAAGGACTGCGGTCGCGAGTATCGTGAGTTCGCTGTACTTATACATCGGGCAGCAGCATTCCAACTGGCTATGGCCAAGTTGGATACGGCGCGGCTTTGGTAAAAGCAAGCCTGTTTTCCGAACTGGTGAATACGTACTGCGACTCCGAGCTTGCGCCGCGACTGCTCCCGGAGGGAAATTATGCGACCTGTTCTTAAGCTGCTAGGGAACGAACTGATCGAGAAAATCATTGCCGAAGCCAGGGAGGTCATGTGCAAGCTGGGGATTGAGATTCACAACGAACTCGTGCTCAGCATGCTCGCCGACCATGGCGCTCGCATCGACAAAGACACATGCTACGCCTACTTCACAGAAGCCATCATCGACAAGGCGCTTGCCACCGTCCCACATTCCTTCAAGCTCTTTGATGTTCTTGGAAACCAGACTCACGACTTCCAAGGCAACAACGTCTACTTCACCCCCGGCTCAACTTCCCTCAACATCCTGGATAGCCGCGGGGAAATACGCAAGGCGACAACGGCTGACTACGTCCGATATGCGAAGTTGGTGAGTGTCCTGCCCAACCTGGCTTCTCAAAGTACCGCCCTGATCTCCACTGATGTTCATGACGAGATTTCCGACAGCTACCGGCTTTACCTGAGTCTGCTGTATGGCGAGAAGCCGGTCGTGACCGGAGCGTTCACGATCGAATCGTTTGAAGTCATGAAGGACATGCAACTCGCCGTGCGGGGAAGTGAGGCGGCGCTGCGGGCCAAGCCGCTGACGGTCTTCTCCGCTTGCCCCACCGCCCCGCTCAAGTGGAGCGATGTCACCAGCCAGAACCTGGTGGATTGTTCCCGCTGGTCGATCCCGGTGGAATTCATCTCCATGCCGCTTTCCGGATTCATGGCGCCCGTCACCCTGGTGGGGAGCCTTATCCAGCAAACCGCCGAGACCCTGAGCGGGGTGGTGATCAGCCAACTGGTGAACCCCGGCCATGCCATCCTCTACGGCGGCTCGCCGGCCGTCTTCGACATCCGTTTCGCGACCACTCCCATGGGGGCCGTGGAGACCATGATGATCGACTGCGGCAACAGCGAGATCGGGAAGTATCTCGGCATGCCCACGCAGAGTTACATCGCCTTCAGCGACGCCAAGCAACTGGATGCGCAGGCCGGGCTGGAGTCGGGCATCGGCGCCATCATGGCGGCGCTTTCCGGGATTAACAGCATCTCGGGCCCGGGAATGCTGGATTTTGAAAGCTGCCTGAGCCTGGAGAAACTTGTAGTCGACAACGAGATTTGCGGCATGGCCTACCGCCTGTTGCGCGGCATCGAACCTCGGGAAGACTTCCCTTCAATTCCCCTGTTCGAGGAATTGCGGTCCAAGAAACATCTGCTGATCGCGGCGCACACCCGCCGTCACCTGCGGGAAGAGATTACTTTCCCCGGCCCGGTTATCGATCGCGCCAACCGCGACCGGTGGATCGATGACGGTAAGCAGAGCTTGATGGAACGAGCCACGAAGGAAGTTAACCGGCTGGTTGCGACCCACAAGCCTTCACGTCTGCCGGAAACAACCAAGCAGGAGCTGATGCACCTGATGCAGCGCGAAGCTCGGCGCTACGGAACGGAGACTCTGCCAGCACGAGAGGAGTGTGTGGCTGCTGGCTGAGCCACCCCAGGGATTGCGTTCGTACGAATCGTTGAAATCGACGAAGGTGAGTGCTTTCCGGCGAAGCTCAGTCCGGGTCATTACCTCGTGCCCGAATAACGGCTACGGAGTGGGAAGGCACTCTGCTCGCGAGGTTCGAAGCGCGCGTTATTGAGGATAGACTGTTCTATATCTTTAGGCTACGGCGACTTCCGCGAGTTTGCCTTCCTTATAAGCGCGCAGGTAGCTTTTGCAGTACGCATCGCGTCCCAGCAGCGCTTCGGCCGCCAGAATGTTCATCATCATCTGGTGGTCGCAAGGATCGACGATCGCAGCATCAAGGCCGTGTGCCATGAGCAACGTCAGGAATGTCTCATTCACCAGTTTGCGCAGCGGCAGACCAAACGAGACATTACTGACCCCCGCACTGATGTGAACTCCTGGGTACCGTGCCACAATCTGGCCAACTGCTGCCAATAGATACTGGCTGTGGGGACCGGTGGCGAGAGGCATGACGCAAGGGTCAACGTAAATATCGTCGAGCGCAAAACCCTCTGCGGTGAGGCGGTCAACCAGCCGGCTGGCCGTGGCCACTCGATCATCCACTCCGTTGGGCGTTCCCGACTCCGACAGGCAGAGAGCGATCACCTTCGGCCGGTGCTCCTTGAGAACCGGCAGCATGGCCCAGCGTGCCGGCTCGTCGCTGATCGAGTTCACCAGCGGCCTCTGCTTGCAGCGGGGAAGCGCTTTGAGCAGCGCTTCTGGATCCGCACTGTCAAGGCACAGCGGGATGTCCACGACTCCTTGCACCAGATCCACCAGCCAACTCAGAAGCTCCACTTCCTGATCCGGCAGACCGCCGTTGACGTCCACCATGCGCGCTCCCGCGACAGCCTGCTTGCGTGCAAGATCCTTGAAGAACTCCGCATCCCTCTTTTGTGCAGCTTCGCCAACCTTCTTCCGCGTGCAGTTTATGAGTTCACCGATAATTAACATGGCTTTGTTTCCTCTTCTCGCTCCTCTTTCTTAGTTTCTCGAAGATCGATTCTCTTGCAGACGTTATCCAGCCCGGCAAATCGGTTGGCCAGAGCATTGGTGCGGTCCAGGCACCAGTCTCGAGGTGGGACCAGGACCCGGCCGAATTTGCTGGGATCATCGCCCATCGCCCGGCTACCGAGGTAGATCAGGTTCCAGATGCAGGGAAGGTCGGGACGAGCCTCACAGCTTCCGTCCACCCGAGAGCCTCCGCAAGGACCGTTACGCAACTCCTTGTAGCACCAGCGCATCGAGCATCCGGCATAGTTGAGATGGTCCTGCACGCAATCTCCACAGCTGACGCAACCCAAGGTCGCCTTTCGATAAAGCGTCGCAGGCCCAAGCAGCCGGTACCACAGGCCATGCCGCCAGGAATTGTTTTGGACGCTGTGATCTCCAGCCTGCAATCGTGGGCCGAACAGACGCGCTCCGAACGAATCGTCTCTTATGAAGTGCCGGTGCACCATCGCGGACATCCGCTGAACCAGAGATGGGTGCGCCTTGGCCTGCGTGACCTGATATTCCGATGTGCCGTCGCTCAGACCGTCTGCGCCTTGCCGGAAAAGGTGGAATTCGCCCGGAAACGCAAACACGAGTTCATCCATCCGCGCCCGCCAGTCGCTACCAATTACGGCGGCGCGCTCGACGATGGTCATGAAGTCCTTGTGAGTAAGGCCGAAGCCGCCAATATGAGCGCCGGCAAACCCAAGGCCCTTGGCTGCGGCCACCATCAGGGCGGCACGTTCCAGCCGCTGCGGCTTCTTTTCTTGTTCCAACCGCTTAATGAACTCATCCGTAACCACGCAACCCGCGATCTCGCCCGCCTGCATCAACTGGGCGATTTTTGCCGTCGGAACATAGACATTCGCCAGAACTGGGATATGGCCAATGCCCTCCCTGTTCATGTACTGCTTCAACTCATAGAGTTTACGCAGGTTGTACCCAAGCTGGGTGATGATGTATTGTGCGCCGGCCACCACTTTCAATTGCAGCTTGTAGAACTGCATCAAGAGATCGGGCTCGCGGACCTTGAATGGATTGACCACCGCGCCGGCGAAGAAATCAAAGGGGGTGGTGCGTACTGTCTTGGGCCCCAGGTTGTACTCGAGGCCACCGTGCAGGGCGCGGAGCAGCCAAAGAATGAGGACTGAATCCAGATCGTATACGGGCTTCGACTTGCCGGCGAAACCCTCTTTCTGGGCATCGCCGGTGAGAGCCAGAATGTTTTCCACGCTCAGGCGCGCAAGCGCGTGAAGCCTTGCCTCGAGCGAGGAGCGGTTCCCGTCTTTGCCCGTCACATGTGCGATCGGCGTCAGGTTGTGCTCCAGCACATAGGAGACAAACGCTTCCGGCGGCAGCGCGGGGTTTCCGCCGGGAAGATCGGTCACGCTGATGACTTTGATTCCATCTGCCTGCGCCGAGGCCTCTCTCACAAAGGTCTCAGCCTCCGCTACATTGTGGTCGCGCCCCAAAACGAGCTCTGCGGTGCATACGAACTCTTTCTTCTCGAGCGCGGACCTAAGAAAGTTCGAATTTTGACCGTTCTCGCGTGTATCCATTATTACCTCCTCGTTATCCGTAGGAGCGCGAATTTGGTTTCCCGTGCACGGATAGGGTGGCCTTGTAGCAATTGACCAGGCGCTGCCCGATAATCCGGCTGAGATGCCGGAAGAAGATTAGACCGCTGGCAGGGTCTTTCTCGAGCAACTGCAGCAGCGCATTCTTTGCGATCTTGGTCACCGTGACCGGAAGAATGCACTCCGCGGATGAGGTGTATTGTTCCTGTTCCGCCATGCTCGACCACCCGATCACTTCTCCGAGTTCGCTGACGACGTAGGCGACCGTACCTCTCTCTTCCACGCACAGGCGGATGCGGCCTGCTCCCAATATGTAGAGGTGGTCAGCCGGGTCACCGGCATGAAAAAGAAACGCTCCCGCAGGGTGCGACTCTTCCGTGGCTATTTCCGCGATGCGTTCCAGCGTTATTTTGCTGATCCCCTGAAGCAGATAAGCTCTCTCGAGCGACATAGTGTGCTCTCCATTCAGAACAGACCGCTCACATTGCCGCTCTTGACGTCGACATCCACCCGGCGAAACCCGGGGTTCGAGGATGTTCCTGGCATCAAGCTGATCGTGCCAGCGACAGGACAGAGGAATTTTGCTCCAGAATAGACCAGCACATCCCGTATGGGAAGCACCCAGCCTTTGGGCACGCCCTTCAGCGACGGATCATGGCTCAGACTGAGGTGAGTCTTTACCATCATGGTTGCGTAATCACGGAATCTCGAGTCCGATTCGAACGCCTCGCACTTCACCTCGGCCTCTGGAGTCCAAGCCACTCCATCGGCACCATAGACATCCTTGGCGATCAGTTCTACGCGATCCCGCAACTTCATTTCCAGCGGGTAGAGATACCGGAAGTTGATCTCGTCTTTACAGGCGTCCATTACTGCGTCGGCTAACTCCAGGGCTCCTTCTCCTCCCTTGGCCCAGTGCTGAGATAGCGCACACCGGGCGCCTGCCTGTTCGGCGGCTTTGCGCACAATTGCGATCTCATCCTGAGTGTCGGTCTGGAATTGGTTGATGCACACCACGGGATTGATCCCCGACTTGCGAATGATACCGATGTGGTGCAGCAGGTTCGCGGTGCCGTTTTCCACCAGTTTCAGGTTCTCTTTGCTGTACTCCGCAGGCAGCGATTGACCAAGTGCGACACTCGGGCCTCCGCCGTGCATCTTGAGGGCTCGGATGGTGGTGGTCAGGACCGAGGCGTTCGGCCGGAGCCCGCTGTAACGGCACTTGACGTTCCAGAATTTTTCAAAACCGATGTCGGCAGCGAATCCGCTTTCCGTCACGTGGTAGTCAAACATCTTCAAGCCCAGCCGGTCACCAATGATTGAAGACTGTCCCACGGCGATATTGGCAAAAGGTCCGGCGTGAACCATGCAAGGCTGGTACTCAGCGGTGCAGCATAAAGTGGGATTAATGGAGTTCCGCATCCAGGCACACATGGCACCGGCCACTTCCAGATGGCCCGTGGTCACCGGATCACCCTTCTTGTCGTAGGCGACGGTGATTTCGGCCAAACGCTTTCTCAGATCCGCCAGATCCCTCACGATGGAGAGGATGGCCATCAATTCGGAACTGGCAGCGATGCCGAACTTGGACTGGATCATGTACCCGTCTTGCTTGGTGCCCATGCCGATGATGATGTTGCGCAGCGCCTGCGCACAAAAGTCGATCACCCAACCCATTTCCACTCGCGTGGGGTCAATATCCAGGCGGTGCATTTTAGTAAGGCGTTCAAGGTGGGCGTCGTCGTAGTTTCGTTCGTGCTGCATGCGGGCGGTGAGCGCCACCATTGCCAGGTTATGGGCGTTCATGAGGTCATTGATGTCGCCGGTCAGGCCCATGGAAAATTCTGTCATCGGGATCAGCAGGGCATTCCCGCTTCCCGCCGCAGTTCCCTTGATGTTCATGGTGGGGCCGCCGGAAGGCTGGCGCAGGCACCCGCCGACGCTCTGGCGGCGCTTGCCCAGGCCCTCGATCAGGCCCAGGGAAGTGGTGCTCTTACCTTCGCCCAAAGGGGTGGGCGTGATAGCGGTAACCTCGATGTACTTGCCGTCCGGGCGATCTTTCAGCCGCTCGATAATCTTCAGAAAATCAAGCTTGCACAGCCTTCCCAGGGGAATGACCTCATCTGGTTCCAGCCCCAGTCTTTCCTGCCACTCGCGGGGAGTGGGCATGTTCGCTTCGGCCGCTTGAGAAATTTGCCAGTTCTGCAACCGCGTCGCATCGTACGGCATAGCAAGGTCCCCGACCAGAGTTGCCATTTGAACCATCTCCCTGACGCCACCTAAATCGAGTAGCGCCCGCCGCGATGGGCTGTGGCAATTGATTCGGCTTTATCCGAATGAACATTTCGTTTTCATGGCGATAATGCGGCAAAATTCGGGCCGAATCCCGGTCTACCACCCGATAAACAGGATTCGCATAATTCCGAATCAAATGCTAGGCTCAGCCCGCAAGGCTAGAAGTTGTAGAGTCCCATTCGCCTTGCGGCAAGTCGGACCGCCGATGTGATGAAGTTTGCGAAAGCCGTTTTCCAGTATGCTGATTGGCGGCGATATCATTTAAGACTGGGGGCACGATGAACTCAGTTTGGGCGCGCCTGACGCACGAGCAGTGCCAGCAACTGCACAATGCCAGCTTAGAGATTCT
>Ga0209517_10001203_pt1 | contig 40158 bp, 42 predicted proteins | sample PeaSoiMetSII2010_FD_187695 | JGI IMG/M metagenome (GOLD analysis project Ga0209517, IMG submission 187695) | Peat soil microbial communities from Weissenstadt, Germany - SII-2010 (SPAdes) (version 2) | ecosystem: Environmental > Terrestrial > Soil > Wetlands > Peat | place: Germany...
CCGCCCCGCCACCGCATTCTCAATCACTTTCACCCGTTGGAACTCTTTCTGACTCAATGTCACCATCCCTCTAGGGTGACAAAGTCTGGTTGCAGTTAAGGGGTGACATTATCTTGGAGCATCTACACATGGAACGCCATCACCTTGACATCACCGGAAAGACCATCCGGCTCATGGAGCTTCGTCCAGGGGAGCGCGTGCTGGATCTGGGATGCGGCTCGGGATGGGCGACCCGGCTGCTGGCGCGGTTGGTCACCGACGGGCCTGAAGGTTTTGGGCAAGTGGTGGGCATCGATGTTTCCGATGAGATGATCCGCCGGGCGCGCGCGGCCTCGAAGGACTTCGAAAACATTCTGTATGTCTGGGGATCGGCCCAGCAGATTCCTTGGGAGGAGAACTTCTTCGACAAGATGCTTTCCGTCGAATCGTTTTACTACTATCCCGATCAGGAGCGGGCGTTGGCGGAGTTGTTCCGGGTGATGGCGCCGCATGGGCGCATGTTCATTCTGATTAACCTTTACAAGGACAATCCCTACTCGCTGCAATGGGTGGACAAGCTCAACGTGCCGGTACACGTGCGCTCGGAAGCAGAATACATCGAACTGCTGAAGAGGCACGCATTTGAAAACGTCGAAGCCCGGCGAATTCCGGATGACACGCCTACACCGGATGACTATCAGACGAAGTCATTTCACAGCCTGGAAGATTTGCGTGCATTTAAGCGGATTGGGGCATTACTGCTGATGGCGTCAAAACCAGACCTGCGCACGCCAGCGCCGGGGTACACGATTTATTCATGATGGCGCGGAGCCGCAACGAGCTGCGTCTCTACAGAGGCGTAGAAACGTGGCTTGCAACGTTTATGCTACGCGGGCGCAAAACTGTAGCAGAACTGGAGGCCTATTCAATTCCTAACTGCGTCCTGGCTTCAGGGCTCAAACGTTCGGGCGTCCACGGCGGGGTCCATACTACGTTCACGGTTGCTTTACGGATGCCGGGCAACTGCTCCAGCCGGGCTCTTACTTGTTCGCCGATCATGACATGCGACGGGCAACCCGGAGAGGTAAGGGTCAGGTCCACCGAGACATCTTGCCGATCGTCGGCGACAGGTTCCAAGTGAACCTTGTAGATCAAACCCAGATCCACAATGTTCACGGGAATCTCCGGGTCATAGCACTGTTTTAGAGCGCTGAGAACTTCGCCTTCAGTCACGGCAGCCATGGTCTTCTCCTTGAAACGAGCAGGGTACCTCGCCCCTAGATAAGTTTACCGCATCCGACCCAGCTTCGGGACCCAGGTTCGCGACGCGGTAGAGTAGAAACATGAGACAGAGGCGCTGTCTGGGCCAAATAGTCTGGTAAGGTTACGCTTGATGCAGATCAGTCCTGAACTCAAGCAGAGGCTTCAGCTCGTAATGGTTGTGGCGATCTTGGTTTCTGGCACCCGGCTCGCCTACATCTTGTATCAGCGGCATGAGAGGCAAGTCGAGCAGGCGAAGAAACAGGCGACCCCGCTGAATCCCGACTACTACGTAACTCCGAAGAAGCTCTATCCCTATGATCTGAAGTCCGCCCGCCAGTTAACCCAGCAACCGGTGTGGGTCAAGGTCGGATATGCCTACACGTATTATCCCTACGATCCGGCTCGGTATCATGCGGATTTCTCGCATGAGGCTGGGAAGCTCCTCCCCATTGAAAAGCTGCAGATCAAGGACATCATCAGTGATGACGCGCCGCAATCGCCCGGCGAGCCGCAGGTGATGGCGGTCTTTGAGAAAGATGGCAAGACTTACGCTTTTTCCATCGGATCGATCAAGGGTGGGAACTACAAGTTTTACTCCGACGAAATGCTCTTCATTCAGGATCCCCACGAACTCTACAAACATTGGCCGGCCGACGTTTGGGACGCCATCGACAAACACCAGGTCAAACCTGGGATGAGCGAACTGCAGGCGGATTTTGCGGTTGGCTTGGGGATTCCGGAAAGCTCAGGCGCGCCGGGGAATCGCACGGTGAATTATCCGAACGGCGGCAACCCGCTCAGCATCACCTACCGCGACGACAAGGCAGTGGAGATCAAATCTGGGGTTGCTAACTAGGGTTGCAAGTGTAGACGCGGGCGTCCCGCCCGTGCGGTGCCCAGCTCAGACGCCGCCCAAATGCCGTCACTTCACCACCGGCGAATTCTCGTCGGCGGCCTTCTGCTCATCGGCATGCATCACTCCGTCCTCGGTGGCGTAGAACGCGCGATGTTCGCCATCCACTTGCTTGGGAGTCAGCGTCAGTTCATAACCATCTTTGCGGGAGTGGAAACTTACGGTGTAGTCTCCGCGATCGGTCTGGGTCATGCGCCGAGTGAAGGAACCGGTATGAACCAGGTCGGCCAGGGTCGGGGCGTACTTGTCATTCTTTTTATAGTATTGCTGCTGCGCGCGGATGACGGTACGCATGTAACCCAGGGCGTTGGCTTCGGACTCCGAACGGGCGGGGTCCCCCTTGAACTTCGGCTGATACGCGGTCTGTGCCGTGGACAGCAGCGTCCCCGCGACCAGCAGCAGCGCAATCCAGGCCAGGCATCTTGGGGACGGTAATCGGTAAGGTAACCTCATGAGCTTTTCTGCCTCGTTTCGCTAAGATGTTTCCATGTTACCGCCGTAATTGCAAAAGCGTTACTGCGCTTTCTATCCGGGGCGAATACAGCTATGCTAGCCCCATCTACCCGAGTAGGAAAGCTATGAAATCTGCAATGGCCGCCAAAGCTGCACCGGTAAAGAAAGCACCCATCCGCATCGCCGTAGTGGAAAGCGATCCATTGCGGTTCGTGGGATTCAGAGCCCTGTTCGACAACGAGTCGGATTTCGAGCTGATCTCGGCTTCGCTTCCCGACATCGGCGGCCTGCAGGGCATCGATCTGATCCTGCTGGGTAATCGCAACGGCCAAAACCTTTTCGACCTGATGGCCAGCCTCAAGGCTACGCGCCCCGACCTGCGCATTATTGTGACAGGTTCCGGCATCGATGAAGAAACCATTCTGAAGGCCATTGCCTCCGGTGCGAAGGGCTACGTGGACGAGGCTGCCTCGCCTGCTGAGTTCGTGCAGGCGATTCGGGTTGTGAATGAGGGCTCGGTATGGGCGCCCAGGCGGGTGCTTTCCATGTTCATCGAGCGCGTTTCGTCGTCTCCCGGACGCATCTTCCCAGCCGGCCGAGTGACCTTTACCGACCGCGAGAAAGAAGTTCTGGAGATGCTGGTGGCGGGTCGCTCCAACAAGGAGATCGGTTCCGCGCTGGGCATCGAAGAGCGCACGGTGAAGGCGCACGTCGCCAAGTTGATGCGCAAAGTGGGAGTGCAGAACCGGATTGCGCTTTCGGTGCATGCCATTACGCACAACCTGGTCTCGACGAAATAGGCCGGCTGCTGCCAAGTTACCTAAGTACAATGCCCTCCGTAATCTTGTCGGCTTCGCGCTCCTGACGCATACTCGTTTCACCTACCACAGAACCTGGGAGACGGGGTTGAGAGCGGAGATTAGGGTCACCGCTGCCAACCCCGCAATTTTTTGTACGTACCTGAACCATCAATAGACTACCCCGCCACTCCACAACAACCCTTTTCCCGCAACAAGAATCCTTTAGAATCAGTTATCACTGATTTTCCAGAAACCCTGTATTAGGAAAGCCGAAAGAAAGATGAAGAGACTCTTGCTCTTGTGGGTTGTGGTTGGTTTGTCGGCCGTGGCACTTGCCGCGGATGAGAAAGCGAGTGGCAAGGAAAGCAAAGCCCAAGACCGCGTACAGGCCGCAGCCGACGTGCTCAATGAAATTCAAGGCGCGCCCGACCAAGGCATGCCCGAGGAGGTGCTGGGCTCTGCCGAATGTGTGGCTGTGGTGCCCTCCATGCTGAAAGCTGGATTTGTGGTCGGTGCCCGCTATGGGCGCGGACTTGCCAGTTGCCGCACACCCAAAGGTTGGAGCGCGCCGGCATTCTTCAGCGTTGAGGGCGGGAGCTTCGGATTACAGATCGGCGGCCAGGCCGTCGATCTGGTCATGCTGGTCATGAATGATGACGGGATGCACAAGCTTCTCTCCAGCAAATTCAAGCTCGGAGCCGACGCCAGCGTTGCCGCTGGTCCGGTGGGTCGCCACGCTGCCGCCGATACCGATTGGAAGATGCGCGCCCAGATCCTGAGCTACTCGCGCGCCCGCGGCCTTTTTGCCGGGCTGGAACTGAATGGCGCTGTCATCCGGCAGGACAAAGACGCCACCAGAGAGTTCTATGGGCATATGTTAACTTCCAAGGCCGCTCTGCAGGGCGAGATCGAACCGCCGAAAGAAGCGTATCCATTCCTGCAGACGCTAGCCAAATGGGCTAAGGAGGCCAGCAAGTAAGGCAAAATCATTCCTCGGTCGGACGTTTGCGTCGCGCTGGGACTGGTTTGACGTAGGATTTTCCCGGTGCTACCGTCACCCTTTCTCCCAACATGCGTCAGCGACTCGAGTACGCGCTCGCCTGGCTGATCATCAAATTCATCGGAGCGTTGCCTCGTCCCTTGGCCCGCGCCGCGGGCATCATTCTCGCTTGGAAGGTTTACCTGCTACACATCCGCTTGAGACGAGTGGGCATGCACAACCTTGCGCTGGCCTTTCCCGACAAGAGCCGGCATGAACGCGCCAAGATCCTGCGAGGCGTCTTCACCTCCTTCGGACGACAACTAGCGGAAGTGTGTCTTTTTCCCAAGTACACCCGTGATAATGTCAGCAAGGTCGTGGTGTACGACGGATTCGAGAATTTCGAACGCGCCCTAGCGCGAGGCAAGGGCGTGCTGTTTCTGACCGCTCACCTGGGAGCGTGGGAACTCTCAGCCTTCACTCATTCCCTGCACGGACATCCGCTGCACGTCGTAATGCGGCCACTGGACAATGTCTACCTCGATCGCCTGACCCGCCAATATCGCACCATGCATGGCAACTCCATGGTCGACAAAGACGATTTCGTCCGCGGCTTGCTCTCCGCCATGAAGGCGGGAGAAACCGTGGGCATTCTCATGGACACGAACATGACTCCGCCGCAGGGTGTGTTCGTCGACTTTTTCGGAATCCCGGCATGCACCGCAAGCGGTCTAGCCAGAATCGCGTTACGCACCGATGGCGCCGTAGTCCCCGGATTCACCATCTGGGATCCCGCCCTGCGAAAATATCGCTTACGCTTTGATCCCGCAATACGCCTGGTGCGCACCGGCGACGACGATGCCGATGCCGTCGCCAACACGGCCTTGTTCACGAAAGTGATTGAGGAATACGTGCGGCGATTTCCGGATCAGTGGCTCTGGGTGCATCGCCGCTGGAAGACCCGCCCCGAAGGCCAACCGCCGCTGTACTAGCCAGACGAGACGCAGCAAGCTGCGCCTCTACCGCGACTGTACAGACGTTGCTTGCAACGTCTCGTATTGGCAAGAATGCTCACTCAAAACCAGTCACTCCGGTACGCGATCCACCAACTCACGTAAACAATCGGTATAGTTGCTGCCAAGGCCCACCACAGCGGCAAAATGAAATCCGCCGCTAGTCCCAGCACGGTGAAGCTGATCCAGAAGATCTTTCGCTCCATTCGGACATTCTAGCCCCAGCTTTCCTTTCCGGCGGCAAACGTATAAAAAGGTGCCATGACGCTTTTGGTTAAAACCTGCTCCGTCAAAGAGGTCGCCGAGTTTGTGCAGGCCCGCGTGCTGGGGGACGAAACTGTGCAGTTGGCAGGCATCGCAAGCGTCGAGTCGGCAGCACCGGGCGATTTGATTTTCGTCGATGACGAAAAGAATCTTCCCCGGGTCCTCGAATCACGCGCCTCTGCGGTGATCGGTGGCGACTTCGCCGCTGGAAAGACGAACTCTAAGCCTCTGTTGATCGCGACCCAACCGCGCTTGGCATTCGCCCGAGCTGCACGATTTCTTTGTCCAAGGCCGGAGTGGAAGCCTGGCATCCATCCAAGCGCCGTCGTGCATCCGTCGGCGCGATTGGCGAACGATGCTACGGTTGAGGAGCGAGTCGTCATCGGCGAACACGTGCACATCGGAGAGAGCACGCGAATCGGGGCCGGCAGTGTCATCGGGGCGAAAGTAAGCATCGGACGCGATTGTGATCTGTATCCGAACGTCACTGTCTACCCCGGCGTGCTCCTCGGAGACCACGTAATCGTTCACTCGGGCGCGGTGCTCGGCAGCGACGGCTTCGGCTACGTGCGTGATCCGGCGACCGGGCGTTATGAAAAGTTTCCGCAAGTCGGAAGGCTGGAAATCGAAGACGACGTCGAGATCGGCGCCAACACCACCATCGACCGCGGAGCCTTGGATGCAACCCGCATCGGCCGAGGCGCGAAAATCGATAACCTGGTGCACATTGGCCACAACTGTCAGATTGGAGAAGACGTGGTAATCGCCGCGCAAACCGGGCTTTCTGGCAGTATCACGATTGAGAAGGGCGTCATTCTCGGCGGCCAGGTTGGCATCGGCGAACACGCTCGCATCGAGGAAGGCGTCATGCTAGGAGGACAAGGTGGCGTCCTGCCCAACAAAGTGCTTCGCGGGAAGGGAATCGCATTCTGGGGAACTCCGGCCAAGCCGGTACGCGAATATCTGAAAGAGCTGGCAACGTTAGCGCGCCTGGCGAAAAAACAGTAGCGCCGCCGTCTGGGCGGCGGTCGCGACGGCACCTTGCCGTCGCCCCGATCATAAAGCAATTGAACCCATGGCAGTCGTCGTAATCGGCGGGCATTCGCGCAGTGTAGGCAAGACCAGTGTGGTCGCTGGCCTGATTGCAGCTCTTCGCGAATACCACTGGACCGCGTTAAAGATCACGCAATACGGGCACGGTGTGTGTTCCCTCAACGGCGAATCCTGCCACTGCGCCACCGATGATCACACTTGGGCGATCTCGGAAGAAAAAGATCGTTCCGGCGAATCCGACACCTCACGTTTTCTCGTAGCGGGTGCGGTTCGCGCCTGGTGGGTGCGCACCGAACAAGGCCGTCTAGCGGAAGCTATACCAACCATCCGCCGCCGAATCGCCGAATCAGAAAATGTGATCCTGGAGTCGAACAGCATCCTAAAGTTTGTGCGCCCGGACCTCTACCTGACCGTTCTCGATCCAGCGACGGGAGATTTTAAACGATCCGCCCAGGAATTCCTCGACCAAGCCGATGCCGTCATTTTGCACGCTCCGAAAGTAACAAATGGCGGCAAGGCCGCGTGGACCGGCGTCTCGCTGAAACCAGTTGCCGGTCGTCCGATCTTCGAGATTCGTCCGCCGGAGTACGTGACAAAAGAGATCGTCGAGTTTGTCAGAAACAAAGTGAGTGCTAGAACCTGAACCCTAAAGCCTGAAGCCTGAAGCCGCCTTTGTTATCCTGCTGACGTGTCCCAGATTCATAAGAGTGCCTGGTTGCTGGTTCTGCTGTCGGCTGCCCTGCAGATTCTGATCTTCCCGCTGCCCAATCTCTACATGCTGTGCTGGGTGGCGATCACGCCTCTGCTGATCGCGATTTTGAGGGCTCGACAGCCGCAGACTCTGCAACTGCAGGCCGGAATCAAGCTGTTGCCAGCCAGTCCGCTGCAAGCTTTCTTGTTAGGGTACGCGTGCGGGATTCTGTGGTACGCCGGAACTTGCTATTGGATTTATAGCGTCATGCACCAGTACGGCGGGGTCAACACAGCGGCCGGAATCGGCATTCTGATTCTGTTCTGCCTCTATCTTGCGCTCTACCACGGCGTCTTCGGGTTGCTGGTGAGTCTGCTGGCGGGAAGCAGTCCATTCAACCTGAGAGCGTTGCTGCTCTCGCCCGTCGCCTGGGTTGCCGTCGAACTCGCCCGCACCCGCATCACCGGATTCCCATGGGGCCTGCTGGGCACAACCCAGGTGGATAACGTTCCTCTGACTCGCATTACTTCCGTGACAGGCGTCTACGGACCGTCATTCGAGATCATGCTCGTGAATGCGGCGTTCGCTGCTGTCTATTTGGTACAACGTGAAAAACGCAAGCGCCTCCTGCTTGCAACCGTCATCGCTGCCCTAATCTTACAGGCCGGAAGTTTAGTTCCTGCGCCTGCAAGTCGCACCGATCACTCCGCGGTTCTGGTCCAGGCCAACGTACCCATTGTCGAAGGTTCCGATTGGACGAAGCAGTATTTCAACGACACCTTGCGCGACTTGACTGAAATCAGTCTCGATTCGCACGATCGGTCGCCGCGGCCCGACTTGATCGTTTGGCCAGAAAACCCGGCGCCGTTTTACAGCACTGACCCATTCTTCCGCGATGCGGTAAGCAACGTCGCCCGCCAGTCGAACGCATGGCTGCTCGCCGGCAGCATTGGGATTCGCAATGCCAGCGCGACGCCGAACCAAGCGACCGAAGTCTACAACTCGGCCTCGCTGGTGAGCCCCGCTGGCGAATGGGTTGCGCGCTATGACAAAGTTCATCTCGTGCCCTTCGGCGAATATGTCCCATTCAAACAAATATTTTCTTTCGCCGGAGGCCTGACCAAGGAAGTAGGAGATTTTTCCCGGGGCACTTCCCACGCACCCCTCGATGCCGGTGGCTCTAAGCTCGGGACCTTCATCTGCTACGAATCCATCTTCCCCGACGAGATCCGCCAATTCGCCAACAATGGAGCGCAAGTGCTGGTAAACATCTCCAACGATGGCTGGTACGGCGACAGCGGCGCCTACGCACAGCATCTCAAGCAATCCCGCATGCGGGCCGTCGAAAACAACCGCTGGCTGCTTCTCGACACCAATACCGGCGTGACCGCCGCCATCGATCCCAACGGACGGATCGTAGCCAGCGCGCCTCGCAAAACGCGCACCGCGCTGCGAGTTTCTTATGCGCTCTCGAATGTCACTACGTTCTATACCCGTCACGGAGACTGCTTCGCCTATCTGTGTGCGATAATTTCAGTAGTGGCATTATTCATGCGGCTGTTTACCCGCAAGTGAAGATGCACCTGTCGGCGGGACATAGCAAGCTATGTCTCTACAGCCGCCTGTAGAGACGTTGCCTGCAACGTCTCCCGCGCGCACAATTTCGAAGAGGACAACATCATGGTCGAAGAGTTCGAAAAAGAATATGCAATCCTAAAAGATAAAGTTCGCGAACTTCGGGAGTATCTTTGACGCGGGCAATCTTCGCCAACGCCTGACCGAGATCGAGAAGCAAGCCTCCGACCCCAATCTCTGGTCGAATCCCCAAAAATCCCAGCAGGTGATGCGCGAGAAAAAGCGCCTGGAAGACATGTTGGCCAATGAAGCCAACCTCATCCGCCACAGCGACGACATTTCCGCCTACTTCGACCTGGCCCGCGAGGGCGAAAGTGTCGACGCTGATCTGCTCCGCGAAATCGACTCTCTGCGCGTGTTGGTCGACCGCCTGGAGACCGAGACCCTGCTCTCCGGCGAGAACGACGCTCGCAACGCCATCGTCACCATCCACCCCGGCGCCGGTGGCACGGAATCGCAGGACTGGGCTGACATGCTGCTGCGAATGTATTTGAGATGGGCCGAGCGCCAGGGTTTCGAAACCGTGCTCTACGATTACCAACCCGGCGAAGAAGCGGGCCTCAAATCCGCAACCTTCGCGGTCAATGGAGAATACTCCTTCGGTCTGCTGACCAGCGAAATCGGAGTGCATCGACTGGTACGCATTTCCCCGTTCGATCAAGCCAAGCGCCGCCACACATCTTTCGCCAGCGTCTTCGTCTCGCCGGAAATTGACGACAGCATCGACATCGTCATCAAGCCCGAAGATCTGCGCATCGACACGTACCGCTCCAGCGGCAAGGGCGGACAGCACGTCAACACCACCGATTCCGCCGTGCGCATCACCCACATTCCCACGGGGCTTGTGGCCAACTGCCAGAACGAACGCTCGCAGCACAAAAACAAAGAGCGCGCCATGAGCATGCTCCGTTCCAAGCTCTACGAGAACGAATTAGAGAAGAAGCGCGCAGCCACCAAGAAGATCGAAGACTCAAAACTCGACATCGACTTCGGCTCGCAGATTCGCTCTTACGTCCTGCAACCCTATCGTCTGATCAAGGATCATCGCACCAAGATGGAAGTCGGCGACGTCGATCGCGTAATCGACGGTGATCTACAGCCCTTCATCCGCGCCTATTTGCAAATGCGCCGAGGGGAGAAGCAAGCCTAGAAAATCACGTGGGGACAGCCGCCCTCGGCTGTCGAGCCGAGCGAAGCTCGGCAGAGCTACCGATAAGCCTTCCACATATCGTCGATAAACGTGTACTGAGGAAATTCACCCTGCAGCCAATATCGCGTCTGGCCCTGGCGCTCCCAATCAGCACTGTAATCAAATCCCGTCTGCGCTTTGATATCCGCAACCGCCTGCGCGTCGTCCTCGGTCATCCAGCGATCCACATAGTCGAAGAACGCAGGATAATTCCACACGTTCTCCGCGTGCATGAGATGAATGGCGAGCGCCTCGCCCACCCACGAGACCGACGTACAACATCTTCGATACGCCTCCCCTAACTGCTCGTTGCCGTTGATCAGCGGCCAATTCACGGGCTGCAATTGCTCATAGGGGCCGTACAAGCCTGCACTGACGGGCGTGCCGTCGGTTTTCACGCCGTAGTGTCCGCCATAAATCACCGTCGCTCCCTGCCAGGCTTGCAAATAGCCGCCGGGGATTTTGTCGACGTACACCGTTTGCATGTCCTCGCCGAACTGGTTCGGATACGTTGCCGAGGCATTTTTCATACCGTCGTCGTTCAACAGAATTCCAGCAAATATAACCGGCAATTTTCTGCCACTGCGATGTCCCCCGAACGCCGGCCATCCGTAACCAGCTTGCAAGCAGCCGTATAGATCGATGCCATACTGCACGAAGTAATTTGTGAGCTTAACCTTCTGGGCCGCGGGGAAATTCAACATCAACAGCAGAGACGCATATGAGTCGGCGAAGGCGATGTGCTGTCCATAACTTGGCATGTATTCAGCCGGCGCATCGAAGAGGAACGCGTTGGTGTCGATCCAAGGCCGACGATACAACGACTCGAATTGCGCCAGCGTTGGCGTGCCCGAAGGATTCGGCGGCGCCAGTGAGAGCAAGAGATTTCTCTGCAATGCGCCGGCGTGATAAACGGTCTGACTTCTGTCGCAGTAGGACGGCCGGAACGCATCCGCAGAAGGCGCCGCCGGAAGAACCGTGAGTACGGAGACCGTGCTCACCGGACTCGCACTCATGTCGGAAGCGCGCATCACTTCCGGAAGCGAATGAATCTGCGCCAGGCTGATGGAGGAGACCAGCGCGTCCCCCGGCTTCAACGTGATCGGCGGATACGACCGCAACGATGAATCGAACCACCACGACTCGTCAGTCCCGTCGTTGAGCCTGGAATCGAAGCCGCTCTTGCCGTTCGCGGTCGGCAGATTTAACACCGATCCATTTTCATAAGGTGAAGCAGTAGTTGGGGGAGGGCTGATAGCGGTGATGGTGACCGGACCTACGACATAGTAGTCGCCGGTGACGAACTGGCCCACGGGTACCGGTTGGCTGAAGGTCCAGGTGATGCCGTCTTTCCTGATCGAAGACGCAGTTCCGGGAGGAGGTGCCGCGGTGACTGTTACTTTGGCCTGGGCCGATTTCGAGCTATCCGCAACACTTGTGGCCGTGACCGTGGCACTGCCCGCGCTGCTCCCGGCGGTGTAAAGTCCGGTCGAGGAAATCGTGCCTGGGGAAGCCGACCAGGTAACACTAGTGTTCGATGTTCCTGAGACGCTGGCGGAAAATTGCTGCGTGCTCCCCGCCGTCAACGAGGCACTGCTCGGGCTGATTGAGACCGCTACAGTCTGGGCTCCGGGATTTGCTGCCGACGAACCGGAGGAGCCTCCGCAACTGGCAAGGCCTAAAGTCACCAGCACACAAACGAAGACGGCCACGATCCAGGAATACCGATTCCTCCTGCGGGGGCCGGTGTTATGCGAAGCGAGCCTGCCTAGCCGAGTTGTCATTCAGCCTCGACTATCAGGATGCGACATTCGAGGTGCTCACCCAAGTATCGAAAGTGCACGTCGATCAAGGCCAATCGACCGTGCAGATCAGGCTCCGCTCGACTGAATTCTCCAGTGCGGATTCCCGCTCAGCCGGACGTACGGTATTCTGCTCGCAGCAATCATCTTCGGGTCATCGTTTTGCTAAACATACGGTACCAATGAAATCCAAGAAACCGGCGGCACTGAAACTTGGCCCACGTTTTGAGCGAGCCTTGTTCTTCGCGATCCGCAAGCACTCTGGCCAGACTCGCAAGGGCACCGCCGTCCCCTACGTTGCGCATCTGTTGAGCGTCGCCGGTCTGGTGCTCGAAGCTGGAGGCGATGAAGATCTTGCCATCGCCGCCCTCTTGCACGACGTCGTCGAGGACTGTGGCGGCGCTCCCATGCTTCAGCAAATCCGCCGCCGCTTTGGCCAGCGCGTGGCTCATGTGGTGGACGGCTGCACCGATACGGATCTCGATCCCAAGCCACCATGGCGACAGCGTAAGGAAAGCTACCTCAAGCATCTACGAACTGCCAACGCCGATGTCCGCCTGGTTTCCGCTGCCGACAAATTGCACAACGCCCGCTCCGTCCTCGCTGACTATCGCGAGATTGGCGAACCAATCTGGGAGCGCTTCCAGGGAAAACGCGATGGCACCCTCTGGTACTATCGGGCCTTGGTAAACGAATTCAAACGTAAGAAGACCAACCGCCTGGTAGATGAACTGGAGCGAGTCGTCATCGAACTGGAAGCCGTCGCTGCGTCCGGCTAGGGCAGCTTCACAGCTGTTGTATCCCACCACCAACTGCCATCCCGCGCGCCAGCGATGGATTACAAGTGTGTTTTAGTTCACGCTATATCTGAGGACGGTCCAAGTAATCGCACCGCATCCCAGTACCCTTGGTAACGTTACCTGCTACGAAAGTGCTGGTAAAGCAGCCTGCTTTCGCTTGATCCTGAACTGTCCAGCATTTTCGGAGATAACGAACCCTATGGCACGAATGATCGATGTGATCCGCTCCTCCACGGCTTCGTCGAACGTGATGCAAACCGCCGCTCGGGGCGCACTACACGTTCCTCCTGAGGAAATGATCGAAATCCTGGTTTACCTGGCAACGCAGACCAAAATCTTCGCCGAGCGTGCCCGCCTCACCTTGGCGGGATGGGACGAGACCTCTTCGCGCGCCGCAGCCGCCGACCCCCGCACCCCGAAAGAAGTGCTGGCCTACATGATCACTCCCGGCAATCTTCGACCAACGCTGCTTCCCGCATTGCTGGAGAACCCCGCAGTCTCCGAAGAATCGCTAGTGGAACTCGCCGCTTCGGCTTCCCGCTATATGGTCGAGACCCTGGTCAAGAGCGCGCGGGTCAACCAGTCCAAAACAATTCTGGGTTCACTAAGTTCCAATCCCCACTTAAACCCAGCTCAATCATCGGCCGTCGCCGCGAAGCTTTCCTCCCTGGCAACCGCAACCATAAACGAATCTGAAACCACAGCAGCTTCTCCGGAAGCTACGCAGGCAGCGGAACCCGGAGAGCTGGCACTTCCGAAGCCAGCCAGCCCTGAAGGCAACTCGGATGAAGTCCCGGACGAAACCACCGCCGCATACCTGGCCGAGCACGCCACCGAAATCTCCGCCGAGGCCGGCAAACCGTTTCTACCGATCGGCGGGACAGAGGAACTGACGCCGCAAGCCCCTGCGCTTCATCCCGAGCCAGCACCTGCCGAGGCCGGAACTAAGGCTGTCGCTTCCAGTGCAACGCAGGGCGCAGCCACAGCAGCCCGGAAAGCCCTCGTGAAGAAGGTTTACTTGAGTGCTGAGGAGCAGCGGGGCAGTGCTCTCCAGAAAATTGCCAAGCTCGACATCAAAGGACGCATTCAACTGGGGATGAAAGGGAACAAGGAAGAACGGTCGTTGCTCATCCGCGACGGGACGAAAGTTGTAGCCCTGGCCGTGCTCGAGTCACCCAAGCTTACGGACAGTGAAGTCGAGAAGTTTGCCAATCAAAAAAATGTGCTCGAGGCGGTGCAGCGCGGCATTTCGATGAAGCGGCGTTTCATCAAGCAATACGCCATACTTCGAAACCTGACCTTCAATCCGCGAACCCCCATCGATGTTTCCCTCGGCCTGATTAAACACCTGCTGACTGCCGACCTCAGAAATCTGACAGGCAATAAAGAAGTCTCGGACACAGTACGCAAACTGGCGATGCGAATGTTCCGGCAGAAGCTGGAAACAGCCGGAAAAGGCAAAGACTAAGTCTCAATGTGGACGCACGCGTCCGCGTCCATGCGGCGCCCCAATCGGGCCAACCGGAATTGGGTAGTGGCTCATCGCGCCTTTGGCGCGCTTCCTTATCAAACGGAGCCCCTGCCCGGAATTGGCGTCCCGTGACTGTCGTCGCTACAATACTTGGTTATGTCCTTATCGTCCCAACCTGATGCCATTGCCGATCTGCTGAAGCGCTCCAAAACCATCGCAGTCGTCGGACTCTCCGACAGCCCCCTGCGCCCCAGCCATGGGGTTTCCGCGTACATGCAGTCTAACGGCTACCACATCATTCCGGTCAATCCTGAAATTAAAGACGCCCTGGGCGAAGAGGCTTATGCATCGCTGCTCGATGTTCCCGAGAAGATCGATATCGTGAACATCTTCCGCCGCCCCGAGTTCGTGGAGGAGGTTGTGGATCAGGCCATCCAGCTCAAAGTTCCTGCCATCTGGATGCAGGAGGAAGTCATCCACGAAAAAGCCGCCGAGAAAGCCCGCCAAGCCGGGATTTTCGTGATCATGGACCAATGCATCCTAAAAGAGCACAAGGCCCGCTTCGGATAGCGTCATGCCTCCGCGCCGTCCTCACACGACCGCCGCTCTGGCTCGTGTGGGGACGGGTCTTCGACCCGTTCAGGCGGAGCAAAGCTCCGCAGGCCTTTGCTCGCGGCGTAGCCTGATTAGATAACCAGGTCGGCTCCTAAACGACCGAGTAGACTTGCCGGGCTCAAACCAACCAAGCCGCAGAGGAAAGGAGCCCAGCACCGTTACCGCATCAAGCCGCCTACAGTTCCGCCTTCGCGTACGAATTGATCTCGCAATTCAAACTGACTTCCTCAAACCGCGGCGCTGTCCATTCCATGATTTCCTCCATTCGTGCATTTTCGCAGATTCTAACAACGACGACGACGCACCAAGGCCCGCTCAGTTGCAGCTCCGCGTCAACGGACCGTAGATATCGAAATCCGTCTGCGTGCCGATGTACACATAGCCGTTAGCGACGGTCGGAACAGAGAACCTCGTGGGCGTGCCCGGCTGGTCGGGGTAGGGGGGGGCCGTTGTTCGGATTGCACATCTGCGTGTCGTAAAGTTCGTTCAGGTTGAGTGCGTCGAAGGCGTAAAGCACCGGCGATCCCTTGACGTTCGACTCAATCGCCCAAACAACGCCGTCGACGTAGCCGCTGGGGATGTTGGACGAGACTGAGGGGGTGGCGGCATAGCCCAGGGCCTGACCGCCGGGGTCAACGTCGGTGCTGCCCGCGGCATTGCAGATCGGCGGATTGCCGCTCTCGTTAGGCGGGGGGCATGAAGCGTTCACCGGATACCTCTGCAACTGCCCCTGCACTCCCGCAAAGTACAGCTCCCCGACATCGCCGTTGCCCGCCGCACTTCCACTCCAGAAGGCAGCCGTGCTTCGCGTCTGAGGCGGGTTTAACGTGTGGTTGGCGTTAAAGGAGATAGGCGGCTCCGGAAGGTCTGTGTTCGCGGCGTCGCAGGGCGTGCAGGGATCGCTAGAAGTGCCACAGCCGTTCGGGTATGAGCAGGTGCCGCAACTGCTGGAGCCAGTGTAACCACCAAGACTATCTCGATACGTGGTCCATAGGTAGTTTTCCTTGTCGGCTTTGACCGCGTAACTCCTCGTGAGCGATGTGTCCGGAAGCAACATCACGCCGCCCGAGCCGTAGTCCACGTCCCAGCACTGGCGATACGCCGAATCAGACGGCGTAAAGGAGTAGCCGGAGTATTCAGTGCCGGAGGGATAGGTCAAGCTCGGTGTCAGCTTGACAATGCTGTCCGCCGCGTCCTGGTTTGGGGCGGCTTGACTATTGAGATCGTACGTCCCGTCGCCGGTGCTGGTATAGATGTAGTAACTGCTTCCGCCAGGCGTGTCCGCTCCCGCGGCAAGTCCCGCGCCACCCTGCCAGATTCCGCCTCTTCTGGCGCTGAACCCAGTGGCTCCAGGCGTCGTTTCGTAGATCAGCGGGTAGCCCGAAGCGTTAATGCTCTGCGCGTTGTAGCCAAAGACAAACCCATTCGTGAAGTCGTTATTCCCGTCGATCATGGAGAAGGCGACATAGACCATGTTCACTCCAAGGTTGCCGGTCTGGCTTGCCGGCAGCTCCAGCAACCCTGGGCGCTGGTAGTGTGACCGAGAGAATTTGCTCGAGCTCGCACCGCCGCATCCTCCTTGGCAGATCTGCACCGGAGTCTGAGTCGGTGCCAGGCTGCTGATGCTCAGTGCCCACAACCGATGGTAATAAGCTTTCGAGCCGCTCGGTCCACAGGTGAGGCACTCTGAGGCGGCCACGGCAAACAATGTTCCCGTGGTGGGGCCGTTGCTGTCGATTTCGATTACGGGCGTGCTCAGAATCCCGACGTCGTTGTACGCGCCGTTGCAATTACCTATGTCTACACACCTCTGCGGTATCTCGCCCTGTTCGAGAAGACTCTGGCTTCCGAGAACGGCGCAGTTCGTACCGTCGATGGCGTAGACGCTGTCGTTTTGTGTGACTATATAGGCGATTGTCTTGGCCACTGTCTGACCCTGGAATAGGACGTTGGTCACCACCAGCGGCTGCCCATAAACAAAGTTATCCGGGCCGGCCGGAAAAACGGCGGAGCATATCTTTCCAAAAGAGTTGGGATTTCCGACTAGCGATGTGGTCAGCGTCGTCTCGTTCGTATTTTGCCCGGTGCGCAGGTTGTCGTTGTGCCAAGTGGTCACACAGACACCTGAGGCGCACTGCACCTGCGCGACCGATCCCGTGCTCAGCGTCATTGCCGCAATCAACAGCGGAAGATAGGGGACTGGCCCCAGCAACCAAAATCTCCTCATAATTTTCTCCTTAAAATCTTTTACAATTTGTAGGCCACGTTCGCTGCGTAGCCCGCGACCCAGATGTTTGCGCCATCGAAGCCCACGGCGCCCAGGCTTCCTGTCAACTCTTCCTGCAAAAGCAGCTTCCCGTCGCTAGGCCTCATCTCGACGATGTACGGCCCTCCGCTGATCCATAGATTCTGTCCGTCAAACGCAATGCCGTACGGGCCAAGTGCGTTACCGGTGTTGAACGTGCCCAACAGTTTGCCGTCGCTGGCACGTATCTTCGTTACGCTTTGCTCGCCATTGTTTGCCACCCACATATTGGCACCGTCGAAGGCCATGTTCATCGGGCTGAGGCCAACCTTGAACGTTCCCGCCTGTGTCCCGTCCAGCCGGTATCGGGTCACCACCGGGCTAGCGAAGCTCGTCACCCACATGTAGGTCCCGTCGAAGGCTATGCCGGCCACTCCCAGCTTGTCGCGGTACTTGCCAATCAGCGTTCCGTCGCTGGCCCGCAGTTCGCTGATGGTGGCCTCCCCTTCGTTGGTCACCCAGATGTTCTGCCCGTCGAAGGCCAGAAACCACGGCATCGCGCCCCCGGTCTTGAATGTGCCAAGCACCTTACCGTCCCTCGCCCGTAACTTAGTGACGGTATTGCTGAGGCTGTTGGCCACCCAGACGTTCGCCCCGTCGAACGCCATGCCCATGGCGCCAAAGCCCACGTCGAAGGTGCCCAGGTCGGCGCCATCGCTGGCCCGCAGTTTGACCACCTTGTCCGGCCCCGTGGCGTTGGTGCACATCCAGATGTTCTCTCCGTCGAAGACCACTCCCAGCGGGTTTTCAGGAACTTTAAAGGTGGTTGTGAGGTTGATCTTGTACCACTTCAGCAACGCCACTTGCAGGGGATTCGCAGGCGGCGGTGCTCCGTTGGCAGGTGGTTGTTGTCCCGGCGTGCCGGCTTCCTGCGCCCGGCCAGGGATGAAACTTGCAACCGTTAGCACGACGACGAACAGAGAAACAGAAACCACTACACGCGCTTTCATGATCGGCTACCTCCCCAGGGTTCGGCCCGATGATGCCCAATGAAGACGTTAAACCAAAACTTTCGGAGACGGGGCTTGCAAAATCCAAAGCCCAAGATGCCAAAACTGCGGGGTCCCAAACCAGCGCCCGAGGGGCCAGGCTGGCTTTCAATCATGTGCGGCTCAGCTTACTACGCTTTCCAGCAAAATCAGCCGAAAAACTTCGCACTTTACGATTCCCGAACCGCTGTCAAGAGCCTCGCACCGGATTCGCGCCCGACTCCCGACTCATGCCGGCCGGCGGCGCTTTCCCGTTGACTCAGCGCCTCCAAGTAGATAACCTATCTGTACATTCGTTATCTACTGGATAATGCCAGCTCTTGGCATCGGAAAATGCCTCGCGGGGACGATGGAGGACGGGCGTCCCGCCCGTCCAGCGGTCGCTCCGGATCCCGGGGGTCGAAAACGAACTTTGCGAAGCTGGATGCCTCCCAGGAGGCCGCCCGTTGTCGGGCGTACCGGTCTTTAAATTTGCGGTTTGACAATCGAACACCGCACCATGGTGCACGCTAGCTTCCCAAGACGGTACGCCACCCAGGGATAAGCCACGCGTAACTCCCATGTTCTCTAGATTTTGCGTGTAACTCCCGTAAACTCAAAGATCTAGCACATATAGTCAATCTTTAGGTCCATTGTTTTCAAGATTTTGCAGCCAAAAGGGGGGAGGGGGGTACCCGGTACTAAACAGTAAACTTCCCAATGTGGGAGAGAAGCCGGCGCGCCGCCCCACAAGCATCGCGCCTTTACGATTTCAAAACCGCGGCCAAGCTGGATGGTTCGGCTGCCAGTGATCACAGCCTGCATGTGACGAATGTGACGGCGGTTGCCCTGCGCATTTCAGGAGTGTTACAGAGGTGCGCGTCAGCGTTCTTCGCCGGAGCGGCGAACCTCGCAATCCACCCGGTCAACAAACAGGTAGAGTCCGAGGCAAATTAGAAACATTACGCCCGAGAACACGGCGGCGGGCAAAGCCGTATGCTGATTCCCCGCCAGAAACGATTCCAGCGCTGCGCTCAGAAGCCAAATCTGCACGATCAGCAAGACTGCAATCAGCGCCATTGCGCCTGCGATTGCTGTCAGTCCGCGAGTTTGGGGCGGCAGTTCGACAGGTGGTTGCATGGTCATCACACCTTCACGTCCACAGCGATCACCTGTTCGCCACGGGTTTCGAGAACGATCCGGGGCAAGGGCCGTGACGGAGGACCTTGCAGAACGGCCCCGTCCTTGATTGAGAAGAAGCCCTGGTGGCAGGGGCATTCGAACCGATTGCTTGCCCGCGAATAGTAGACGGCGCAGGACAGGTGAGTGCATTTCTGGCTGTAGCTCACATACTCGTTCTCGCCCGTGCGCACCAGGATGCAGTGGTCGTCCTTGGTCGGATAGGTAAACAGCTTCACTCCACCGACCGGGATCTCTCCCAATCGAGCGACGGGCTGTTGCAGATACGAAGGGGTCTTGTAGATGAGGGAGCGAACCAGAATCCAAACGTTTCCCACGAACATTCCGAAGCTCGTGAGCACCAGAAACTTGGTCAACTGTCTGCGGGTAACATAGCGCTCGTCGGCTGTGTGAACCGAAAATTCTTCTTTCCACAGTGGTTCGCTACTCGCGCGTCGCAGCCAATTCATGCTCTTCCTCCCACATGTAATCCACGACGTCCAAAGCGACGGCTTCCCGTTCAGCCGGAGCCATCATGTAAACCTTGGTCGTGATCTTCTGCTTGCCAAAATAGAACGTGTTCGTGGGTTTCTCGCGCCGGTGCGCAATCTGTTCCGGCCTGACATACGCCAGCGCCTGACTGGGACACACCGTCGCGCACATCGGACGCTTGCCCACCGATGTGCGGTCATAACACATGTCACACTTCATCATCTGTTGCTCAGGCTCCATCATCTTCGGTATGCCGAACGGACAGGCGAGCACACAGTTATTGCACGCAATACAACGGGGTTTCAGCGAGGAATGGACAATCCCGTCCTCACCCTTCTTGATCGCATCTGCCGGACAAACCTGTGCACAGGTGGGTTCGTCGCAATGCCAGCACACGTAGGCCGCGGAGGTGATGCTCTCGCGCCGCTCGATGAAGTCGAAGTTGATCATCGATTTCCCACGGTGTGTTTCGCATTCCTCGCAAGCCTGCAAGCAGGAGCGACAACCAATGCAGCGCGACGGATCGACATAGAACTCGTATCCGAACACTAGGCTCCTCCGCGCAAAGCATGGTTCAGATGCGGGCCGCGATCATCCGGTGATGGATCGGGAGCATTGGCTTTTGCGATCCGACAGGCGGAAACCTTGAACTCGGGAATCTTGCTGCGTGGATCGAGAGTTCGATGCGTAAGCCGGTTGGCGCTGCGAGTGCCAGCCCAGTGATAGGGAATAAAGACAGTATCGGGCCGAATGGTCTTCACCACCATAGCTTGGATTGTCAGGTCGTCGCGGCGGGTCGTTACTGTCACCCAGTCGCCGTCTTTAATGCCGTGCCGTTCGGCCAGGCGCGGATGAATCTCCGCCCGTGGTTCGGGATACTGGTCAACCAGCGCACCGATGCGCCGGGTCTGTGTCCCCGACAAATACTGGCTCACGACTCGCCCCGTGGTTAGAAACAACGGATAGTCGTCACTGATCGGATCGCCACTTGGACGCCATTCCGTCACGTTGAAGTGCGCCTTGCCGTCGTGAGTATAGAACTTTCCGTCTACGAAAAGGCGGGGTGTTCCTGGGTGGTCGAGTGACGGGCATGGCCAGAAGATGCCCATCTGCTTATCCACTCTCTCGTATGTAATCCCGTAGTAGTCGGCCACACCGCCGCGCGAGGCAATTCGCAGTTCTTCCAGAATATCGGCGGGATTCTTGAACGGGAAGTATTGGCCCCGTCCCAACCGATGAGCCAGGTCGATGATGATGTCTGAATCGCGCCTCGCGTCACCCGGCGGATCAATGCTCTTCTGCCAGTGAATGACTCGCCCTTCGGCGCTACAGCCAAGTCCGTCTTCTTCCTCGTGCAAGCTGCCGGCTAGAACTACGTCGGCATGGTGCGCAGTTTCAGAGAGAAAGAAATCGATCACGCCGAAGAATTCCAGCTTCGATAGAGCCTCACGTGTGAAGTTCGCGTCGGGAAGTGAGACTAGCGGGTTGAAGCACGTGGAAAGCAGCCCCTTGATCTCACCGCGATGAATCGCTTCCATGATTTCTTCGGCGGTGTAGCCGGGTTGGGGAAGTTCTTCAGGCTGGATGCCCCAGACTCCCGCGATGTACTCGCGAGCCGCGGGGTCCGTAAGCGAGCGTTGGCCGGGCAGTTGGTCGCACTTCTGTCCATGCTCACGTCCACCCTGGCCGTTGCCTTGGCCGGTAATCATGGTGGGACCCGCGCCTTCACGGCCGATGTTACCGGTGGCCAGCGCAATGTTCACCAGTGCCAAACAGTTCTCTACGCCTTTCGACTGGTGTTCCAATCCGCGAGCATGCATCAGGATGACCCGTTTAGATTTGCCAATCCAGCGTGCCGCTTTTTCGATCGCTTCGGGCGGGACACCTGTCATCTCAGCCGCCTTGCCGAGGTCCCACTGCCTGGCAGACTCCGCTACGGTCTCGAAACCAGTTGTGTATTTCGAGATGAACTCGCGGTCCTCCAAGCCGTCACGCAGGATTACGTGCAGCACTCCCATCAGCAAAGCGAGGTCGGTTCCAGGTCGCAGCGGGAGATAAAGATCCGCGTTCCGTGTAATCGGAGTCATGCGGGGATCAGCGACGATAAGCCTGCCGCCGTTGTCCCGGCAGCGCCAAACGTAATCGGTCGTGATGGGAGCACAGTCGCCGATGTTCGCGCCAATCACAAATAGCACTTCGGCCTTGGGAATCTCACTCCACGGAATCGGGCTGCGATCGATGCCGAATGCCAGCTTGTATGCAGTTCCGGCTGAAACCATGCAGAGTCGCCCGTTGTAGTCGATGTGACGAGTGCCCAATGCCACGCGGGCGAACTTTCCCATGAGGTAGGATTTCTCGGTCGAGAGTGACGCGCCCCCGTAGATAGCAATGGCGTCTTTGCCATGCTTCTGCTGGATCTCGCGTATGCGGCCGACGGTAAAGTCTAGTGCCTCATCCCAAGTCGCGGGACGAAAACCCCGTTCGCTGCGCATCAAAGGCGAAAGCAGACGATCGGGGTGGTTGCCCTGGAGATAACGCTTCACTCCTTTTGGGCAGAGCATGCCGTGGTTGAAAGGAAACTCCTCCCAGGGTTCGAAACCGATGACGCGATTCTCGCGGACCTTCAGCTGGATCCCGCACTGCTGTCCACAGAAGCAGCAATGTGTCTTGACCAGTTTCTCCGCCGGATGGATCGATTCATCTTTCCACCCGCCGGGCGGAGCATAGTTGAGGTGCGGTCCAAACTGTTCTCTGAGGGTCTCTACGGAGACAGGAACCTTAGCCATTCGCTTCCTCTTTTAGTCTCATTTGCGCGAGGGAAATTGATTTGCGTTTGCAGGCGGGGCAGAGCTCCTGCCAGTTGCTCACTGGCCCGCACATCGAATAGTTGAAGCCCACCTGCGGGAGAACGCGCTCAAGATCATCGATGTGCATGCGTGAGGCGTAGCGCTCGCCGCAACGTGCGCAGATTGCACCCGCGCCCTCCGCCCCTGCTTGTTGATACAGTTTCACCCCCAATTGTGCTGGCCGCTGAAAGATGTGGAAGAACTTTCCAAACGGAAGATAGAGCAAAGCCGCAATCACCGTGATCGCATGCAAAATGGCGATGAAATCATAGAAACTGCCACCCAGCCAGACCTGCGAAACCGTCAGAGCTAAACCTGTAATAGATATCGCAAAAAGCAGGATCAGCGGCCAGAAGTCCATAGCAAGCGTCTGCACCGCGCGTGCGCCTTCGTCGCGCATGCGGCGCCACAGCGAGAGACCGATACCACCCAAGACCAGAAACGCCGCAATGTCCAGACCATGAAAAAGGAGTAAGGCAGTGAAGGTGTGCAAACGGAAGCTGAACGCCGGATAGCCGAACAGGTGAGTGACATACGTCATCTGATCGTTGAGCGCGCTGGTGAAATAAATCCAACCGAATACGAGAGGGAAGGTAATCATCACCGCCAGCAGGCATCCCCAGAAAATCAGCTGGTGCATGGCCCAACGCATTCGCGAACGTTTCGCAATGAATGTTTGGGCAAGGAGATGCGTTCCCGCCAGCTCTACGATGTGGCCGAAGCTGCGAAGTACTCCTCGGTCCCTGAATAGTTGCCAACCCCGCCGCCAGTACACGTAGGTTGGAGGTTTTCGGATCCAGACCGTGTAGTGGTAGATGACACCCCAGGTCGCGAAAATGATGGCGAAGGTGTAGATCACCAACGCGGGATCAAAGTTTTGCAGATTACGCGACCCGAGCACAATGGCGGCGATCAAGACTCCTGTCCACAACGTCGCCCAGGCCCCGGCGCGGATCCTGTCCGCGGTGCGTGTTAACTCGGCAGGAAGCTTGGCTGCCAGCGCTTCCTCCTGCGTCAAGAAAACCCGTCCGTTCATCCACCACAGGAGACAAGCCACGGCCGACAACAGCACGAACCCTGGCCAGACTACTCCTAAACGGTCGCGGAACATGCCCAGCAGCAACGGCGGAAAAAACCCTCCCATGCCGCCCATCGCACCCACGAGTCCAGTGACCGTCGCTCTTTGGCTTGGAAAGTAACGCGGCACCAGTTGAAACACTGCTCCGTTGCCGATGCCGAGCAATGCTGCACAGCCCAAGGCTCCAACCGTGAACGGCAACATTGTCGGGATACCAAGCAACAAACCAAAAGCGGCGATCGCTGGCAGAATCCACGAAAGCACTCGCGACCCACCAATCTTGTCCGATAGCCACCCACCTAGAGGCCGGCAAAGCGTCGCCAACGCGACAAATCCAGCGGTGCGGAAACCTGCATCTGCAGGGCGAAGGCCGAACTGATCGCGTAGAAGAGACGGCAGGTAAATGGAGAAAGCGACGAACCCGCCAAAAGTCAGAAAGTAGAAAGCCGCGAGCGCCCACGCCAGAGGCTCGCGCACGAGGACGCCGAGCATCTCCGACACACTTTTGGGGCGAACTGTTTCGGTGGCGTTTCTGCCGTAGACGACAAACACAACCGCCCAGACCACCAAAATGACCGACATCCCCCAATACACCGCACGGAACCCGTAGGCGGCGGCAACCACAGGCCCCAAGAACACGGCAGCCGATTGGCCAATGTTTCCCAGGCCATATGCGCCCAGAGCGCTGCCCTGGCTCTCCATGGAAAACCAGCGGGAGACGTAACCAACGCCAACCGCGAAGGAGGAGCCCGCCATGCCCAGAAAGAAAGCTACGATAAGCAGGTTCCTGTAGCCGGTGGTCCACGGAACCAGAGCTACGGGCGCTGCGACGAAGAACATTAAAACCGCGAAAACAATGCGGCCACCAAAGCGGTCGGTCAGCATCCCCATGGGAATGCGAGCTAAAGCCCCCAAGAGAACAGGAACCGCGACCAAAAAGGCGGTTTGAGTCGCTGAGAGGTGAAGCAACTGGCGGAAATGAGGGGCGAAGGCACTGATCAAGCCCCATGCCGCGAAGCATACGGTAAAAGAGACTGTGCCCAGCAGCAAATGCCAGTTCTGCGAACCTTGCCGATGCTCCACTCCGCTGTTTCTTGCTTTGGGCATTCCTAAAGGATTCTAGTCCCAGCAACCCGGAGCTGAGTAGTTCGCCGGCGAATCACTGATCACCGTAGGTATCTTCCCCCTATTATATCGTTTCACGATATGTTACACCCGGTCAATAGTGCGTTGATGATCGTTCTTTCACTTCCTCCCGGCGTTCATTGACACTCACAATCACCTGTTGGAGGCGACTCGCAATCGTTCCTTTGTTCCGGTACAGAACACTGGCTCAAAGTTTGGGGTTAAAGTTTGTGCTCGACGGCGGGCCGGAAGGCGGCGCGCTCGACCAACCCTACGCTAACGATCCCTCATTTACTGGGCATTTGAATTGGAGTCCTTCGAATCCAGTAAAAAGGACACAATCGTGTTTTTGATCAGAAGGCGTGCTGCTAAGTGATTGAAAGTGGTGAGCGCGGTAGGAATCGAACCTACAACCTACTGATTAAGAGTCAATCCTCGGTATCGCCCTAATCCTTCGTGAGGGGTATCTGCTTGACTCAGGTGACCACAACAGGTTGTGCGCACAAACCGGTTGGGAACTCAACTGGCTGCGTTTACCTGAGTGAAGCAGATACCCCTCTCCTTCGTTTCAACATTCTTTATCAACGACTTACCGAATTGATGTTTTTACGGTGTGCCGTAAAGTGTGCCGTAACCTTTATTACTGTGTCCTAGCCATAGCGGAGCCGCCAGACTGATTCAGAGCTTGGCGAACAATCTCAACTTCGGGATGCTGATACCGCATGGCAGTTTTCACATCTTTGTGGCCCATCGTGAGCATGACTGCCTTCAAGTTGCCGGTTTGCTTCAAAACCCTAGTGCCGTAGTCGTGTCTGCCGCAATAAAGAACCAAGTCTTCCGGGAGGCCAGCTTTTTCCCTGGCCTCACGAAAGCGATTCGCCATCGTGGTGAGATGACCCGCCCGAGAACGCTTCGAGGGAAATACCCATCCGTCACGTCTGCCTGCGCAACGTGCCCGGAGCAGGTCTAGTGCTCGGTCGCTTATCGGCACAGTCCGCCTTCCGTCAGGAGTCTTGCTATCGGGAACAAAGACGACTCGATTGTTCCAATCGACATTCTCGATGCGCATCCGGTAAAGCTCTCTTTCATTCCGCATTCCCGTATCTCGCATCAAGATGACGATGTCTCGGAAAAGGAGGAAACCACGTTTCCGCCACTTGCAAGTCGCGGCGGCGGAGAGCAGCTCCCTTTCTACAGTATCGTCCAACCTAGACGACCGGCCATACTCCTTCACCAGCCTGAATTTGGGAACGCTCCGAACGAGTTCCCACTCTTCTGCCTTGTGCAGCATTCGGCGGAGAGTCCGAAGTGCGCAATTCGTATTAGAGGCAGACCCATCGAACCTCAGTGCTTCCACGTCGTCCTTCTTGATTTGGTTCAGCCTCATTCCCGTTACCCGAGCCTCATTCAACAATCGCCAACCATTCTCGTAGTACAGCTTCGTTTTGCTCTCAAGATTTGCGTTTTCAACCCACTCCAGAAAACGCCGCGAAAAATCCCGCAGCGTCGGAGTCTTCCTGTCCAGTGGGTCACTACCTTCAAGTGCCATTCCCAGTTTTAGGGCAGCAATTTTTGCAGCCCTAGTTGAATTCGATTCCTTGGTCGAACCACGGTAGCGTTGGCCGCGCACCGTGAAGTCGTACCAATAAAAGTGAGACTTCGATTTCTTAAACAGCTTCACGAGCTTCCTCCATTGCAGCCCGCACGGAAGCAACTCGCGTGTTTTTCTGGATGTACTCCAAAAGAACATTCACATCATAACTAACCCGACCTTGCAGTTCTATCCAATTCGGTCCGACTCCCTCAGCGCGCCAGCGCTTCAAGGTTGCCGCTGAGCGTCCAAGAATCTCCGCAGCGTTGCGGGTGTTAACGAGATGAGGCATGGCTGGTTTTTTCATCGCGATGGTCTGGGACATATTTCACCTACTCCTCACCAAAGTCCCGTACTCCTCACTCACGCCTCGCCTTGGAAGCGGGAAGAGGCAGCGGGCCTCGGGCTACGACAATGCACTTGACAATAGCGCACTTGTAGGCTTAGAGTCAATATGTATCGTTACATGTTGCCTAGAGGTAAGAGAAAATAATCTTATGGCAGAGACAGAGAAGACAGCACCGACGCAGCAACCCGTGATCTCCATTCGCATCTCCGATGCCCTGCGCTCCCGGCTCGACAAGCTGAAAGAAATCATGGCCCTCAAGACGGGCGGCCCCGTGTCCACATCGGAGGCGGCAAAGCAGCTGCTTGAGTCCGCCCGAGACGACCGTCTGGAGTTGGTCAATCTGCTCTTGGAGCCGACCGAATCCTTGCTAAGAATTCGCGGCAAGGCCGACGCCAGACTCTCGCTTTCGCAGGCGGAATGGACGATGGTGGCCCACTACTGCGCGCTGGGCGCGGAGTCGTTCGCGACTACCGCCCAAGGCCAGATTTCCTTCGAGTCCCTGGCCGAAATACTGGAGGCATTCCTTGCGGCTTATGCCGTGGTTCGCAGGTCGAAAAAGTCCCCGCTGGACTTCCTGTACCTGATGACTCTTCCGGGGGACAAACAGGCCGAAGCAAAGGCTGAGGACATTGGAAGCGATGACGTACACCGGGTGGTAACTAATACTATCCAAATGCTGCGGAGCCAAGCCCAAAGGCGGCGCAAACCGATCCTCGCCGTGCGCAATCTCTACACCCTTCTCGACCAAGAGAAGTTCTCGAACATCGAGAAGCTGAACGAGGCGCTTTGGCCGCACTGGTCAGCCCTTTGGAAGGTGTGTGCGCGCGGCCACTATTTCCTTCATCGAAAGCCCCTGCGCGAGAAGCCGCCAGCGGAGACCGAGGACGAGGATTTTGAGCTGGCGGTCCAACTGGCATTGCCCTCGTTCGAAGAAGGCGGATACCGCCTCGATTTGGTGCGGGAAGAGGGGAACGATTTCTCTCCGCGCTTGCAGTTTCCGGGAGAGCTTACCCCGAGCTATCCGGTGGTGGGATGCCCGAGGATTGCGGAGTTCCGAAGGATGCTCGAAGAACTGGATTTGGCGCGTGATCTGTACCAATGGAAAGGCCACTATTTCTACGCGCACACGGCGATCTTAGACAACGAGGAACGGGGCGTGTACTTCTTTGCGCGGGAGAACGGAATCGCTTTCAGATTCCCGGTGAAACACTGGCAGTCGATCCGCAATCTGTTTCGGCGTGCATGGCAGGCCCCCGAAGTGATCCATACGTGGGAGGCGCAGGTGCTCGAATATGGCGAGCTGTGAGAGAAGCGATGCTTTGCGCCGGAATGTGGACGCGAAACGGAATTCTGAGCGCGCTACGCGGGTGTGGGGAGTGACAAACGCTGCTTTGCAGCGGGAGAAATGTGGACACGACACCCCCAAACGGGAACTGCGGAGCAACGGATTGGCGGTTTGATGTTTACGCAGGTTAACGTTCACGGTATCAGCAGATTGGATCGGTTAGTAAAAATGTTCGTGGTAGCGAGCGATGACTGTATTTTGCGACAAATTGCTTTTGGCGTCGATCAGGTAAACGCGTTGAAGCGTAAGAACTTTCTGTAAAGCAAGCATTTCGCCGCGCGACGGCGGCAGAGCAGGACGCGGTATGGGCAACAAGGCGGTTTCCCCAAGGAGTATTCGCCGCATTCAAGTCGCCCCGCAGTCCAGTCTGCCATTTGGCGAAGAGGCGAAGGCTGGATTCCGCACAAAAACAGCCGCCACGCGGCTGACTCCCGAGGAACTTTCCGAGATCGAAACTGCCGCCGAAGGTGCGGGGCAATCGCCCTCCGAATGGCTGCGCACGACCGCTTTGCACGCTGCGCGGAAGCGTCCCGCCGACCCTGCGGAACTGGTGTTGGCCGAGGTTTGGGCGGTGCGTTACACGCTCCTGAATCTCTTCCATGCTGGTGCCGAAGCGGCATCGGAAGGCAGGCAAATGTTGCCCGATTCCATCCTCAAAATCCGCGACGAAGCCGATGCGCGCAAGCTGCAACAAGCTCGCAAATTGCTCGCTGATTTTCTCGGGCCGCAGGGCTGGGAAAGAGGACGGAAACCATGAATGACCTGCCCTCTCTGAGACGATTTCCGTGGCTGCCTGCGATGGCAATACTGGCCTTTTCCGGGGCTTTGTTTCTGTGTAATTGGCTGGTCTGGACGCCCATGCAACGCTACTACCTGGGAACTTATTTGAGGTGCGCCTTGTTCGGAACTGCCCCGTCTGCGAGTACCGAAGTCCGATGGTTGTACAAGACCGCGCCGCACAAGCAACAGGAATTGGCTACGGATGCCGACGTGGTTCCGGCAACTGCGGGCGACGGCACAGGAATCCCGATGCAGCTTTCGCCAGCGGCGCGGCAAGCCGGTTGGACTGGCCTGCTACAGGGGCCGGATGAATGGCTCCAAACTGTCAGACTGCAAACGTTTCTTGCGGCGCAATTCTATGACGGAAAGAGCCTCTGGAGATTGCTGTTGACGCCCCTGCTGTGGGGAGCCGCGATGTTTTTTTTCCTACTGGCGATGGGAAGTATATTGCGGGGCCTGAACGCCTATGACGAGTGGGATTTGGAGAGGATCGAATGGGGCGAACCACCGACAAGCTGGCCGCAGAGATGGAGAAAAAAGATCGGCACAATGCGATTCAGCCTGCCGGGATTTGCTAGGCGGAAGATACCAGAGATTGCGCGAAAGGCAACGCCACAAACACAGGCCAGCATTCACGCCGAGTCGTTGAAGAAGCCGATCCAGCCGGTGCTCCCGATCTTCGGTTCGGCCATCGCTGCCGCTGATGACAGCCCCAAAGAACGCTTTGCCTCGAAGGAGACGAAGAGAATCGAATGAGAGGATATCTGCCGAGAACACGTTCTTACTGCATTCACCGTCGGCGCGGCGACGCTTCCCCGCGCAGTTGAGGATCGCTTATGCTCACGATCTCGAAACCGCTGTCAGCCAGTCAGGCGCGAACATACCATGCGCGGGAGTTTGCCGCGCAGGCGCAGAACTATTGGAGCCGCGACCAGCAAGGCTACAGCGAATGGCAGGGCAGGCTTGCCGAGCAGTGGGGCTTACACGGCGCGGTCGGTTCCGAACATTTTGCGCGGTTGAGCGAAGGCCAGCATCCACACACAGAAGAGCAGCTTGTCCGGCATCAGGTTTCGAGAACCTACGAAGGAAAATTCGGCAGAGAGGTGACAAGCGCCGAGCACCGCACCGGATGGGATGCAACATTTTCAGCGCCGAAATCGGTTTCTCTGACTGCGCTTGTGGGCGGCGATGACCGAGTGCGAGAAGCGCATCGGGAGAGTGTCCGCGTGGCGCTGCGGGAACTTGAGCGGTTCACACAGGCGCGAATCGGCAATGTACACGCGCCGGAAACCACCGGCAAATTCGCCGCTGCCACTTTCGAGCACGACACGGCGCGCCCGGTGGAAGGCTACGCCGCGCCTCAGCTCCATACTCATGCGGTGATCTTCAATGTGACCGAACGCGACAACGGCCAAACACGCGCATTGCAGCCGCACGAGATGTTTGTCTCACAACGCTACGCCACGGCAGTTTATCGTTCGGAGCTGGCATTACGTTTGGATAAGCTGGGCTACGAACTGGAACGCGGCAAGCATGGGCAGCCGGAGATCAAGGGTTATTCGAAAGAATACCTGGAAGCGTCCAGCCCGCGCCGGGAGCAGATCAAAGATCATCTGCGGGAGCAAGGAATCGACGGAGCGGCCGCGGCTCAGATCGCGGCCCACCACACGCGCGACCACAAGGAACTGCTCTCGCCGGAGGAGGTCTTGCGACGGCACCGCGATCTTGCCGCGCAGTATGGGCATCAGGCCGACAAGATAGTGGCCGAGGCGCGGACGCATGGACAACAACAGCGCCAGCAGCACGACTACTCGCCCGTGCAAGCGGCGCAGCGGGCCGTAACTTACGCCCGCGATCATGTGTTCGAGCGGTCGGCGGTTGCAGACCGGCGCGACATTCTGGAAGCGGCGTTCAACCGTGGGATGGGGCAGGCCACGGTTGCCCAGGTGCGGCAAGAGTTCGAGCACAGAGTGCAGGCAGGCGAGTTTCGTGCCGTCGAGCATGTCGGAGCGGGCCAGCCGTACACGACCGCCGCGATGTTGCGCATTGAGCGCGAGACCATCGCGCACATGCAAGCGGGCAACCGGCGCGGTTACGACGATCCGATGCTGGTTCCGGGGAAAATTCGTATTGACACCGAACAAAGGCATCCGGAGCTGAATGTTGGGCAGCGCCAGGCGGTTGACAAGATATTTCTCTCCCGCGAGAAAATTGTTGGCCTCGATGGAGTCGCAGGCGCGGGCAAAACGACGGCGCTGTCCGTCATCCGCGAGGGCGCGGAATCGGAGGGTTACAAGGTGGAAGGCTTTGCGCCCACGTCCCGCGCAGCGCAATCGCTGGGAGACGCCGGGATTGAAACCATGACCTTGCAGGCGCATCTTGCCCGAGGCCACAGTGAGGATACGAGAGAACTCCGGCTCTATGTGATAGACGAGAGTTCGCTTGCATCCACAAAACAGATGCACGAGTTTGTCAGCCGCTTGCATCCAAACGACCGCGTTCTGTTGGTGGGCGACACGCGCCAGCATGAATCGGTGGAAGCCGGTCGCATCTTCGCGCAGCTTCAAGAAGCGGGCATGAAGACGGTGAAGCTCGAAGAGATCGTGCGCCAGAAAGACCCCGAGTTGAAACAGGTGGTCGAACAGCTTGCGCGGGGCGAGGTGGGAGAAGCCGTTGCCGGGTTGGAGCGGCAGGGTCGTATCCATGAGGTTAAAGGCCGCGAAGAACGCATTGCGGCAATCGCCAAGGAGTATGCGAAATCGCCCGAGAACACATTGGTCGTCTCACCCGACAATCGTTCCCGCGCGGAGATCAATCAGGCCATCCACGCGGCATTGCAGGCGAAGGGAGTCGTCGGCAAAGAAGAACGTCGCATCCCGGTGCTTGTGCCGCGTCAAGACCTCACCGGAGCAGACCGCGCCTGGGCCGAGCGATACAACGTAGGCGACGTGCTGCGCTACTCGCGCGCATCGAAGGAGACCGGCATCGGAAAGGGTGAGTACGCCCGTGTGAACAGCATAGACGCTCCCAGCAACCGGCTGACCGTCGAGCTGAGGAACGGTACGGAGAGGAGCTACGACCCACGGCGTCAACAGGGCGTCTCCGTCTATAACGAAGAGGAGCGGGCGTTCTCCACCGGAGACCGGGTGCAGCTCACCGCGCCCTCGCGCGGGGTGAAGCTGGCGAATCGCGAGCTGGGAACGGTGGAGAGCATCGGCCAGAACGACGACGGGCGGCTGAGGTTGAAGATGGACGGAGGCCGCACCGTTGATCTCGATCCACGTTTACATCCGCATCTCGATCACGGCTATGCGGTAACGAGTCATTCCAGCCAGGGACAGACCGCCGACCGCGTGCTGATTCACGTCGATACTGAGTTAGACGCAAAAGACCTGCTCAACCACCGTATGGCATACGTCGCCGTCTCGCGTGGCGCTTACGATGCACAACTGTTTACCAACGACCGCCAAAAACTGGGTGCGGCGCTCGGGCATGATGTTTCTCACCGCAGCGCCAACACACCCGAGATGAAGCAAGAGCAGTCCATCGCCCCGCAGCGGGAGATCGGGCCGCAACAAGATCACGGGCTGGGACTAGGAATCAGCCTTTGATGCCAATGCTCTACGCGGCAAACTGTATCCTTTCGCCGCGCTCCGGCAGGCACGCCCGTCGCCACGGAGAATCTGTGGCAACAGGTCGTGCAAGCCCTCCGCTTTCAACTAGTCGCCGCTGGCAGTATCGCCGAATGCGGACGATAAACAACGTCCGCAAAGCATCGCCTACGCTGGCCCCTGTGACACCGGGGGGCCAGCTCCAGCGATGCGGTTGAACCAGGGTTGGGAAGGTTGGATGGAGAAGGGTTAGTTAAGACCACAGGCTGCAAAAAACGAAATGGCGCGACCTGAACACAGACGAGCGCATGTGTTGCACTCATCTGTGGTAAGGATACTGCACACCGGAAAACCTTTAGCAGTCCTTAACGTCGCAAAAATTTCCCTTGGCACCGCAGATGCCGCCTGCGGCTCGCTACAGTCGTTTGCAGGTTCGCTTGCGAACATGAAAAGCGAATGCTTTTCATAGTTGAGATTTACCCGTAGCGAGGATGGCAGTCAAGGGCGACCGAAGGGAGCCGCGAAGCGGGCCTGTCCCTTGACGGCCACCGCAGCGGAGGCTAAGCCGCGTCCACCGCCCGGATGCCCCATCCTCGCGCAACCCTCGATGGAAAACAGCAACGCTTTGTTTCCAACAAGTAGCTGTGCAGCTATTACTTCGTGGGTGGTGTGTGTCGCAGCGTCAACCCGATGCCGTAGGCATCGTTAGAACACCGATCGAGAAACGGCGTTCCGGGAGCGGAAAAAACTCGTCTCTTACAGTCACCGTGCCCGGCTGGCCACACTGCCGGATCAGGAATTGGGATCGCGGCGGGCAACTAAACGGTCGGAACCAAGGCGCGGCTCGGGCTCGTCGGCCCGGAATCGGGGCGCAGCAACGCTGAATCCGCTCTTAGAAAAGAAATCCCGGCCCTGATATTTTATGGCCCGAGTTGGTAGTACGCTCGGCTCTTAATTGTGTTGCTTGCCGTCCGATCAAAGGCGCAAAATTGCGGACAAATGGCTTTCCTTCCCAAGACCCGTCCGGCTCAAAGCGAGGCTGAATTTTTCCGCACGCCGGAGATGGACGAAGAGGACGCACACCAAGCGGGAGTCCAGCTTGCTTCAGATCTGTGGGCGAAAATTCTCTTGTTTGCAGAGTTCGACAACATCGAACGGTCCGAGCCCGCTAGAAGCCAGATGATATTTGAGGCTAACTTCTTTGCAGCCGCATATTGTACTTATCACGCTGAGAATTGGTATTCCGAGGAACCCCTGAGAAAAAAGTTTGTCGAGGGTTTGAAAGGGCAATTTGCCCTCGTCCTAGCCGTGAGTGTGGATCCCCCTCCGGACTACAACTCGTTGGTAGATGTCCAATCCGACTACAGCTCTCTGATAGATCTCCGAGAGCGGCAGTATCAAGCTATCCGTGCGAGCTACACGCGCTTCACCAGATTGTTCTTTGGAAAGACGTTTGTGGACGGCGTGTTCTTGGCCGAGCGCATCCAGTTCGCTCTCGGCCAGCACAGGGCTGTCACATCAGCCCCGACACTGGCACACTTCGTAAAGCGAGTTGTGAGGGAGGTTCATAACGCTAGCGCAGTGCCCTCCCGCTCCGTGGCTCCGGTGGAAGTGCTTGTCATCCTCGCGACCGTCTCCGTCGCAGTGGGGATACTGCCGCTGCCCTACGGCTTTTACATGTTGCTTCGGCTTATCATCTGCCTCGCTGCGGGCGTGGGCTTCGTGCGAGCGTGGGAGGAGCGACGGACAGGTTGGCTCTGGATTTATGGGGTGCTGGCGGTCCTTTACAATCCGGTGCTGCCGATCCATCTGCTGCTTCGGCCTCTGTGGATCGTGGCCAATCTGGTGACCATTGTCTTGCTTTGGGTTGGGCTATCGAAATTCGGGGATCTGCTTCCGGGACAGAAGGACGCGACCCAAGAAGAGGTTCTCGACGCGCCAATTGAGCTGGAGCCGCAAGGCGACATCGTAAACGACCGCGTTGCGGCACGCAGTTTCAATCGGGCTGTGCAGGGTTATGTACGGGCGAGGCTGCGCCAGGAGTGGGGCAAACGACCGCGCTCATTGGCGACGTGCCTACGATTGCTTTGGGGCGTGTCGCTAAACCTTTGCGCCACGCTGCAACTATGGCTTGCGGACACATGGAGCGGTGGCAGTCGTTAGACAAAAGCAATGGTACCGCTGGATTCCTGCCAGGCGAGCTTTCGCGGCCATGAAGGGACCCGCCGCTGCGCGGTTCTTCGTAGTCTCCCTTGACTGCGGCTTCGCTGCGGGGAGAGTCGGTACCATGAGTGGGCATGGACCTTTCTGCTTAACCAGTGTCCCAGAACGACTATCGCCATACTGCGCGACGACGTACAATTTCCTGCGACTGCCGCGATAGGCGGGATACGACGTTATGAGCACCAAACTCTCTGTCCACACGAAACCAGAAGACGAGGAACTCGCCAAGAAGCGATTGGAACTAGCGGAGATTGAATCGCAATTGGCGGATCGTGAGTTGTATGTCGTAACCTTTCGGACCGAAGTGACCGCATTTGAGCGGCGTTACCTGAAGATTGTTGGCGCTCGCTATGCCGAACTTGATGAGATCAACGCTGAGATCGCAGAGCGGCTGGCGCAGCGGCGCGCCGACAAGAATGTTCAAGACTCCGCCAAACAGGCGCGGGCAAGGGCTAACGAGTCCCGGTCGGCAATTGACGCTCATGCTGCTGACGTGGCACCGCGGAGCTTGCCTTCTCAGGAATTGAAAAGCCTATATAGAGAAGTGGCCAAGAGAATCCATCCAGACCTAAGTTCCGATCCGGAGGATCGCAAGAAACGGCAGCGACTGATGGCCGAAGCTAACGAAGCCTATGGGATGGGTGACATCGCCCGACTCAAGCGGATTCTCGAAGAATATGAAAGCAGTCCCGAGGCAGTACCGGGCGAAGGGGTCGGCGCCGAGCTAGTGAGAGTCATCCGAAAAATCACGCAAGCCAGGCGGCGGCTGCTCGAAATCGAGCAGGAAATTCAGAAACTAACCGCCTCCGATCTCGCGAAGCTGAAGGTAAAGACAGAGGAGTCTGCAAAACGCGGGCGGGACCTGCTGGTGGAGATGGCAGAACAGGTTGACCGGCAAATCGCCGCAGCACGCACGCAAGTCAGCAGGATGTCTACATAACGTGGAAGCCATGAAGAAAGACGACGAACCTACTCGAAGCAATAGCCTCATTCCGACTTCCGGCCAAGCCCTCGCCAGACGATCTGACGCCTTGGTTGTTCGGGGCATCCGCGATCTCGAAACCACGGAACGAGCCTACGCGGAGGCCGAACTTGAGAGAGGTATCGAGTGTGAAGGGGCTGAGAAGTTTGCTGACGCGGCAATCCATTACCGCAATGCCGCTGAACTCGGCCATGCATGGGCGCAGTTTCGCCTAGCCGAAATGTACCAGGGGGGCAAGGGCATCGAACAGAACCTCCACGAGGCCCAGGTCTGGTTTGGAAGAATTCGTGAAGCTGCGGAACGAGGCGAGAGTGAAGCTCAATGGAGCCTTGGGCTGATGTTTAGCGACGGGCTAGGGGCGGGCCAGGATTATGCCGAAGCAGCGGAATGGTGGCGGAGAGCCGCAGAACAAGGTGACGCCGCCGCGGCGGCCAGCCTTGCACACTCCTATCACAACGGTCGTGGAGTGATGGAAGATCATGACGAGGAGGAGCGATGGTTGCTGGAGGCTGCCGCAAAAGGCAACCCTTTGGCCTGCCATGAGCTCGGGATGATGCATATGGGCTTAGACAGTACGAATCCTGCCGAGCTATCCCCGGAACTGCAGCGCCTCTTTGCAAATGACGCCGCCGCCGCCCGCCGAGCTGTTTGCCGTAGCCGCCATGAGAGGGATCTCGTGAAGGCGTGTATGTGGTTCAAGCTGGGGGCAATGAAAACGGGCGTGGAAAGGGGGCAAGGGCTGTGCAAAATGTGGTGTGAGCTGATACTACCGAAGTTCAGAGAGCTCACTGCCTCACAGATCGACGAGGCCGAAAGACTGGCACGGGAATGGAAAGCAGCGGTTGACAACGCCGCGACCCGTTCTAATGCCACAGGAGAGACAATCTAAGCAGAGCATCAAGATCCCCTCGATTTCAAGAACACGGTGATGGCAGCGCTGGAAACCAAGCCGGAGCCACGCAAGACAAAGCGGTCTAAGAATTCCTAGCCGGGATCGCTGTCGTAACGAGACATGTAGAAACGGCAAGGTTCACCTTGCGGTGGCCGCCCGTCAACAATCAGCACATTAAACCAGAGACCGCTGTCGCTTCTAAATTTCGCGAGCGCAATCTTCGGGACTTCTAGGGCACTTTTGGGGAAAGAAAGCGTGTGTTTCATAGGGCAAATTGTGGTAAGTTCTTGCAAGGTTTGTCAAAGGGATAATTCGGCTTTTCAAAACGTCGATTTCACGGGAACCCTAACCGTCATCTCGTTTCGGGTCCTTCCCGAGTTCCAAGAGCTTAATCGCTGCATCCACTTGCTCCCACTTGTGCTCATCCTCAGCCAAAGTCACTAGCGACTCCAGATGCGCCGATCCGCTGTCTTCCCCAACAAACTTTCGTAGGGCAGCAAGTTCGCGTCGAAGGTTAAGTATCTGTTCCTGCTGTGCTCTGAAAAGTTTAGCGATAGCCAAGAGAATATTGTCGTCCATGCTATTCCTTCTCTTTTCGGGGTCTGCCGCCGCCGTGGGTCTTGCGCCGTGCGGCCATCTGGCGGTAATGTTCTGGGCCATGCCGTTTGGCGGTCGCAGAGCCGCCTTTGCGCCCCAAAGCGACGGCGGCATCCACCAACTTTTCCGCCAGATCCTTGTCTATTGCCATAATGCCGCGTCCTACCTTTTCCTTCCCAACCACTCATAGACCGATTCATCACGGCCATCGTGCACATCGTGAATCCGTTTCTTTATCTCGCCCTGTTTTTCCAATCTTTTCAAAACGGTGTGAATGGCAGCCAAGACGTTCTTATATTCGTAAATGGGAAATTGGAGCTGCCGGAGTCTATCGCGCACTTCCACAGGAGTGAGATTGCCGTTGCGAGCAGCCATGAAGGCGGATCGGCAGGCGTCCGTAAGTCCGGTCAACCCCAGATCAAGCAACTGGTCAGTCTCCTGGCTCAAATCATTGAGCGCTGCGAGCGCAGCCGCCTGACGCTGCTTTTTGGCGATCTTCACCTCCAGTTCCTCTCTCTGGCGAAACATCTCAGCAAGCTCCTCGCGTGCCACTTCTACAGCGCTTTTGGGGTGGACCATGATTTACACACTATATTACACATAATGTGAATGTCAAGCGGGAAGACAGGCTGGATTATTCTGGCCTCCCTATAAACCATTCGCAATCGTACACGTCATGCGGATGAACTTGGTGACCGGCAGCCGTCAAGAGTTGTTGTAGTCCGGGGAGGTGATTCCGACCGCACATCACCAGTGTCACACTTTGCTCATGAGCTTGCACACGCTCGAACATGTAACTCTCAAGAACTCTGTACGCTGCCGCTCGCGTCTCGTAAGAGGTCGTTAGCTGGTCGATTCTGAAGCCATGTGTTTTCCATTCGTTACTCGGCATCGTGATGTTGATGTAATCCAGACTCAAGTTCCTGGCAAGAACAGACCCCAGGAACTCGGTGTCAAAATCGGCTTCTTCTGCAATCAGCACAACCCCGTTTTGCACGACGAGTTCTCGCAGCCATTCATAGAAGCGACGCTTCTGATCCGCCTCCGCCTTGATTCCTTCCGGCGTCCAGCATTTCGCCTTCAGAATTTGCAGGAAGTGGTCAAGACCTACGATGTGAATCTCGCACATGTGTGAGTCAATACCAGACTGATTCGAAAATGCCAACACAAAAGTGTGAGATGAACCCAACACCCTGCCGTGGTTGGCGGTGTTGTTGGGGATGGCGCTTTGAAGCGCAGAGAGGCTATGCCTCTCATAGTTCGATCAGGCCCGCAGCGAAGCAGCAGTCAAGGACGCGCGTTTTATGCGCGTCGCGCCAGCGGTCGTGATCCTTGATGGCTGCAGGAGCGAAGGGCAGGGGCTTCGATTTAAGGCTTTCGGGCTGCGATATCAACTCGGATGACTTTCAAGTATTCGCCGGCGGATTCGAGCGATTGCTCGGCATCATGGAGAGAGACAAACCCGGTGTCATCATAAAGGGCCAAATTGCGCTTCCGGCGTAGGCGATCAAAGACAGTTAGCAGACCGGCATGTTTTTTGTCGATGCGCGACCGCACAAAATCGATGATAGCGATGTGGTGCCCTGGCTGGCTTCTTGCGCGGAATCCGTGGCTGAACATAAACCCGAGGGAAGCTTTCAGCATTGCTTCGTAGGCTTGTTGAAGACAAGCTTCCTCATCAAAAGCGAGGATTTTGCGGGCCGAACTCAGCTTCTTGTCCGCGCTCGTGAGGAAGCGTTCGATCTGGGCCCAGTCAACGACGTGTGGCTTTAGCTTCTTCATCTGTACCTATGAGCGGAATACGCTTATTGTGCCAGACGTCTTCCAGAAAAGCATCCTTTCGAGCACGGCGCGAGTCGAATTCCTTCGGCGTAAGAACCGTGTAGTTGATTTCGCGTCCGAGTTGCCGCTCAAGCCTTTGCACGGCTTGTGCTACAACATCCTCACGCGGGGAGCCAATCACGAGCACGTCTATATCGCTGGCAGCGTCCTGCTGGTTGCTTGCAAATGAGCCGTACAAGTATGCCTTGTCTATTCCCTCAATTCTTTTGAGGGATTGCGCAATCACGGGAGCCGCACCAATAGTTCTCGCAACGATCTTGCGCACTTCTGCAAAAAGCGGATACTCCCGGTTCAGTTGAAAATACTTCTGGCGGCCACTCGTTTCCGACGCGAATAGACCCTCGCGCTCCAGGCGTCCCAACTCTTTCGACAAGTTGGACGGATCAAGGCCCAGCCGCTCCGCCAAGTCCCGCAGATGGTGGCGGGCTGTAGGGTTCGTAAAATAATAGGCCAGCAAATGCTGGCGTGCCTTGGAGCGCAGGTCAAACATGTGGTAGAAGTCTACCACACATGTGGTAATAGTTTACAACATTAAAAGTCGTGATTTCATGCGGACAACTTCCGCCCGCAATCGGCGGAGGATGGAAGGCTACATTTAGGTGCTGCCCCTACCCGTCAGCACAACGATGCCGGTCGGGACCTCGCGACAGGCAGGTGTGCCGTAAGTGTGCCGTGCGCTTCGGAACGGAGTGCGCTAACGTGCGCCTTTTCAATACCGCGTCAAAAGTGCTTCCGTGCGGGCTTAGTTGAGGTAAATCATTGAAAAGAGTGGTGAGCGCGGAAGGAATCGAACCTTCAACCTACTGATTAAGAGTCAGTTGCTCTGCCAATTGAGCTACGCGCCCGAAACCTTTCTTTTCAGTTAATTACAGCAGGTGCCATTTCGTCAAGAGTGGCATTGTGTCGTGTAGATGCTCCAAGATAATGTCACCCCTTAACTGCAACCAGACTTTGTCACCCTAGAGGGATGGTGACATTGAGTCAGAAAGAGTTCCAACGGGTGAAAGTGATTGAGAATGCGGTGGCGGGGCGG
>Ga0209517_10001205_pt1 | contig 40096 bp, 21 predicted proteins | sample PeaSoiMetSII2010_FD_187695 | JGI IMG/M metagenome (GOLD analysis project Ga0209517, IMG submission 187695) | Peat soil microbial communities from Weissenstadt, Germany - SII-2010 (SPAdes) (version 2) | ecosystem: Environmental > Terrestrial > Soil > Wetlands > Peat | place: Germany...
GTTGCTCCCCAGGCTAGAGTAACGAAGAGATTTCGATTTGTCCAGCAGAAAATCATCGGCTCTACAGAGAATTCCCTCGACCCATACCTAAGACGAGACCGAAACTGAGGGATTACCGCGAAACAACTTCAAGTGGCTCGCCCAATAACCTGCAGTATCATCCGTTCCTTCAATGGGTTATGGGCGTGGCAGGCGTCTCGCCGGTTCTGGGTCGGTGACATACACATCGAACCTTGTTAAACAAGTTTGGCGACAAACGGTTTCATACCCCCAATTACTTGTTCTCCACCATCGTGAGCCGGATACTGGCCGCGTCCGGACAGCCCGTCGCAAGGGCCGGCCAGTTTCACGGGCGGCGATGCCGCTCGCGGTCGTCAGTCTCACCTCAGAAGGGTGGGTCCACGAGGCCGGTACCTGCGGCGGGCGATCCGGTTCCGAAAATCCTATCCGAACTACTGAAAAGGAGGTCCACGTGAGGAAACTGAGTTTGCTCCTCATGCTCATTCTGCTTTCCACCGCTGCAACCCTGGCGCAGAACTACCGTGGCCGGATCGAAGGTCTGGTAACGGATAAATCCGGCGCTGTAGTGGCGGGCGCCACCGTCACGCTCACCGACGTGGGCACCGGCATTCAAACCATCCGCCAGTCTAGCGGTACAGGGATGTATCTCTTCGACCTGCTCGACCCGGGCACTTACTCCATCACAGTCGGGTTGAAAGGATTCCGCGAGTTTATCCAGGAAAACATTATCCTTCAGGCGAGCAACGATGTCACAGTGAATGCAGTGCTTCAGCCTGGAGCGATTCAGCAGTCCATTGAGGTGACGGCCACGCCGTCGCAGGTTCAGTTCAACAACACCAATCAAGACGTCACTCTCAATTCCACCTTGGCGAGTGAAACGCCCCGCTACGACCGCAATCCGTTCAAGCTCACTTTGCTGGCCCCGGAAGCGATCAACACCCGGGGTGAAATACTGCCCTTCCTCTCCTGGTCCGCCAACAGCGTGGACCTCGGCGGAGGAACGAACCTGAAAAACGACCTGCAAGTTGACGGCAGCCCGGTCGGCCTGGGACACAAGTATAGCTACCCGCCGAATATGGACGCCGTCGAAGCCGTCAACGTGGCCCAGAACAGCACCGATGCCGAGTTCGGCCACAGCGCCGGAGGCGTCATCAGCACCACTACCAAATCGGGCACTAACGATTGGCACGGCTCTGCGTATTTCTTGGGACGGTACCCGTGGGCGAACGCCATCTACGACCGCACTACCATGGGCACGAGTTCAACACGTCAAAACATGATCGGTGGAACGTTTGGCGGTCCCATCAGGAAAAACAAACTTTTCAACTTTGGTTCATTTGAGTATTGGAAGGTGGGAAACCCCACATCATTCGTGTACACCGTGCCCACCGCCGCGGAAGCGAAGGGTGACTATTCCCAATCCTACAATATCGATGGATCGCTCAAGAAGGTGTATGACCCTTGGTCCACGGTCTACGACCCGACCACCAATACCTACACGCGCACCCAGTTCCCCGGCAACATTATTCCCGCGAACCGCATGGACCCGGTGGCGGTAGCGACCATGGCGATGATGTGGGCCCCGAACAATGCGGGCGACAACATCACTGGCGTGAACAACTCCAAGTTATTCTCGACCGATGCGTGGAACTACTATAACTGGTCCGACCGGGTGGACTACAATGTCACCGACAAATGGAAGGTCTTTGGCCGCGTCAGCGGCTACCACACCACGGATATCTACTCGAATTGGACGCCCAACAAATCCCAACTCTACGTGCCGACCGGCACGGTTCGAACCTCGAAACAGTTTGCGGGCGACGCCGTCTGGACCGTGGACACGAACACCGTTGTGGACTTTCACGGCAGTTATCATAGGCTAGTTGACGCTTACGACTCGACGCCGATGAAAGCCCCGGGCTGGGCTTCGGTGTGGCCCAGCAATCCCTGGTACGTGCCCTATCTCCAAGCCTCCAGCAACGTGCCGGTTTACTTTCCGGATTTCACCATCGGCGGCCAGAACTTCGGAGGACGAGGCTTTTACTGGGACCAGAGGCCGCTTGGGGAAGATTTCAGCGCCAAGTACTCGCATCAATTCGGCTCGAGCTTCCTGAAGGCGGGCTTCCAGATGCACCACGCCTATGGCCCTGTTTACGTCTCGAACACTTCCGTCTTCAACTTTGATACCGCCAATACCGCTAACACACCCTCGAATCCGAACCTTCTGTATAGTGGAGATCAGTGGGGTTCCTTCCTGCTGGGGGCACTCAACAATGACACCCAAATGATCGCAGGCCCCGCGCCCAATCCGCACACCACGCTGTACGGGTTCTGGGCTCAATACGACTGGAGAGTGAACCGCAGACTGACGTTGAACCTCGGATTACGCAACGAAACCGAGAAGGCTTGGTCTGATCCCAATCGTACCCTCTCTCGCGGTCTTGACTTGAGTCAGCCTACCCCCCAGATGATGGCCAGTCCACCCCAAATGCCCGCTCAGGCCCTCAACATTGTGGGGAATAACTTCTGGAAGTGGAACGGGGAGTGGCAATGGACCGACAACGCTCACTCCGGGATGTGGAATGCGCCCACCCTGGCGCTTGCCCCGCGCGCCGGCATGGCCCTGAAGATCAATGAGAAGACGGCCCTGCGCGTGGGCTATGCGCGTTTTGTTATCCCGACGGAATTTAATTTCACCTCCGCTCCGGTTTCCGGTTTTGAGGACGTCAACTTCCTCGAGCCGCCCTTCTTCGGCATGACTCAATACCAGTACGCCGCGCCGTTAGCGAACGGCGTGCCTCAAGAGACCGTCTCGAATCCGTTCCCCGCTACCAATCCCCTCTTGCCCATCCAAGGAAAGTCCGCCGGAGGCGACGTTGGGCGCGGCGGTACGAATCTCCTCTGGTACCCGGCTAACCTCAAGAAGGCCTTCAATGACCGGTTCAATGTTAATCTGCAGCGCCAGTTGCCGGGAAACATCGTGGCCTCGGGCACCTATTTCTTGAACCTGGGGCATCAGCATTACACCGAGCAACTGAATGGGCTTGACCCGCGCCTGGAAGAACAGTATCAAAACGCGCTCAGCGTGAATGTTCCCAACCCCTTCTACCACTATCTGAATACGGTCGTGATGCCGGGACCCTATTACTATCAACCGACATTGCCTTTGTCGTCGCTGCTCGTTCCCTACCCACAATACGGGCCGCTATTCACGCTCGGCAACTGCTGCGCGCTGGAGCACTACAACCAGGTCCAGCTCCAGGTGCAGAGGCCGTTCACTCGCGGGCTCAATTTCCTCTTTGGTTACGTGTACACACGCGAGTCATATCAGATCAACAACTTCAACGATTCCACTTACTTCTTGAACCAATTCCAATGGCAGGATGCCGATCAGCCACGCCACCGCTGGAATCTCGCGGGCACTTACGCACTTCCCGTTGGGCGCGGGCAACACTTTGGAAACGCCATGCCTAAGGCGCTCGATTACGCCCTGGGCGGGTGGAGGCTGACACCAGTGTTGCAGTACATCTCCGGCGACTTCCCGCGATTCGGGAACGCGATCGTCACTGGGAACCCGTGCCTCGCGAATCCCTCTCCCACGCGTTGGTTCAACGCGTCTGTCTTCGAACCGCAACCTGCCAACACGTATGTGCTGCGCACCAATCCACTTCAGTACACGTGTTTGACCGGTCCGAGCTACTGGGATCTTGACGCCAGCCTCGCGAAGGAATTCAAAATCTTCGAGAGGTTCTCCGGACAACTCAAGTTGACCGCCTACAACGCGACCAACCATCTCAACCGTGTCGACCCGGATACGGGCGTTACAGACTCTACCTTTGGGCAGGCCTTGTATCAGGGCTCGCCGGCCGGTACGTTTGGTTACCAGTCCGCTACCGAGAACGCGTTCGGCCGCCAGCTCGAGTTCGGCTTCAAGATCTTTTGGTAGGTGTGGTAGTCGGGTCTTGGAAATTTCTCGCCTAGATGTCAGCGGGAGCCGAGTGTGTAAGGGTCGACGTACTCCGTTCGGGACCCCTTCATCCGGCTTGGGAGCGCGGGCATCCTGCCTGCACTGGTTGGAATTGCAGCCGGAAACGCGGGCAGGATAACCGCGCTCCCTGCCGCCACGCGTGTTCATGAAAACGCTCACTGCGCTTCCCGCATTTGGTAAGATGGGGGGCCTCGGTTGGGTGAAGTTGTTCCTGGCTCAAGAGCCACCGCACGGGGCCCCCGTTCCTTAAGTGAAGGGGAGCAGCAAACTGTTAGCATTTGAGGTGCAGGCGTGGATCGGCGCTCTTTCTTGACGCTGCTGGCTTGGCCCGCAATCGCCGTTCGCGGTCAGGAACGCGCGACCAGCGGCCAAGGGATGGCCTCTCGGGGCGTCACCCCGGCGCCTCGCGCTAAGCCCTCCGGACTCCCTTTCCACGCCACTTTCACTGATGTGGCCCAGCAAGCCGGGCTGAATAAAGTCGTGGTCAGCGGACACTCGGACCGCGCCGATTACGCCATCGAGGCCATGAGCTGCGGCGCGGCGTTTTTCGATTACGACGACGACGGCTGGCTCGACGCCCTGGTGCTTTCCGGCTCTCGAGTGAACGACCCGCCGCCTGCCGCATCGAATCGTCTCTACAAAAACAACCGGGACGGAACTTTTTCCGATGTCACGGAAAAGGCGGGACTGTTCCGGACCGGGTTCGCCTATGGCGTCACCGTAGGGGACTACAACAACGACGGTTTCGAGGACCTTTTCATCACTTATTGGGGCCAGAACGCGCTGTATCGCAACAATGGCGACGGGACTTTCACGGAGGTGACGAAAGAAGCGGGGCTGTTGAGCGCGGAGCAACGCTTCGGTTCCGGCTGCGCTTTTTTCGATTACGACCGGGATGGCTACCTGGATCTTTTCGTTTCCAATTACCTCACCTTCGACGTGGACTCCGTCCCTCATCCAGGCGAGCCCGCGAGCTGCACCTATAGCGGCGCGCAGGTTTATTGTGGCCCCCGCGGCCTTCCCTATGGGCATCACACTCTCTATCACAACAACGGCGACGGCACCTTCACAGATGTCACTTCCGCTTCCGGCATTGCGAAAGCCGGCGCAGGCTACGGGCTGACGGTCGTCGCGGCGGATTTCGACAACGACGGCTGGCCTGACCTCTATGTGGCTTGCGATTCAACGCCCAGCCTGCTGTTCCGAAACAACCACGACGGAACCTTTAGCGAACAGGGTCTCGAAAGGGGAGTCGGCCTTAGCGAGGACGGCCTGGAGCAGGCGGGAATGGGGATCGGCCTGGGTGACTTCGCGCTGAACGGCAACCTGGACATCATCAAGACACACTTCGCCCAGGACACCCCAGGGGTGTATCTGAACGATGGCTCCGGCACGTTTCGGGACGTCACCCGCCAGTCTGGCCTGGCCGTCGAAACTCGTTACGTTTGGTGGGGTGTAGGCATCGTTGATCTGGATAATGACGGAAATACTGATATCTTTGCGGTTACAGGCGGCGTTTACCCCGAGCTCGGCGACGACTATAAAACGCCCCGGCTCATTTTCCGTGACCTGGGCAAAGGGCAATTCGAGCAACTGCTGACTGGGACCGGATCAGGCGTAGACGCGCCGCACTCGAGCCGAGGCTGTGCCTTTGGCGACTTCGACAACGACGGCGACGTGGACATGCTGATCGTTAACCACAACGAGCCGCCGTCTTTGCTGCGGAATGATGTAACAGGCCGTCATCACTGGATCAAGATTAAGCTGACCGGCTCGAAGTCGAACCGCAGCGCGATCGGGGCGCGCGTTGCCGTGCGCTACGGGAACAAGGTGCAGGCCCAGGAGGTATTGAGCCAGTCTTCATACCTCTCCGTGAACGACAGCCGGCTCCACTTCGGGCTCGGCGCAGTGAATATAGTGGACATCGAGATTCGATGGCCGTCGGGGCAGACGGAGAAACTGAGCGCGGTTCCCGCTGACCAACTAGTCTGGGTCACCGAAGGGTTTGGAATCACCCGGCGACAGAAATTGACTTGATTATGCCGCGCAGCTTCATGCGTTATTCCCGGCGCAATCGCGGTCATCCGGAGCGCAGCGAAGGATCTCTGTTTGGTGCAATCCGACATTTGCTGGGGGAGGACGAGGTGACTTTGCCCCGAAGGGGCAAACCGTGACTAGCCGTGGGTGGAACCCACGGAACACAAGGTCGACTGGCCCTGAAGGGGCCGAACTGAGGGTCAACCCCTTCGGGGTTGTGCCAACTCTGTTTCCCACGCCTTCCGCAGGTTGAAACCTGCGGCTACTCACGGAAGGGCCCCTTCGGGGCCTGCAAGGACGCCCCAAAGCAGTCCGATGTCTAGCAAACACAGGATCCGTATAAGGAACGGAGCTTCGCAGCTACACTCGGCGCTCCGCGCGTTCTCGTGCATCGCGGTGAGCCGAAGGATCACGAAGTCTTTGCTCGGAATGACAGCCTTGCTTGTTTGGGCTTGTCTCGCCGCCGCACAGACCGGTTCCCTCGACCAGGCATGGAGCCTGCTGGCCAAGGGCCAGCGCGCAGAAGCCATTCGGCGCCTGCACGAGATCATTAGCGCCAATCCGCGCGACGCAGAGGCGCGGGTGCTGCTCGGAAGCGTGCTGATGGAGGGGGGCAACGCTCCGGAATCACTAGCGCAATTAAGTGAAGCCGTCAGGCTGCGCCCGGATTGGGCTCAGGCTCAAAACGCATTGGGCGAGGCATTCAAAGCCTTTGGTGACCCCGAGGCAGCCCGCAAAGCATTCGAGAAGGCGGCAGAGTGCGACCCTCGCTTTGCCCAGGCGCAGATAAACCTCGGTTTGGTTCTCACTGAAGCCGGCGAGTTTTCGCTCGCTGTCTCACACCTGAGTCGCGCCATCCAACTTCTGGGACAAAGGCCGGAGGCCGCATACCCTCACTATCTGCTTGCCAAAATCTATAGCGATGAGGCTCAGGTCAATAGGGCAGCAGCCGAGTTGCAGCAGGCCGTATCGCTCCAGCCTGACTTCGCCGAAGCGTGGTCCGATCTTGGAAGTGTCCGAAAAACTCTTTTGGACGATGCCGGAGCGCTCGCGGCATTTGAGAAGGCCGTGCAGCTTGCCCCGGGCGACCCTGTGGCCCAGACGCGCCTTGGAACGGAACTGCTGGGGCAGGAAAAGGCGCACGAAGCTGTACCCCATCTCGAAGAGGCGGTGCGGCTTGGCCCCGAGAACCAGTCCGCGCTTTATAACCTTCACCGCGCCCTAATTCTGGACGGCCATGCGGGGGAGGCCGAGGCGGTAAAACAAAAGCTGAACGACCTACTCCGCCGGCAGGACCAGGCTGACCAGAACGCGGTTGCCGGAATTCAGCTCAATAACCAGGGGGCGGCACTCGAGAAGGCCGGCAACTTGCAAGGGGCGCTCGAAAAGTATCGGGCGGCTCTCGAACGCTATCCGGAACACGCCGGAATTCGTTTGAACTTCGCGATCGCTCTTCTGCGCTTGGGACAGTGGGAGCAAGGAATCGCTGAACTGCGTGAGGTTGTGCGGCGCGATCCTAACAACATTTCTGCGAAGAAAGCCTTGCGGGAGGCGCTGGCCCAGGCCCCTCGCTGAGAACGTGCGCTTTGGAATGGCTTTTGCTCGTTGGATAGGGCCTCACCTGCGGGGAAGCGGCAGAAACTCTATAGAAGCTTCTAAAGCCGCATTTCCTTTTTGACGCTCAGTTTTTGAATCTTCGGCTCATCGTTTTCATCAATATTGGTGGCACGACCTCTGCCTGCTAGATAGGCCCGCCGCCTACGGAGAGGACTCCGCGACGAGGGGGGCGAGGTGGCGGAAAAGTGCCGGAGAAATCGCTCAAACGACGCTCAGTTTCTGGCCACAGCGGCTTGCGCCGGGCAAAAGCTCGCCGCTGTGCGGCCACAGGAGACGCGAGCGGCCCGACAATAGCATTCGCTGTCGGCCGGAAGTATGTCGCGGCGGTGCCGTCGAGGTCCAAAATGGAAATCCCGGCTTAGATGACCCGGCTGCTCGTGCTGCAGTCCAAACCCATTGCGCGTCAGTCCCGTGGCGGCCAACGGCTCCCGGAGAAAGAGGTGCAAAAATGCGAGTGAATGTTGTTACCACAAGGACGGCAACCACGGCACTCCACCCGAAATGGGAAGGCGCCTTGGGCGGCACGGCTTTCCAGGTATGGTTGCAGACTCATGCCACGGCTGCGGTGCAGCCGGCAGCAACGCTCCCTGTTTCAACTGCAGGGCCGCAGGTCGCAGTCATGGCGCCCGGGTCTAGGCCAGCCGGTTCGCCTTCGCCAGTTCTCACCGCCGTCGGCGTCCCGCTGACGCGCACGGATTTGCTCGATCGGCAACAATTTGAGAACAGGTTTAAGGCACTCACCAGTTTTTCCGGTCAGATCGGCGCGAGCTTCGACGACGTTGCAAAACTGGTGCACCCGGAATGGCACTCCGGGATTGAATACCCGGCACAAGGCTTCGCGGTTCTCACCGACAGCCTGGAATTTTGGCAGGCCCTTCACGATGAGGACAAGACCACGCAGTTACTCTGCGGCGCTCGGCTCGGGGCGAATGCTGTGGATTTGATGGTGAGTGTTGCCGACAGTATTACGACGATCAGCAGTTCGGCCTCAGCCACGATTCACGGATGCTGCTTGTTTGTCCGGGGGGTTGCCGGATTTACTAAAATCCTTCTGGAAATGCGCGACAAGGATTCTGCCTAAATGGGAACCGGATTCGGAGCAGTTTGGTTCTCTGAGGCTTGAGTGCAAGCTCCCAGCAACCCCCCGGCATACCTACGGTAACCAGCCGCAGGACCTCTTCCAGCACTGTCCCGAGAACGTTCCGCAACCCGTCGCCAGCGGCCATGCGGATGCCCCCGCGCGACAAGCCCTGAGCCCACCAGCATGCCAAGGGCAAGCGAGAAAATATCGATTGGATTGATTCGGGTGCTTGCTGTATCATCCTCCTGCACCCCGCCCGACGCGGTGACCTTACGGATGTGAGGTGTGTCATGGCCGCGCAACGAAACTATTTCAACTGTCGAATCTGCCGACATGTTGCATTGTCGGTGACGATGATGTTCGCTGTGTGCCTTTCGGCGCAAGCTTCTTCTGTTCTTCTACGTTCTACTTCCTCTGAGCCGCCTGAGCTGATTCGTGTGAAGACTTTTGACCGCACCGCGGACGCGACTGTGACTCCAGTGCGTCCCGCATCGCCGGTTACCATCGCCGTCTTGGTGGACACGATGAGCCCCGACGCACTCGAGGCGCTGAAGACAGACCTTCTAGCGGGCTTTGGTTCTCTCCGCGGACGGAACTTGCGGCTCGCCATCGTGCAGAACAACGCCGTGCGCGTGGTCGGCCCGCTCCTGAGTCGCTTGCGCCTGCAAAACGCTTTGAAAGATGTCCAACCGCTCACGGAGAATGCTACCCCGGCAGCTAAAGCGGCGATGCTGGATCTCCTGTCGACAAATGCCGACCAGCTTGGAAGCAAGTGGTCCCACGTCTTGTTGGCCGGGGATTTCCCTTCACTGGATCCAGCAACCCTCCAATATGCCTCTGCCGTTTTGTTACGGGCATTCATCGCCGAGCAGGTGCAGGTGAGCTGGCACCCTGTTACCAAGGGCGATGATGCGTGGCTTCCTCTGTTCGAGTCGACAGGCGGCGCCATCCTGCATGAGGAGCTCAAAGACAGTTTTGCCGCACCTCAGGAGGTCAAGGAACAACTCTTGCGGGTGGAGTGGACCTCAGCTCCACCCTCAGCCGGCTTCGTCGTATCACTTGATGTTCTCTCCGACTCGCAGGGCAACGCACTCCTCAAGGTCCCCGATCTGGCGCTTCGCGAAACGGTATCTCTTCCCTCGATCGAGCGTTTCGCGGAAGTGCAAAGCCAGGTTTCCGGCGTCGCTCCATTGCTGAATGCGCCACAGCTTGGCGAGCCTGACACGCGGCGCATTCGCGAGACGCTTACGGCCGCTTTCGAAATCAACCCGCTCGATCCTGCCGCGCTGGGTGTCGCCATAGCTTTTTACGGTCGGACCAACGACTTCTCGAGTGTCGTCAAATACGCCCAATCGCTGGTTGAGGCCCATCCGGAAGAGGGCACAGCCTATGCCGCCCTAGGACATGCCTTGTTGCGAACCAACGATCTCGATAAGGCTGATGCGGCTCTCGAGCGCGCCGCCGCGCTGCACATCCAATCCGCCCAGGTGGCGGAGGACTCGGGCCGCGTTCGGCTGGCAAGGAAGGACGACAAGGGCGCCGTGCCCTATCTCGCCGAGGCATTGCGGCTTGATCCCGCGCGCCAGGAGCTCTGGTTCGATCAGGCGCACGCCGCGGAGCGCCTGCGTGATTCCGGCCTGGCGATGGAGTCCTTCGAAAAAGGGCTGGCGCTGGGCGGTAGCCACGTCCCGGAGTCTCTGTCGTTGCTTCACCTCTATTTATCCTCAAACCAAAGCGCCAAGGCCCTCGACTTCACGACGCGCGTCATCAAGGATCTGCCCCCGGACCCGGCCGTTCGTTCCCAGTTCGCTTCCGGGTTGGACGAACAGAAACAGTCCAGCCAGGCTCTCGTCGCTTGGAGGCGAGTGCTGGAGGTTCAGCCTGATGCCGAGCCCGCGCACTGCCGCATCGCACGATTGCTCTTCGATTCGGGCGACGCAAAGGGCTCGGAGGAGGCGGCCGAGAAGGGTCTGGAAGCGGCGCCTAAGTCTCCCCGGCTTTATATCGTGATGGCCGAGGCCCGCAAGAAACAAGGACACCGGTATAGCGCGCGCGAAGCGTTGCGGAAAGGCGCGGGCCTTGCGCCTGACCCGGATCTTCTTTCGCACTTCGCTGCGGTCGAGGACACGTACGGCAGCGGCGCCGCGGATGCTTATGCCCGGCTGGCTGACTCGCTGGGTGCTGCGGCTCCCGAACGTCTGCAGGCGCTCGAGCGGGGATTCGCCGTGTCGGTTCGGGACGCTGACCTGAAGCACGCCACGACATTTGCCGCCTTGCTGAAAGCAAGCGGGCGCCCGGAGTTTTCGAACTTCATCGGAGGTGAGAAGCAAGCGGACAGTGGCACGACGGTGCCCGGGGGTTTAGACGCTCTGGCTTTTGCGGTGCACGCCAGGAGCCAGATTCCGACGGAAAGGTTCTTTGTTGAATATAGCCGTGCTTTGGCTACCGCGGCTCATCTGAATCCCACCTCCAACAAGAGTCCGATCCAGGCGGAGATCGAAAAGCACTTCCAGACCATAGCCACTCTCGAGGCGATGGGCAAACGCGACGGCGACCGTGTGGTGATCGAGCTCTCGGTGGATAAGAAGAAGAGCCGCAAGAACACGGAGGAGGTGTTGCGCGTTTTAGGCATCAAACTGCACGCGTCTAAAGGTGAGGTGGAAGTGAAGCGGGGCGAGAAGAAAAGCCAGGCGGTAAAACAGGAAACCGCTTCAGCTCTGGCCGTCGATGAAGTCGGCATGCAGGAGGCGCTGGAGGCGGGCAAGCCGTATGATCTCGAGATTCGAGACGAATGGGCCCCTGTATATCCCAACGAGACGATGTGGCGTGATGCGTTTTACGCCAAAGAAAAGGACCCTGGCGGGTTGGCGTCCGCGCTGGCGCGCCTGCCGAAGATGGCTGAGCTTTACGTCGGTATGAGCTCCCTTGACCGCAAGGTGATCGCGGAACTGCTCGGCTCTCTACCTCTCAAGACGCTTTACGAGAAATACTCGCGTCTGCTTTACTTGTACGGTCCCGCACTTGGTATGAACGGGGAGCACGCCGCCGTCCCTGGCGGGGTAAAGGCAGAGCCGATCTGGACCCAGCTGGCGGGAGCCAGCCCCGCCGAACCCGGTGCTTTTTTCCGGGCTCTATTAGAGCGTGATGAAGGCAGGCTGTTTGCTTTCTTCTTCACGATGTCCGGGCTTGACCAGGCGCATCAAGCGTTCTTCGAGGCAAGCGCCTCTCGCACGAGTCAGTTCTACAAGCTCTTCGCGCATTCCGAGGAAATGCAGCACGTGTCTGTGCTTGGGCTGCGCTCATCCCTCTCTGGGTTTTTCCGCTCGGTGCCTCTCGACAGCCAGGGGCGCCTGGATTTTCCCGGATCGCCTGAGTTGTGGACAGTGGCCGCGGGCCATTCCGCCAGTGACGCGCATATAAATAAACTGCTCAAGAAGCTTTCCAAGACTGCGGCGCCTGAGGTTGAGGACTCGGTTCTTTTGCGCCTCGCCGAAACACATTCGCGCGACAGCCACACCGTGCAGCATAGCGAGCTGGATAATTTCCTTGCCGTCTCGCGTATCGACGCACATCGACCGGAGCCTCTCGACGAGCGGTCGGCTTTGATTCTCGCCCAGAGATACGACGAGTACGGTGGCGCCTACGCCTATTTCACAGACTTGACAGCGCTCACCGCCTCCGATTTCACACAGTTCTTCGCCGCTGCCGATCATATCAAGTCACACCCTCCGCTGGCCGCTAACTTTCAACTGGGGGAACTCAATGCCCTGATCGAGTGGATCTGTCTGATCAAGCGTCGCCAGGCCATTGGAGATAACGAGGCGAGGAAACTCTTCCAGAATGTCGCCGACCACTTCGCTTCGGCCGCCGATGTTGCCGCGTACGCCAATGCGTCGCTCGAGTCCTCGCGCGCCATTCTTGCCGCATGCAATGCCGGGAAAGGGCAAGCCTCCCCCGACGACCAAATCCGGGCATGTATGTTGGGCGTGAACGGCGCCCAGCTTTCGAGTGTAAGGGGGAAGGCGTTCCAGGGTGTGCTGGGACGCCAGAACGTGCCTCGCCTGGAGAATCTGTTTTCCGTTTTCGACGCGGTGAAGACGCTGTCTGGAAACGGACCGATGCATGACGAAATCTCCACGTTACGGACCGATGTGGCCGGCCTGCCGCGCATCGAGCTCCCTCAAGATATAAAGAGCTTAGGAAAAGAGAAAGACGTTCTGATCAGCTACGGTCTCGCGGATGCCACCAAGCGCGTCGAGGAAATAGCGCAGAAGGCCGGCAAGCGAAAACCCAATCGCAAAGCCATCCAGAAGCTCGCTCAAGAACTGCTGGCGCAACTCCAGCCGCAGATTACCGCTGCACTGGCTGGTCCCGTCTATGCCTATTTTCTCCGGCCAACCGATCTGGTTGTTTCTGAGGACCCGCTGCTGCTGCGCAAACACCGCTACTTCGACTACGTGAGCCCAGAGGCCATCCGCGGTTCGTTGATTGCGGAATCTAGATTCGTTCCGCAAAGCCAGGGTACGGGAAGTTACTTTGAGGGGGGCTTCGCTTTGTTTGGAGTGGGGGCGGGCCAAGCGGCGGTAGTAGGATGGAAGTCGGGGGCGGGTAGCTCCGCTGACGCTGCAGTCGCTCAAATCGCCTCTGTTCGCAGTACGATCTGGGACAGCCTGACGGAAGTGGACCAGCGGCTGCTGGCGCTTCGCATTGCCATCGCGGACGAATGGATCTTCGAATCAGCGCGGGTTCCCGAGGCGTTTGAAGCATTAAATGACGCGACGATTGGACTACTTTCGCTCTCCCGCAGGGCTGATCTCTTAAACGGAATCAAGGCCAGGGATTGGCGAAAAGCCCAGGAGGCTGTAACTCTGGCCGACAGGTTATCGCTGGGCGGCAAGTATCTGGAGCGTTTCAAAAGCGACCCGTGGCCGTCGCCTGTCGCCGTCGAGTTGCGGGAGGTTGCGGGTGAGAACACTGCTCCACACCTCGACGTTCTGGGTCCGCTTCGGCATCATGCCTTGGGTTGTCCTCACTCGCATCTGTTATTGGACGCACCCTACGAGGAATACGAGAGGCACTTGTTTCCCTCAGAAGTGGCCGAGAGGGCGGCGGAGTTTAAGCTCTATCTGGCGTACCTGGCCGATGGCGCCGGCGTCGGGCCGGCGGCGCTGGCCGATGTGGCAGAGCCGCTGCTCGATAAGGCTTTCCGCTCGGCTCAGTTAACCGAACCGCGGGACTGGCATTCGTTGCTCGCCGCTTATGCGTCGGTCAGCGCGGCGGACCTTGAAACGGCATTGCAACCATGAGAAAGGCAAAGTTTCTCATCTTGATCTGCGCAGCGGCAGCGGTGCTTTCGCTGGCCTCTCTGGATTGGGCCCAGGATAATGCGGGCGTGATTAAAGTGGAAGTGCACCTGGTCGAGGTGTATGCGACCGTTTTCGACCACAAGGGGTACTATGTCGACGGGCTCGGCCGAGACAGCTTTGAAGTTTATGAGGACGGAAAACGGCAACAGATCTCGAGTTTCGAAACCCAGTCGCAGGCGCTCTCCTGCGCCATACTGCTTGACACCAGCGGCAGCATGGCGGAGGCACTACCGCGCGTCAAAAACTCAATTGTCAAGTTCATCGATCAGCTCGATTCGCACGATATGGTTGCCATCTACACGTTCGACCAGCGCCTTGTGACCCGCCAGGAGTTTACCACCGACAAAGGTATGGCTAAACGCGCCGTGCTGCGAACCCGCGCTGAGGGCGGGACGGCCTTGTTCGATTCGCTTTCCGAGGTTTCGCTGGAAACCTCGGCGAGGAGTGGCAAGAAGGCGATCGTTGTGTTCACGGATGGAGACGACAATTCCAGCGCCTTAACGGCCAACACGACCGCCTCCCGAGCTGCGAAACTCGGCATTCCTTTGTACGCAATCGCAGCGGGAGAGGCCACCCGGTCCAGGCAGCTGCGAGCGATACTCAATGAACTGAGCCAACGCACGGGCGGTGCGACTTACGAAGTGAAACGACCCACGGACACAGAGGGGGTGTTCCTGGATGTTACTCACGACTTGCAGCACCTTTACATGGTCAGCTATCACGCTCCTGCGGGACCCGCCGATGGAAGATGGCGCAAGATCGACCTGGCCGTAAAAGGACTGAAGAAATACTCGATACGTGCCAAGGAGGGGTACTACCCGGACTGAGACTGGGTCCCCCCCACACCTACCCCCATCGTTGTTCATCGGGAACGAGCACCTATGCTGCGTGCGCCATTGCCGGCCGGTTCGAGGCTGTGCCCCGCTGCATGATTCGCTCCAGGGTCAGAATATTCAACATCAGTTGGCGAACGGGATGAAAATTGTCCTGCCGCCCGGCGTGGGGCTGAAACGTCATACGGCGGTCGGCGAAAAGCATGGCCCCGGCCGGGTAACCACGTGCACTTTGCCAAGACTTTTCGTTCGCAACGCGATACGCCAGTCCGAAAAAGTCGGACGCCCACTCCGCACCGGTTCGTTCCCACACGTTGAGCGTCGCGATCAGGGCTTCATTTTGGCACCACAAGCACTTAAGGTATTCGTACTCACCGACGAAATGGAACTCGAGACGCGTGCCCGGCGGAGTCTCGACCGGCCACCGGTAAGAGGGATGGTCCACATTCACCCACTGCGAAAGTCCTCCGTAGATATAATCCCATCCGGCATTAAGATGATGATGAATGCGTCCGGCGCAGGTATTCCACAGCGTCTCATTCCCTCTGCGGTTCGCTTCTTCCATGACCATCCACAGGGCCTCGACCGAGTGGCCGAAGCGCGATTTCTGAGCCTCTTCCTTCGGCCTGCTGAAGTCGAAATACAGCATCTCGGTATTCAGACCGATGTCCGGGTTGTAGTGTCGATTCACGATCGCGTCCACCGAGTAGTCTGCGATCGCGGTGATTTCTTTATCGTTCTCCCGCCCGAGCATCTGGGTGGCGAGGGTGAGATTCAAAAACCATAGCCCCTGCGGCCGCACGGCGCGCGGGCTGTCCCATAGGTAGGGGAAATCCGCTCCCCGATACCGGAAATCAGGGCTGTTGAACTGCCGGAAGAGCTTTTTCAAGAGCGCAGAGGACGTGTCATGAGACTGCTCATCTCCGCTGGCCAGGGCGTATTCGTGGAGGCCTTCGGCCAGGTGATACATGCCTTCGGTATCGCCACTGTAGGGCCTAAGCACTTTCCCTTCCCGTGACAACTCTTCCGCCCACCAGCCGTCTTGCTCGAGTGCGTACTTGAAGACAAATTCCTTTGTCTTCCTCGCCACCGTGAGGAACTCAGGATCTTTTCCAAAGTGGTTGTACAAAAAACTGTAAACCCAAATGGCGCGGCCCAAAAACCAGAGGTTCTTGCCGGTATCGACGAGCGTACCGTCGTAATCGAGACTGCACATGATTCCGCCATACTCATGGTCGATTCCGTGCTTGTCCCAGAAGGGCAAAACGGCCTGGAAGAGCCGGTCATGAAGCTGTTGCCGCAGTTCCGTAAGACTCATGCCGGCCAAACGCAATTCCGATGCCGCCTCCCGGCACGGTCCACTTACAGCTTGGCCGGCGCCGGGCCTTGCGCTCCCAAGTCGCACTGCGGCGGCTCCGGCCAATCCTAGAAATGCTCTGCGGTCCACGGTTTGAAACTCCTCTCCCCTGGTCTACGGCTGAATATGCACCGCTGCGGCACGGTCCGGGGGAAGATTTAAGCTGAAGATAACTTGATCCCCCTTGTGTACGACCGCTACCACGCGGCCCGAGACCATGTCTTTCCCCTCTAGCTGGGCTTGTCCGGACCAGGGGAGCTTGGCCGTCACGCTAGTCGCCCGGTGTCCCCAGTTCAGCACATAAACCACCCGCTCATCCTGGCGGCCGCGGGAATGCACCACCGCTTCGATGGGCCCCGCGCCCGCGGAAACCGCGACCTGGACGGGAGGATTCACTCCTGCCGATAGCCAGACAGCCCGCAGCAGTGAGGCGGCTCCGGGGTCATTATTCTCCAGCAGAGGGATCCCCAGTGAGAACCCCAGCAGAATGGTCTGTCCTTTCCCCGTGCGCCGCACCACGACGGCCGGCGTGCCGGTCTTTTCGAACACTCCGGCCACACTGCCCTTCTCGAGTTCTAACTCCTCCCGGAAAACGCGACCGATCAGATGGCTGGGCAGGTCTGACCCGTTCAGCAACGCCGCCGGCTGGGTAATGCGAATATCCCACGGCGTATAGGCGGCCACCAAATCGTGACGCCGCGCCCCGAACAGCTTCGCCATCTCGAGGCCGGGATTCACCCGATAGCCCCGATCGAGTTCGTCGATGATGCCGAAGCGAGCGTCGGCAAGCACCGTGCCGCCCTGGGTGACGTAGGCCTCGACCGCTTCGGCCACATTCTTCCTGAGGCAGAGGTAGAAGGGAAAGATGACCAGCTTGTACGGCCTCAGACTGTCCGCCGTCACTTGACGCCCATCGAGGACCTTCACGGGCACTTGGTCATTCCACAGCGCGTGGTAGATCCCGATCAGATTTCGAGCAGTGAATGAACCCCAGTCACGCCCTTGTGCATTGGCCTTCAAGTCACCCGCCGCATCATAGACCACGGCCACCTGTGGAGCCACGGGTTTGCTGTCCAGGAAAAGGTCAGGGTCAGAATTCAACACGCGGGCCGCATCCCCCGCGGCTACGGCGCGCGGCGTGAGGCTGCCGTCCGAGGCCGCGAGGCCGCGCCCGAAGGCCTGCCACTCGTCCATGTGGGGCCGCCATTTCCAGAAATACATCGCCTTCGCATCGTGAGCCGCCATTTGCCAAGCAAGGAGATGGATTCGGTCGTAGTCGAAGATAGCGCCCGGCTCGTCGCCGTAGCGAGTAAATCCTGTCTGGGGACCCGTCTGTACTTCCGGCATGACGAAAGGCTTGCCGGCTGCCGAGGCTGCGTCGTGCGCCGAAGTCAGCTCCAGGCCGGTCGTCCAAGGCGTGTCCCACAGGGCTTTTTCTTTTGCCAATTGTCCCGGGTTATTTTCGGCGCCGCGGGCAGGAATATCGGGATAATAGGACAGTCCGTATTCGTCCACAACTTTCGACAGCAGCCAGTCGTCCTGCCCATAAATGCCCACGCCCCCGTTGGTCACAGTACTACCCACGTCATGGGTGCGAGTGGGATGCACTGGGTCTATGGATTTCACCAGATCATTGATGCGCTGTAGAATCTGGCCGGTGGCGTACCAATAGAACATGGGGCGATCAAAATTCGCATATTCCTGATTGAGCAGCGGGTCATCCCATTGCGCGAACCAAGCCGCCCGGCTTCCATATTTCTTTAATCCCCATTCCTCAAACCAACGGCTGAAGTGCGCGTCGTCGTGAGCTTCCCTATCTTCACCTACGGATAGTGAGAATCCGCCCATGTGCGGCTCGTCCCAGATGTTGTACGCAATCACACTGGGCGAGTCTTTAAAATGCTCGACTGTGATTTTGGAGTAGTAATCGACCAGACCCATGACCTCAGGGTCTGCATAAGAGAGCCCCGCCTCGCGAGCCGCATCATCGACGACGGGTGAAAACCGGTCCGGCCACTTTGCCGCCGCGTAGTCCGGGAGCAACCCGCTCCAGAAAACAGTCGGCATCACGCGCAATCCCAGACGCGCGGCGGTCTTCAGGATAAGATCGGTCTTCCCGAAATCAGGCTCAGGGTTGCCATACTTCAGCAAAAACGATGGGCAGATTTCGATTGCATTAATGCCCGTACCAGCAATGGTTTCGAGATCGCGAACAATCTGTTCGTCGCTCGTGGATGGAAGAAAAATATAGACAGTCCCCACTTCGAACGCTCGCGGCCTGGCCATCGCAGCCGGCGCAACGAAAAAGGGCAAAATGAACAAGCCGATCAGATATCGTTTCATGTTGGCTCCCGTTCTAGCGTCGTTTCCCAGAAGTCCGTAGTATATGTCAGCCCTTCAAAAAGATACTGCAGATGCTTCGCTCCGCTCAGCATGACAGAGAACCTTTCCCGCAGCCTTTAGCTAGGCCGTCGCGGAGTTGTACGGCGTTTGGGTGATGGTGTGCGTCATGGCCCAGAAGTTCTCGAGTGGGGTGTCAAGCTGTACATGGTGTGTAGGCCCCAGGATAAGTCCACCACCCTCGCCGATCGTGCCCAGGCGGTGAAGAACCTCGTTGCGAACGTCATCCGGGCTGCCGAATGGCAGTGTCCATTGTTCGTCGATTGTTCCCCAGAAGCACAGACGGTTGCCATACTCGCGTTTCAACCGCGCCGGGTCCATCGAGGCCCGCTGAATGGGATTCAGCACATCTACTCCGATCTCAATGAGCTCGGGAATAATCGGGTAAATGCAGCCATCGGTGTGGTATGCCACTTTGAGGCGTGGATTGATGTTCTTGATCGTCTCGATGAAATGCGCCATCCGGGGCTTGAAGAAACGACGCCAGTGGGCGGGGGACATCAGCATACGGTCTTGCGTCCCCACATCATCGCCGACCCAGATCATATCGACGCCCGTGCGGACAAGCCACTCGGCTGCCGTGAGGTGATAGCGGTAAGGAATCTCCAGGATCGCCTCGGCCAGTTCCGGGTCCTCGACGAAATCCAGCATCAACTGCTCATAGCCGCGCAAGGCCCAAGCGGTTTCGAAGATGGTGGTTACGGTAACGCCGACAATCCAGTATTCCTTCTGGAAGTGGCGGATCAACTCTTCAGCCTCCGCATAGAGGCTCGGCCGGTTGGGGTCTGGAGCTTTGTAGGTGCTTAAGGCGCCGCGATCGGCGAGCGGGCGACCGACCATCTCCGTGTATCGTCCCGACCCGAAGCGGGTGGTGTACGGGACCGATCGAAAACCCACTCCCCACTCGTCCACGTACTCGGCCGGTTCCTGATAGTAGGAGTTCGCCCATCCCACGGAGGTCAGCAGCATGTCTTCACCGAGCGTTTGCTCGAGGGCGTAGGTATTTCCGCCGCCGTGTGGATTGTGGATTTTGGTCCCGCGTATTTGGAGGTCGGAGCGCAGGCGGTCAGCAAACTCCGGGGTGAAGCTCACTTGCATGGGGCAGCGGTCGGGAACTTCGTGGTTCAAGGCGGCAATGACGCGCTCACGGTGATTCATTCGGTTCTTCTCCTCTCGAGCTCTAGGACGGTTGACGTACGTAACGCGCTTTACACCTAGCCAGTCGAAGCCACTTCGCCCAGCGGCGACTTCACTCGCCTGACGGTGTTTTCAAGAGTTGCCGTGGTCTGGGCAGACGCCCGCCGATGATGCGGGCGGCATCCTGCGCCAGGCGAGCGACGTCGCGCGAAACAACCTGATATTTACCGGCCTCGAGCGCCAACTCAGCGGCCGGATACGTCGCTATAATGGTCCCCGTAGTCCTGATGTCCGCCAGAAGCTCACTGTAATAAGACTCGATGTGCAGGGGTGTGAAATCGCAGACCATCAGCGCCAGCCGGTTCTCGAACCTCTGCTGCATGCGGCGGATCTGGCGGAAATCGCCCATACAAAAACAGTTAATGCCAGTGAGCCCCTCGGTTGCCAGAAAGTTGTCGATCTGGTGTTCAGCGCTCCCGCAAAAATGCAAGGTACCGCCGCCGAAAGCCTGGAACACGCGACTGTTATAAGGAACGACGAACTCCCGGTACATCGGCGCGGACATAAGCCCGCAGTCGTCATCGGAAATGCACACCCCGCCGAAACCTTCGGGCAACAGTATGGAATGCGGAAACGCGCCACTGCTCGAGGGTTGGCCGGCGTACTGCTTCTGCACGCGAATCCAGTTGATCAGCACCTCCGTCGAGAAGTCCATCAACTCATGGGCGAGCGCCGGGTGCTCATAGACCCAGACAAAAAAGTTCTCAACTCCACAGAGCGTGAGTGCGATGTTGAGCGGTCCCTGCGCATCCGTGAACATCACCGGCAAGTCAGAGTGCTGGCGGAAATAGCGAATTGTCTCGAGCACCCGTGGCATCAACCCGTCCGTCGAAGGGTTGGGCGGCCGCAGCTTACGAATGTCCTCAGGGCGCTCCAGGACCCGTCCCTCCACCGCCGGATCCATGCCTGATTGAAACAGTACGCGGCTGCCGATCGCGGACGGCACCACCACCGTCCCATACCACGGGAACAGCACAGGTATGTAGTCGTCTTGAAACCATGCCTGGTGGCGACAAATCTTGGCCAGTTGGTACTCCAGCATGCAAGCGGGGTCAGTAAAGTAATCGTCCGGAATTAACTGTGGCGATTCGCCGGAAATCCAGTAATTCACGTCCATCACCAAAACCGGCATCTCGCCGGTATTCTTATGGCAATAAGCGTCGTGAATCCGCTGGCGGGCTTGTTCAATCCTGTCATCCATACGAACTTCCTTCTTGCGAGTGATCATGGGCCTGCGGACCGCCCATGGAGACGATAGTGGCTGTCATCCTGAGCGAAGCGAAGGATCTGCAGTTCTGGTCTTAGGCGAACTAATGCAGATTCTTCGCTGCCATGAGAATACCGAACCAGGACCCCCTCACCCGGCCCGCGGCGGCTGGTAAAAGCGCCGTCGCGGTCCACCCTCTCCCCCAAGGGGGAGAGGTCATTTTCATGAACTGTGGTGAGCCAAAGGATCATGAAATCTTCGCTCAGAATGACAGAATTTCGAAAGAACGTGCTGCGAACAGGCCTTGCGCGAAAGCCCGGCTACTCCAGCCACAGTACCTGAAAGGGTTTCAAGAGTGCTTTACCACTCAGCTTGGCGGCGGATAGCCGGTCCTCTACAGCTCGGCGAAGCACAATTGCCATTTCCTTACTTGTGGTGTTAACGACGAACAGGCTGTTATCCGTGCGCGGGATCGCCAGTACGCCTGCCGGTACGGGCGCACCGAGCGCACCTTCAGGTTCAGGAACGAAATGGCGGATCAAACTCATCAGGCTGTCATCTCCCGGCCAGAAGCCTAATTTGACCACAACTCCCCGCCCCAGGCTTCTCTGGGTAGCTGCCGGCCTTCCATCCAGAATCGCCTGGTCGCTACGGAAGCGGGCCAGCACCTCCGCCTCGGAGCCTGCCTCGAGGAATTCGCAGTAGCCATCCAGACCCACGGGTGAAGTGCCGGTCATTCCTCCGCCTCGCCATTCGACTTGTGGAGCACTTCTCCCGCTTGTTCCTGCCGGACCCATCCAGCGAATCGTCCGCACCAGTCCTCCCGTCAGCGCCTGAAGGTTGGCTGCAAACCCGTCACCGCGGAATATGCCGTTCTCGTCGGAATAAGCGGTGAAAGGCGTGATCACTACCGCTCCTCCGCCTTCTGTGAAACTTTTGAGAGCGGCGGTAACACGTGGGTTATCCAAAGCGGCCGCCGCCGGAATCATCATCAGGGAATACTTCTCCAGATTGGAGGGGTTCTCGGCCGCCTCGAGATTCATGCTGTCCACACCGATGCCCAAGCGGTGAAGCGCGTCGAACGTTTGCGGTAATACGGAGCGGCTCGGCTTTATGTGGGCGTAGATCTCCAGAGCAACGCGCTGGCTGAAGTCTGTGAGAGCTGCGGCAGTCGCTTTCACAGGGTTCTCGATCAAGACGTTCTCCCATTTGCGAAAGCTCTCTCCCAATTCAACCGCCCAATCGAAGTCCGGCTCCGGGTGTCCGGACCAGTCGAGCAGCCCCCCACATTGGGGCCAATGGCCTCCTCGCCAGCGGTTGCCGGTCCAGTAAAGCACTCCCGAACTTCCCAGTGCTGCCGCTTCCCATCCCCACATTTGAAACTGTTCCTTAATGGGAGCCAGTACTGACGGGCCGGTGTAAACCCCGCCCGAATCACTTGACGCCGCCCACATGTACGTCGAACCTACCGCGCCGTAGTGATTCTCGGTGGTGATGAAGTACTGTTTCCCATATGCGGACCGGTGCATATCCTGGTGCCAGGTGAGGTTCCGCCAGTACTCGGGATCATCCGTGGAGGGCTGATAGTAGTTCAATCCGGCAATGTCCATGGTCCGGGTGGATTGCGGTTCGTCGGCGACAGCGTCCCACACGTCGTTGTAGTCCGTCATGATCCACTGCTGCACTCCTGCATCCCTTAGAGCCTGCGCTTGCATCGCGTAAAAGTCCAAAAGGACATCACGCCGAAAGTGCCGGTGCGCCAGCGTTAGGGCAGCAATGTCTGCTCCACTCTCTTCGACTCCCTCGCCGGGTTGGGGGACTTCATCCAGAGATCTGACTTTCATTCCCCAACTGACGAGATACAGGCGGCGGTTGAACTCGTCCGGAGTGCTATAAGTCTTCTTCAGCCATTGCCTCCAGGCCGCCTGGCATGCCGGATTGTAACAGATTATCGGGACCATAGACTCCAGCTCATTCCCGAGCTGCCAGCCGATCACCACCGGATGGTCCTTGAACTCCTTGCCTATGGCCAGAACATACTGGCGCAGCGCCTGCCGATAGAGGGGATGGTTCAAACACGGGGCATGGCGCGCCATCGGATGCGCCTTCACACCGCGATGAAGCTCGACCAAGATATCCGGATTGCCGGCCGCAAGCCATTGTGGGGGAACATACGACCCGGTACCCAGAAACGCCTTCATTTTTCGCTTCTCTAAATCGTCCAGGAAATCTCGCACCCAGGCAAAGTCATACTTCCCCGAAGCCGTTTCGATATTTCCCCAGGACGACTCGGTGACTCGCACGCAGTTCATGCGCGCCCGCTGGAAGTGGTCCAGCATGTCGTTCCACTCGTGCCGCGTCTGAAGCTCCGGATAGACGCTCGCGCCGAAGAGGAATTCGGTTACGTTCATGGACGACTTCGGGATGGCTTTCGGCGTATCTCGTTGCGGCCCTCCGTGAAATGCGGCCGGTGCTGAGGTTGGCGTGAGCGACAGCAGCGCTTCTCCCACCACCAGCCTGCCACTATCGCTCAAAAACTGCCTGCGCGAAGGTTCCCGATTGTTCGCCATGGCCTTTTTTCCTCACCCCGTGAGATGAACACATTCGAACTTCTTGCCAAATCGGCGGAGCAAAAGGAACTCCGCCGCTAGTACCTACTGAGGGTTACATAATATCGTGACGGACCGACCCCCTCACCCGGCGCTGCGCGCCACCCTCTCCCCCAAAGGGGTGAGGGCATAAACTCGTGTTATTTCTCCCCTCGCCCCGTTGGTGGAGAGGGCCCTGGGGCATAGTTGCTAAAATAGCCCCGTCACCCACGCCAAGCCGCATCAGCGGCGCAAGAATGTGGCCCACGGCGCGAGCCGTGGGATCACGGCACACAGAGAGCACGCTGAGCCACGTAGTGGCGACAGAAGACCTGCGATCATCAAAACAGCTCTGCCGCCCCTCGCGGGGCTTTTCATGCGCATCGGCCCTGCTATCTCCCCACGGCTGTCGCCGTGGGCCACATTCTTGTGCCCGTCGGCTGATGGACTCCGGAACCCAATCGAGCCCAAGAACGTTCACGGCTTCAATTCGAGTGTGACGAAACCGACTCCCGCGGTACCCATCCCCTTTGTTCCAGGCGGCTTTTGATAGCCGGTATAGAACACGGTGTAGCGGTTGCCCCCTTCGGGGATCAGCCCCAGGGGGGTGCGGACATCATCGGCCCATTTCCCGGTGCCTCGGGGCTGCACGTTGATCGCCTCGCCCGCGCTCCACTGGACCCCGTCCGCGGACCAGGTGTATCCGATAGCGTTGGGGACGTTCGAGTCGTAGACGGCAGCATAGGTTCCATCGTCAAGCTTTGTCACGATGGGGTTTTCAGCGAAGACCTTCTCAATCTTCAGCGGGTTCATCCCCGCACACCTTTTCCAGGGGCCTGCCAACGTGGGTGCGGAAGCAAGGCCCACCCCCCAAAACGTAATCGGGATGCGCTCAGTCTTGGCGCTGCCATAGAAGCCGTACCATAAAGCACCCACCTGGTAGGGAAAGAAGGAATCGGTTCCCTGCAAGCCTTCCCAGGGTTCGGAGTGTGAGTCTGGCTGGAGAATAATCCCCGCATCCTGGTAAGGGCCGTCGAGGCCATTCGGACCCTTCACCTTTGAAACCGCTCGCCAGATTGTTCCTGCGAAGTTGTTCCGCCACTCGGTTTTGGTGTTAGGCTGGCTACTGTACGCTACGTAAAACAGGTTCCATCGTTCTTCCGGCTGGTCATAAACGGGCATCGGCGCCCACAGCGCGGCGCGAGGGTCTTTGCCCTGGAATTCTCCGCTGGATTCGTACAGTGTGGCAATGCGCTTCCAATGAATGCGGTCCTGGCTCTCCCAATGCGCCAGTTTCATCTTCACCCAAACCGGGTCGCCGGTCATTTCTGAGGTGAAGAGGTGGTAAGTCCCGCGCAACTTCAAGACGCGGCCGCCCTCGAAGCCGTATTTGTTTCCAGCGGCGCCCTCCGACTGCACGGTTATCACCGGAGTTGGATATTGAGAAACCAAGACACACCTCGGCCGCTGCGGATGCGGAGGGCCAGGATTCTCCCGGGCCGAGGGCAGAAGCGTCCCCACCGAAAAAGCGCCGATCAGCGTTACCAACAGCAACAATCCGGGCGTTGTTTTCACGGTTATACCGCCTCCAGGTTGATGGGCATAGGCGTTAGACCAAACGTTTCTGACGGGTCCCGAAGGGACCCAAGATCATTAGTCCGTCGGCTGACGGATGAAACCTACGGAAAGTGCCGGCGACCAGATTCAGCCAACCCCGCAAGGGTTGAATTCGACCCCTCCGGGGTCGGGGCAAACAGAAGGAAGGGGTCATTTCTCCGTAGGTTTCACCTACGGCTAATAATGTTAATGCCCGTCGGGCCTTCAAGCTGCAGAACCTCCGCTTAGTTCAACGCCTCCAGGTTGATGGGATACGCGCCATATTTCCGTACCGTCGCGTACATTCGCAGCGCGTTTTCCGCCGGAATCAGATCATGAACCTCGCTGGAGGACCCGATGAGGATTCCTCCCGGCGGGCCAAGTCTCCTGATGAGCTCCAGAGTTTCGTTTTCGACTTCCTGAGGCGTGCCATAAGGCAGAGTAGTTTCACAGCACACGTTGCCGAACAGCAGCGTGCGCGGGTACTGCTGACGGATCGCGAAGATGTCATTGCACCCGTTCCGCTCGATGGGGTTGAAGCCGTCCGCGCCGAGTTCGTGGATGACGATCGGCAGGATCCTCTCGGCCTTGCCGTCGGTATGGTAGAGGAACTTGAATCCTTTGTCCTTGATCGGCTTGGCAATTCTCCTCCACATGGGCAGCGCCTTTCGGCGGATGAAGTCAAGGCTGAAGATGGGTCCCGCACTGCCCGCCACGTCTTCGCCCATAAACATCAACGGCGCCGACGGGTTCTCCGCAAAAACCTCGGCAATGTACTGAGAAAATGTTCCGCAAACCGCAATGAGCCGGTCCACCAGTTCCGGCGCATCGTAAATAGCCTGGCAGAAGAGATTCATGTCAGAGTAGGTGTACGCGTCGGTTAGCGGGCCTTCCACCGCGCCGATGAACACGACGTCGAATGAGTCGTAAACCTCCTTGATTTGCTTGATAATCGGTTCGAACCATTCCTCGACCTCGCACTTCTTCGGCATGGCCGGGATGTTCTTCTCGAGACCTTGCAGGTCGTGAAACGGACGCTTGGCAATCCAGGCGGTGCCACCGGCTTCGGAAACCTCCCAGGAGGAAGGATCGACTCCGAAGAAGCGTATCCAGTTTTGGATTTTCTCCCACATCCAGTGGTGGTCGGGATCGTAAATAAACCGCGTTGCGTCGAGACCAATCTTGCTGGCCATTCGCGCGTTCCGCTCGATCAAGTCGCCGGACCCTCCGTAGGTCTCGAATAGAGCGCGGTTGTCCACCAAGTCATAGGTTATGAGCCGGTCTGGAATTTCCCAGTTGATCGTGTGGGTGAATCGCTCGAGATTGGTCATGAGTCCTCACCGATGCGTCCCCTGAATCGGGACAGCTCTCAATTCTTTGCACTGAAGAGCGCATCAAGAAACTCGGGCTTGAGTTCGGTCGCGGGATGGAAACCGCTTGATGCGGCGTAGTGGATCAAGCTATAGCGCAATTGCCGCGCCGCCGGTCGCGTGTCCAGCGAGTTAACGAGATCGAAGCTGACGGCGAGCAGCTTGCCGCCCCCGACACGAGCCTCAAACACGGCGCCCAGGCGGTAGCTGCGAGCCGCGTCGTCGATCACCTGCACGATCGGCTTGAATCCAGCCGGCCCGCCGTTAAGCACAAACGCGCGCGAGTGGCTCATCAGGTCCCACCATTGCCAATCTGCGTGCGAGTCGGTAGGGAAGTCCGCCAGGGCCGGATTGGACGGCTGACAGAGAATGCCCATGGTTTCGTGGCGCTCGGGAAACCACGAATGCGCCCAGAAAATGGTGGTGAACGTCGTAGGCGTGGTACGCGCAGGCTCTCGCGGGTCGAGCAGGAGGACTACGGTGCGGCCTGCCGCCAGTTGGTTCCGGGTGCCGGCGTCCCAGCGCGTCGCAATCACGAGGCCCGATGGCGGCATCGAACGCTTCTCAGGATACAGCCAAAAGTCCCAGTCATTGACGAAGGCATCTGCCGAGACCTGGATTGAGTACCGCGCTGGGGCAGGGAAGTTGCGCAACGCCAAGTGAATTGCGCCGAGAGCGGTGAGGCCCCCGGTGGGGACTTTGGTGGAAGGCTGCTGGCCGGAGGCCACGGTACGCCCGGCGGCGTCACGCACCACCCACGCCGTCTTCAAGGCTTCGATGGCAGCGGGGCCGTAATGAGCAACTTGAATTGGCGCCTCCAGCGTTTCGTTTGTCGTCCAGGTGCGTTTCTTCAAGCGCAAGAGTGGAACCGTCGGACCGCAGAAGCGCCGGAAAGCCTCCGGCGTGATGAGGCCTTTGGATTCACCAAGTGTATTGAGCACTCCAATGAATGCCGGACCGAAACCGGGCCAATCGGTGAGGCCAAGCAACTGAAAGCCCGTCAGGCCGGGTGTGCGCAAATTAGATTCGATCTCCTCCTTGTAAAGCGCCACCATGAGTGCGCCTGAGGCCTGGCGGAAAGCTTCCGCCTGGTCGAGCATGCCGTTGCGTTCCAGGGCCTTACGGTAGAGATCGAGATATCGAGGTTCGAGGGGACCAGTGTAGGAGTGCGCCTCGGCGAAATCCGGGAATACGGTCCACTGTCCGAGCTCGTGGGCGATCACGGGGCGGTCGAGCTTGTCGATATATTGTCGATAATCGAAGCCCGTATCCGGTGGCTTCGCTTCCAAGCGCGGGTCGCCTCGCAGGTTCTGCCAACGCGGACCCGCCGAGACAAAATAGTCGTCCGGGCGGAGCATATTGTCAGGGGCCGACGTGCTGGTGTACAGATGGCGGGGATCGCGTGCCTGGAGGCTCTGGACGAGGTTTCGCAGGAACACGTCCAGGGCCGAGCCGAGCTCGTTGCCCATGGTCATCAGGCCAAAGGAGGGATGATTGCCGTACGTGTCGACAATGGCCTCGGCTTCCTGGCGGATGAACCCGGTGCGAAGCGCATTCGCGGAAATGCGTCCGTCAGGGATCCACATCGGGTTTTCGACCTGGAGGATCAGGCCCAACTCGTCTGCAACGGTAAACGCCGCCTCCGGCGGACACCAGGAATGGAAGCGTACGTGGTTAAAGCCATAGTCCTTGTAGGTCTGGAATCGCGCCCGCCAGGTGGCGACGTCAGTGGGAGGGTAGCCCTTCAAGGGAAACGAGCCGTTGTCGACTGTCCCGCGCAAGTGGATCACCCGACCGTTAAGCAGCATTTGCCTGCCCGCGGTAGCGAGTGCCCGCATTCCGAAAGTGGTGTGCGCCTCATCGAAGAACCCTGCTGTGGCAGCCGAAGCTATCGACACGTCCAACGCTTCAACAGCGGGAGAGAATTCGCTCCACGGCTCGGTGGGACCCGCCAGCCGAAGATCCTGCTCGATGACTTCCACCGGATGGCGACCGATATTGATGTCCGTAAGACTTTTGGCTCCGCCAACCGCCAGCGTGAGCTTTGCCGCCTGCGTCTCGCCCGTGCTATTCCGAATTCTGAGCTTGATATGCACGAGGTTGCGAGCCAAGTCCGGGTAAGTAAAGACCCTGTCAATCCAGACGGCATCTGTCGCGCGGAGTTCCATGCCGCCGGCAATGCCGTTCCAGTTTCCAGGACCCTGCTCGGTGACTGCGGAGGACTCGCCGACATCGATGGCGCGGCGATTATCTACGCGAATGGTCAGCCGATGCTTGCCGGGAGTCACGATGGCTTGGCCCGGCTGGCCGACCTCGTAGGCCTGCGGAGTGCTTAAGCTGTTCTGAAGCCCCAAAGGATAACCGTCAAACCAGGCTTGCGTCTCCCAGTGGCAACGCTCCAGAATCAGGGTAATGCGCTTGCTCTTCCATTCCTCTGGGATGGTGACTTCCCGCTCGTACCAGACTGCGCCAATGAACCAGTAGGCGCGGGTAAGATGGCCCGGGTCGCGCGCGTCATTCCTATTGCCGAAGTGCTGTTCGTCGGTCGAACCCGGGAAACGAATGATGTCGGGAGATGAAGCCGCGTTCTTGAACCACCCTTCCGTCATTCCGGCATCGTTCGGGTCAAGGCGCAAGCGCCATTCGCCTGCCACCGATATGCTTCGCGCAGCCGCACCGGAGCTGAACATGGGGGGAACCGCCCACGCAACCATTACACAGAACAAGAGGGCTTTCGACATGGGATCTTATGAAATTTCCGGAAAGACGGTGTCGCTTGGATGAAGGACCAGCAGGCTGCGGAAAAAGTCCCCCGGGCTGTCATCCTGAGCGGAGCGAAGGATCTGCATTTGATTGTTTTCAGGAAGATGCTGCAGATGCTTCGCTCCGCTCAGCATGACAGATAGCCTTTTTCCGCTGGGCCTTGGTGGCGCGGAGTGCTCACTGGCGATGCTCCGCGCCACCATCTGCCCAAAAAAACCCGGATCAGAAGTAGAGCTTCAATCCGAATTGCATAATTCGAGCGGCGTTGGCGTAACCAATCACACCGAAGTTGCCGGCCGAAACGTCCGTGGTCGGGTTCCCCAGGTTCACGTGGTTGAAAGCATTGAACATCTCCCACCTGAACTGGAGGGACTTCGACTCGGTGAATTTGATATTCTTGAAGAAGGAGAGGTCGAAGTTAACTGAACCGGGTCCAACGATGGTGCCTTGACCGGCATCTCCGTAGCGAGTGTAAGGGACCTCGGCAAAGGCGGCGGTATTGAACCAGTGTGCCACGGAATGCGGTCCACTGTTGGGATTCTGGCCGGGGACGACGTCCGCATAGTTGCCGGCGCGACCGCCCACGCCATTGTTGTAGTCGCTGGTGGCGGTGAGGAAGTTGCCCGACGCGAGGCTGGTGATGCCATCGAACTGCCAGCCACCCACAAGATGTCCGAGCACCCCGTGGGAATTACCCAGCAGAGCCTTCCCAGGACCGAAGGGAAGTTCGTAGATGTAGTTGATCACCGCATGCTGGGCCACGTAGTAGGGGCCGTAGTTCCAGTTCTGGTGGTTGATATCGAACACGGAATCTTCGTCCTGGGTGGCCACTTCCAGGTCCTTCTGCCAGTCATAGACCCCGGTTATGGAGAAGCCATGGGCGAACCGGCGTTCGAGTTTGATTTCCAGGGCGTTGAAGTTCGAGTAGGAATTGAAAGCATTTCCCCCGATATAGCCTATGAGCGGATACGGCTCGCGAGACAGCACAGTTGTGGGGTTAGCGGGATCGAACGGAGTCGCTTGATCTGCGTTGTACCGGACCGGCAACTTCCTTCCGGCGGTGCCCACATAGCCCACTTGCAACAGGAAGTTATGGGGCAGTTCCCGCTGGATGTTGAAGTTCCACTCGTAGTATTTCGAGGTTTTTCTGGGATTGAGGGTGTAGACCGTATCTTGCGTCAAATCAACTCCCGCGCAGCAGCTCGTGATCGGGGCAGGAAACAACGTGGAGCTTGTGAAGCTGGGTGTAGGGACGTCATTGTAAAGAAACATCTCATTCACATAGCGAGGCTGGAAATGAAACAAGGCGGCTTCCCACAGCCGCTGCTGGCCATCCATGATGGCGAACCCGCCGCGGAAGACCGTTTTGTGCAGCCACGTGGGGCTATAGGCCAACCCCAGGCGCGGCCCGAAGTTGTCTTTCTGTGCCGGATAGATGCGGTCTGGCATGGTCTTCCCCGCATAGAGCATCGTCTGGGTTGCCATATCCCAGTTGTCGTATTGGTTGTCTGTCTCGCGCGGGTTTTGGACCAGTTCCCAGCGCAAGCCGAGGTTGAGGGTCAGTTCTCGGGAGATCTTCCAATCGTCCTGGACGAAGCCGGCAACTTCCGCCCACTCGAGGGTGTACGGATAGTCCCCGCCGCCCTTTTGGGCAAGGTGAGCATAGTTCGGAATGCCCAGGAGAAAGTCGGCCATTGCATTGCCGGTGTATTGGCCGTTGAAGTCCAGCGTGCCGTTTTGGGTAGCCCAGCCAAAGTCCTGGTAAGTGATACGGCGGATATCCGTCCCGAGTTTCAGGATGTGGTGCCCGCGCGTAACCGTCACCATGTCGCTGAACTGTGTATTGATATTGGTGGTGCCGGTAGGCTGCCATTCCTGCGGTCCGGTCACCTCGAAGCCCGAAATGCCGATCTCGGGGATAGCCTGTGCGAAAGCGTCGGGGCTGACGTTCTGTAAACCAAACTGCGTCACCGGCAAGTTGGTGGTGGCTAGCTGGCCTTGTCCTTCGTAGATGACCTGATTGGCATAGCCAAAGTGGAAGTTGTTCAAGAGGGTGGGGCTGAAGATGTGCGTGTACTCCGCGCCCACGATCGGGTGTCCCTTGCGCGTGTCAACCATGCCGTTTTATAGGGATTGGGCTGGGGATTGGTGTCAGCAAAATTATTGATGGACACGAAGGCATCCAGGCGATTGTTGGTGTTGATGTAGTAGTCCAGGCGGGCGAGTCCCTGGTCGTTGTTGCTCGAATATCCCGTGAAGGCCGCCAGATTGTACCCCGTCGCAGCTGCTCCATGGGGCGTGGGATAATACTGCACGGCCGCCTTCGCGAACTGCGAGATGCGGGCAGTTGGAATGATATTTCCCGGGAAGGGTTGGCCCGTCGTGGGATCGACGGCGGTGGCCATCCCCGCAAGGTTGCCCCCTAACTGATCCGGGGTCGGTTCGAGCACGTTGGTCACGTTGGCTTCTCGAAGGCGTGTGCCTTCGTAATTCACGAAGAAGAAGACCTTTCCCTTCTTAATCGGTCCGCCGAGGCTTCCGCCGAATTGGTTCTGGCGCAAGGGCGGTACTGTGCCGGTGGGATTGAAGGAGTAGTTCGCATCCAAGGCGTTGTTACGGAGGAAGTCGAAGCCAACGCCGTGAAAGGAGTTGGTGCCACTCCTAATGGACGCCGTCAACACCGTCTGGCCGTAACCATACTCGGCGGAGAAAGTGTTCTGCAAGAGTTTGAATTCGTCGAGCGCATCAATCGAGGGGCTCACTCCATACGAGCCACCCCGCTCCACGCGGATATCAACGCCGTCCACCATGTAACTGTTGCTAAACAGGCGGCCACCTTCGTTGATGACTTGGTCGCCGGCCGAATCGCCGGCATTATTGGGTCCGGAGAGATAGACGTCGCTCGAGAGCGTGGCGAGCTGTACAAACTGCCGCCCGTTGAGCGGCAGATCCACTAACTGATGGTTCTCAATGACTTCGCCGACGTCTGAAGTGTCCGTTGCCAGCGGAGCCAGGGTGGCGGTCACTTCGACGCTTTGGCTTACCTGTCCGATTTGCATGGTCAAGTCGAACCGCAGGGTCTGGTCGACCTGCAGCACGATGTCACGAATATCCACGGATTGGAATCCATGTATCTCCGCGTGGATGTTATATCGACCGGGGAAAAGCGTAGTAAAGGAATAGGCACCCACGTCGTTCGTGTCCTGGGTGGCTTTGACCCCGGTGGCTTCGTTGGTAACTGTCAAGTGAGCACCCACAACTACAGCGCCGCTGGGGTCACGAGCCGTGCCTACAACGCTGCCGTAAGTGGTTTGCGCCTCGCAGCGAAAGAACATGCCGGAAGCCAGAAGCAGCGCGCAGCTCAAAATGCCCGCGCGCCTTAGCATGAAGGTTCTCATAAGGTCCTCCTCATTAATAATTGACACCGGGACTCGACGCGAAGAGTTTTCATCAAGGGAATCAATCGTAAACGGTTAGTCTTAGAGCCGGCCCGTTTCGGTGACCCAAACGGCGATCATGAACGGAGTCCAAGTCGGCGCATCTGGTGTAAACCTTTACTTGATGCTTGTCAAGGAGTATTTTCGCGGATACAATCACGAGGAAAAGCGGGACGAGGTGCATTTTTCCGCCGGAACGTGAAAGGGATTTCAGAGGCATGAACCTACACGATGTGGCGCGGAAGGCAGGCGTATCGATTGCAACGGTTTCGCGGGTCATCAATGGCCAGAACGTGGTCCGAACGGCAACCCGCCGACGAGTGCTTGCAGCGCTGGAACAGTCGAATTACTACCCTAACATCAACGCGCGGGCGCTTTCGGTCCGCTCGAATCGCGTCATCGCTCTGATCGTTTCCAGTCTGCTCAACCCGTACTTTGCCGAGATTTACCAGATGGTGGACGAGCTTGCCCAGCAGAAGGGCTATGAAGTCCTGGTCAGTGACACGGACTACTCGCCCACGCGCCTGGCTGAGAGGGTGCGATTGATGTTGGGACGGCGCGTGGCAGGGCTCGGTGCGGTCGTTTCCGAAATGGATGAAGAGGTGGCCCAGGTGCTGGCGCGCAGCAGAATCCCCGTTGTAGTCTCCGATGTTCAGTCGCGTCCTCCCAACGTTACCAACATTCACGTCAATTGCGCCAAAGGCATGCAGCGTGTGGTCGATCACTTGCGCAGCCTCGGGCACCAGAAGATCGTATTTGTCGACGCCCATCCAACCCTGGACAGCATCACTGAACGCCGGAAGGCCTTCCTCGACGAACTGGGGCCACTGGCGGAGGCGCAGTCGGAAATATTCACCGAGTCCGAATCCCTTGAAGGGGGACGTCAGGCGGTTCGCGACTTGCTGACCTCTGGCTTTAACCCTACCGCTATCGTTTGCGTGAACGATCGCATGGCGATGGGTGTGCTCAAGGAATTGCACGAGCACGGCGTTCGCGTGCCGCAAGATATGTCTGTAACCGGATTCGACAACACCATTTACTCGGAGTATGTCAGCCCGGCTCTCACCACGGTTGACATCGACCGAAAGAAGATTGCCCGTTGTCTCTTTGACACCCTGACCCAGCCGAAGCTTGTGGGTGATAGCCAGGCCATATCCGCGGGCCGCGAAATATTCATCGATACTCACCTCGTTCTGCGCGAATCGACGGGACCGGCATGCTCGAAGCCGGCAATACCCATTCTGGCGAGAGCCGCCGGCGCCCGCTGAATCTTCCTCCGACCCTCCGTAGGGGGACGGCTTGCCGTCCCCTCATTCTTCTGCCCCCCGACGCGAGTAGGGCAAGCCCTGCCCCCATAGGCGCTAAACTAAGCGTTTCTGACGGGTCCCTAAGGGACCCAAGATCACTAGCCGTAGGTGAAACCTACGGAAAGTGCCGGCCGCCAGTTTCATCCAACCCCGCAGGGGTTGAATTCGACCCCTCCGGGGTCGGGGCAAGCACAAGGAAATGGTCATTTCTCCGTAGGTTTCACCTACGGCTAATGATGTTAATGCCCTTCGGGCATTCAAACTGCAGAGCCTAGGATTAGTCTAACGCCTGTGAGCCCTGCCCCTACACCCGGATTGAGGGCAAAACGACCGGGCCAAAAATAACTGTTGACACAGAATGTAAAGCCTTACATTATCTGTCGCCGATGAACGGCCCTGAAGCGGTTCCATTACCCTCGGAAATGACCCGGAAAGAACGAGTCCGCCGCGCCCTATGCCACGAGCCCGTTGATCGCTTTCCTACGCAATGCAACTACACCCCGTTAATGGGGCAAAAGCTCGCCGGCCACTTCAAGATACCTTTCGGCGACCTTCCCGCGCGGTTGGACAACCATCTTCTGCGCGTGGACGTGACACACCCGAAGCGCCTCAGCGAAGACGGCCGCACTCAGTTCGATTGGTGGGGGGCGGGATGGAGCACAGAAACGGAGGGCTACTGGCACTCGGTTGCGCCGCTCGCCCATTCCTCCGATCTCGGACAGTTCCCCTGGCCGGATCCGGACGCTCCCCACCTCCTCGATGACGCGGCTGGTTCCATCGCTGCGCACTGCCAATTATTCGCCGTCCCGAATCTGGGGATGTGCCTTTTCGAGAGGGCCTGGTCTCTGCGCGGTTTCGACACGCTGCTGATGGATATGGTCGAGATGCCCGACTGGGTTGAACACCTGTTCGACCGGATCACCGAGATCCAGGTCAGGCTGGCCAAGCGCTTTGTGGAGATTGGCGTGGATGGCGGCTACTTTGGCGACGACTATGGCGCGCAGCACTCGATGCTCTTCTCGCCGCAATTATGGCGCCGGCTCGTCAAGCCCCGTCTGGCAAGGATGATCTCAGTGTTCCGCGACGCAGGCTTGCCCGTTATCTTTCACTCGGACGGCGACATTCGGGCCATTCTTCCGGACTTGGTGGAGATTGGGGTCTCGGTTCTCAACCCTGTTCAACCGGAAGTGCTGGATCACGCCTGGCTATCCCGTCAGTTCGGAGCGAGCCTGAGCTTTTACGGTGGCATATCCACGCAGACGATCCTCTCTCAAAATGACTCCGTCGCCGTGCGCAGGGCGACAGCGGAGTGCGCGCGCCAGCTTGCCCCTTCCGGGACCGGCCTTCTGCTGGGGCCATCTCATCGGATGCAATCGGACATTCCGCCCGGAAATGTCCAGGCCATGCTCGAGGCGTTTTGCCAGTTAGGAGTCTGAATATGCCCAATGCAACCGAAAGGCGGATGAACGTTGCTGAACTCTTCCGGAATAGATTTGGCGTCGCTCCGGAATTATGGGCGCGAGCGCCCGGACGTGTAGACTTGATGGGCAGCCACACGGACTACAACCTGGGGCACGTGCTTACGGTGGCGATCGATCGTGACACGTGGATGGCCGCACGCGCGACCAGCAGTGGAATGGTGCGTCTGTATGCTGCAAACCTGGACGCAGAGGACTGCTTTTCGCTGGCCTCCATCGGCAAGAACCGAACGCACAAGTGGAGCAACTACGTCCGGGGGGTAGCCTCGGTGCTTGCCCGCGAAGGGCTCCGCCTGTCGGGGTTTGATGCGGTGATTCAGAGCACGGTGCCGCTCGAGAGCGGACTCGGCTCGTCGGCAGCGCTCGAGTGTGTAGCGGCGGTGGTGTTTCGTGAATCAGGCGGTTGGACAATGGAACGGGAGAAGATGGCCCGCCTCTGTCAAACCGCGGAGAACCAGTTCGTTGGAGTGAATTGCGGCATTCTCGACCAGTTCTCGTCGTGCCTCGGCGAGGAGCATTGCGGGCTTTTGCTCGATTGCCGCGACCTGAGCTACCGTCGCGTGCCGATCGCGGCGGGTATTCGTATTGTCATTTGTGACACCCGGGCGCCGCGGCAACTATCCGGCGTGGAGTATGCGGCACGACGCGCGCAATGTGAGGAAGGGGCTTCACGCCTCGGTGTGTCCGCGCTTCGCGATGTCAGTCGTCGCGAATTGGAAGAGCGTGCTGCGGAATTGCCGTCCGCCACGCTCAAACGTTGTCAGTTCATTGTCGCGGAGAACGAACGGGTGCTCGAGATTGCCGCAGCGCTCGCCGCCGGCGATCGCGCGTCCATGGCGCGGTTGTGTGCGGAATCGTTTGGGGGCGCTCGCGATTTATACGAGATTTGTACTTCTCATATGGTGGGCATGATGAATGCCATGCTGGGGGCGCCCGGTGTGATCGGCGCGCGCCAGGCGGGCGCGGGATTCGGCGGCTGCATGGTGGCCTTCGTCGAGGAGGAGCAGACGGACTCCTTCCGCGCCGCGGTGGTCGAGCACTACAGCAAGTCCACCGGGATTAGTCCGGAGATTTACGCCGTCCAGGCTGCATCGGGCGCCGGCCTGCTTAACCATCGCGAGGCGGGTCCGGCCAGCGGCTCCGCCGCTCCGACTTGCGGAAAGGCTTTGCCTTTCCGGCGTCGGCCTTGAATCCGGTTGTTAGGTTGAGGCTCCGCCTCAACCGGCGAGGCGCAGCCTCGCCGAAAGAACAACAATTGCGTAGGGAAGGCCCGGAAAGGCGAAGCCTTTCCGCAAGTCAGAGCGGCAGAGCCGCACTTGCGAAGCTAGAGGAACCTGCCATGATCAACCGAAGAGAATTTGTCAAGCTCGGTAGCTCAGCGCTTTCTTCCATGTGGCTGGCGAGCGACGCCAGAGCCTTGGCGAACCCGGGTGGCGATCCTGGGAACTCAGGTGCCCCATCTGCCTCCGGAAAAGCCCCGGCCAATGCAGCGTGGCCCAGGCCCACGATCATTCCATTGCCCAACGGGGTTCCGGGGATTTCCCATCCTCTCATCGATCTCGCCGGGACGTGGAAGCTGACCACTTCTCCTCCTTCTGACTTCTGGACTGATGCCGTTGATCCCGCCGGGTGGACCGATATCACGGTCCCGGGCGAACTGACTGCGCAGGGGATACCCTTCGCCAGAGATAACGAGTTCGCGTATAAGCGGTCCGTGGAGATTCCTGCCGAGGCGGTGGGCAGGAAGATCGTACTGCGCTTTGATGGGGTTTACAGTTACGCCCGGGTTTGGGTGAACGGCAAGTTCGTTAGGGAGCACCATGGCGGCTTTACGTCGTGGGATTGCGATATCACCGAACATGTGACGCCCGGCCAATCCGCCTGGGTTACGGTCGGGGTAACCGACCGTAGCGATGAGATTTCCTATGCCAGCAATTACGCCAAGCATTACATCGGTGGAATTCTGCGCAGTGTGCGCCTGGTGATTCTTCCGGCCACCCACGTCTCGCGTCTGCACGTCGAGACCGACTTTGATTCGACTTACAAGAACGCAACTTTGAAAGTGATGGCTGGCGTGGCGAGGCGCGACACGGGTGACGTTAGACTGAGCCTGCGCTTGCTGAACGCCGAGGGAAAAGAGATTGCAATAACTCCGCGCTCGTTGACCTTCGCCGCGGGCAAGCAGGAAGTTTCTATCGAGATTCCCGTCTCGTCCCCCGTGAAATGGGACTGCGAACACCCCAACCTGTACACCCTTGAAGCGGAGCTGACCGTTGGCAAAACTTCGGTAGAGAAGCTGGTGAAGAAGTTCGGTTTTCGCAAGGTTGAAGTTCGAATGAACAAGCTGTACGTCAACGGAGACGCTGTAAAGCTGCACGGGGTGTGCCGGCACGACACCCACCCGCTGTGGGGAAGGAGAACGTCTCCCGAACAGGATGACAAAGACGCAATTCTGCTGCGCGACGGCAATGTCAATTTCGTGAGGACTTCTCACTATCCCCCGACGGAGAGTTTTCTCGAAGCGTGCGACCGGCACGGGATTTACGTCGAAGAAGAATCCGCTGTGTGTTTTGTCCAGCAGCAATGGTCGGTCATGGCAGGCGGGTCGCAGTCGGATCCGAAGTTTACCTCCCGTTACCTGAATCAATTTACCGAAATGATCGAGCGCGACAGAAGCCATCCGTGCGTCATTTTCTGGTCATTAGGAAACGAAAGCGCCTGGGGGGCCAACTTTCAGAAGGAACACGATTACGCAAAACAGGAAGACACGACACGGCCCATCATATTCAGTTATCCCGAAACCGTGCCTCGAGGTGTCGACTGCTTTGACCTCTTCAGCAAACACTACCCCGAGTGGAACGGAAATCTGGCGAGCAAGGATTATCCCAAGCTCAACGACGAATACGCGCACGTATCGTGTTACAACGCTGAGACCTTGAAGCGCGACCCGGGTGTGAGGAACTACTGGGGGCGCAGCATTAAAGAGTTTTGGGAGAACTGCTACACCGCGGAAGGCTGCCTGGGCGGCGCCATCTGGGGAGGCTTTGATGAAGTTTTCCTGCTGCCTGATGGACCGGTCGGATATGGCGAGTGGGGGATCATCGATGGGTGGCGGAGGCCGAAGCCGGAATACTGGCTAACCAAGAAGGCTTATTCGCCGGTACGCATCGCGGATGCCGGCGTCGCCGAAGTGCCGGCCGCCGGCAGCCCTCTCACGGTTCCTGTAAAGAACTGGTTCAACCATACAAATCTAAGTGAACTCCAGATCCGTTGGAGCGTGGGCAAGGATTCCGGGCTGATCAAGGGATTAAGTCTGGCGCCGGGTCAGCAGGGCACGATTAGTGTGCCTGGCCGCGCCTGGGCATCGGGAGAGGTTCTAAACCTGAAGTTCATCCGCGCCGGTGGAATTCTTGTTGACGAGTTCAACCTCCGGCTGGGAAGCCGGACCAATGTTTTTCCGGCGGAAAGAGGTCCGGCGCCGAAGCTATCCGAAGACGCACATCTCGTTACTGTCGAAGGCCCCGACTTCGCGGTTCTGTTCGACAAGGCTAGCGGACTCATCACGCAGGGGACGTTCCGTGGAAAGCGGATCATTGAACGTGGACCCATTCTAAGTCTGGGATCGGTTGAACTCCCTCGCTGGTGGCTGGCCGGCATGAGTTATTCGACGACCTCTGATGCTGCGGTCATAAAGATCGCAGGTGCTTACATGCACAGGCGCGGCGGCGGCGACGACCTCGGAGCGGAGTTCGAGATTCGCATCGACGGGCGCGGGTTGATTACCACCCAGTACACGGTGCGCAGCCGGCAGAAGGGCATGAGCGAAATGGGGATCGCTTTTATACTTTCGAGTTCGATCAGTAAATTTACGTGGGACGGGAAGGCTTTGTGGTCAGCTTATCCGCCTGACCACATCGGCCGCCCTCAGGGCTCAGCGATGCGTGATCCCGGCGGTGCGGCTGAAAGCTATCGCGGTATTCCCCAGGGGCCGTGGGCCCAGGACACAAAGAACTTCTTCCTCTACGGCCCGGAAGACCCCGGCACGCGCGGGACGAACGATTTCCGTAGCCTGAAGGAAAATATATTGCAGGCATCGTGCGTTCTGGAGGGAACCGGACTGGGTGTGCGGGTTGAGTCGGATGGCACGGCTGCCGTACGCGCGGAAGTCCTGGCGGACGGCAAGGTTTGCCTTCACATCGCTAACGTTTGGGGATATCCCGACCTCGAATGGGGGAATTACGACCGGCCGGTTACTCTTCCTGCTGAGTATAAGAATACCGTGCGCCTGCGCCTGACAGACACCGATGAAAGTTAGCGACACGCGGCTAGTATTACTATGTTAAGTAGTGTCCTCAAAGACTCGATTGAACTTCGTTCCGCAGAAGGGACAGAGTCCGCTCCATCTCACCAGCCAAGGCTGGATCGTGTGGAGAATCTGTTCCCACGTCGCACC